>JAEIGA010006077.1_pt1 | contig 18379 bp, 12 predicted proteins | sample 9270691 | NCBI WGS metagenome assembly JAEIGA01 (sample SAMN17057246, study PRJNA624740) | gut metagenome | biome: biome; isolation source: fecal sample | host: Bos grunniens | place: China: Xizang | collected 2019
GGCAACATCATGCCTCCAAAGACAACATGGTTCGAGCCTAAGCTCCGCTCCGGCCTCGCAATCCATAAACTGGCATAACCACTGAGCAACTATTTACTGATTATATGAAGGGGCCGACTAATAGTCGGCTTCTTTTTCGTTTGATGTATGGATCGAGATTTATGATTCCTATTGAATGTCATACGTCTGTGACACAAAATTGGCGATTTCATGTCACGGAGGTGGCCTAAAAGGTTCGTTTTGACATGTTTTTGACACTTCCGTGACACAAAATGCCCCAAATCATGTCACGGAGGTGGCCTAAAAGGTTCGTTTTGATGTGTTTTTGACACTTCCGTGACACAAAATGCCCCAAATCATGTCACGATGAATTAATCATCAGAGAACCTCCAATGTTGTCAGGCCTGTATTAACTCCGACGACATATCGGTATTTTTCTGATGAGCCGACTTTACAGAACTCATCCATATAAAGTTCCCTGCCCTTCTGGAATTGCAGACAAGAAAATGTATCACCCGGCTGCATCGTAGAATTTTCAGTCGTTTCCGCTACAAAGCGATTCTCTCCCAAATAGCGGACAACGCACATTCTGTCTGGAGCCCAGCCAAGCCTGATTCTCGCTCCTATTGCAAGAATGGACGAATCCAAAGTCTTTCCCGCAAACATTTCAGAGTCAGAGACAGCACTTATGGACTGGCAGAAATCATCCCAGCTTCTATAGCCGACAAACCGACTGAGAACGTTCAGCGTCCTTTGAGAAACCGTATCATAACGACGCGTTGAATATCCCCACAGTCTTTCCAAAGTACTCTCTGACATATGTTCACGCATAGTAAACTCGATTCCTGCCGAAAGTCGAAGGAAATCTCCATGCGTACATAGAGGAAATTCTATAGAATCCTCAACGCGTTTCAAAAGAAGAGCAATCTGTGGTGTGTCTGTCTTAATATTCATAGCCGCACAAAAATAATGATTATATTTGAGGCAACAACGAATATGTCGCATAAGACAAAAAAAGACAAATCATGAGCGAGAATTCTCTATTGAGATCCATTATTGATGACAGGCAGGAAAAAGAAACGGGCTACAGCAATCCAGTACTCCAGTACGAACGAAGTACCTGCAGGCTGTATCGGATAAGCCGGTCCGGCAGACAGTTCATCATCAAGACAGCATCCGACACTTCCGGAAAACTCACGGATCTGATAAGAAGAGAATATGACATCTCATTGGAGGTAAGCCATCCCAACATCGTAAACACAATAGCTTATGAGGAAGACACGCCAGTCGGCCCTGGAATATTGATGGAATATATCGATGGAAGGTCTCTTGGAGATTTCCTGGCAGAAAATCCTCCATTGCATATCAGGAAACGCATATTCATGCAGATGCTGGATGCAATCGGATATCTACACAATAAAGGTATCATCCATAACGACATCAAACCTGAGAACATCCTCATCACGTATAAGGACAACAGCGTAAAGATCATTGACTTCGGACTATCTGACAATGACTCGTATATTATAGCAAAGGCTTTGGGCTGTACCCCGGAATATGCTTCACCTGAGCTTCTCAAGCAGGAGGCGCTTGATGCTCGCAGTGACATATATTCCATCGGTAAAATCATGCAGCTCTTATTTGGAAACAGATACGGACGCATATCCAAACGCTGTCTCGAAAGGCAGAAGGAGAAAAGATATCACAATATCGAACAGCTGCGCAAGTCATTCAACAGAAATCCACGCCCGGCGATTGTCACAATCCTGATTCTTCTTATTGCATCAGTGGCGCTATATATAACCAGCGACCTCCATAAAAAGGTGACGACAGTCATCAGCCATCAGAATATGGAAAAGTCAAAGTTATCCCTTTGCGACTCGCTCAAAAACGACGCCCGCGAAAAACTTGACATCATATTCAGAGACCTCGCAAACAGACTTGATGAGATCCCGTTCCAAGAGTTCGGTTATATTGAGATGGGAAAGACACTGGAAGGAGCTTCGGCCATATGCAACGAGTTCGCCACCTTGGTTCAAGACCATGATACTCAAGAGAGTCTTAACCTGTTTTTCCAGAACGAACTAGTAGAAAGATCCGAAGAAATCATCAATATGATTTCGACAAAAAAGCCGCTGCGCCAGGAAGACATGTCAGAAGAGGAGTTCCTGTTCTACTATAACCTTCTGACCACTGATGAGCCATTCAAGCCATTCGTACGATAGCATATAGCACGCTAAAGACAAAAAAAGACAATCCAAGAGGGTTGTCTTTTTTTATACCTTTGTCAGAGTTCTTTAAGCAACCGCCTACGAAAGGAAAATTTTCGGGTTGATTGTAACATAATATTTGTTACATTTGTAACACATACTAACACGGAAAGTGTTTGGCTTAATTCTCGTCAGTGAACCTGAGAAATTCTATTGGTATGAGAATAAGCTGACATCCATTCTTATATCAAGTCATATAAAGATCAGATATAGGCGTGGGCTGTTGCTTATTTGATACCAAGGCAATCTCAGGGCCTACTGACCGAATAAAGCGACCGTCCCACGCTTTCTGCATATCTACCAATATCTCTTGGACGGTGGAGGCTCAGTAATTCTATATGAAAAAGATCTTTATGCTTGCAGCTGCTGCTGTAATGATGATGGGATGTTCTCTCCCTGCAAAACTCATGAACTCTTCAACTCACCAGAAGGCAAATGTCGCTCCTGTCGTTGCAGCTGTATTTGCTGACCTGGATGTCGCTCCTGCTAAGATTACATATTTCATGATGCCAAGCACAACTGTGGCAAACGGCGGATATGACAATGTTATCAATACCGCTGTACGTGAGGCTCTTCTTGCAAATGGAGATGCAGACGTTTTGGTGGCTCTCGAGACTCAGGTAAAATATGACAAGGAGGGTAAGATCGAATCTGTAACTGTGACCGGATATCCGGCAAAATACACAAACTTCAGAAATGCCGGTGACGAGTACCTTAAGGAAATGAAGGTCACTGACGGCAACCAGTCTGCTGGTGCATCTGCTCTGGGTAAATTCAAATTTGGTAAATAATAGAAATGAAACGTCTAATAATATCCATGATCTGTGCTGCACTGACATTCGTCTGTGCAGCACAGAATAACCGAGCAGTAAATGGAGCTGTCTACAACGACAGCGGAATGCCATTGCCCGCAGCTACCATTAAGACCGTAGGAGCTGACTTTAGCTTTAATGTCAATCCGGACGGCAAATTCGTTATTCAAATACCATATTACGTAAAATATGTCGAGGCTTCATTGGAAGGCTATATCTCTCAGACTGTGGAGGTAGACGGATCATATATGGTATTTAAGCTGAAGGTGGACAAGAAATATGCTGAGGCTAAAGCAAAGGCCGAGGCAGAAGCCAAAGCTGCCGAGAAAAAGGCTCAAGAAGAAAAAGCAAAGGCCGAAGCAGCCAGACTGAAGGCTGAAGAAGATGCAAGAGTAGCTGCTGAAAAGGCTAAAGCAGAGAAAGCCAAAGCAGAGGAAAATGCACGCATTGCTGCAGAAAAGGCAGAAGCAGAGAAAGCCAAAGCGGAGGAAAATGCACGTATCGCTGCACAAAAGGCTGAGGAAGATGCACGCATCGCTGCTGAAAGAGAGGCGGCGCGCTTAGCAGCCGAAAAAGAGGCTGCAGCGAAAGCTGAGGCCAAAGCTCAGGCAAAAGCAGAAGAAGATGCACGCATCGCCGCTGAAAGAGAAGCTGCACGTCTAGCTGCCGAAAAGGAGGCAGAGGCAAAAGCAGAGGCCAGAGCTCAGGCAAAAGCGGCTGAGGATGCACGCATCGCCGCTGAAAAGGAGGCAAAGTTGCTTGCGAGAAATGAGAAAAAGGCTGAAAAAGAAGCTTTTACAAACAACTATAATGAAACGTACCGCAACAAAGGTGTGATTAATGAACTGGAAGTGGGAATGGATCTTCCATTCCATGACATTTACTTAGACTACGACGACGGTAGTACAGGTCATGCTGGTTATCCGCTTCCGGTCACACTTAATTATATGCTGGGTTACAGATTCTGCAATTGGTTCTCACTTAGTCTCGGAGCTGGATTTTCATATGAGGTTGCCGGTGACATCAGAAAGGACGCAGATTTCTTCGAAAGCTGCAACGGATTGAAGTTGGAGGAATATGTAGGAATTGATGGAAGTGTCGGATATGAAAACTACGACAATTTCTACGTACCTGTGTATTTAAACGCAAAGGCATACCTGAGCAAGACCAAGATTCAGCCGATGTTGTCCGTATCAGGTGGTCTGTATCTATATCCTAAGGATCTGGGCAGACCTGATCTGCTGTTCAACGCCGGCATCGGTTGCAATTTCAGATTGAGCCGCAGGAACAATATGTATATCATGCTAACATATGGCATCACGCCAAACGTATCATTGTTCCACAGGGAATATCCGGAAGGAATGGAAACACTTCAAGGCACGATTTATAACGAACGTACCATTAAGCGATATATCGATAACTCTATCGGTATCAAGGTCGGATTTTCTCTATAAACACTAAGGCACCAAGCAACCATACAAGCAGCATATCGCTATTTTGGCGGCATGCTGCTTGTTCTTTGCTCTATTGATTGTATTTTCTATCTTTGCGGCAGCAAGTTATCTATGAAAAGACACATCTATATCATACTGGCGATGCTGCTGTGTGCAGCAACGTCATCCGCCGGTGAAACCGAACAGGATGGCAAGAAAAATATCCATTTCACATACAATGTGGACTTCGAAATGAATTTCGACAACCGTGAGTACTATCGCAGTGCATTTTCCGAGTCGATGACCATCTTCGGAGCGCGACTCACACCTGCTGTCGGCCTGGAGGCTATGCAGAGAAACGGCACATCACACCGGATAATGCTAGGGGCTGATATCATGAAGGATTTCGGAGCCCCTTCCATGAAAAAAATCTCATTGTTGAATGAAGTCACATTTTACTATAGGTTCAACAAGAAATTCGACAAGACAAACATGACCCTCTATGCCGGAATATTCCCGCGCAAGACAATGGAGGGGAAATATTCGGAGGCGTTCTTTTCAGACTCGCTGAAGTTCTATGACAACAATCTGGAAGGCTTGCTGCTGAAGTTCCAGCGTCCCAATGCCCGTTTTGAAGTCGGATGCGACTGGATGGGACAATATAGCCAGAATCAGAGAGAGCGCTTCATGGTATTCACAAGCGGAGAAGCTCACATCGCCCCTATCCTATCATTGGGTTATTCCGGATACATGTATCACTTCGCAAACTCATGGCATGTAAAAGGTCTGGTAGACAATATCCTTGTAAATCCCTATGCGCGTTTTGATTTCGGACATCTCACTGATTTTCAGACGCTTTCCCTCAACATCGGATATCTGCAGGCTTTCCAGAACAACAGAAAGCACGTAGGACATTACATCTTCCCGGGAGGTCTGCATGCTGACCTGGAAGTCAGGAAATGGGATGTGGCCATCAAGAATATGACGTATTACGGATCAGACCTTATGCCATACTACAACTGGTCTGACGAAGGTGGAACAAAATACGGCAGCAACCTCTATTTCGGAGACCCGTTCTACAGAGTCCATGACGGACGCACCGCGGGCCCAGGCGGCATCGGCTCAGATAACGGCCCTGGCCTTTACAACAGGTTCGAAGCATGCTACGAACCAAGCATAGGTAAATACCTGAAGATCCGTGTCGCAGCGCTTTTCCATTTTCATGGATCACACTACTCCGGCTGCCAGCAGATTGTAGGCATCATGGCATCGTTTTAACAACAGAACATTTATCTCAAGATGGGAATAATTCCGACAAAATATATTACAGAGCAAATGAGTGCGCTCGGGCGCAAACTGAAGGCAGGAAATGAAAAACCGATGAATGGATGGCTGGCAATCAGCCCGCTCATCGTATTCCTTGCAGTGTATCTGGTATCATCCATTATCGCGAAAGACTTCTACACAGTACCAGTTTCCGCAGCCTTCGTCATCGCATCTGTCTATGCAATAGCAATCAGCCGAGGACGTTCGCTGGAAGAGAGGGTTACCACCTTTTCACGTGGAGCAGGTAATGCCAACATCCTTCTTATGTTATGGATTTTCATTCTGGCAGGAGCTTTTGCCGCAACGGCAAAAGAAATAGGGGCCATCGATGCCACTGTAAATCTTGCATTGAAACTACTACCGGGAAAACTGCTTTATGCCGGAATGTTTATAGCTGCCTGCTTCATATCAATGTCCGTCGGAACCAGTGTCGGAACGATTGCCGCCCTCGTTCCCATAGGAGCAGATCTTGCGACAAAAATCGACCCATCGGGCTCCAATGTCTCACTGACTGCATTCATTACCGCCATCATTGTGGGAGGAGCATTGTTTGGTGACAACCTGTCCTTCATTTCAGATACAACTATCGCCGCAACCCGTACTCAGGGATGCTCAATGAAGGATAAATTCAAAGCCAACATCCGCATTGTCGGTCCTGCCGCCCTGCTTGTATGCGGACTTTACATATTCTTCGGATCGTCAGTCGAAAGCCTGCCGCAGCATGGAAACATAGATCTGATGCTGATCATTCCATATGTTCTCATCATCACCCTTGCTCTGCTGGGGCTGGACGTTTCCATCGTGCTTACTACCGGCATCACAGTAACTGCAATCATCGGTTTCAGCAAAGGGATACTGTCGTGGACAGGATGGATGATGTCCATCGGCGCGGGAATAAACAGCATGAGCGACCTTATCATAGTAACTCTGCTTGCAGGAGGAATGCTGGAAGTCATCAGGTCGAACGGAGGATTGGACTTCATCACCAGAGGGCTCACGAAAAACATCAAAGGGAAGAGAGGTGCAGAGCTCAGCATCGCCGGTCTGGTAAGCATTTCAAACATCTGCACAGCCAACAACACCATTGCGATCATAACATCCGGAGCCATTGCAAAGGACATCACTTCACGCTTCGGACTGGATCCGCGAAAGACAGCAAGCATCCTGGACACTTTTTCATGTCTGGTCCAAGGATTCATCCCATATGGTGCCCAGCTGCTGATGGCGGCTGGCCTTGCTGGAATATCATCAATCTCGATTGTTACCTATCTTTATTATCCGTTCGTCATGGGCCTGTGCGCACTTCTGGCCATCATCTTCCGTATGCCACGAAAATATTCATAGCAGCACATCAACAGAAGTGAAGACTTATACGAGGAGAATGCCTGCAAGATTGTAAGTGACAAAGGCAGCCAGCCATGCCAGAATGATAGTGTAGACGGCTGTCAGAAGGGCCCATTTCCAGCTGCCGGTCTCGTTACGGATAGCGATGAAGGTCGCGATGCACGGAAAATACAGAAGGATGAATACCATGTAGGCAAGAGCACCAGCTGGAGTCACAGACTGCTTCAGTGCATCAGAAAGTGAGATATGCCCCCCGTCAACAGACTGACCTTCGGAATACATCACGCCAAGAGTGCTGACCACCAGTTCCTTGGCTCCGACTCCCGAGACGATGCCGACACCCATCCTCCAGTCAAAGCCAAGAGGCTCAAGCACCGGTTCCACAGTCTTTCCGATGACACCGATATATGAGTTTTCACGCTGCTGCTGGACAGTTTCATATTCTCCACGAGGAAAATATCCCAAAGCCCAGATGACAAGCGAACATGCCAGAATGACTCCACTCATCTTCTGCAGATACTGGCGTCCCTTCTCCCATGTATGTCTGAAGATGGACTTGGCTGTAGGCACACGGTATGGAGGGAGCTCCATTACGAACGGCAGGTCGTCATCCTTCATGAAGCGGCTCATCACCTTTGCCGCCAGGATAGCCAACACAATACCCAAGGCATAAAGACCCAGCAGCACCAGACCCGCATGACGAGAGAAAAACGCTCCGGCCAGAAGGATATACACCGGCATTCTACCGGCACAGGACATCAGTGGAATGATCAGAGTTGTTATCAGCCTGCTCTTGCGGCTCTCTATTGTCCTGGTCGCCATTATCGCCGGCACATTGCAGCCGAATCCCATGACCATAGGGATGAAAGACTTGCCATGAAGACCCATCTTGTGCATGACCCTGTCCATGATGAATGCGCCACGGGCCATATAACCCGAGTCCTCGAGAAGGGAAATGAACATATAAAGCAGCATGATGTTAGGAAGGAACACCAATACACTGCCCACACCTCCGATAATGCCATCCACCACCATATCCTTCAGCCAACCATCTGACATCGCCGTCGATACAAATGCTCCCATCTGGCTCACCAGCCACTCTATCCACCTCATCGGATACTCTCCGATGGCAAATGTTCCGCTGAATACAAGATATAAAAGGGCGAAGAATATCGGGAATGCCAGCCACTTGTTTGTGACCACGGCATCAATCTTATCCGTAATAGTGCTGCGGCGCCTTTTTCCCTTATATGGCTCATATGTTTCAGCCAAGGCGCCCTGAACGAATGCATACTTCGCATCCACCATCGACGACTCAAGTCCCGATCCCATAAGTTCACGGACACGGGCGTTCTCTTCAAAGCGGGCTGTAATGATCTCATCTCGATTCTCCAACGCCTCTACAACCTTCTCGATCTCCCTGTCGCTCTCAAGATACTTTATCGCAAGGTAACGCGTAGAATATTTATAACGGAGATCCGCATTCTTTTGAAGCAGCACCTTTATCCTGTCGATGCTCTGCTCAAGCTCTACACCATGATTTATGTGGATATGACGCGCAAGATGCGGATCCGTCTTCTCATATACCTGGACAATTGTGTCGAACAGATCGGCAATACCTTCTCCACTACGACTGACCGTCGGTACCACAGGCATACCCAAAAGGTATCCCAACTGCTTGATATCCAACTTATCACCCTTTGCCGCAAGCTCATCATACATATTCAGAGCCATCACCACACGAAGGTTCATGTCAATAAGCTGGGTTGTCAGATATAAGTTTCGCTGAAGGTTCGATGCGTCGACGACATTCACCACAACATCCGGCATATCATCAATCAGGTTGCGACGGACATAAAGTTCCTCCGGACTGTAGGCTGAAAGTGAATATGTACCCGGAAGGTCAACAATGACAAATCTATAGCCACCATACTCGAAGGTTCCCTCTTTGGCATCGACTGTCACACCGCTATAGTTGCCCACATGTTCATGGCCGCCGGAGGCCATATTGAAAAGAGATGTCTTGCCACAGTTCGGATTTCCGACCAAAGCGACCTTGATGACCTTTCTTCGTTCCTCCGCAAGAGTGTTCATCTCCCTCTCGATCCAATCCTCCTCAGACTCCAAGGCAGGCAAGGCCTCGAAAGAAGAACGGACAAGCTTTGCCTCGCTTTCACTGATCACCTCGATCTTGTCAGCCTCCTCGCGTCGCAGGGATATCTTATAGCCAATTATCTCATACTCAATGGGATCCCTCAACGGGGCATTCAGGATAACCTTCACCTTGTTGCCCTTGACAAATCCCATCTCGATGATACGCTTACGGAAACTGCCGTGACCGTAAACCTTTACGATCACGCCACGCTCACCTGTATGCAGCTCCGACAGTCTCATCCTTCACGTTTTTGAAGCGCAAATATACTAGAATCTCAGCAAATCTCTATAGTGTATATGCTATGGAAACTTTCACCCGGGGCAAGTCTGTTCATCCAGTCCTTCTGCGTAAAGTCTCCTTCATATCCCGCCCTGTCGCATCTTCCGTACCAAGGTTCGAGGCAGATGAACGGAGCTACCTTTCCCGGAGGTGACCAGATACCCACCACCGGGGCATCGAAAGTCATCTTGATCCAAGGTGTGCCGTCTACTCTGAACATACCCACCTGATCGATCTGAGATCCCTCAAGCATTATGGTGTCGATGGCATCGAAAGTATCGGAAGCGATCGGAAGAAGACCGTCAGCAGGTACCTCCAAAGGATGTTTTACCTCCACATCCACGCATCCTTTCTCCTTGATGCGGATGCACTCAAGGCCCTCTGTCTTGCCAAAGCTCAGGAACCCGCGCTCGGAAGTCTCTGAAGAATAATCCGGATAATTGAAGGCGGGATGTGCGCCGATCTGGAAATATATCGGCTTCGAAGAAGGATTGACAACATCCCATATCACATCCAGTTTATTGCCATCAAGTCTATAGGCAATCTCAAGAACAAAAGGATATGGGAACTTCGACATGGTCTCATCGGTCGACTCAAGGCGATATCTCACCTCATTCCCGGTATGATGCACCAGCGAAAAATCCATATCACGGGCAAATCCGTGCTGACCCAGCTCATACTCCTGTCCATCCACACGGAAGCGTTTTTCCCAAACACTTCCCACAATCGGGAAAAGCACCGGAGAGCGTCTTCCCCAATAGGTCGGATCACCCTGCCAGAGATACTCGACAGAGCCCTTCCTTATGCTTTGCAGCTCCGCACCATGGCCGCTGACCTCAATGGTCAGAACTTCGTTCTCAAGTATTTGCATAACGTTGTTAATTTGGTGTAAAGTTAATGAAATAAAATGATTATCTTTGCAAGTTGGTTAAAACTTCAATAACTATGACAAACAAGGTATCGCTACTCACCCTACTATGTGCAGTTCTCCTGATTTCATGCAAGGAGGAAAAGAAAACAGTCTCTCAAAAAGAGAATTATTATGAAGTAATGTCAGTCACACGTGCCGACAGAACCCTTACCACCGGATATTCAGCAACCATCCACGGTATGCAGACGGTCGAAATCCGGCCACAGGTAAGCGGCATGATTACAGAAGTCCTCATCGAAGAAGGTGAAAGCGTACGCAAAGGCCAGGTCCTTTTCATCATCGACCAGACACCATACAAGGCTGCCTATGAGATCGCCGTTGCCAATGTGAAGAGCGCAGAAGCGGCTCTCTCGACAGCACAGCTCGTGCTCGAGAGCAACAAGAACCTCTTCGACCTGGACATCGTATCAGAGTTTGACCTCATGACAGCACAGAACAACCTCACAGAAGCAGAGGCCAAGCTTGCTCTTGCCAAGGCAGAAGAGGTGAACGCAACCAACAACTTGTCATACACTGAAGTCCGTTCACCGGTAAACGGAGTCGCATCGATGATTCCATACCGCGTCGGAGCGCTCGTAAACAGCAGCATCAGCCAGCCGCTTGTGACCGTATCCGATGACAGCAAGGTTTATGCATATTTCTCAATGGCTGAAAACCAGATGCTCAACATGATCGTTCAGTATGGTTCGTTGAAGGATGCCATCAACCAGATGCCTGAAGTGGAACTGATCCTCAGCAACGGTCAGAAATACGAACACGCAGGCAAGATCAACGCGATCAGTGGCACCATCAGCGAGACAACCGGCGCAGTAAGCCTCAGAGCGGTGTTTGACAACAGCAACCATCTTCTCAGAGATGGAGGTAGCGGCACCATCGTGATCCCTACGACACTAAAGGATGCCATAGTCATCCCACAATCTGCCACATATGAGCTTCAGGACAGAATCTTCGTCTACAAGGTCATCAACGACATGGCCAGTGCTACTGAAATCCGAGTAACACCTCAGAACAACGGTAAGGAATATATCGTTGAAAGAGGACTTGAGGTCGGAGACATCATAGTAGCGGAAGGCGCAGGTCTCATCAAGGAAGGTACAGTCATCAAGAGCAAGGAGGATAAGGAATAATGAATATCAAGACTTTCATCGACCGTCCGATCCTCTCCGGTGTCATCTCAGTGGTGATACTGTTGCTTGGATTCATCGGTCTAGCCCAGCTTCCGGTTGAGCAGTTCCCGGAAATCGCACCTCCTACAGTGAGCGTTTCAGCCGCATATGCAGGAGCGAATGCCGAAACAGTACAGAAGAGTGTGCTTGTGCCGCTCGAAGAGGCCATCAATGGTGTGGAGGACATGATGTACATGGTATCTTCCGCTACCAACAACGGTTCGGCCAACATTCAGATATATTTCCGTCAGGGTACAGACGGTGACATGGCGATGGTCAACGTTCAGAACCGAATCGCTTCCGCACAGAGCCTTCTGCCTGCAGAGGTGACACGAAGCGGAGTGACAGTGCGCAAGCGCCAGACCAGCCGCATCAAGGTGCTTGCCGTATATAGCCCGGACAATTCCTTCGACAGGAAATTCATCACCAACTATCTTAAGATCAACATCGAGCCTAGACTTTCGCGTATCGCAGGAGTCGGAGAGGTGGATGTCCGCGGTGGCGACTACTCTCTTCGTATATGGCTCGACCCGGGCAAGATGGCAAAATACGGGCTCATGCCGTCAGACATCTCGACAGTGCTTGCCGAGCAGAACCTCGAGTCTCCGACAGGTACTCTTGGAGCTGAGTCAGAGAACACATTCCGCTACGTACTGAAGTATCGCGGACGTTATGAAAACATCTCGGACTATGAAAACCTCGTTGTACGCGCAGAAAGTGACGGTACCGTACTTCGTCTCAAGGACGTTGCCAACATTGAGCTTGGAGAGAGAAGCTACGACTATGTAGGTCAGGTAAACGGTCACCCGGGCACGACAATATACATCTCACAGACAACAGGATCAAATGCGAATGAGATCATCGAGGCAGTGGATGCCGAGGTGGAAAAGATCCGCGCAGACCTTCCAAAGGGTCTTGAGATCATCGACCTGATGAGTACAAAGGACTTCCTTGATGCATCTATCAGGAACGTCATCAAGACACTGATCGAGGCTATCCTGCTTGTGATCCTGATCGTATACATCTTCCTTCAGAGTTTCAGGTCCACCATCATTCCTACAATATCGATCATCGTATCGCTGGTAGGTACGTTTGCATTCCTTTATGCTGCCGGATTCAGTCTCAACATGATCACTCTCTTTGCCCTTGTGCTAGTGATCGGTACAGTGGTAGATGACTCGATCGTGGTGGTCGAAGCCGTGCAGGCAAAGCTTGAAGAAGGAGAAAGATCACCATACAAGGCTGCAGTTAGCGCAATGGGAACAATCACAACAGCCCTCATCACTACGACATTCGTATTCATGGCTGTGTTTATTCCTGTGAGCTTCATGGGAGGCACAACTGGTACATTCTACACACAGTTCGGTCTGACAATGGCGGTCGCAGTGGGTATTTCGCTGATCAACTCGCTGACCCTTTCACCAGCGCTCTGTGCTCTGATCATGCAGCCTCACGAAATTGCAGAACCGGGCAAGAAGCTGCGTTTCTCGACAAGATTCAGCATCGCGTTCAACAAGGGATTCAAGGCAATCATCAACAAATACAAGAGACTTGTCAAGTTCCTTTTCAGACACAAATGGATCACATACACCCTGCTTATAGTGGCCTGCGGTGGTCTGTATTATTATATAACCACAACCAAGACCGGTCTCGTGCCGAAAGAGGACATGGGTTCAATCAATATTGATGTCCGCACACCTCCAGGCACCAATATCGCAGAGACAGAAAAGGTGATGGCGGCAATAGATGAAAGAATCAGCACCATCCCGCAGATCGAGGCGTATTCAAGAACTACCGGATATGGCATGATGTTCGGCCAGGGTTCGTCGACTGGTAGCTTCATCATCCGCCTCAAGCATTGGAGCGAACGTGAGAACGAAGGCGATGACATCGACTCGATCATTGAAGAAATATATGCCCGCACTGCCGACATCACATCGGCCGACCTCATGGTCTACACCCGAGGTATGATTCCGGGATACGGCTCAAGCAACGGTTTTGAGATCTATGTACAGGACCAGAAGGGCGGACAGCTTGAAGATCTTCAGAAGATTACAAATGAGTTCATTGCAAAGCTGAACACACGCCCTGAGATTACTCGTGCCAAGACGTCGTTCGACACCAAGTTCCCGATGTATCTCGTTGAAGTGGATGCGGCAATGTGTAAGAGAAACGGTATTTCACCGGGAGATGTGCTCAGCGTCCTCTCCGGATATGTGGGAGGAAGCTATGTTTCCAACATGAACCGATTCTCGAAACTATACCGTGTAATGTTGCAGGCGGCTCCTGAATACAGACTTGACACAGAGTCACTTCAGAACATGTTCGTACGCAACTCCAACGGAGAGATGTCTCCTATCAACCAGTATCTGACACTGACCAGGATCTATGGTCCGCAATCGATCTCGAGATTCAATCTCTTCACTGCGATTTCCATCAGCGGACAGGCATCCGAAGGATATAGTTCCGGACAGGCGATCGAGGCGGTACGCGAGGTGGCCAAGGAAGTCCTCCCTGCCGGATATGGTTATGAGTTCGGAGGAATGTCACGCGAGGAGGCCGGCAGCGGTAATTCTGTGGCAGTGATCTTTGTATTCTGTATCGTATTCATTTATCTCATCCTGTGTGCACTTTATGAAAGTATCTTCATCCCTATCGTGATCATACTTTCTGTGCCGTTCGGACTTGCAGGCAGCTTCATGTTTGCAAACTGGTTCGACCTGGAGAACAATATCTACCTCCAGATCGGTCTGCTGATGCTCATCGGACTTCTTGCAAAGACCGCCATTCTGCTCACCGAATATGCCACACAGAAACGCGCAGAAGGAATGTCCATCACAATGGCATCAATCTCCGCAGCCAAGGCACGACTCAGACCAATCCTCATGACTTCTCTTACAATGATCTTCGGTATGCTTCCGCTTATGTTTGCAACCGGAGTAGGAGCTAACGGAAACATTTCAATCGGAGTGGGTACTGTCGGAGGTATGCTCGTCGGAACCCTGGCTCTGATCGTTGTTGTACCGGTACTCTTCATCGTATTGAAATATATCGAAGAAAAGGTCATGCCTAAACACCATTCAGAAGAAAACCAGCTATGATAAAGACTCACCATATAGTTTTGATCGCTCTTGCGACAATGTTATTTTCCAGCTGCGGCATCTACAAGAAATATGAGCGAGCTGACATACCTTTTGTAGACAGTCTCTACAGAAGAATGTCTGTGCCGACAGACTCAACATCAAGTGCGTCCGTGACCTGGGAGGAGTTCTTCACAGACAAGAATCTGCAGGACTGGATCAGACTCGGTCTGCAGTATAACTCTGACCTGCGAATTGCTCAGCTCAAGGTACAGGAGGCTCAGGCAGCTCTGACAGCATCATCGTGGGCTCTGTTCCCTGGCGTCGACCTCAACATGAAGGCCGGACTTTCCGGAGAGGTTTCCGCAAATCTTGAGGCAAGCTGGCAGACAGACATATTCGGAAGCATGCGCAATTCAAAGCGCAAGGCACAGGCTGCATTGGCGCAAAGCGAGGCATACAAACAGGCTGTTCAGACACAGCTGGTTGCTACTATCGCAAAGAGCTACTACACCCTACTGAAACTTGACGAGCAGCTTTCGATCAGCAAAAACACGCTCGAGGCATGGGAGGAAAGCGTACGTACCCTCGAAGCACTCAAGCATGCCGGAAAAACGACTGAAGCTGCCGTTCTTCAGGCTAAGGCAAATATGCTCAATGTCGAGGCAAGTGTCCTTACTCTTGAAAAGGAAATCCTTGCTGTGGAAAACTCGCTTTGTGCATTGCTCAGTATCGTACCTATGTCCATAAAGAGAAGCACGCTCAACGAGCAGGTAATGCCGACCAAGCTATGCGCGGGAGTCCCTGTTGAGCTGCTTGACAACCGTCCAGATGTGAAACAGGCAGAAATGGCCGTTGCTCAGGCATATTATGCCGTCAATTCAGCAAAGGCAAACTTCTATCCAAACATCACCCTGAGCGGCGCGCTGGGCTGGACAAGTGGAAATATAACAGTGGATCCGGGCAGCATCATTACCAACCTGATTGCAAGCCTTACACAACCTGTCTTCGGACGAGGCGTAAACAAGGCACGTCTTGAGATAGCTCAGGCGCAATATTCTCAGGCAGCATGTACATTCCGCCAAAGTCTGTTGGATGCAGGAGTGGAGGTAAACAACGCTCTTACCTTATGGCAGACAGCACAGAAACGTGTGGAACTCGACAAGAAACAGATCCTCAATCTTCAGGCTGCCATCTGGAATACACAGCTTCTGATGAAGCATGGTAATGCGGACTACCTTGAGGTACTAACAGCACAGAAGAGTCTTCTGCAGGCAGAGCTTACAGAAGCGTCCGACAAATACGATGAAATCATCAGTGCCGTAAACCTCTATCAGGCACTTGGTGGCGGATATTAATCGGAAAGTCCCTCAGACATCACGACTCAGCACAGATATTGCCATACATTGAGTCTGAAAAAGGCTTAATGTATGGCATGGTTACATAAAATTATGACTGGGCAGTTTGGAATAAAGCCCAGCTTTGCACACTACCTGTTGAAGAGGAGATTCGCCCGTAATTTTCTTCTGGTACTTGTCGGTATCATCACCTACATCATTCTCGAACACTTCGTCAAGGATTCGACAAGAATCGGCATCATATCACGAAAGGCAGACCTTCTGTTCGTCGTGATCGCAAGTATCATGGCAGTGCGGTCTGTACTGTTGGGTATTCTTGACTCTTACATCAGTTCTGACAAACAGCGTAACATACCTCTGAAAGGGTTTATACAGGGATTCATGATCATCCTATATTTCATAGGCGGGATCATAATAATTGCTGTTCTTCTGAACAAATCGCCATCCGCTCTTCTTGCTGGATTGGGAGCCTCGGCAGCCATCCTTATGCTGATTTTCAAGGACAGCATACTGGGTTTCGTTGCAGGTGTTCAACTCTCACAGAACAAGATGATAAGTATCGGAGACTGGATCCAGCTTCCGGACGGCAGTGCCAACGGGGTGGTCGAAGAGATCACGCTGAACACTGTCAAGGTGCGCAACTGGAACAATACGATCAGCATGGTTCCGCCTTACACACTGGTGAGCACGCCGTTCATCAACTGGCGCGGCATGCAGGAAAGCGGGGGACGTAGAGCAGACAAGATGATATATATCGATGTAACAAGCATGGAAATCTGCTCGGAGGATATGATAAAAGACATCGTCAAGGCATACCCGATTCTTAAAGGTCCATTGGGAGGAAGCGATTTTAGCGATCTGTCCAACGCTCAGATATATCGCACATACATCACTGCATATCTCAAGCAGCATCCTAATGTGAACGCCAATCTTGACATCATCATTTCTCAAAAGGAAGCGACAGCATACGGAATGCCTATCGAAGTGTATTTCTTTACACGTGAGAAAGACTGGGCACTCCATGAAAAGCAGCAGTCAGACATATTCGACCATCTCATGACTGTTGCGCCTGACTTCGGGCTGAGATTATATCAAAGGCCTTGAGAGCTTTGACCGAGGACTATGCGTTCGTGGTCGAGGCCCGAGTGCCACGTCATTGCGAGAGCCAGCGCGTCATTGCGAGGCCCTGATGCCACCACGTCATTGCGAGAGCCAGCGCGTCATTGCGAGGACTGGGTGCCACGTCATAGCGAGAACCAGCGCGTCATTGCGAGGCACGGGTGCCACGTCATTGCGAGGCCCGGATGCCACCACGTCATGTCAAGAGCCAGCGCGTCATTGCGAGGCCCTGAAAGGGCCGTGGCAATCTCCTATTTCACCTGCACCAGGTCTGCCAGCACAATGGCTGTCATGGCTTCCACCACTACCGGTGTTCTCAAAGCAAAGCACACGTCGTGTCTTCCCGGCACCTGGAGAGTATCCATCTCGCCTGTAGAGAAGTTGAATGTCTGCTGAGCCTTGCGTATGCTTGAAGTCGGCTTGAATGCCACTCGGAATACTATCGGCGCACCATTAGTGATACCGCCGTTCACTCCGCCCGCACCATTTTTCAGCGGTCTTCCGTCCGGTCCGATCGGATCGTTATGCTCAGAGCCTCTCATCTTGGCAGCATCGAATCCATCACCGAACTCGATACCCCTCACTCCAGGGATGGCAAATATCGCATGCGCAATCAGCGACTCCACACTATCCCAGAACGGCTCGCCATAACCGGGATCGATGCCCGGGACTGTACACTCTACAACAGCTCCCACACTGTCGCCCTCGCTGATAGCCTCATCCAATACGTCGGTGCGAGGATCTCCTGTGGCAATCTCAACACCTCCAAGTTCAACAATGCGCGCCTCAACACCTGAGAACGGAGCATCATCCAGCATGGTAGCATCCTGGAGAATCTTCCTGGCAACAACACCGGCAGCCACAACCGGCAAAGTCAATCTGCCGGAGAAGTGTCCCCCGCCACGTGGATCCTGACAATCGTCCCACTTAAGCGCAGCAGTCAGGTCAGCATGACCCGGGCGCGGCATGGCAGCAAAAAGCTCATAGTCGGCCGACTTTGTGTTCCTGTTCTTGAACACGATGGTCAAAGGAGCGCCGGTAGTATGGCCCTCGAACACACCGCTCACAATTATCGGGGCATCATCCTCAATACGCGGAGTCGTACC
>JAEIGA010006078.1_pt1 | contig 18377 bp, 20 predicted proteins | sample 9270691 | NCBI WGS metagenome assembly JAEIGA01 (sample SAMN17057246, study PRJNA624740) | gut metagenome | biome: biome; isolation source: fecal sample | host: Bos grunniens | place: China: Xizang | collected 2019
AAGAAAATGGTTCTCCAATAGCCTGTTTCTCAAGTTGAAGTTCAAGTTTTGGTTCACTTGGCGGTATCATTCCCAGTATATCCATAACCCTAATGATTTCGTTGCAGCTTGTAAGTGAAAAGGTAATTACAAGTGCGGGAACGATTATTTTAAAGCCCAATTTTAAGTTTCCCATTGTTTGCTGCATCTATTACTTTGTTTAATAGTTCTTCTTCGCTCCAATCGTTTATAATAGCTTGGTTGCCTAAATAGTATCCAACTGCATTATTGTGTAAATCCATTCGCTTTTCTTTTTCGGTGTTAGTTGGTGTTTTTTCGTGTGCATTACCAAATTCTTCGGCGAGTGGAGAGTTAAGCCCTGCAGATACTTGGTTTAGAGCACACCAATAGCAATGCCTTACAGCATCACCATAACCGTTCACGGTTCCATCTAAATTCTTTCCAACTTTTTTTGCTTTTTCCGCATTTGCATTAAATTTAAAAGCGTATCCAGGATGTCGAAACACGAAACTCTTTTCATCATTGGAGAGGGTGTAGTATTTGTCTTCATAGCCATCTTCTTGCGGTGGGAAGTTTCCTTCATTCCAATTATCATACGCTCTTGCTCTCTCAAAGATATTTGGCATTCTCTGGCCGTTGTTAAAAAAGTTACCCATAATCATTGCACTTTAAAATTACAATGCAAAATTACCGTATGACCTTTTCTGCAAGGTTGCTGATTTGCCACTTTGAGTCCACTTTCAAAAGCAAATATAGGAAGAAACGAGCGAGAAATATCAAGCTTGCTTGAAAATTTTTCACAGCGAGTGCCTGAATATATCTGCCGTAAGGCGAATATACAAAACGCGCATGCCGTTGTCAATAGTTATTGGTAGAAATCTCCTTTTATTTCATTTGATTTAACAAAAAAGAGTAGACTAAAGAAGGTAAGTAAATAACAGGTTTATTCTCGGAACACAACAGATAAACATGTATATTGCGCATTTAAGCGAACAAAAAAATATGGGAAACAAGTTTGTTTTTACTTGCTTCCCTGTTGAAAACCAATGGTTTAACTAATTGTTTGATTTTAATACTCCTCTTCGTCGAAGAAGAAGTCTTCTTTGCTTGGGTAGTCGGGCCAGATATCTTCTATACTCTCGTAAACATCGCCTTCGTCCTCTATCTCTTGAAGATTCTCTATAACTTCCAATGGTGCACCTGAACGCACTGCGTAGTCGATGAGCTCATCTTTTGTTGCAGGCCATGGTGCATCTTCCAATTTTGATGCTAATTCCAGTGTCCAATACATATTATAAATGTGTTATTTGTTAAGTGCGTGCAAAAATAGTCTAATTTTGTTTATTTACAAGGTTTTTCCCATATTTTTTCCTTTCCTTCAAGGAGTTGTCTCTGCAAGAGAAAAAAGTAGTCCGACAAACGGTTGATATATATTTGAATAGTATGGTCTATTTCTGTTTCTCTCTGTAGGGACACTATGATTCTTTCGGCGCGTCGGCATACTGTCCTGCATAGATTTGCACGTGCAGCAGCCTCGTTCCCACCCGGCAGGATGAAATTGCGCATTGGTGGCAGTTGCGCATTGAGTTTGTCTATTTCCTCTTCGAGTGTTTCTATATCATTGTTTGTCAACGGGCATTTGCCTGTTTTTTCTGTTGCAAGGATACTGCCTATTGTCAGCAGATTATTTGTAATATGCTCTATTGTATCTGCGAAATATGTGTCTGCAACTGTTACAAGAAGCATTCCTATGTGTGCATTCAACTCGTCAATGGTGCCGTAGGCATTGACTCTTATGTGGTCCTTAGGGACGCGTGTTCCGCATGCAAGTGATGTGGTCCCGCAATCACCGGTTCTGGTATAGATGCCTGCTTTTTTCATCGATTCTGCTTTTACCTTTTGAGCTTGTAGTGTTGTTTCTTTTTCTCTTTGTCAAAGAAGAGAATCCCGTAGCTTTGCATGTCATAGGTGACAATGGCTGTGGGATTGTCGACTATGCTTTGCCACCAAAGTGATGTTTCTTTGCTTTTGTGTATACCTTCAACAATAATCGCGCTATTGTTGTTTGTATATGGCAGGGCGGTTTCAAGGATTATGTTCCGATAAGTGGTGTCGCCGATATATAATATGCCGATTTTATCGTACTTTTCCAGGTACCTTCTGAACTTTTCTGTTTCGGTCTCTTTTAGTGTGTGGCAAGGAGCAGATGGTCTTGCTGCTTTCATTGCCAGCCCTGCGATATCCGATTCTATGGCAATGCAGTTTGTGGGATGCAGATAGTTCGTTATCCTGAACAATTCCCTCACGTGTTTCCTGCTCGTTCCACCTTGCTTCTCAACGGCACTGTCGAGTTCTGTGTAGGCATAGTATGACAGGCGTTCTTTCAGCACCTGGGTAACAAAGAAAAAGGCAGAAGGGGATTGTATTCCAAATCCCCTATTGTGCCTTTTGCGGTTTATCCAATCGCTGAGTTTGAGCATTGCTTGCCTGTTAGAGTGAGAAAGCCTCCTTGACTTTTTCTATATAATCGAGCTTTTCCCAAGTGAAGAGTTCAACCTCAACAACCTTTGTATCAAGGTAGCGCGACTCGAAACGTTTTGTCACAGTTTGTGGCTTGCGCCCCATGTGACCGTATGATGCGGTTTCGCTGTAGATTGGGTTACGAAGTTTAAGTCGCTCCTCTATTGCTTTTGGTCGCAGGTCGAACAGTGCTTTCACTCTTTGGGCTATCTCGCCGTCGGTCAATGCGACTTTTGCTGTACCGTATGTGTTAACGAAAACACTTACAGGCTCTGCAACGCCGATTGCATAGGACAACTGTATGAGAGCCTCATCGGCAACGCCGGCTGCTACAAGGTTCTTTGCGATGTGGCGTGCTGCATAAGCTGCGCTGCGGTCTACCTTGCTGGGGTCTTTTCCGCTGAATGCGCCACCGCCATGTGCACCCTTTCCACCGTATGTGTCAACGATAATCTTGCGTCCGGTTAGGCCTGTGTCGCCGTGAGGACCACCGATGACGAATTTGCCTGTCGGGTTCACATGATATTTGATGTCGTTGCCAAAGAGTGCAAGAACACTCTCCGAAGCAATCTTTGCCTTGACACGTGGCATGAGTATGTTTATTACATCCTCCTTGATTTTTGCTACCTGTGCAGCGTCTGCGGCAAGCTGTGCTTCGTCGCCCTCCTCTGTGGGCTTGATGAAGTCGTCGTGCTGGGTAGATACTACGATTGTATCGATACGCACGGGCTTGTTTTCATCGTTGTATTCGATTGTTACCTGACTCTTTGAGTCGGGGCGAAGGTAGGTCATCTCCTTGCCCTCGCGGCGAATCTCTGCAAGCTCGGTGAGTATAAGATGTGAAAGGTCGAGTGAGACAGGCATGTAGTTTTCGGTCTCGTTTGTAGCGTACCCGAACATCATGCCCTGGTCGCCTGCACCCTGGTTCATGGGGTCCTCGCGTTCTACGCCACGGTTGATGTCGGCGCTCTGTTCGTGGATGGCCGAGAATATGCCGCATGAGTTGCCGTCGAACATATATTCGCTCTTGGTATAGCCGATTCTGTTGATTACGCCGCGTGCTATGTCTTGCAGGTCAACGTATGCCGATGATTTTACTTCTCCGGCAATTACCACTTGTCCTGTTGTCACAAGTGTCTCGCAAGCGACCTTGGACTGTGGGTCAAAAGCGATGAGTTGGTCAAGCACTGCGTCTGAAATCTGGTCGGCCACCTTGTCGGGGTGTCCCTCTGAAACTGACTCTGAAGTGAATAAGTATCCCATAGTTTTTTCTGTATTATGCCCAATGACACCGATAGTATTGTGTCTTTGTGGGCGCGGTTAATAATTTGCTTGTCGTTCAAGCCCTAAAGTTGCTATTGTGGGATAACTTATGCCGGCGAATTGCCTTACTAACACCCTATGATGGGGCTTTTAGCATTTTTTACCGTGGTTGCAAGCAGTCAAATCTCTCCACATAGCCCTCCGGGCTTCTATTCTCCTCGGCAAAGGTAATGCTTTTTTTGTATAACGGTATTGTTATGTGTCGCTTTTTTGGGCATAATGACCTTTTTTAACTAATAGGTTCATTCAGTTCTTCCAGTAACTGCCTTATCTTCTTGCCGGTTGTGGGGTGAATGGCTTCGGGCGCTATTTCGGCAAGCGGTTCAAGTACAAATGTGCGTTTGTGCATCAGGGGGTGGGGAATGGTTAGCCTTGGCTCTTCTATGACATTCTCGCCGTATAACAGTATGTCAATATCTATTATGCGGTCGTGGTATATGCCGTCGGTCGATTTTTGCGTGCGTCCCAGTTCGTGTTCGATACGCTCAGTGGTGTCTAGAAGTTCAAGCGGTGCAAGGCCGGTGTCGAATGTTGCCACGCAGTTAAGGAAACTGTTCTCGCTTTCAAATCCCCATGGCGAAGTTTCGATGAAGCGTGACACAGATATGCATTTGCCAAGCGCGAGCGATAGAAGTCCTATCGCTCGCGTGAGGTTATCTTCTTTGTTGCCTATGTTTGTTCCAAGCCCCAAAAATATTCTCATGACGGGAGTTGTTTTGAGAATTGCGATGCAGATGTGGAATGTTCTTTTAATTATTCCGGGAGTGCTTTTTAATCAATGATTAGCATTGCATCGCCATAGAGTCCGAATCTGTATCCATTATCTATTGCAACGTCGTATGCGTTCTTCACATTTTGGTATCCTCCAAAGGCTGAAGTAAGCATAAGCATTGTAGAACATGAAGCATAGAAGTTTGCGACCATGCAGTTTGCAACCTGGAAGTCGTATTCCGGGAAGATGAATTTGCTTGTCCAGCCGTCATACTCCTTGAGCATTCCTCCGGTGAGTGTTGCAGTTTCAAGAACACGTTGTACCGATGTACCTATGGCGCATATTTTGCGTCCTTCGGCTTTTGCCTTGTTTATAATCTGCACAGCCTCGGTGTCGACGCTGATGAGGTCGCTGTCCATCTTGTGCTTTGTCAGGTCCTCGACATCAATTTCGCGGAAACAGCCAAGCCCGGTGTGCATTGTAACAAATGCACTTTCGATACCCTTGATTTCCATTCGTTTCATCAGTTCGCGTGTGAAGTGAAGGCCTGCAAACGATGCAGTGACAGAACCCTCTTTTCTCGCAAAGTATGTCTGGAAGTTTATCAGGTCCTCCGGTTCCTCTTTCCTAAGGCGCTTGAAGTCCTCGGGAAGCGGTGCAACACCAAGTGCAAACAGAGCTTTCTTGAATTCGTCATGTGGACCGTCATATAAAAAACGCAATGTGCGTCCGCGTGACGTGGTGTTGTCTATGACTTCGGCAACCATTGAGTTGTCTTCGCCAAAATAGAGCTTGTTGCCGATACGTATTTTACGTGCCGGGTCTACAAGTACATCCCACAGACGGAACTCCTCGTTGAGTTCGCGCAGAAGGAATACTTCAATCTGTGCATTGGTCTTCTCCTTGTTCCCGTAAAGGCGCGCGGGGAAAACCTTGCTGTCGTTCATTACAAAAACATCCTTTTCATCGAAATATTCAATGATATCTTTGAATATGCGATGTTCAATCTCGCCGGTTTTCCTATGCAGTACGAGCATTCTGGATTCATCACGGCATTCTTTGGGGTAGAGTGCTATCTCGCCGCCCTCGTACTCAAATTGTCCTAGTTTCATATGTTGTCCTGTAATACTGAAATTATCGTCTCTCATATCACTCATGCTGGTTATCGAGCCATTCCTGGAAGGCTTCCGGTGTTATACAATTCTCAATCCTGTAATTTCCTATTCTTGTTCGTTGCAAATCGGACAGATGACCTCCGCTATTCAGTGCCTCCCCGATGTCGCGGGCAAGCGAGCGTATATAGGTCCCTTTTCCGCATACAACCCTTATCTTTATTCTGGGCAAGTCGTAGTCAAGGAGTTCTATTTCGTCTATGCGTATCTGCTTTGGTGCCAGTTGCATGTCGCTACCGCCTCTTGCGAGGTCGTATGCGCGCTTCCCATCAACTTTGCATGCCGAAAATAGTGGCGGACGCTGCGCAATTGTTCCGATGAATCTCTTTAGTGTCTCTTCGACCATCTCTTTGGTGATGTGTTCATACGGAAATGTTGCATTGACCGGATGTTCCAGGTCATAGGATGGGGTTGTCGCTCCCAATGTTATTTCAGCAACATACTCTTTTGTATGGTTCTGCAACTCTTCAATCCTCTTTGTTGCCTTGCCTGTGCAGAGCAACAGCACTCCTGTTGCCAAGGGGTCGAGTGTGCCGGCATGTCCCACCTTGAACCTTTTTATTCCATATTTACGGCTCAAATGGTAGCGTACCTTGTTCACAATCTGGAACGAAGTCCAGGTGTAAGGTTTGTTAATCGGTATTATTTCTCCTGATACAAAGTCCATCATGCTATTGTAAGGTTATGCCCTGTCATCAACATAATAAGTATTATTCCGCCTAAAACTATCCTATACCAGCCGAATGCCTTGAATCCGTATCTTGTAACAAAACTGATAAAGAATTTGATTGCCAGCATGGCTACTATAAATGCAACGGCGTTGCCTATTAGCAATGTGCTGAGGTTATTTGTGATTATATCCATCCCCTCGGGGCTTGTGAACAACTTGAGCATCTTGAAGAGTGTAGCGGCGAACATTGTGGGCACCGCAAGGAAGAACGAGAACTCTGCCGCTTTCTTGCGTGTCAGTTTCTGCGCCATACCTCCCACTATCGTTGCCATTGAGCGTGACACGCCCGGTATCATTGATATGCACTGGAACATGCCTATCCAGAAAGCACGTTTCTCTGTCAGTTCCGTGTCGTCATTGCCCTTGTTGAATATCTTGTCGCAGAACAACATGAATATTCCACCAAGAATCAGTGTGACAGCAACAACGGTGACGCTTTCGAGCATGGCATCAATCATGTCGCTGAAGAGAAGCCCGAGAACAGCTGCCGGGATGAATGCAACAAGGAGTTTCCAATAGAAGTCGTATTTATGCAGGAATCTCTTTATGGTTCCGGCACCTTCGGGAGCTGGGGTGTGGTTGAGGTGGAAGAACCGTTTCCAGTAAAGTACCACTACGGAAAGGATTGCACCGAACTGTATGATGAATGTGAATGCCTTTACGAACTCGGTACTTTCTACACCCAGCAGGTTCTGTGTTATTATCATGTGTCCGGTGGAGGAAACCGGCAGAAACTCTGTCAGTCCTTCTACGATTGCTATTATTATAGTCTCAAGTGTTGACATTTCTGTGTTTTTGTATTAGGTGTTATACCGACTCTTTGTCGTCTTTGCCGTTGCTCTCATCCTTTTTGCAGAACAGGGTGGCATATATCACGAACAGGAATCCGAGGAAACATATCGTCGGTGCTATCTTTATTCTTCTGATACTGAAAATGTCCGGTTCAAAGTGTGTCTCTGTTGAGCTTGGACCGCACATAAGGATGAATCCGAGTATAATGGCACCTACACCGATTGCAAGCAGTATGTAGTTCCATTTTCCGAATGCCAGTTTTGATTTGTCCATGTCTTTTGTTTTTTATATGAAATATAGGTCATTGCTGCGCATACGCAGGAAGCGGTTAACCGAGAGGAATGCACATAAAGCACATATCGTCATTCCGAAAAGAACCACTACTCCTGCTGCCATTGCAAGCTGCCCGGCCGGCAGCATATCCACAATGCCGGGCTCTCTTTGCTGCATTATGTATAATGCTATGGCGAGTATTGAGTTTGCAAGTATTCCCGAGAAGAATCCTATCCACAGGTTGCTTACTATGAACGGCCTGCGAATGAATCCCCATGTTGCTCCCACCAACTTCATTGTGTGGAGCAGGAAACGTTTGGAGTATATCGACAATCGCACCAGGTTGCCTATAAGCGACCATGATATTATTGCGAGCATTGCAAAGAATGTTAGCAACACAATCCCGGCTCTATGCAGATTGCTGTTTATGGTATCCATCAGTTCTTTCTGATAGATAACCTCCTTCACCTCTTTCCTTCCTTTGAGTTCCTGTTCTATCATTCCTGATGTCCGGCTGTTTGAATGTTCCGGCTTCAGTGTTATCTCTATCGAAGCCTCATATGGGTTGTAGCCGAGCATCTCGGTGGGGTCGGCACCAAGAGCCGCTTTCTCTTCGGCAAGAGCCTGCTCTCGCGATATGTATATACTGCTCTGTACATAATCACGGCTGTCTATAATTGTCTTGAACTTCAGTATATCCGTCTCTTCGACACTGTTGGCGATGACAACGGACAACTTCAAGTTCTGCTGTATCTCCTTTGATATGCTTCTTGCCCCGATGAACAGAATTCCGATTGTTCCGAGCAGAAGCAGTACCAAAGTGGTACTTATGTACACGCTTACTGTCTGTACTTTAAAAATAACCCTCTTTTTCATCTTCTCTTTCTGAATACGTATATTATGGAACTGCTTGCACTTCTTTTTTTGCTCTGTTTAAGCCATCCTTTGGTTCCGTTCAACAGTCCCTTTATGTTATGCATGCGCGTTCCTCTGTACTTCTCGCTCAACATGGATATGTAGAAGCCGTCGAACGGCATGGTGTATTGTCTCTCAAGTATGAAACCGTGTTTCTCGCCCCATCTCATTATGGTGCTTGGAGTGAAGTGCCACAGGTGACGCGGTACATCATATGCTGCCCAATGTTCTTTGTATATGCCGGCATCATATGAACTGCAGTTGGGGAGTGCAAGTACTGCGATTCCCGTGTCGTCGAGTATCCTGTAAAGTTCCTTCCACATCCTGTCGGGGTCCTGTATGTGCTCCATTACATGCCACATTGTTACCACGTCGAATTCCCTTTCGGCCATATTGCATAAAGCCTCTTCGGGCAGCATTGTGAAACCGAACTCTTTTTCCGACAGTTCACGCGCTTGTGCACTCTTCTCTATAGCCTTTACATCCCAGCCGGCTTTCTGCATGGCGCGTGCGAAATAACCTGTCCCGGCTCCGTAATCGAGCAGTTTCCCGTTTTTCAGCAGTGTCAAATTCTCTATAAGCCCGGTTTTGCGTCTCAACATAATGGAGCGTACAAGGTGGTATGCTCTGTTCATTATGCCTTTGCTGGTATTGCTGTGCGAGATATATGACGGCGACTCATAGTATCGGCCAATTTCCTTCTCGTCAGGGGCATTCTGTGTAAATGCCAATTTGCATTCTGTGCATTCCATAATGTCGAACTCCTCGCCCGTTGCAAACATATCCTTGCAGGTGAAGCGTTTCTCTATTGCGCTGCTCCCGCACAATGGGCATCGGTCGTGGTTAATTCTTTTCATGGTCTCTGTTTCTTGGTTCCAGGGTAAACTCTCCCTTAAGTTGCTACAAAAATATACCAAAATGAATGAAATTGTTCTCCTTTTTACGATTTTTGTAATTTAAATATGCCTTTATTGCATTTTTTAACACTTTTTCTATGTAATATTCGCTACTTTTGCGCAAAACTTGTGGAAATTAAATATAATCTTATGGCAAAATTGGTTCGTTCAAAAGATGGAGTGATTGCCGGTGTGTGTGCCGGCGTGGCAGAACATTTCGGGTGGAATGCACGGAACGTGCGTCTTTTGTGGTTTATCGCTACTATAATATTTGTAGGTTCTCCTATTATTTTCTACTTGATATTGATGTTTCTGATGCCGGCTTCAGGTTCTGGGAAGAAGAGTTACGAGGAGCGCATGCGTAATCGTCTCGCTCACAAGCAGTGAGTCTCTATGTTGACTGAAACGTACAGGGCGGTGCATGCACCGCCCTGTACGTTTCAGTCAACTATTTCTCCAAGCAGTGTCGCTGCCGTGGAGTCGTATATCTTTACTTTTACAAAGTCTCCTATTTTGTAATTCTTTCTGTCGAATACTGCCGTGCGGTTCTGTTCTGTGCGTCCGTAGAACTGTTCCCTGGAGCGTTTTGATATGCCTTCGATGAGGACCTCGTATATCTCCCCGATACATTTTTTGTTGTTCGTGGCCGAACACTCCTGTTGCAGGGCTATGATTTCGTTCAGTCTCCGTACCTTTTCGCTGTCTTCTATATCATCTTTCATGTGCTTGCTCGCAAATGTGCCGGGGCGTTCCGAATATTTGAACATGAATGCAGCATCGTAGGAGCAGTGTCTCATCAAGGAGAGTGTATCTTTGTGGTCCTCCTCGGTCTCGCCACAAAATCCGGCAATGATGTCAGTGGAGAGTCCGCAGTCGGGCACAATGCGTCTTATTGCCTCAATGCGTTCGAGATACCATTCGCGTGTGTATTTCCTGTTCATAGCCTTGAGCATCGCGCTGCTTCCGCTTTGTACGGGAAGGTGTATGCTCTTGCAGACATTGGGTTCTTCGGCAATCACGCGTAATGTGTCATCGCTCATGTCTTTCGGGTGCGATGTGGTGAATCTGATACGTGTCTGTGGGGCGTGCTGTGCAACGCGTCGCAGAAGTTGCGGAAATGTTACGGTCTCTCCCTCCTCGCTCTCGAAATTATATGAGTTGACATTCTGTCCAAGCAGGATTATCTCCTTGAATCCTTTGGCGACAAGGTCGTCGACTTCATTCAGAATACTCTGTATATCGCGGCTTCTTTCCCGTCCTCTGGTATACGGCACGACGCAATAGTGGCAGAAGTTGTTGCATCCGCGCATGATAGAGACATATCCCGATACCTTTCCGCTGCAAATTCTTGTAGGAATCACATCCTTGTATGTCTCCGTGGTCGACAACTCTATATTCATGGCTGCATGTCCGGCTTCGGCCTCGGCGATAAGTCCGGGCAGCGACAGGTATGTGTCCGGGCTGGCAACGATGTTTACCTTGTAGTTCTTTATCAGTTCCTCCTTTACACGCTCTGCCATACAGCCTACAACGCCGATAAGCGTCTCCTTTCCTCGTCTCATGGCATTAAGCTGGTCGAGCCGTCCGTATATCTTCTGTTCGGCATTGTCCCTTATCGAGCATGTGTTCAGCAGTATCAGGTCGGCATCTTTCAGCTCCTCGCACACGCTGTATCCTGCCATTTTCAGTATTGAGCCGATGACCTCGCTGTCGGCGACGTTCATCTGGCAACCGTATGTCTCTATGAATAGTTTTCTGTTGTCCATTCTTGTTATAGATGAAATTTCTGCGAAGATAATGATAAAAAATGAAACATCATTGCAAAAGGTTTTAATTAAGGTTGCAGACTTTTTAAAAGAGGCCGACGCTCAGTTGTTCCGATGTGTGAACATGCAGTATTCTGCAATCAGATTCGAGTTTTGTCTGTTTGCGCGAATGTTTTTGTACCATAAAAATTTTGCGATATGAATTTAAACAGTTCCTTAATTTGAAAATTCTTCAATTTCGTGTATCTTTGTAGCTTGTAGCATGCATGTTGCGTGCGCGAGTCAGGACGACAATGAGTGATAGTGTTATAATTATACCGACATACAACGAGAAAGAGAATATCGAACGCATGATACGCGTTCTAGTTGCTCTTGAGCACGGCTTTGATGTGCTTGTTGTTGATGATGCCTCTCCCGACGGCACGGCCGGAATTGTGAAAAAAATGATGGAGAGATTTCCCGGCAGAGTTCACATGATAGAGCGCAGTGGCAAGTTGGGCCTCGGAACGGCGTATATTGCCGGTTTCAAGTGGGCGATAGAACACAAGTATGATTATGTCTTTGAGATGGATGCCGACTTCTCGCATAATCCCGATGATGTGCCACGTCTCTACGATGCCTGTGCCAAAGAGGGATACGACCTTTCCGTGGGTAGCCGTTATGTAACGGGCGTAAATGTTGTAAACTGGCCTATGGGGCGTGTCCTCATGTCCTATTTTGCATCCAAGTACGTGCGTTTCATTACCCGTTTGCCGGTCTATGATACAACGGCAGGTTTCAATTGCTATCGCCGCGAAGTACTTGAGACCATAGACCTTGACAGTATTCGTTTCAAGGGTTATGCGTTCCAGATAGAGATGAAGTTCACGACATATAAATGCGGCTTCAGAATCAAGGAGATTCCTGTGATTTTTGTCAACCGTGTGCATGGTACATCAAAGATGAGCGGTGGAATATTCAGCGAGGCGCTGTTCGGTGTCATCAAGCTGAAGGTTGGCAGTTGGTTCCGTAAATATCCGAAATGTAACAAGAGTTAAAGAAATTCGATGATGACAACAGATACAAACAGACAATTTGAGAGAGTGCTGGCAGTGTGCCGCGAACTTTTCAGCAAGAAACTGTATGACTATGGAGCATCGTGGCGCATTATGCGTCCGGAGTCGCTGACCGACCAGATATTCATCAAGGCAAAACGCATACGTACTCTTGAGACCGGTGCCGAGAATCTTGTGGGTGAGGATATCAATTCCGAACTTATCGGAATCGTCAATTACGGGTTGATATCTCTTGTGCAGCTTGAATTGGGCTATTCCGATGTCTGTGACATCACATCCGACGAGGCTCTTGCTTTGTATGACCGCAAGGCGCAGTTGACCCTGGAACTCATGAAGAAAAAGAACCATGATTATAACGAGGCATGGCGTGGCATGCGTACAACCTCCTACACCGACCTGATACTTACCAAGATATGGCGGACAAAACAGATAGAGGAACTGGAAGGTGCAACAAAAGTTTCCGAGGGTGTCGATGCCAATTACATGGACATGATAAACTACGCTGTTTTCGGGTTGATAAAGAATGGAATTGCAGAGTAAAAGAAAAATATTTCTTACACTACTGACAAATGTTTGCCGTATGGCTCTTGCAGCGGTGCTTTTGGTGTCGGGCTTTGTAAAGGCTGTCGACCCGATGGGTGCCATGTACAAGTTGCAGGAGTATGTCTCATCGTTTGAGCTCGATATCTTGTCGGGCGACTGGCTGCTCTTTGTAGCCATAGTCCAGGCGGCGGTCGAGTTTCTTGTGGGAGCGTTCCTGCTTATGGGTGTATACCGCAAGCCTATGTCGGTGCTGGCATTCCTTATGTTCCTATTCTTCACCCCTTTCACCCTCTACATAGCATTGAACGATCCGGTTGCCGATTGCGGTTGTTTCGGTGAAGCAATGGTGCTTACAAACAAGCAGACATTCTTCAAGAACGCACTGCTTCTGCTTTTCGCCACGGTCGTTTTTATCGGTCGCAAGCTCTTTGTATGCAATCTGAGTTCCCGTAACCGTTGGATAATGGTTATATTCTCGATATTGTATATCTCTCTTGTAGAGGGGCTTAGTCTTTCGCATCTTCCTGTGTTGGACTTTCGTCCCTATGCAGTGGGCAACGATTTGTGTGCTATGGTCAACGGCGCAGATGAAATGTATAATCTGCAATTGCTTGTCGAACAGGATGGTGTGGAACATGAGTCGGAGGCCGACACTGTGCCTGATGAGTCATGGCTTATGGCCGACAGTCGTCCGGAGTTTGTGGATAAACCGGTAGGTGACTTCTCTATACTGGACTGGTATAGCGACTATGATGTTGCCGATGATATACTTGCCGATACCGGATATGTCTGTGTCGTCGCAATCGAACTTGTCGAGGAGGCCGAGGTGAGCCGTGTAGACCGCTTGAATGATTTCTACGATTATTGTCTTGAGAAGAGTGTGCCGTTCTATGCTGCGACAGCATCGGGTGAAGATGAAATAGAGTTATGGCGCAAGCGCACCGGTGCAGAGTATCCCATCTATTGGGCCGACGCATCATTGCTTCGCACCATGGTCCGTGCCAATCCGGGAGTCCTGTTGTTTAAGGACGGTGTCATTGTAGGCAAGTGGAATGTTTCTGATGTCCCCGACACAGAGCTTCTCTCCGCTTCTCCTACCGGGATGCCCGATAAGATAGTCACTTTGGCAGACAGGATGCGTGGATGGCTATTCTGGACACTGGCGTTTTTTGCTCCTGTAGTGCTCATCATCATGTTCGACCTTGTTACAGGCCGGCCGGGACGGGCAAGGCGCAGAAATGCTGCTGCTGACGACATCCCGATTCCGTCTCAGGAAATCAATATAGAAAAATAGTGATTATAAATTCAATATAAACCATTAAACATTTAAAGAAATGAGAAAGAACATTGTTGCTGGAAATTGGAAGATGAACATGAATCTTCAGGAGGGCATATCTCTTGCCAAGGAACTTAACGAGGCTTTGGCTGCGGATAAACCGAACTGCGATGTAGTAATCTGTACTCCGTTTATCCACCTCGCGTCTGTGACTCCTATTGTAGACAGCGCTGTAATAGGTGTCGGTGCCGAGAACTGTGCCGACAAGGTATCTGGTGCGTATACCGGTGAGGTATCTGCCTCTATGGTTGCATCAACCGGAGCAAAGTATGTAATCCTTGGTCATTCAGAGCGTCGTGCATACTATGGCGAGACACCTGAGATTCTCAAAGAGAAGGTGCAGCTTGCTCTTGCCAATGGCCTGACACCAATCTTCTGTATCGGTGAGGTTCTTGAGGAGCGCAATCAGGGTATTCAGAATCAGGTTGTATATGAGCAGCTTGCAGGTTCGCTCTACGACCTTTCTGCCGAGGATTTCTCAAAGATAATCCTTGCTTATGAGCCGGTTTGGGCTATCGGTACAGGTTTGACAGCTACTCCCGAGCAGGCCGAAGAGATTCATGCTTACATCCGTTCTACTATTGCAGAGAAATATGGCAATGAGGTTGCCGAGAATACATCTATCCTCTACGGAGGCAGCTGTAAGCCAAGCAACGCAAAGGAACTTTTTGCAAATCCTAACGTTGACGGTGGTCTCATCGGCGGTGCAGCTCTCAAGGTTGCCGATTTCAAAGGTATCATCGATGCATTCAAGTAAATGATGAAGAGAATATTCCTCATGTTTTCAATATTGTTCTGTGCTCTCTATGCAGCAGCACAGAGCAATATTGTGCAAGAACTTCGCTCCGATGTCCCCGGCAAGGGTACTGTGCGCATAAACCAGCCCGAAAAACTCATGCAGCTTATGGGGTCCATGGTTACAATAGACGGTAAGGCACCGCAGATAGAGGGCTACCGTGTCATGGTCTATTCGGGAAACAATTCCCGTCAGGCACGCGATGAGGCCAATAAGATGGCGAAGTATATGCGCGACAAATTTCCCGGAGCCGAAGTGTATGTGGTTTTTGAGTCACCCATACGTTCTTGTCTATATGGCGACTACCGCACCCGTGAGGAGGCCGAGGCTGTGATGTACAAGCTCAAGGCGACAAAGAAATTCAAGGAGATTTCTGTGAAGAAATGTCTTGTTAACCTGCCTTATTGATTCTATAATGAACGGAGAAGATAGAGAGAGAAGAATTGATGGACTGAAGGAGTGTTGTAGCACAATGCTTGAACTCATCGGTGAGGATACAGGGCGTGAGGGGCTGCTGAAAACCCCTGAACGTGTTGCACGTGCCATTCTTGACACGACAGCCGGTTATAACGAAGATCCCGAGGCGATACTCCGTGCTGCAATGTTCAAGGAAGATTACAGCCAGATGGTTATTGTTAAAGACATCGATTTCTATTCGCTTTGCGAGCACCATATATTGCCGTTCTTCGGCAAGGTGCATGTTGCTTATATCCCCAACGGTTATATAACCGGTCTCAGCAAGATTGCACGTGTGGTAGAGGTCTTTTCGCGCCGTCTGCAGGTGCAGGAGCGTATGACGCTCCAGATAAAGGAGTGTATACAGAAGACTCTGAATCCGCTTGGTGTCATGGTGGTTGTCGAGGCGCAGCACCTGTGTATGCAGATGCGCGGTGTCAAGAAGCAGAACTCCGTCACTACAACATCCGACTTCTGCGGTGCATTCAATCAGGCAAAGACCCGCGAGGAGTTCATGAATCTGCTCAGGAACAGGTAGAATCCTGCGCCGATTGTCATATTGAGCGCGGGCGAACCAACGGTCGACTCCCGAAGGGGCTAAAGTCAAAGATCCCAGGCATAGCCGTTCCTTGCACTGTAAAATAAGGCAGGTTGTACCGATTGGTACAACCTGTTTTTTATTCCTTATTAATATACGCGCGCGTGTTAAAGGTGGCTACAAAACTTGCCGATGTTTAGTAACTAAACATTTAACGCTACGTCGCCGAAGCCATAGCTTCTGAGTATCTTGTTGAGAGCCTGTTGTGTCTCTTTCAGGAATTTGAAGTCTTCCATTGTTTCCTGCAGTGCTGTGGGGTCGGCTGCTGTTGCAGGGTCTTTCATCTTGCTCATGGTACTCTTCAGCATCTCGTCGACAATGCTCAGCTTGTATGCAATGGCAAGACGTGTTGTCTGTTCGAACAGGACTGCAAGTTCGTTCCTTTCGTCATTCTTCTGCTCGCTGAAGAATTTGCTCAGTATGTACTGTTCGCCGCACAGTTCGGCGGTCAACTTCGATATCTCAGCGTCAGGGTGTGCCATGAAGTAGCTTTCGGGGTTGAACTCAATCTCCTCGGCATGCTCCGCGGCCTCATTGAATATTCTTCGGTAAAGCGGATTGGAGAACTCTATCGAGTCGCTTTCAAATGAGTATTTCAGATGTGATATTACAGTCTCGGTGAATGTCGGTGTCTCTTCGGCCTTGTTCTCCGGCACCTGCAACAGGCGGCTGCCGTTCTTGAGGATAAACTGTATTATAGCCTTCTCCTTGTGAAATAGCGGATTGCTCTTGTAGTTGTCGATTATGTTCTGCTTGAACTCCTCGGTAATACCATTGTTCTCCTCCTCGCTGCTTTCGTTGCTCTCTGTCTTCTTTTCGTTGAGACGGCGTTTCTGCAGTTCCTCATTCCTTTGTGCTCTTATCTTGGCAGTCTCCTTTACAATCAGCTGCTCGCCAATATCAAGCATCTCGCTGCATTTCTTTATATATTCGCTGCGCAGGATTTCGTCCGGTACCACAGCTATGCTCTTCACCACATCTCCTATAAGTCCTGCACGGCGTATCGGGTCTTCGCCCACTTCGTCGAGAAGAAGGTTTGTCTTGAACTTTATGAAATCGACCTTGTTGCGTTCAATATACTCTTCCACCTCTTCTGTGGAGTGGCTTTGTGCATAACTGTCGGGGTCTTCTCCTTCGGGAAGCAGCACCACGTTTATGTTCATGTCCTCTTCGAGAAGCATGTCGATACCGCGTATAGATGCCTTTATTCCGGCTTTGTCGCCATCATACAACAGAGTCACATTCTTTGTAAAGCGGTGTATCAGCTTTATCTGTCCTGTGGTGAGCGATGTTCCCGACGATGCTACTACGTTCTGTATGCCGGCCTGGTGCATCGATATCACATCAAGATATCCCTCTACAAGTATGCAACGGTTCTTCTGCATTATCGCCTGCTTTGCAAAGTATAGGCCATACAAGTGGTCGCTCTTGTGGTATATCTCGCTTTCGGGTGAGTTGACATATTTTGCAGCTTTTGCGTTGTTCTGCAGTATGCGTCCTCCGAAGGCGACAACCTTTCCCGATATAGTGTGTACGGGGAATATCACCCTTCCCCAGAAGCGGTCCTGCAACCTGCCGTCATCGGTGCTGTAGCATACGCCGGTCTTTGCAATCAGTTCGGGATTATAGCCGGCCTTGGTCGCCTTCTGTGCGAAACTGTCGCGTCGCTCGGGCGAATATCCCAGGCAGAACTTCTTTATTGTCTCATCGCGCAGTCCGCGGTGGCGGAAATAGTTGAGTCCTATGGCTTTCCCCTCCTCGCTGTTGTGCAATGTCTCTGTGAAGTGTTGCAGGGCATACTGGTTTATTACAAACATGCTCTCCCGTATGCTCTCTTTCTGTATCTCCTCTTCGGTCCGTTCCCGTTCTTTTATTTCAATATGATATTTCTTTGCAAGCCATTTTATGGCATCGGGATAGCTCAGCTGTTCGTGTTCCATTATGAAATGTACGGAATTTCCTCCTTTTCCGCATCCGAAGCATTTCCATAGGTTCTTTGATGGCGAAACAGTGAACGACGGCGTTTTTTCATTATGGAAAGGGCATAGTCCAATCATGTTTACCCCGCGGCGACGCAGCGCTACAAAGTCTCCGACAACCTCTTCTACCTTTGCCGTGTCCATAATTTGCTCAATTGTCCTTCTGTCAATCATTGCTTATGAAAATATATACAGTGTAAAGATACTGCAAAGTAGCGGTCGCTCAAAGCAAATAATGTTCTTTTTCTCGTTTTCTGTTCCGGTGCAGCTATCTGCCAGGTGTAATACGGCGAATATTATTTGTGAAAATTGATTGAAAATTTGAATAAATGAAGATGTTAAACGGCTGTTTGAAGAAAAAGTCGAATTTTATTAAAATTTATTCTTGAAATAGTTTGTGTATTCAAAAAATCGCTTTACCTTTGCACTCGCTTTCGGGAAGCAAGTTATTTGCGAGCCGCAAGCAGATGATCCTTGACAACATTCCATACAGACAAGCAGTACAACGTGTCCTT
>JAEIGA010006079.1_pt1 | contig 18375 bp, 21 predicted proteins | sample 9270691 | NCBI WGS metagenome assembly JAEIGA01 (sample SAMN17057246, study PRJNA624740) | gut metagenome | biome: biome; isolation source: fecal sample | host: Bos grunniens | place: China: Xizang | collected 2019
TAGCGGTGTATGTAATTTCCTCATTCAGCGTGGCGATAACCTTGCTCTTGTCGGCAATCTTAGCGACCACAAACGTTGCATACCAGTCCTGCGCCGATGAAGTGGAAATGGTAAAAACCATATCGCCGTTTGCGTCCGTGGTCTGAGTAACCCCGTCAGCGTTCATGGTAAATTCTTGGTGGGTAGGGCCAACATAAAAGTAACTATAACTGGGTTCATCCTCCACTCCTCGAATACGGAGAATGCTGGTTCCGCTTTGAATTTCAAGCGGAACTACCAGCGAATCGCCGGTAGTGAATGTACTCCACTTTTTTCCGCTCAAGGAATAGCGCTGGCCTTCTTGGATGGACGCATTCGGGTCATCCATCAGGTTCGTGAAGTTCGGCTTGCTTTCGCCTGCGGTCGCATACGCCATATATCCGTAAATCATGCCATCCGGCAGGACGTACAGTTTGCTGGTGTCGGTGCATTCAGAAATATCGTTTGCAAACTCAGGCTTGAGCTGTCCACGCTTTGCCAGTTCGCTTGCGATGTAGGTTGACGCATCTGCGTTGACCTGCTGGATGATGGATTCCTGATCGGCTTCTGTCCAGTAGTCCGTACCTTTGATAGGCGTGTAACCGTCTCTGCCGTCTACACCGTCTGTTCCGTTTCTACCAGCAGCACCCGGAGCGCCAGTAGCACCAGTATCACCCGTGCCGCCCCTGTTGCCATTTTTGATGGTCACAGGAATCACGGTGCCGTCCGTCAGGGTAATTTCGACGGTATTCGCACCGCCGTCCGAATTGCTGGTCACGACCTGCCTGCAGTTGGCGATGCCGACGCCATCTTTGCCCGCCGATCCTTTGCCGCCGTTTACCACCTGCAGCACTTTTTTCGTGCCGTCCGTAAGCAGGACCGTGAATTCATTGATCCCCTTGTCAGCGGCTGTGAATACGGTCTGATCAATCGCCTGGATGCCGACGCCAGGGTTTCCCTTCTGGCCCGGCTGCCCCCGCGGGATGCCGAAGATGATATAGCGCTTTCCGTCCACGTCCTGCACGGTTACGGTGGCCGCTTTGCCGGGTTCCAGCGTTTCCACCTGCGCCGCCGCATCGGCCCATACCTCGGCATTTTTCACGGCTTCGGTCACGTTCTTCGTGGCTTCATCCATCGCCTCAATATGGCTGATGATTTCTTCGACGTTCAGAATGATGTAGCCATCGGTGATAACCTTTTCCGCCGCGGTGGTGCGCATGTAGCCTTCGCCGCAGAATACGGACGTTTCCGCCTCGCCTTCCTTGATCTGCACCGTCAGGGCAAACTGGCCGTGCAGGGCGTAGCAGATATCGTCCAGCACGACCACGGCTTTGCCATCCGTCACCGTGCCGTCGATCTTGTGCGACGTCATGCTCTCATAGCTCAGGAAGTTGCCGACCACGCTGCAGCCTTCAAGGCTTTGCGGCGCGCCCAGGATGCTGATCGTCAGCTCAAACCGGTGCGCGTTCTTGTCGTGCATGCAAAACAGGGTATGCAGCGGCGTCTTCACCAGCGGCCTGGCCAGGTCAATGTTGAAGGGAAGCGGGATGAAAATATTCTCCATCCGTTACGCCCCCTTTTCCAGCGTCAGGCGCACGCTGCCGTCCTGGGCGTTGCGCGCCATGCCGGTCAGGCGGGTGAAGCCTTCATAGATTTCCTTCACGCCCGGCCTGTTTTCGTCCGTCTTCGTCACGGTTTCAAGGCCGTCAAAGTCGGCGGCGATCTCCGCAAAATGGCGGTCGTCGTCGATGTCGATCATCACCCGGTTTCCGTTCCTGATCAGCGTGCCGATATAGTTGACGTCAAACGTCTTTCCCTTGCTCGTTACAATCTGCATGGCCTGCTTCCTCCTTCGCTGTGTCAATGGCCGCAAGGGCCGTTTTGATATTCTGCTTCACGCCTTCCATGATCGCGGTTTCCGATCCCAGGACGTGCATGGAATAGAGCGCCGCCAGCGTCCTGCGCAGAAGCATTTCGACGTCCATTGTATTCATCAGACTCACTCCCAGCTCCAATAGTAAATTGTTTTTTTCGTCGGATTGAACGTAAACGACGCCGGGATATTCAGCGTTCCGCTGGTCCCATCCGGTTTCATATACGGGACATACGCCAGGCCGATGGATATGCTGCCGCCCGTGACGACTGACTGCGAGTACGTTCCGAATCCCGATCCATTCATGGACATGCTGCTGGCCGAAAAGCCGCTGCAGCTCAGCGATCTCACGTAGAGGGTATCGGAAATGCCGGTCTGAAAGTCAGAAAACTCTGTTTCCAGCTGGCTGGCCGTGACGTAACCTTGCAGATCAATCTTGTCCGCTTTCAGCGTGATCGCATTTTCCGCCGCGCTCATGCGGACGGAAACGTCATTGACGTCTTCGCCCAGGTCGTTCACGGTGCTCAGCGTCGCAAACGCCTCAATTTCACCGATATCGCCCCTGATGTTGATGCCCGCCGCGCTCATGCGCATGCCCAGGTCGTCCACTTCTTCCTGGCTGGCCTTCAGGCGGATCTGCGCATACGCGCCCAGGATGTCCGCTTCCGCTTGACTTGTCCGGCCTTCCAGGCTGTCAATCTCGCCCGCGTTCATCAGGATCATCGCTTCTTTTTCGTTCACGCTCATCTTTGCCCAGCGCAGGATGCCATTCATCTCTTCCTGCACGGGGCTGCGCCCGCCTCCGCCGCCTCGGTATCCCGTCATGCTGTTGATCTCATTGTCCGCAGCGATGAAGTTATCCGTCAGCGCCCTGGGCGGCTCGCCGAAGGTGTACGTCGTTTCCTCCGGGTTCACCAGGTCAAGGTTGATCCTGCAGCATACCTTTTCAAGGTCAAGCCCGTGCGGCGGGGATACGATATGCGCCTTGTCGCCCACGTGGATGGCCTGCGCGCTGCCGGAAAGGAAGTGCATGTCAATGGCCTTCAGCGTGATCGTGCGCATCTCCGCGCCGATCTTCATGAATTCCTGCGCCTTTTCAAGCAGCTTCGCCGGATCTTCGATATGGTTCCAGGTCTGCGTGCGCCAGATCCGGCCATACTGTGCGATGGCCTCATCATCCTGGATGTAATCATTCCCGTCGTTCACGGATTCAATGGTCAGCGGCGGCGCGTATTCGCCGTCGTCGCCTAAAATGGAAGCGCCCAGCGGGCGAAGGATGGTGAAGATCTCCGCCGCGTCCTGCTTGTCCCGCAGGTCCAGCAGGTTGACGGCGAAGCGGATTTCCTGCGTATTGCTGCGCCCGTAATCCTTCAGCCAGTCAAGGAAAAGCACGCCGCCTTCATGGCGCGCCTTCAGGTATCCGCCGTAGGCGCTCAGCAGCTTTTCGTCCATCTCCCTGAAGGTTTCCCAATAGGCCACGTTCTCGCATTCCATATCTTCGTCGGCCCGGTCAATCGTGATCTGGCCCAGGGTGAAATGCTTGTCTTCCTCTACCTGGGCATTGTGCTCGGTGATCAGCTTTTCAAGGAAGCCGCGCGGCGTGCCGTGGTAGGTGTGCGGCGCGGCCTGGCTGTCATTGAGGAAGGAGCGCACGCCTTCGCAGTAGACGCTCTTCTGCTTGAATTGATCCACTTCCGTGTCCAGCACCCGGCCCCGGAAGATCTCTTCTCCGTCCTGGTGCACGGTCACGATGTCCTTGCGCCTGCGGATCTGGTTATACATCCGGTTGCCAGGCGGCAGCACGAAGGTGCACGATCCGTTGGCGTTCACGTCAAGGTCCAATTTTGGCGCAAGCACGCGGAAGGCCCCGCCCGCAAAGGCCGGGGAATAGAGGGTGCTGCCGTTCACTTTGATCGTGTACATCAGAAACGCCCCTCCCTGTATTCAAAGGTCACGCTGCCGTTTCCCTTGAAAGTGAAGGTATTTTCCACGCCCTTGCGAAGGATCAGGTCCGGGAAGATGCTTTCGCCCGCTGGCAGATCGACCGTCGCCGCGCCGTAGGTCATTTCCATGTCAGCGCTGGCCGTGATCACGGGGATCACCGGCTTGCGCATCACGGTGATGCTGGCCGTCAGGCTGCCGCTAACTGCGAAGGTGCGGCGCGTCGGCTCCACTTTGGTCTTGTACGGTTCCACGTCCGCCAGGATCGTGACGCCGCTCGTCACCTTCTGCGGGTCATAGCCCTGCACGGAAAGCGTGCCCGTGTAGAAGTATTCAGGATCGTCGTCAAGCACGATGCTCACTTCCTGGCCGTGCAGATCGTCCATGATCCGGCTGTGCACGTCCGGCCACTCTTCACGCGGCGCGGTGATGGTGAATTCCATCGTAATCGTGCGCCGGTTATACTGCATGTATCCGGTCAGCGTGCGGGAAAGATCCAGCGCGCCGTCCGCGCCGGGCACGTCCACGTATTTGGTCTTCATCGTCGGCGGGGTAATGGCCGGATAGCTTTTCATGAAAAGCGCATAGTCGTGAAAGCTGTGCTTGTCTCCTAACATCACGCCAAGCATGGTCAATTCCCCCTTCCTTTACGGGCCGAAATGGTGCCCAGCTGCATATCCATGGCGGGCGCAAGCTGGCCGACCATCACGCCGCTGTCAAGGCGGATGCTCTGGCCCGCGCTCAGCAGGCCAACCATCTGCGAAAGCAGGGCTTCAATCTTGCCCGATCCGCCGCCGCGCCATTCGCTGGCCTGCGCGCTGTTGAGGATGGCTTCATCCTTATGAAGGCGGGCAAAGTATCCGTCATACGGCACCCTGTCAAGGCCGCTCGCACGGCTTTCCGGCACCCGGTTTCCCGCGCCGCCGCCGCTGTACGATCCGCCGTAATACATCGGCAGGCTGTTAAAGTTCGACGTGTCAGGGTAGAGGGTGACGGTGCCCTCCAGGTTCATGGCGTCCACTTCGCCCTGCATGTTGCTTTCCGAATCGTCGGAAACTTCAAGCGGGACGCTTGCGGGGTTCTTTTTGAAGAGCGTGCCCAGGATCGCGCCCCAATCGTAGAAGGAATCCGAATTACGCGTGCTGCTGGCGATGATTTCTTTTGCGATGGCGTTTCCCTGCGATGCTTCGGCGATATCTTCCTGATAGGCTTCGTGCTTTTCCTCCACTTCCGGCGTGATGCCGAAGGTCAGCTTCAGCCTGCTTTTGACGCCTTCCCACCAGGTTCCGATATTCGTCACCATCGTGTCAGCGTCGGGCAGGGCAGGCGGGTCAAGCACCCATTTGCAGATCTCCACGGTCTTCGCATATACGCCGTCCCACCAGGCGCGAAGGCGCTCTGTGTCCGCTTCCGTCCATTCGCCGATGCCGATGCAGCGCAGCGCAAAGGCGGCGGTGTCCGCAATCTTCGGCCCGGTTTCTGTCCACCAGGTCGTCACGTCCGCCTTGAAGGTCTCCCAATCCGGCAGCGTGATGCCCAGGCGCATTTCGGCCTGTTTCTGAATCCACGGCCAGACGTCGTTGGTCATGGTCGTGTCAAAATTCACCAGCTTGTTAATAAGCGTCTGAATATGCGGGACCGCTGCCGTCACCATGTCGGCCACCCAGCCCTTCAGCCCGCTCATGATCGGCTCGCCGATTTCGCCCAGCTTCGCCAGCGCGCCGTTGAGCTTGTCCTGCGCCGTGTTCGCCTCCATCACGTCTTTTGCGGTATCTTTGTACTGATCGGACGCTTTCTTGTACGTCCAGTAGAGCGTGTTCATGATCAGGTCCTGGCGCTCTTCTTCGCTGGTGCAGGCGGCCAGCTTCTTGTTGAAGTCTTCCTCGTTGATGCCCGCCCAATTGAGCGCGTCTGCAAGGCTGCCCGTCACCTGGCCCACCTTTGCCGTCTCATTCGCCGATTCGGTCAGGCCCTCAATGGGCAGCGACTCGCCGAACGTCGCATAGACGCCGGTGCAGATGTCCGTCCATCGGGCAAGATCCTCTTCATTACTGCACATCACGGCCAGATGGTTGGCCGCCTCCACAGCCTGGTCCGTTTCGCCCAGCACCGCCTGCAGGTCCCGGTACGTCTTCTTCGCCGTTTCGGCGGAAAAGCTGTTCGTCAGAAAGGCCGTTTCCAGCTTCGCCATGGCCGTGCGGTAGTCTCTGGTCGTTTCCACGGTCGCAGCGAATGCCGTGCCGATGGCCGTGGCCCCGGTGACGACGGCCTTGCCAATCTTGATGGACGCCGATCCGATGCTTTTGAAGGCAGCCTGAATCCGTGCGCCGGTCCGTTCCGCCTTGGTGCTCGTATCGTCCAGCGCCTTGTGCGCGTCTTTGTTGTTGATCGCAATCGTGCCGAAAAGCTCAAATATGTTCATCGGCCAGTCACCTCTTTGTAAAGTAAAAAGGCCGACGAATCGGCCTTATCTGGTATTTCCCCGCCTGGTGTGCTCAAGGCGCACAGCAAGCTGCGCGTCAATGGCGGGCGTCAGTTCGCCCACAAGCGCGCCGCTGTCAAGCGTCACGCCCCTGGGGATGGTTCTCTTGAGAAAGTCCTGCATGTTTCTGTTTTGCTCTATCATCGTGCGGATGATTCCTTCGTTTTCCTGGCGCACAGCTGCGGCCACATAGCTCTGCAGCACCGCTACCGGGGCCACAGCTTCCGGGCCGCGTTCGCCCACGCCCTGGAGGCCCAGCGGCGTGCTGAAGATCGTCGGCTCATCAAACACAGCGCCCGCTGCGTTCCACTTGATGTTGATCTTCGGCACGCTGGGCGGGGAAAGGCTGAATTTCCCCTTGAGCGAGAAGGAAGGAATCCTCGGCTTCGGCAAGCTCCAGCTGAATTTAAAAAAGCCCTTGATCTTGTCAATGGCCGTCTTCACGCTGCTGCGTGCAGATTCTATCTTGTCAGATATGGCCTTGCGGATGCCGTCGAACGTGGAGCGCACGGTGGAAAGCGCGCCCTTCAGATCGGAGAATTTCCCCTTGATCCAGGATACGGCGCTGCCGGTTGCGCTCTTGATCTTCGCCCACATGGAGATAAAGAAGTCACGGAAGCCCTTGTTGTTATTCCAAAGGATGACGAATCCCGCCACCAATCCGGCCACCAGGGCGATCACGATGCCGATGGGATTGGCCAGCAGCGTGGCGTTGAAAAGCGTCACCGCCGTGCGCACGGCCTTGATCGCCGTCGCCGCCTTCGTCATGATCTTGCTCCAGTTGAGGATCAGCAGGAAGGCCCCCACGGTCACGCTGGCCGCCGTGATGGCTGCCGCCCAATTCTTGATCGTCTGGCCGTTGTTCTGAATCCACGTGCGCAGACTTTTCATTTTGCTGATGAAGCTCTCTATGTAGGGAAGGGAAGCTGTCACCATCTCCGCCGCCTTCGTTTTAATGGCCGTCAATATGGGTTCACCCACGCGGCCCAGCTCTGAAAAGGCGTGCGTCAGCTTTTCCTGCGCCTTATTGGCCGCAAGAATATCTTTATTTGTTTCCTTATACTGCGTGGAGGCGTCTTTGTACGTCCCGTTCAGCGTGTTCATGATCAGATCCTGGCGCTGCTGCTCCGTGGTGCAGGCGGCCAGCTTTTCGTTGAATTCATCTTCGCTGATGCCCGCCCAATTGAGCGCGTCCGCCAGGCTGCCCGTGACGACGCCCGTCTTTGCGGTTTCATTGGCCGCTTCGGTCAGGCCCTCAATGGGCAGCGCCTCGCCGAACGTCGCATAGACGCCGGTGCAGATATTGGTCCAGGTCTGAAGCTCTTTTTCGTTGTCCGCCAGGAGCGCCAGGTGCTGCGCGGCTTCCGTGGCCTGCCCGCTGTCACCCAGCACGGCGTTGAGTTCCGAATACGTCTTTCTTGCCATGTCAGAAGACAGGCCGGACGTCTGGAAGGCTGTGTCAAGCATCCCCAGGTGCGTCCTGTATTCCCTTGTCCCCTCAATGGCGGCGATCCATGCCGTGCCCAGGGCAGCGCCCGCCGTCAGCACGGTGCGGCCAATGGTCAGGGCAGCATTCCCGATCTTGCTGAATGCAGATTCGCTTTCCTGCCCGGTGTCCTGGGCTTTCTGTTTGGTGTCGTCAAGGGCCTTTTCCGCCTCCGTGGTGTCGATGGCGATGCGGCCCAGCAGCTTGAAGATCTCCACGCTTCACCCTTCTTTCCAGGGTGAAACGGCCTATCATCCGAACATCTTGCGCATTATGGCGTCAATTCCGGCGTCGTCCAGGTCCAGGTCGCCGCTGGTCTTCTTCTTGATTTCTTTCTTGCTCTCAGCGGTCTGGATCAGGTCTGCGCGCCAGTCATAGAAGGATTTCGTCGTGTCGCTGTGCACATAGGCGATCCACTCCCGCATGAATTCATCCTTTTCCGCTTCCGCTTTCATCCGGTCGCGCTCAGCGGCCAGGAAGCCGTCCACGAATTCCCCAAACCGTCGCCGGTTGATATAGGATCTCATCAGATCCAATGGATTGCTGTACGCGCGGTACAGCATATCCATGAATCTGACTTCACCGACTATGACAATTTGGATCACTCCCCGAAAAAATCCAGGTTTCTGACTTCCTTCACCACATCCATGATCATCTTCGGCGTCGTGCCGAAGGGCATTTTGCGGATCACATCAGCCGAAAGGCCGGAAAGATCGGAAAGCATGGCGTACACGTCATCCTTCACCGTCTTCATATTGCGGATGATGATCAGGCCCAGCTGCATCACCACATCCATGCCAAAGTCGTTGGCCAGCTCTTCCAGGACGCTCTTGTCGCCTTCGGCTTCCTTTTCACGCCTGGTAAACTTGTCCATGGCCTTGGTGAAGATCGGCTGCAGGTCCTCCGGGCACAGCTTTGCGATGATGTCAAGGATCGGATACAGATCCTCATCACAAAGCGGGCGCAGCGTGTAGGGCTTCTCCACAGCTTTATCCACAGTTTTCTCTTCGTTGTTCATAAGTCGGTGTCATCCTTTCCTGGGTATTAGCCCGCAGCCACTTCGTCGGCGTTCACGGCGGTCCAGCCTTCGCCGTTGTGCATGAAGATCGCATACGGCAGGCGCGTGACGCCATATTCCAGATCGCTCATGCAGGTGAAGGTGCCCTTGAAGACGCTGTTGGTCTTGTTCTTGCTGTCCGTGGTGAAGCCGCTCGTACAAAGCGCCTGCTTGAAGATGATGATCATCGGGCGGCCATCGAAGTACGTGCCATAGTAACCGAAGCCCTCATAGAAGTGATTCGGTCTCACCTGGTCGTCGCTGGTCACGACGTCATACTTCTTGTCGGTCGATTCGCCCTTCTTGCCGATCACCTGGTTCTTCATCAGGTCCGCCGTCAGCTCAGCGAAGGAGACCTCCATGATCGCCGTCTCGCCCACCTTCTTCTGCAGCTCCTTGACGGCAACCAGCGCGCCGTCCAGCTCCGGGGCGAAGAATTCCGGCGTAATCGTCAGCGTGCCGCCTTCCTGCGTCGCGCCGATGACCGCCGCCTTGATCGTCTCTTCCGTGGGCGCTTCCTTTTCGTTATAAGGGACGCCCTTGAAATAAACGCCCGCGCCGAAGAGGATCTTCGACGGGGTGCCCTGCGTAATACCGCTCTGAATCATTTAATTCACCCTCCATACCTGAATCGTCAGGTTGATCTTGATGCTCTTGATCTCGTCGTTGCCCGTGGGCACGGACATGGCCGAATCATAAAAGACGGCGATCCCCGTCCCATCGGGCAGGATCTCCGTCTTTGCGCATCTCTTTTCAATTTTCCCGCCTGCGACATACAGCGAAAGCATGTCCCCTCTGGTGTACCCGCGCAGGATCACGGTGACGTCTCGCCTGCCGTTTTCCTCCGCCGTGGAAGACGGGATTTCGCTGTAATCGCTGATAAAGTAAATTCCCGGCAGCGGCTCGCCCGGCCCGCTCTTATAGCGCCATGGGGCATGGGGAAGGGCAAGCCTGCCCATCATGCCGGAAACGTATTCCGCCGCATATTCGATTGCAGTCTTGCTCATTCGTCAAGTCGCTCCTTGAGTTTTTTGGCCGTGTGCTTTTCGGCCCAATCCGCCTTTGCTTCAAAGGCGTGCTCCAGCGTGTAGTGCGGGTCGCGTCCGTTGGTGGCGTAGGCGTCAAGGCCCTCCGCCCGCATGGATGCGGCCACGGCTTCCGCTTCGTCCTTGTCCCGGTATTCCGCGCTCACCTTGTCCCGCGTGCCCTGGCCCTTCACGTACACCCACCAGCCCTGGCGTCCGGGCTTGCCGCCGTTTGCAGCCGTGTCAGCGTGCTCGCCGGTGCCGAATTCCTCCCAATAGCCCTCTTCCAGCGGCGTGCCCACGGTGGCGATGCCCTTGCTTTCGTCCACGGTGTTGGCATAGCTGCCTTTGAGGCGTTTTCCCGCGTCGTCTTCCATCACGCATGTGCGCTGGGCCTGGGACGTGATTTCGGCGGCGATCTCATAAAGCGCTGCAATGGTCGCTTCATTCAATTCCGCCTTCACGTCGAAGGAAAAATCCTTGAATTCCACATTCCCGGCCATATTACCGGCCTCCGGTGAATTTCAGATAGATTTCCAGCTGGGCGTGCAGCCCCATCGGGTCGTCGATATAGGTCACGTCGTAGGTCTGCCCGTCAATGATCATGCGGGCATTTTCCGCCGTCACGCCCTTGGCCAGGGGCACATAGTCGCAGATGAAGACATGCGTGCTTTCCACGATCTTGGCGTTATAGGTGGAATAGGTGATGCCTCCGGTCGCCATGTCCAGGTAGCCAAAAAGCAGCTGCGCCTGCGTGTAGGTCGTCACCTGCTCGCCGATGGCGTTGGGGTAGACCTGGGGCGTCTCAATCACGGCTTTGACATTCCCGCCGATCATACATCAAGCCCCCTTCCGAATCGCGCCCGCATGTACGGGCGCAGGAAGCCCAGCATGGCCGCAGGATAGCCCATGGCCGTGTTTTCCGGCGTCCTGGCTTCATAGGTTACGCTGTGTCGGGAAAGCGTCTCAGCGGCGATTCCGGCCTTATTTCCCGCGCCGCTCAGGTCGTATCTGAGCATCTGCACGCAGCCCATCTTGATGTCGGCGGGCCATTCCCCGCCATTGGCGGCCAGCACGCGGGTGAAGCTGTTGTTCGTGTATCCGCGGATGGAGGCTTCAAGCGCTTGAAGCCGTGCCTCAAGCGCCTGATCTCCTTCCTGAGTGTCGACAAACTGCCGAAGCTCTTCGACGGTCAGGATCATCAGGATTCACCGCCCGTCAGGCGTCGGCCTTGTCGGCTTCGTCCTCAAAGATTTCGGTCACGGTGTAGCCCTGGTGCTCCTTGTACCACGCGGCCATGCGCGCGTCGGTGATCTCCGCCTTGCCGTGGGCGAAGTGGACGCCGCCAGCGCCCACCTCGCAGCAGTTCGGATTCGCCGTCACTTCGATCAGATACTTGATCGGGGTCTTCTTCTTAGCTGCCATGTGTTTCGTCCTCCTTTATGATCAGGCGATCTTCACGTTACGCAGCACGCCCGCGTGCTTGGTGTTCTTCAGCACGCAAGCGGCCACCATTTCGACCTCGCCCTTCTTCACAGCGCCCGGCGCGTTGAAGTCCGGCAGGTACTGATGGATCGCGCCGTTGCCGGTCAGGCTGGCGGCGTGGAAGCCGTCGTTGACGTCAAACTTGACGCCGTAGATGTCGGTCAGGCCGGTGCCGCCGTCGCGGGTGATGCCAGCCTTCACGCAGTCGTTGCCGGTGGCGGTGGTGCCGGACACGGTGTAGTGCTTGCCCAGGTCCATGAAGCGCACGCCGTCCATGCTCATGACCTTCTTGCCGAAGGCTTCCTCGGTCTCGGTCTTATAGCCCAGCACGCGCGCCAGGGTCTGGATCTTGCTGATCGTGCGGGTGTTGCACAGCAGGGCGTCCGCGCCGGTCTCGGCGATCAGCTGCTGCAGCGCCTCGTAAAACTGGTCCGCGTTCGTCTTCAGCAGCTCAGCGGTGGAAACGTCGATCACGCCGCCGGTGCCAAATTCCGTGGACGTGCCCGCCAGCATCTTGTCCAGGCCGTCGAATTCGTTCTGGTTGGTGGTGGCGTCGCCGTTGATCAGGGTGTAGTGGAAGAGGCTGATGGCCGCCAGGATCTTCTCCTGCATCTGGAAGGCCATGTTGTTATAGCGGCCCTCGGCCTGCTTGATCACACGGTCCAGCTCAAACGCGCCGCCGAAGATCTTCAGGTCAGCCGTCTTCTTTTCCAGGGTAGCCGCGCCCGCGGTGTACTCGGTGTTCAGCGCGCGGAAGGCGGCCACAGACGGCAGCTTCTTCTGCACGTAGGAATAGGTCAGCGTGCTGCCGCCCTGCGGGGATACGCAGTTATCAAACGGCAGCAGCTGCAGGATTTCGGAATTGCGCAGGAAGATATCCACGACCTGCTGGGCAATCTTGTCGGACATGCCGACCTTCATTTCATTCAGGGTGATAGGCATATGGTCACGTCTCCTTTATCACGTCGTTTTGTTCTCATACGTCATGCGAAGCGCGTCTTCCAGGCTCTGCGGTTCGGCTTCACGGCCTTCCTCGCCGCCCGGCAGCTTGCGCTCTTCGTACTTCTTGCCGCCCGCGTTGAAGATGTCGGGCAGCCTGGTCTTCGTGCCGGAAATGATGTCGTCCCGGTTTTTGAGCTTGCCGCTTTCGTCAAGCGCGCTTTCCGGGTTTTCGTTCCATTCCGGGTGATCGGTCATCGCACGCCACACGGCATACTCACGATCCTTTGCTCCTTCGGCCATGAATTCCAGGTCAAGCTGGTATTGCAGCCGGTCACGGGCTGCCTGCTTCTGCGTGGCGGCCAGCTGCGCCTGGTATTCAGTCACAGACTTCTGAAGCGCTTCGTTGTTCTTATTGTCCTTCTGCAGCTTTTCGATCAGGGCATTTGCGTCGGTCAGCTGCTTGCCCTGGGCTTCATAGTCGCCCTTCAGCTTGCCGTGGCGGATATCCAGATTTTCCTCGGAAGCCGTGAAGATCTTTTCGGCCTTCATGTCGTCCGTGATTGCGCGGATCACGTCTTCAGCAAGGCCATGCTTTGCAAAAAGTTCGGTGATGGTCATATCGTGTTTTCCTTTCTTCTCCGGTTACGTGTTTTACAAGATATCGTTCTTGACCGGGTTTTTCGGCGCGCGCTTTACGCCCTGCGCCGTCGGGCGATTGCATAGAGAAGGGCACCGTGTGCCGGTGCCCGTTATGCCAGGATCTTTTGCCAGGTATTTTTGCCGCAGATGCCGTCCACGGTGAGGCCCTTCGCCTTCTGGAAGGCTTTCACGGCGGCCAGGGTCTTCTGCCCGAAGATGCCGTCCGCCTTGCCGGGATCAAAGCCGCTTTCATCAAGCAGCCATTGCAGCACCTTCACCTGGGTGCCTTTGCTTCCGTTTCTGAGGGTGTTCATGGTGATCACCCCCGAATCGGCTTTGTCTGTTTGCGTCTCTTTGCCGCTCTCCGGCGCGTCTTGCGGCAGGGAAGGGAATTGCACCACTTCGCCCGTCAGCACGCCAGGCAGCGCCGCCCAATGCGTCCAGGTGCGATCCTTGACGGCAGTCTTCACCACGCCGTACTTCGCAGCGCGGGCCTCCACGGCATAGCCGCCGCCGATATAGACGCCGGTGTGCGTCATCGTGCCGCTGCTGTTTACGTGGTAAAGGATCACGCCGGGCACGTCCGGCAGGCTGCCGATCTCGCCCTTCTGGTCCCATGCCGTCTTTTTCCATTGGCTGTTGGCCCCGCTCACCAGCTCCTGGCCCGCAGCCTTGCAGGCATAGCGCGTCAGCTGGGCGCAGTCATACGCCTGCCTGCCGTCCCACTTGCAGCCCGCACAAAGATTTTGCTTGCCGGAAAGCACGGGGCAGGTATTATAAATATTATTTTTCTGCGACGGATACTGCCCGGCGCGTTCACGCCTGAAGGCCGGGCGGCACAGCTTTTCACCGTATCCGCCGTATATGTAGGCGCATCCGATCTTGCTGATCGCATAATCAGCGATGATCTGGCCTTTCGCAGTTGCCATGATTATTCATTCCCCTCCGTGGGTGTGACGTTGATTTCTTCGGCCAGGGGCAGGGCTTCCACGGCCTGCATGTTCTTCTTTTCCGCCTGGGTGCCGAAGTAGAAGGCGATCACGACCGTGAACACGGTCATAAACTGATCCGGGCCGACCATGCCCTTCAGGCACAGCACGCAGAAGACGACGGTCAGCGCCAGGGTGACGATGCTCTTCACCGCCAGCAGCTTCTGCAGGCGGTCAATCAGGGATTCATACACGGTATCCACTCCTTTCGGGCACAAAAAAAGCAGCCTGTCAAGCTGCTGGTGTGATGGGATATTTACTTACGCAATCAAGGTCCTCACATCCTTTCATGCGTCCTTCTTGGCGGGCTTGTCATCACCTTTTGTCTTTCCGATTGATTTTCCATCAATTCTGAAAGGGTTTTTGCAGTCATATGAAGATTGATTCTCCACGGGCATTTTTGTCACTCCCTCAATTCAATGATCGTCACGCCGTTTTCTTCATTCACGCTTGCGACGGTGTACTTTGTATTCTCAATATTGGATACAAGCACTTCTTCCTCTTCCTGTCCGAATATCGAAAGATGTGATACAGGTGTGCCATATCGTGGATTTTTCATTTTGATGATAACAGGCTTTGCGCCCAATTCTTCGCTTCTTCCCTGGGCAAACATGTCCGCCACATCCGCAGAGCTTGTCCAGCTTGAAAGCAGGCCATTTTCTTCAAATTCTGATCCGACGTTGAATCTCGCAATCTGATCATCATCCAAAGACAGGCCACGATAGATCTCACCTTCAAATTTGGGGGACCTCAGAATATAATCATGAATTGTTTCAGCCTGTTTCCTGTAATGTTCAGACGTTCCGGCTCGGATTTTTGCATCAGCACCATAAAACCACGCTTCCGCATATTCTGCGCCGCTATTGCTTGTGCGGATATAATCATCTCTTCGCCCGCAGAGGGCTTCCAGATATACGGCAGCCTGTTTTTCATCCGCGCCACTCATCTCTTTAATGGCGGACAGTCTGAAAGCCTCTTGATCTTCTTCAAAATAATCGTATTCGTTCAAGGCTTCGGTCAGTTTGTACTGGCCTTTTATAGTTTTCTTGTTATACGGCTTTTTCAATTGTTCCGTTTCAACCGCCTTGAGATACTTCTGCTTAAAATCCTCAAAGTCTTCCGTCTTGTCAAGCCCAAAGAATTCCGCGCGCTCCTTGAGCGTTTCCAGCTCCTTTTTATCCAGGGCGGACCGTGCGCGGGTCAGGGCGACGCATCGGCAGTTGCAGTCCTGGCCGGGGTCGTTAAACTTGCCGGGATACATGACCTTCTTGCCGCCCGCTTCAAAGGGTTCGTCAATCTCCCGGATCTGGCCATCAAGCCGCCTATGCAGCGGCCTGGTCGCGCCGTCCAGGGATGCGTCCCATTGCTTTACAAGGTCCGCGCCTTTGGCTTTTGCCTTCTTCCTGGCGTCGTCGGCAGACGCCTGCTGAATCCGGTGGCCTTCGGTCCGGGCGATGCGGGTGGCGTTGGAAAGGGGAAGCGACGTATAATTGGCGATGTTCCTGCCGATCTGCTCATAGGGCAGCGACGTGGCGATCCCGCGGGTGATCTCTTCCCGCACGTGCTTTTTGAGGATGTCCATGTCATAGCCCAGGGAAGCGTACAGATCCACGCTCAGCTTGCTGTCCGTCACCACGGCCTTCGCAGCCGCCCGCCGGTCAATGGGGATCATCACCGGCACGCCCTGGCCGTGCATGGCGTACATGGTGCCCACAAAGCCGTTTGTGTACGTGTCGGAAAGGTATTTCTGAATCGTGCTGAATTCATCGCCGTGCAGCTTTTCCAGGATGCCGTCGATCTGGCCCTTGAGCGCCTTCTGGTATTGGATCTGATAGATCCGGCTGTTGGTCAGCTCATCGCTTTGCAGCAGCTTGATCTTGTTTTCGATATCCCGCCGGGCCTTCTGATAGATGCGCTCAAGGTCTTTGAGCACCTTGTCTTCATCGTTCAGCTGGCCCTCAAAGATCTCTCTCTCACGCTTATTCAATCACATCACCGCCGCCGTCCGCTCCTTCATCCTCCATGGGGATGGATGCAAGCGCGCCCATGGCAGCGCCCGCGCTGTACGGATCGTTTTCTTCCGGCTTGGGCAGCTTGTCCTTGATTTCCTCATAGTCAAGCTCCATCTGCTCGCAGACCAGCTTCATGAATTCCTCATCGCCCAGGCGGCTCTCAATGTTCAGCAGCGTCGTGATCTCCGTCTGCCGCTTCTGCGCCTTCGTCAGGTCAATCTGCGCGTTTTCCAGGTCGTTGGTGATGATCTCATGCGTGAAGTCGAAATAGACGTCGCTCTGCTGGTAATCGGTGCCCTGTTCCTTATTGATTTCAGCCAGCACGATCTCAAGCTCTTTGCTGATGAAGTCCTTCAGGTAATCCACGGTGTCGTCCGTGCGAAGATCCAGGTACGCATACGACGTCTTCACGGCGACGGAAACGGTGGCCGCGCTGTCCTTCAGCTCATTGGGATTGACGCCCATGCCGAAGCGGAAGATGTTCGTCTCGTCGATCTCCATCTTCTGCTTGCGGGCCTCCACGGGGATGTCAATCGTCTTGATCTCCACGCCCGCGTCAATGTCGCTGCCGCCGGGCAGGCCCAGCATCTTCTTGTTTCGGATGTTGAATGCCAATTCGTCCAGGTTGTCGCCGTCAAAGCCCTTCACCACGTAAAGGGATTCGTTCGTGTCCTGGATGTTATTACTCAGGCCGCAGTTCATCAGGTCATAATCGTCAATAAGCCCCTTCACGGCCTTGAGGCTGCTGGTGCGCTCCCGGTCGTTGTCAATGCGGATGAAGGGAATGCGGCCATAGGCTTCGCCATAGGTGTCGTCGTCGCCGTCCTTCGTGTATGTGCTGTGCGGCCTGGGGTTGATCTTTTCTTCCTTGTCCTGGATGATCGCCCCGTCGCCCTCCTGCACAAAGAAGGTCGTCTGCGTTTCGTCCCACACCTGTATGCGCTTGATCTTCTTGTTATCCTTGCCGATCCGGTCCACATACCAGTAAATGACGTACTCGCAGCCGTCGTCTGTCTCGTTCTTGCGCACTTCCACCACGCCGCCCATCTCAGCGTACTGGAATTCCGTGCGCCCCTGGGCGTTTTTGTAGGCGAAGTGGTAGGCGCAGCCGTCCACCTCGCGCCCGATCAGCAGCTCCTTCAGCTCAAGCCGGTATTTCCGGTTTTCGTTGAAGTAGATGTCAAGCATCTTCTGCAGCTTCGGGTCGTCGCTCTTCACGAAAGCGCCCTTGCCCGAAAGCGCATACTGTGCGCCCTGCTTCACCAGGATCTTGAAAAACGGGTGCCCGATCTTGATGTTGCTGCGCGTCACGTCTTCATGGATCTTGCCTTCGTCGTCGATGAAGAAGATCCGGTATCCCTTGATATCGTGATCGCCTTTGTAGTATCGGCGGGCGGTCCTGGCGTATGTCTTTTTTTCGCTGTTATAGTCGCTCTCAATCAGCGACTTGATCCTCTCCGGCGTCAGCATGGTGATCACCTTCTTTCATTCTCTTTCGCAGCGGAGCAAAGCGCACCGACAAGCAGGCCGATGCAAGCGCCGAATACGATGCAGCCGATATATCCCATATTGTTCCTCCTTATCAGACCAACCACTTGCCCATGGGCTTCGGGTTTTCGTATACGCCGGTCAGCGCATCCGGCGCGTCGTCGTGTTCATTCTTGCCTTCACGCTGATATTTCCTCAGATCCCTGGCGAATTCGGGCCACCTTGTTTCCCAATCGACGGGGAAGAAGACGTTGTTCATCACGCTGCTGCTATTGCTGAGGATGCGGGCCACCTTGTTCTTTGACTGGTGAAACCAGCGTATATTGGTGTGCCGGTTGCCCGTCTCCTTCAGGATTCTTTCCACGTTCCTGGCGAAGGCGCGCCCGCCGTTGTTGCTTTCAATCAGCGCGCTGTCAATGCTGTTTGCGGTCAGCATCCTGGCCGTGGCCGGTTCGGTCACTTCCATGGCGTCCTTCGTGTACAGCAGATCCAGGATGTAATACCCGCCCTCATACATGCCATAACAGATGGAGCAAAGGAAGTCGCTTCCTTCGTCCGCCGTGTCCGTGTAGTTGAGGCGGTAGCGAAGCAGGGAATGGCCGTTTTCATCTTCCGGCAGCTGCGTATACGTTTTGATGGTCGTGTACAGCCTGCCCTTGACGTCAATCGGTTCCTGCTGGTAATTGGCGTTGAAGATGTCCAGGCCGATGGTCGCCTTCTTCAGCTCAATGCTGCGATGGGAAAGGATGCTTTCGCACAGCAGCGTCCCGTCGTCCTGGATGGCCTTGTAATTGATGTGCTTCACCTTGCGCCCCAGCTTCCTGAAGTGCTCAAGCGCCCGGCCCGCCAGGTCATCCGACGCCCAGCGCGTCATGACGATGATGATCTTGCCGCCCTCTTCAAGGCGGGAAAGCATCGTATCCGTAAACCATTGCCAA
>JAEIGA010006080.1_pt1 | contig 18374 bp, 22 predicted proteins | sample 9270691 | NCBI WGS metagenome assembly JAEIGA01 (sample SAMN17057246, study PRJNA624740) | gut metagenome | biome: biome; isolation source: fecal sample | host: Bos grunniens | place: China: Xizang | collected 2019
GTGTTCTCCGCATACTGCTTGCCACGGCACACCAAGCCGGGAGCGAATCCTTTGTAACCTTTCATATTACCTCCATTTTTTATAAATCAACATTTCTCTATCCCAGTTGGGATAGAGGCTTCTTAAATACTTCTCGGTGTAGGCTTCGATTGCTCGTCTATCAGATCCTTGGTCATACATCCTGTGACACAGCTGACACATGGTAACGATATTCTCTTCGATGCCTAAACCGCCTTGACTCCTGCGGATAAAGTGAGAGTTAGGCATAGCTTGATGGTTTCCGCAGATGATACATCGACCACCATCACGCTCCCAGACTCTATCCTTTACCTTCTTGGTAATGTCACAGGCTTTAGAACGCTTGCTTTTCAATTGACCCACGCTCCCAACATGCTGGTCACTTCTTCTTCCGGTCTGGTTTCAATGCCCAACTCCTTTGCTTCTGAAATCGTGCCCTCCAGAAGCTGAGTAAACTCAAGGGTATCCAGGTCTCTGGTACGTTTGTAGAAGAGGTAGCACTCACAAAGCTTGCCGTCGACATAAGATGTCTTGTAGTTTCTGGTGTAGGGATAAAAAGCATCAATGCTTTGTCCGTAAGGAATCATCGCACCAATCAAGCTACCGGATTCATCTCTTGCAAGAGTTCCATAGCGACAAACCAAAGTGCGCTTCACTTCATCGTCGCTTGCCTTTGTCTTCGCAGCAATCTTGTTTACAAGCACATGGAAGTAAGCGTTGGCATCCAGAGACCGCTTCTTCTTGAACTTATCAATCTTGATATTCAGAACATCCAAACCTCTCAGTTCGTCAACCATCTCAAGTGCGCTGTTACGCTCGTTAAGTTCCAAAGTAACCAAAGGCTTTCCTTCGTAGGAAAACGAAACATTAGAAATCTTTCCAGTCAGATCCATATCACTTCACCGCAATCCTCACATATCCGGCTCTGCCGTTGGATGACTTTTCAACCTTCCGCAGATAACTCTGGCAAAGACCAGGATTTTCTGCCTTGAAACGTTCAGCATCGAACACAGTGATAGTTTTAGTCTTAGCAGGAACTTCGTCTACCCTAGAGAGTCTTGTGCCATTGGGGAGGTTCATAGACTTCTGACCATGCTTCAGCATTTCACTGTAAAGCTGTCGCTTGGCTTCCTTAAGCTGTGCTTCTATATCCTTCATGGCAAGCAACTGCTTCTCAAAGGCTACGACTTTGTTCGTCAGCGTAATCAAGCCAGGATTGGTAGGAAGGAAGTCCTGCTCCGTGAGAAGAGGATTGTCCTTGAGTCGCTCCAAATCAGAACGGAATCTCTCAATCTCCCTGTTAACGTAGTCCAGAAGCTTCCTGTGGTCTTCCAAGCGGATTTCGAAGACCTGCAATCTCGTTGCATCGAACTCTCTGCTCAAGTCTTCCGGACGTTCGTAGACCGCCAGAATGCCCTTCTCGACTTCGTTCTGCTCCATATACTTGACAAGCTGAACCAGATATACCTTGTAGCCTTCAACAGTCGAGAAAATCTCGGAAGTTGACTTAATTTCCAGAACGCGCTCACCGTTGAAGCCGTCCGTGTGACAACGGATATCGCCGTTGATAACCCGGTTCGGAACGAACTGAGTGTTATAGACCAGATTGATGTGGTCACGAATAAACGGCTCGATGAAGTGTCCGTATCTGGTATAGGGGTTGCCAGAGAAGGTGTCCTCTTGCAGACCGGCCTTCTCCAGCAGTAACTGCCATCTGGTTTTGAACTTGGAAATACCACAGATGACAGGCAAGTCAGAACCGCCTATGTACTTGTCTCTATCTAAAGAGACATCGAATTCGCCATACTCAACGCATAGCACATCCTTCACCTTGCTCATCTGCGTTCCAACTCCTTCAGACACTTCATGAACTCTTCGGGAGTGGACTTGGGACTCAGACCATGCTCATCAGCGTAGGTTTTGGCGTTGATGCCCAATTCCATGAGTCTGGAAGCAAGCAAGTCTCTGGGAGGCAGTTTATCCCAACCCTTGGGAGGCTGATTAAGGATAGCGTTCTGGACTTCCTCGGAGCTTGCGATGGAAGTGTCGATGCCGAAGCCACACATGCCCAGGGCACGACCGACTGCGGAAGTCTCGCAGTTTTCGATGTAGGAAGTTTTGTTGATGAAGGAAGAACCTTCCTTCTCGTAGGCAGTTCCAGTGCCAAGGACTCTCATATCCTCGTCACAGACAGTAGCCTTGAAGATGCAGACACCGTTCTCACAGGAGAGCATCTCGGTCAAAATCGCACCGCCGGGACAGAGACTACGGAATGCCTTGATTCTCTGGTTGACTTCGGCATAGTCCTTGCCCTGTACGTTGGTGGTCTTGATAGTGTTGTTCGCTTTCTGCAGCTGTTCAAAGTTATACATTGTTCTCCTCCTTCTTGCCGATGAACATCGTGTACATAGTGCTCAGAACACCACGGTCAATAGGGTGGTATTCTTCGTAGGCGTCCTTGATGATTGCCTTGATAAGATTGGCATCCTGCTCCGCCTTGAGCAGTTGCTCCAGACGAGAAGTGGGGATGGCTGTGATACCGACTTCTAACATAGTTCCTCTCCTTTATTTGATTATTTCGAAAATTGACTGGAGGATATGCTCCAGGACATCGACAACGATGGAGTTTCCGGCTTGCTTATAAAGCTGTGAGTTAGAGTTGACAGCTTCAGCCTTATGGAAGTCTTCATCAGAGAAGCCCATCAACCGGAAGCACTCCTTGGGAGTAAGCTTGCGGATACGAAGCAGCTCAATGTCTTCCTTTAGACCCACCATGGAATCCTTCTCGACTGTGGTAATGGCATTGGCATACTCCCGGTCAGAGACTTCTAAGGTCTGGTGAACCTTGCCGTCTTCGCCGTACCGGCCACGCATCGCAACAGCTACAGCTTGATTGCAGGAAGTAGTCAGAGTCTGAGCGCACTGCTTGCCGACTCGTCCTCGTCTGGTCTTGCTATTGGGATGCTCCAGATTGATAGAGTCGCCTTCGACCGCTTCCACATAGCCTTTCTTGGTAGCTTCCTTTACAAGAACAAAGGGCTGACGGTTGCCACCTTCCATACAGTTCAGTGCAGGAGCTAATCCATCGATATCATAGATACGACCTTGGTTCGGATTGTCTCTGGTTTTGGTAGGGCAACAGTTGCCAATCTGATGAACCGCAGGAACAGATACGAAAGTGCCTGTCCAGTTCTGCTGACCTTTCGCGGTTAAGCAAAGAGCAACATCACCATCGATTGCTGTGTACTTCTTCTTGAGTCTCATAGGATTCAAGACAAAAGAAAGTGCCTTTTCAGAGAGGAAGTACTTCTCATCGACCTCGTCCTCCAGGACATCCTTCAGCCTCTTCTCAAGAGGAAAACCTTCTGGGAAGTTGAAGTAGCCTTTATCGAGATCCTTCCGGATACTGACGATGAACACACGCTCTCGATTCTGGGGAATGCCGAAGTTCTTCGCATTCAGCACAGTCCAGTAGTTGTAGTAGCCAGCTTCGGTCAGAGAATCCAGAACGATTTTGAACTGATTAGCGAACCGCTTGCTTGTGAGGTTCTTCACATTCTCTGCAATAGCAATCTTGGGCTGAGTTTCCTTGATGATTCTCAGACAGTCGAAGAACAGACCAGATCTAGTCTTGCTACCATCTTCATTGAATAGACCCTTCTGGAGTCCTGCGTTGGAGATGTCTTGGCAAGGGAAGCCGTAGGTCAGCAAGTCGATATCCTTAGGAAGAGTAGTCGCATCCACCTTGGTGATATCACCGAGATTCATCGTCTCCGGTACTCCATGGATTGCGGAGTAAGACTTAGAAGCGTACTTGTCAATCTCGCAGAAGCAAACAAGTTCATAATCGATACCCAGGTTGTCAATTGCCTTTTCAAAAGCACCGATACCGCTGAAAAAACTGGCGACCTTAGGCTTCATAAACATATTCCTCCGCATCCTTAGAGAAAAGCTCCATAGCACAAGCAGGATGGTAAAGCTCTCCGTAAACATCGAACAGCGAATCCTCTTGGATGGGATGACCGCAGTGTTCGCATACCGGACGAGTCCGAAGCCATGCTTCCTTCTTCCGCTCGTTGAACTCCCACATATCGTAGTTATCGAGCATTCTTGCCTACCCCCCATCCTGCCAGGACACAGCAAGCGCAGATGCAAGGCATCGATGCACTCAGTTCCATCTGACCGCTCTGCTGAAAGTAGAAGAACAGAAGACTCAGACCACCGAAGAGAAGAGTGGACTTAGCACAAGCTTTGACCTTGTCCATCTGGTTAGGAGCAACAGGCTCGTATTCTGCATCAATGGGCTTCTGTGTAGCTTTCCGGGCAGGTTTCTCTGCCTTGATGGTTGTTTCCTTTTTGGAAACTGCCACTGTTTCGTCATGGAATCGGTCTCCGAAGATTCCCTTCAGACCGACATCATTGACATCCAGGTCGTTGATATCGCTAGGCATTTTTTACTTCCTCCATTTTGTATGTAATCTTGACTCCTTCCTGCTCTGCGTAGAGAGAAACCAGAAGAGCAAGAAGGTCTTTGCATTTAGGTGTCATTGCTTCATCCTCCGAAATTAGCTTAAAGCTAATCATAGGGTAAAAAAATAGCGAATCAAGGCACGAAGTTAATCATGTCATAGGTAACTCCGTACAGTTTGCAGATTTTTTCAATCATGGGCTGATCGGGAAAAGTCTTGCCTTTTTCCCAATTACAAAGGGTAGTGTTGCTGATTTCAAGTAGTTCAGCAGCCTTTTTCTGAGAATATCCGGCATTCACACGAAGTGCGCTCAAAGTTATCTTAGTCACATAATCACCTCTTTCCGATTAGCTTTAAGCTAATTTGTACTGTTAATATACTACAACCTGTAGCAAAAGTCAATAGCTTTTTGCTAATTTTTTTAGAAAATAATTTACTTTTAAGCTAAGATGGTGTAGAATAAAGGTATAAGGAGGTGAGCTTATGGCTTGGTCTAAAGAGGTTTTTGCCAGGAATCTTCGCTATTATATGGAGAGCCGGGGTAAATCCCAGAAAGAACTAGCAGAAATAGTTGGAGTTTCAGCACCCACAATGAACGAATGGCTTAAAGCGAAGAAGTATCCACGCATAGACAAGATTGAGATTCTGTCTAATTATTTCGGTATATTAAAATCCGACCTCATCGAAGAGAAGACGGAAGAACACAGAGAGATGCAAAAAAAGAACGATACCCTTTCGGATATCGTTATCAGGTTGCAGACCGATGAAGTTTTCATGTCTGCTGTCGAATCTCTATATAAGTTGGATCAGAAGAAGCTATCAAGCATTCTGACACTTCTTGACTAGAATCTGGTGGATTAAATCAAGGGTGGAGATGTCGGTACATTTTTCTAAGAGTGCGGTGATTTCTTTAACGTATTCTTCGTGCATGATGTCTTCTCCTTTCACCGGGGCAAACAGGTGTTCTTTGAACTGTCAGAAAATATCATAATATGAAAATAGTCCAATAAACAACCCACAATTATTACCACTGACATTTTTGTAATGTTACAGCAAAGGAGGTGATGCTTTCCATCGATCTGTGTCGAACAAAAAAACATCAAAGGAGGGAACTGCATGAACAGTTTGGAAAAAGAATTGCAAGTCAGGAACGTTCAAAGAGTCGAGCTTGTCGCAGCTTATGTCCGAGTATCTACGCAAGAGCAAAAACTGCATGGCTTGTCTCTGGATGCCCAGAAGATGAAACTTGCAGAATATGCAGAGAAGCACAACATGAAAATCGTTGAGTGGTATGTAGACGAAGGTGTTTCAGCCAGAAAGTTAATCAGAAGAAGACCGGAATTGCAACGGATGATCCAAGATGCCGAGCAAGGGAAGTTTGATAGAATCATCTTTATCAAGCTGGACAGATTCTTCCGAAGCGTAGCGGAGTACCATGAGTGCATGAAAAGAATCTCTCCGGTGGTCTGGACAACTACGGAAGAAAAGTACGACCTCAGTACAGCCCAAGGACGGATGCTGGTCAACATGAAACTCACCATTGCCGAAATGGAAGCTGATATGGCAGGTGAGCGTGTTGACTTGGTAAATGAGTACAAGGTATCCACTGGGCAACCGCTATCTGGCAGTCAGCCTTTTGGATGGATTATCGCCAAAGATGCACAGACAGGAAGAAAGAAAGTCATCCGTGACCCAGAAACAGAACAAGCCATGCGTGACCTTCTGGACTTCTACATGAAGCACCAGAGCAAGAAGAAAGCGTTGGTGTATCTTCACACAAAGCACCAAATCAACATGAACTACAATACGCTTTCTGATTTATTGAAAAACCCTATGCTTTACGGATTCTACCGAGATAATCCAAACTACTGTGAAGCGTATATGGACAAGGAAGGCTTTGACCGCTTACAGGAAATCCTAAAGAGAAACGTAAAGAACAACACAGCCGAAAATAGAGCGTATCTGTTTACTGGTTTGATTAAATGCCCTGTTTGCGGACGTAATCTCATGGGAGAGACTCATGTGAAGCCGGGACGAGACGGAGTGACCATGTACAGATACAAGCGTTATCGTTGCAGTAAATCAAGAAGGGATCATGCTTGCGGATTCTTGAAGTCAATCAGCGAGAATGTCTTTGAGAGAATGATGCTTGCCAATATTGAGAAGTACATGGAAGAAGCAAAGATCCAATCCGCAAAGGTATCTGATGCTGGTGCAGAAAAGATTCACCAGTACGATATTGAAGAAATCTACGACCGGATTGACCGTCTCAATTATTCTTGGAACACAGGAAAGATCCGCACAGTAGAAAAATACGAAGAAGCCTATGCGGAACTGATGGAACTGCTAGAAAAAGCCCAGATGGAGCGCACTGCGACTCCAGTCAAAGACTTCAGCAAGATTGAAGCCATTCTGCACAGCGGATGGGAAACCATCTACAACGACCTTGAAGATCCCTACAAAAGAGCGTTCTGGCGGTCATTCGTACAGTCAATCGAAATCAACTGGACTACCGAAACGAAGGAAATTACAAGAGTAAACTTTTTTTGACTTTATGGTTGTAGTAACTCAACTTGTCCGTTCCGCAACCAGTAGTTAGTACAAACAACGGAGGTGATACCATGAAAACCGCAGAGGAGATCATTGCCTACCTAGAGGCAGAGATGGACGAAGCTATCGAGATCCACGATGCCTCCAAAGACACTGCTCAACGCTTCGCTATGATGCTAAAGGCCTACACAATCAGCGAACTGCTTGAGGAAATCAAGGCATAAAAAAAGAGGGGAGACAGGCGTAAGCCCATCTCCCCTTCTCGTTCAACTGGCAGACCCATGACCGTCTGCCAATCTCCCAAACCACGAATATATTACCATAAATTAGGACAAGAGTCAATGCTTAATCTACATCCATGTGAACGTGCTGACTGTCGATAGCATAAGCGTATCTGCACTCAGGCTGTTTCTGAACGTACTCCAGAACCTGCTGAGAGGTCTTTCCTTCAATGCGGAAGTCCAGTGCCTTACCGCTCATGTGTCTGCTGTCTGATACACCACCTTGGATAGCGTTCCAAGTTTTACAGCGCAGACCGCTAGATCTATGTCCCGGTCTGCCGAAGTGACCACGGACTTTATCAGCTAGACGAACCAACTTTTCACTAGGTTCAGCAGGAAAACCTTTGCAGTATTTACCGCCACACTGACAGCGGAACTCTTCCCGGCTCCAATACTTACCGACCCACGCTTTTGAACTTGTAGTAGTTTCCACCATCTTCGCTGGCATACCGTAAGCTACAGCGTGTTTCAGTGCTTGCTCAGTCTCAGATCCGCAGATACCGTCTTCTTTTGATTTCATCTGAAAGAAATCTCGTTGGAAGGCTTTAGTTGCTTCACGACTCCCACTTCCAAATTCACCGTCAATCGCTCCTACATAGTAACCTAGATAAGCCAGCAGATTTTGTTTCTGTTTGTTTGTCATGTTGCATCCGTCCTCTCGATAGTAAAATGATGGGCTACCAGCTGACAGCCGATAGCCCATTTTCTTTATGCAGTTTTAGTCTTCTGTAACAGGTCAATAACGAAGGTCTTCAATGCAGACACACCTGCCATCGCAGCACCCATAAGTGCAGACTTCAGTGCGACTTCATCCATGCCGATATTGGCAGTCGCAAACAAGGTTACAAAGAAACCTTCTGCGAACGTCCACGCAGCACGGCTCAGAATATTTACCCAGTCAATCTTCTTCATAATGTATCATCCTTTCAGAGTCCGATTTTCCCCAGCAAAAAAGCCAGAACAGCACCAACAACAGCCCAAAGGATTTTGTCCATCAGACTGTCCCAGCGTTGCCCTGACTTACTTGCGAGGCTTTTTACGTCTTCCTTGATTTCTTTGACATCGTTCTCCATCGTCTCTTCCCGGACGGCAAGAACGTTGACAGCGGAAACAAGGCCATCAAGGTTATCCTGCCGTTTCTCCAGATCATCCAGTCTCTTCGTGTTTGACTTGGAGCGGTCTTCGACAGCTGTCAAACGATGCTCGATTTGAACTTCCATGGTAACCACCGCTTTCTATCATGTTTTTTCCAAATCAGCCACTTTCTCTGCCAACTCCTTGAGATCATCAAAAAGAGTTTTCAGCTGTGTACTGTGCTTGGAGATGTTTTGTTCGGCAGCAGTGATTTTTGTTCCATGGCTTTTGATGGTCTTTTCCGCAGAGGTCATTCTATTGTCAAGACCAGAGATGCCCTGTTCTACTGCTGTCAGTCGTGTGCTGTGCTTGGAGATGTTTTCTTCCGCAGTTCCCATTCGCTTTTCAAGACTGGAAACCGCCTTTTGCAGAGAGGCAATAAGCCCCTCTGCTGTTTTTACTGATTTCTGCAGCGTGTCGATAGCACCGGAGGAAAAAGAAATGAACTGCTTCATCGTAAGATTGGCCTGGTTCATCTCACTTTTCTGTCGGGCATTTTCTCTTTCCTGCTGAGAAAAGACGTTGCCGAATCTGTACTTCTGTTCAAGTCCGGCAGGGCTACGAACACCCTGCCTGTCCTGCTTGCTCATAACGTCCACCTCTTACCATTTGATGTAGCCTTCATCATCGACCTTCGCTCCCAGTTCTTCCAGGATGGATTTCATTTCGCTGTAGGAAATGTCTGCTCTACCATTCAGATAGTCAACGATTTGTCGATTATAGGTCTTTGTATAAGGGTACTGTGCCTTGAAGAGAATGTGCTTCTCAGCTTCGGGAATATCCAGACCGTAGATATAAGCCTTCATCTTCTTCTTTCTGCTACCGCTGATGGGTTCGCCATTGGCATCTTTATCAGCTTTGATATCAGCCATACCACCAGCAATCTCGGAGAATTTCTCAATGCCGACAACATTCTTGGCAGTTTCGAAGAAAGGCTCACCCCAGTTTTCAGCAACAGAAACCGCATCGATGTACGCTTCTCGGTTATTCCAGAAGTCTTCGTAACTGATGCCAAACTCTTTATGGGCAGACTGCTCCATCTGGTAGTAGAAGTTGTCTTCGCCGTCCTTGGTCTTAGGCTTGATTTCATACCAGGAGTTGTCCTCGACATCGTAGTTATAACGCTTGCCGTCATACTCCCCATAGTAAGTCTTGCCTTCGAAATCAGAAGGAGGCTTTCTGCCATTCCAGAAGTCTGCATAACTCATGCCCAGGTTCTCATGGGAAAGCTTCTCTTGGATGTAGTAAGGATTCTCCTTACCGTTAGCCAAAGTAGGCTTGACTTCCCACCAGGTGTCATCCTCGGCATCGTAGTTATAACGTTTATCTCCGGACTCAGCATATTTTCCGTCAATGCTGTAACCTTCGATTGCCTTAAGACCCTGTTCTTGCAGCTCGTTGATTTTCTTCTTGATTTCACGAGTCTGCTTGTACTTATCAGAGTCAGACAAATCGCTTGTCTGGATTCTTCTCTGCTCGTCATACAGATCAGAAATCTCAACATTGTAGCCGATAAGGATACTGCTCTTGAGTTTATCGTCAGCCGTTGCATTACCAGACTTGGCCTTAGCTTCGGCAGCTTCCAGAGTTTCATAGAAGTCTCCAGTAGCCCGACTGTTAAGGACAGAATCAGTAGTGAAGATATCCCTAAGAGGAGCAAGAGACTGACTCAAAGGATCGTTGTAAGGACTCTCAGCCTTAGGAGTATGACGAGGAAGCACCAGGTCGCCCAGAACACCAGTATAGGAATTCAAAAGGTAATTGATTTCCTTCGGGCTTAAGCCGTCTCTGAAGCCAGCAAGCCAGTCGCCAATCATAGTGCCGTCCAGCTTCTCCTCCAGCCATTCGTCAAGAGTGATATCGTTAAGGGTTTCCTCCAGTTTTTCAGACAAACCTACGCTGATTGTGTCAGTCTTTTCATCGTACTGCTCAGAAGTGGGCAAATTCTTCAATCTGTAAGGAATCATGTCCTCGCCGTACCAAGTCTCACCTTTTCCTACTTCTCTGATAGGTGCAAAGATGTTGTCCGTTGCAGGGTTGTTAGGTGCAATATTCTCGACAAAAAGCTTGAAGAAGCTATTCCAGTCGGCATTATCGTCACCGAAAGATTCTTCAGCAACAGTGCGAAGCCCTTTCTCGATAGTCGCATTTGTACGACCCTTGGGAAGTCTAAAGAACTGACCATCACCATACTTGAAGAGCAGATAATAACCATCCTTGACATAGTCAGGAAGGTCTTCATAATCCTCATCGTCTTTCCACCGAAGGTCATTGATTGCAATGGCAGCCATACCGGCCACCAGACCACGAGCAATCAAAGCGGACGTACCCTTAACAACAGCAATTTTCGCCTCTTTGGTGTCGAAGTGCAGTTTACCATCAGCATCAGTAGCGGATTCAGCAAAGTTTCTTGTATGCTGTAAAGCACCCTGCACGGAAGCATTAAGGAAGGTACATCCGTTACGGTTCAAGAACTTTGTAAACTTGCCACCGGCCGCAAAATTCGTTGTGACTCTGGCAGAATCCAACATAGCTTCCTGTACAGACTTTCCTGCTTTACGGCTTGCAATGTACTCAGCAAGACGAGGAGTTTTTTCAACCCTGTCATTGATTGCAGTGACAGCCTTCAGACCAGTCGCATACTGAACAAGTTCAGAAGGATTGAACTTGGAAGTGAACTTCTGTTTCTCAGAATCAAAGTAAGTAATCGGTTCGCCACCGTTCGCTAAGTATTCTTCGTAGTAAGGACGATAAGCAGAGTTTTCGAATAGAATTGCCTCACCAGCGTGGGTCAGTTCGGCATAAGTCTCAACAGGATGCTGAGAGTTATACATGATATCCTGTGGATCTTTGACACCGTTCTTCAGAGAGAAGAAGATATTCCACTCAGTACAGAACTTTCGGAATCCTTCGTTGACTTGGTGCAAGACAGGAATCTTCATATTCATCCAGCTATGGGAATCATGCAGAGCCATGTACATTTCTCTATCTATATCGAAGGTTTTTACTTCACCATTTTCATAGACAGTGAATGTCTTGTACTCTCCCTCTTCGCCAAAATCAAATAAGCTCTCACCGGAATCAAGTTTCCGAATGAAAGCATCGATGTTCATAGGTTCGCTATGAATCTCAGTATTCAGAGTGTTCTTCAGTTCAATACCAAAGTCATTCATCGCCCAGGTACCGAAGGATTCATTGGTGAACTGAGCCAGCGTTTCAAGCATTCCATCAAGGCTTCCCTTGCTTGAATAACGCATAGGAATATAATGAGGATAAAGCTCCTTGATCATAGCTTTATCATCCCGCGTAATCATGCCACGCTCTACATACTGGTCGAGCAAGTGGTCAACATTCTTATAGACATCCTCTGCCAGTGCCTTGAACTCAGGATGTGCCTGTTCCAGTGTCTTGATAACCTTGGTGGACTTTGCGAAGGTATTACCTCTTCCCATAAAGTTCCGGTTATTCGCAACACCATATCGAGACTGTAAGGACATGCCATCCATATTCCGAAGATGGCCCAGATAACTGTAGAACTCAGTTTGAAGACCAGACTTCTTGACTTGCTTAACGATATCAGTCACCGCACGAACGTCACCTTTGCCATGACCAATAAAATGCTGTGCAGAAGCAAAAGCATTTCTGTTTGCATGCCATTTCGCTTCAAGCTGACGATTGCCAGATGCTTTAGATTTCTTCTCAAAAACAAAACCATTTTCAAGGATATATTCTTGAAGAACCTTGCCCAGAGTCATTCTGTTATCCAACAGCTTATTGCTGTCAAAGTCAGCAGGTCTTGCAGACTCAACAGCAGGTTCTGTGTTGACCGTCACCTTATCCGGTTCAGCTTCAGCCTGTTCGGCTACACTATCAGAAGGCATCGGGGCAGACTGGATACCATCCGGTGCAGTAGGTGCAACAGCATTCTCATTCATTGCAGCTGACCAGTGTGCAACAAACGCTTGGTTGACCATTGTATCAATCAAGGGGTTAAAGTCGTAACCACTTGAAGTAATCTTATGACTCTCTGATGCCTTGTCCGCTTCAGCAAAGAACTCGTCCATGTTCTGAACGAGAGAATCTTCATTAGTTTCACCTCTCATGAACTCAAGCAAAGGAGAATAGTCTTGAGTATTTCCATGACGAGATCTGCTGATAGGCACATAATGCGGATAAAGTTCTCTGAAGAGGTCAGCCTGTTCCTGCGTGATTTTACCGCCCTTAACACGCATATCAAGGACGTAATTATTGAAGGCATAGACATCTTCTGCAGCTTGCTTGAACTCAGGATTCTCTTCCAAAAGCCTGTCTGCTTCCTGCTGAGACTCTTCCACAGTCTTATCAAAGACAGCTCTATTCTCCATACCGTATCTCTGGTCAAGCGTACTTCTGTCAACGTTCAACATGTGATGCAGATATTCTTCAAAAGCATCCAGCTTGCCATCTGTACTAATCTTGCCGAAGATTTCAGAGACAGACTTAACTCCGTCAGTACCTTTAGAAATAAACTCCTGTGCATCCAAAGTCGCTTTCTCGACAGCCTTGAACTTCGCAACATTCTCCAGACTATCGTTGTCGAAAATCGTTTTATAGTCGAGAGCCTTGTCTCTAAAGTGTTTCTTTGCCTTATCTTGAGTAGTGACAGGTTTCTCAGCAACAGGAGTGGGTTCAACATTAGCGTCAACAGAAGCAGCTTGCTTTGCTTCCATGCTTGCAATCTTGCTATTCAGCTTGTTAAATTCTGTTGCAAGTCTCTCAGTTTCGGCATCATAAATATTATTTTTCTGCCGTTCCATGAGAGTCTCTCGCAAAGAATCTCTCTCAGCAATCATCCAGTCGAGGTATACATTGCTTTTTTTAGCATCGGGAGCGACTTCCGCTTCAGGAACAGGCTGGGGAATGGGCTTCTCCGTTTCGACAACTTCGTCCTTCTCCTCAACAATCGGAGCATCGAAGTCGTTATCCTCTACCACTTTCTGATTGTTCTTCGCCTTCTTCTGATCGCTGATGATAGAAGCCGTGTTCTTTGCCGTAGCAGGAACGTTCATCAAACCAAAGGAAAGAGCAGAGGACTTCGCAGTATCGCCCAGGCGACCCTTCACTTCATCTGCGGTATAGGCATACTCACCCTTGTCCCTTTTGCTTGCAAGCTGAGTACCAGCAATCGTGACACCTTCCTGTGCGACTTCCTGCATGGTTTCCTTGCCAACATCAATGCCACGCTCTACGAGTTCATCAAGAAGCCTCTTCGTAAAGGTCTTGGTAGCACCGCTTGCCTTAGTTACCTTGTAGGCATCCAGAAGTTCATCGACCTGCAACAGTTCCAATCCTGCGTTGACAGTACCAACGGCAGTTGCAACTTTTCTTGCAGTATCTTCACTGATACCAGATTCAAGCATCTCGTTATAGGCATGGCCAGCTTCAATCTCAAGGTTAGACTTTGCCGAACCGGCCGCAAAAGCAGCGGTAGCAGCAGCAGGAACGGTGATGACTTCTTCAGGCAGAAGAGCCTGAGGACCAGCTTGACCAGCAACAGCGGCCATAGTGGCAGCTGTGCCAGTCAGAGCAAGCGTACTGGGATTCGTGAACTGTCTGAACTGCTGACCAATCAACTCCATTGCTCCGGAAACAGCACTGGCAGCATCATTGCCAGGTGCAAACTGGTACTCGTCACCTTCCAGAATCTTTGCGTAGGCATCTTTCTGGTTTTTACCTCCGTTCATAGCTTTGAAGGATTCTTCTCCATAAACGGCATTGTAGTAACCTTTCTTCAAAGAGCCAACCGTCAGATCTTTTAAAGAAGCGGTATCATCAGAGATGCCCAAAATTGCCTTCGTGACATCTCCAAAGTCGTAGCCATCGTCAAAGACTTCGCTCTTGTACCACTTCTTCTTTTCCTTCTTTTTCGCACTGGTGATTACCTTGGATGCGACAGGTGCAATAGCAGCATCGTACTTCTTTTTTCTGGACGATCCAGAAAAATCATCCAGAACGTTTTGCCAGTTGTTAGACTTGTTTTGAGAAGACGAACTTGTCACCGATTTACTCGGAGAGGTGCTTGTTTTTGAAGAAGAAGGCTTGCTTCCGCTAAAGTTATCCAGTATGTTCTGCCATTCTTTAGCCATACAAATTATCCCCTCTCTTAATATTGGACACCTCTAGGCGTAAATGTTTTTCTGAGCGCAGTTGCCTGTCCTTGAGTAATTTTGCCATTTCTCAGTGCAAGACTGATTGCATTGGAAACCTTATCCTTAGAAGCACCTGCTGCGATTGCAGCGTTAAGGCTATCCACAGCAGATTTAGTACCGACCTTATTTGGGGATACCGTCTTTGTACTAGTAGTGCTTTTTTTAGTGCTAGAAATCTTCGCAATGGAGGAACTACCAGAACTTCTGCTAGAACCACCACTAGAGCCTCCACCACCTCCACCACCGGAGGAATTAACGGCAAACTCACCCAGCTTGTTGTAGTAGTTGAACTGTCTCTGTTCTTCTGCCATCTGAGCATTGAACTGTCTGATATCTTCAGCCAGTGCGTTCTCAGTATTGATCTGACTAAGGACATCCTGCCAGCGATTGTGGAACATCTGCTCAAGTTCGGTCTTCTTGTTGGCTTTATCAAGCAGAAGCTGATTCTTGGTCTGGAAACTCTGTAAGCCCAGCTCAAGCTGTTGCTTAAGCGCATTAAACCTAATCTCAGCCAAGGCAGAGTTGTTCTGCAATCTAGCCTCAGTAATACCGTTATTGAAGTCCTGTACGGCTCTGGTATAGACCTCTCTCGCAGCAACATACCGACTCTGGTAGTCATTGTACATTCTGACCTTGGAGCTTTCACTGAAGCCAGTGTTCTCCAGACCCTGTGCAGCTCTCTGTTCTGCCTCGACACCAAACTCATTAGACTGCTTCTGCCAATCTGCATAAGCACCGGACTGCTCCTTGGTGTAGTCCTTCTTTGCTTGGTCTTTCTGTTGCTCGATTTTCTGAATAGCGAAGTCGGTCTGCTCATTCTGGAGTTTCGTCTGTGTTTCAGCCCACTCCTTAGAAGCTTCAATCTGCTTATCGTAATACTGCCCAGATTCTGCAATCATTTTGTCATAGAGCTTTTCATGCTCACTGAGCGCAGCTGACTTGTCAGACTCTACCGATTTGAATCGCTCGTCTTCGTAGTTAATATCGTAGCTAGTAGACATTTATCTCACCTCTCTAGCGTTTGATGTAGCCACCAATGAATACCTCAAGAGTGGCAGTCTCCAGACTGAATCTGGTCTTAGAATGGAACTTCAGCTGAAGATCTTTGAACTTCTTCCGCTTGATTCTGCATACAAAATAATCCGTGATATCCTTGTAATCACCGATAATCTCAAAATCAGTGTCTTCCAGTTTCGCATAGACAGACACATCACCAGTGGCTTCCACGACACAGCCTCGTTTGTTGGTGGTTTTCTGCATGTTGGGATACTTAAACCTATCCTTAGGAGTCACCCAGTAGCTTTCTACGGCACATTCGTTATCGGTAAGGGTATAGACACCATTCTCTGTTCCGAGGAACAGAACGCCGTCCTCGACTCTAGCACAGGTAATCTTCTTCTCCAACTGCCAATAGAACCACTCATATTCGGTATGACCTTGGTTGCTAAAAGCCGTTCTGGAGTCAGCCAGGTAGACCTTATCGCCAATGAAGACCATAAGATAACCTTCCCACTCTGCGAGAATCATATTCTTATAGTCCTTCTCAGTAATCAACTTCCGGTCTACAAGAGAACTTCTGTGACCTAAGACCTGTTCAGTGGTTACATCACCGCTGATACCTTCCATTCCTCTGTCGCTGAAGAACACGATGTCATCGTTGAAGTTGATTGCCTTGCCAACACAGCCTGTGGTGACACTGGAGTGCTGAGAAGGATAGATTTTGCCGTAGTCCGAGTCAATTGTCGGGGTATGATAAAAGACCGTTGTATTAGCCTGTGAAGGCTCACGGAACACCCACAATGCATTGTTGCCGGCCACCAAGCCTTTGACCGCAGCTGTATCCAGACCTTCGTTGTAGTAATCCAGGTCACTGCAATAGCCGGGATCGTTCAGACTGCAATGCCAGACAGTGTTAGGATAGTCCTTGTTGCCACTGAAGAACACGCGGTTATCGAACACCTGTAACAGAGTGCAGTTCAGAATCCGCTCCATGTGTCCGGAGACAGTCTTCTGGAACTCAATGGTGACGTTATCTCTACCGTCAGTCTTGGGAGCAGGAGGAGCTGTGTCAAAGGTAATCTTGCCCTGCTTGTAGTCAACAGAGAATGAATGCACTTCCTTGTCATCGACCTTGACTAAAGGTTTGACGGTAGAGTCGATGTTCTGGGCATCCAGAACGTATTCCTTGCTTTCACCGTCTGCCAGGAAAGTGTTAATCCTTCGGGAAGACAGCATGTTCACATCTTCGTAGATTGTGCCACCGCCAGCAGGTTTTCTGGCGATAGAGGTAGTCGGCACATAGCCTGCAACGTTTTTAATCGTTGCACCGTCGTACTGAAGATAGTTCTTACCATCTTTGAAGTACCAGATATTCTCATAGATGAAACTGTCGCTTGGTGCAGCTTTCGCACCGGAGAAAAGAACAGTCTTAGAACCGTTCACGACCTTGTACAGCTTCGTACCGCTATGTACAATCTGGACACCGTTATAAAAAAACAGACCGTAGATAGGAGCATCAAAGGATACCTTCAACTCCATTCCCGGTCTGGTTCTGATGCTGTCGATTGCTTTATAGTCCTTCCAGACGTTCAAGCTGTCGGGACTTCTCACAAGGCTGTTTTCATCGCCACGAAAATCCACACCACGGAAACCGCTGTATAGTCTTTTCACCATATCAGCCATTACACATCAATCCCCCCATCAATGTACATAGTGGGTAAATGATAACGGTGGTCAAGTCTGGACAGCATGTCGTTGAATCTCAACGCATATTCTCTGCCGTACTCAGAAGATACATCAGACTTCAGCAGATCGGCAGCAATACCGTAAGGCATCATTTCAAGGACATCGTTACTCACTTCGAATTCATAAGCTTTGTCCTTGGTCGTGTCCTCGATTCGCTCAGGATAAACGAAGCAAGAAATTTCTGCTGTGCCAGTCTCAAGCATCTTCAGAACAGTTCCATCTGCCTTAGGCACATACCGTACACCGCAGATAATATCAATCTGGTAGACTTCATAACCGCAGATTTCTGCGATATCTTCAAACGTAACCAGGTCGCCTTCATTGACTTCCATCTCAACGTACTTAGGAATCTTCTTGAAACGAGCCATTTCAAAAAGAACTTGATTGATGACATGATTGATTTTGGCTTGAATGTCAGGATCCTCAGTCAGATATTCAGAAAGAGGATTCAGTTCTTCAATCAGACTGAGGACTTTCTTTTTCATTTCTGCAAGAGTCACGCTATCTCCCCCTTAATTGTGCATGGCATAAATAGCAATAGGCACAATGTACTCACCAAGTTCGCCTTCAACAGAGTCATCCGTAAAAACAGCAGTAGATTCGGTGATCGTTACATTTCTTGTGTACCAAACGAACTTGTTCTGTGCAGGTTCGTAATAGAATGCACCAAGAGTAGTATTATGCTTCGGAATTACAATCTCGCTTCTGTGTGTGCCAGAACCTTTACAATACAGTCTGTATTCAACGATATATAGGATCGCACCAGTGTCAGCAGACAGGTTGATAGTCTCAGCAGGAAAAGCCAGAGACGGATTGCTGTTCTCCCAGACCTTTGTGCATCTGAGCAGAGTTTCTTTGTTTTTGACGGTATCACCGCCACCAGCGTTAAAAATCATGCTTAACCTCCCAAAGTTCCTTGATAGACATAGGTGAATCCATCCTGTTCTCCGTTTTCGGGATAGAGGGTGCTGTCATTAGATACCACCACA
>JAEIGA010006082.1_pt1 | contig 18371 bp, 17 predicted proteins | sample 9270691 | NCBI WGS metagenome assembly JAEIGA01 (sample SAMN17057246, study PRJNA624740) | gut metagenome | biome: biome; isolation source: fecal sample | host: Bos grunniens | place: China: Xizang | collected 2019
AGCATCCGTAAGAAGCTAATTCTTCCGTGTGAATCAGTGTCATCGTGTTGATAAAACGAATTCTTTAAACGTTAAACCATCAACGTTAAACGTTCCAAAAACCTCTCCCTCTTCTCCCATTCATCAGTATGTTTGTTCAGATAATACCTTATTATATATATCCACCATCTGCTTTGCCTTACTCTCCCAAGAAAGGCATTCTCTATACGACATTTCGTTCTTAGACATCTCGTTCAGCAATTCTCTGTTTGCATACAAGAAACGTATATGTTCTGCAAAATCCCTTACAGATTTATCGGGATTTGAGATAGGAACTTTGCGTCCTATCTTATCTGTTATCAAAGGGCCAAATCCACAAGTATCAAAACACAAAACAGGCAAACAACTGCTTATTGCCTCTAAGGTCACCGTAGATGTTGCTTCCATAATACTTGTAAAGAAGAAAACATCCGAATCAGCCATCATCTGCTGTATCTTACTATGCTCCACCTTACCATGCCATACACATTTGTCCTCTATATGAAGGTCTGTAGCCAATTGCTTGTACATTGCCACCTGTTCCTCGCTACCAGTTCCACATATATGCAGACATATATCAAGGTTCTTAACCTCTGCGATTGTCCTTAAAGCAAGATCCAACCTCTTGGTATAGATAAATCTTCCTACCCACAACAAATCAAGTCTTTGCTTTCCATCTATAGTTTTACGTGTGGGACAATTTGCATCAATATGGCATCCAGTTTCGTTAATAAGAACAGATTCTCGGCAATAAACCTTTTCAAGAACGTCCTTCACACCCTTTACTGCGGCAACCAAGGCATCGGAACGCTTGATAGCTTTACGTACATTGGGCTGATAAGTATACTGTAACGAGTTTATTGTATTTTTTATTCGACAAAAGAGATTCTGCTTCAGCTCTGCTCCATCAAGGAATGCTGTAGGAATATTCTCCATTCCTCCAATAGGTCCCCAAACATACTTTGGTCCCTCTATCTTCCATAGCAATCCCGGTTCACGGAAACCAACCATATTCAGTTGGTGTATCACATCTATCTTATGCTCCCTACAAATCTTTTCCGCTATCTTCAATGTCTTCTTCTGCCATTGACGATAGTAATAATAGAAGCGCCAATCACCCTGGTTCCAACACATATCGCGAACCTTGTCAGAAACGGGATTGAAATAAAAGTGCATATTCCTACCATATGGATGAACCTTTACAGCCTCCACTATTTCTTCTCTCCACTCCCCTTCCGTTATTATATATAACTCACAATATTTAGCAAGGTTAGAAATCCAATTCCATGCCATACCAGGTTCACTTCCCCAAGATGGGCTACAAGCGTATGCGTTGATTAGTATGTTGAGCATAATATAAATTTATCTATTTTCAGTTATTTTTTAACCATTCACAGTGTTTGTCAATATCGTCCTGATTCTCAAACCTATATTTGATTATTTTAGCAGGATTACCGCCTACGATAGTACAAGGAGGTACATCTTTTGTTACTATTGAGCCAGCAGCAATTATTGCTCCGTCACTGATATTTACACCTGCCATAACTATTGCTCCATGCCCTATCCAAACATCATTTCCTATTATTATTGGATCATTTTTCCCTCTTGGGCTACTCCAGATTGTTTTACATGGTATGTTGAATGTGTGGTCATTCTTGCCAATAAAACATACACTGCCGGCCAATAGTACATTGTTGCCGATATTTGCAGCAGTGTCCAATATGCAATTGGGACCGAACTGAACATTGTGTCCTAATTCATAATTATAGCCTTTGTTGAATCTTGTTCCTTTCATAACACGAACAAAGCCACTGTACTTTACATTTCTGTATTTCAAATGAAAATACAACCAACTTCTAACAATGTTAAGTAGATAACTTATTCTAAAGCGTATTTTTGATGCACCAATAGGCATGTTGCTATAATCTATCTTCATATCCTAAATCCTATTTCAAAACATATCTTATAGCGTTCAATGCACCATTTGCCATATTTTGGATAGAACAATGCTCATTGTAGTACTTCTTTGCATTGTCTGCCATAACTTCATATTTCTCGTTTTGTCCAACTGATGACACAAGTATATCGGCGAGTTCTTCAACTGTATTATAATACACACCATTATAACCGTCTATTACATTATTCCTTTCTCCACCAGTAATAGCATTGGGGCGTGTTATGAATGGGCAACCGTAACCTAAACTTTTTGGAACAGACAAACCAGCCTGCTTGGGTGATATACAAAGTTTGGCATTCAAGAAGTAATCCTTCAAAATATTCTCGTCATAAACTGCACCACAAAGAATAATATCATTCTCCAGGCCTAAATCCTTTATCTGTTCTCTTATGGCTTGTTCCTCAGCTCCTTTGCCTACGATGTTCAGTTTTGGCAACTCTCCTCTTTTTTTCTTTGCTATATTATATGCTTCTATTAGTTCATCAATACCTTTTTGGCGGTATAATGTTCCAACAAACAAAAAACTATCACGTTCCTTGTATGCCGGCAACTTGTCATATTCAGCAACTTCTACTGTATTATGAGCTACGAAGTACTTTTGAGTGTCAATCTTTTTATATTTTTTCCAATATTCTATAGGCTCTTGCATATAAAAGATACAAGCGTTTGCTTTATCCTGTATGCTCTCGAATATTTTATCCTTGAATGTCGGCTTACTATCAAGGGCATATGGAGTATCATAAGTCACATACTTGCCAATAGTCCAGGTGATAACTTTAAATTTCTTGTGTGGCAAATATGGAATGCAACACAACAGCAGACTGCTAAAGTGAGGCTGCAATATTACGACATCATATCTGTTGAATATCTTATAAAGACTCTTATGTATATTGAATTTCCATAATTTGAAATGCGGAAACTGGAACACATTGAACTCGGGGTCATCAATGTCGTTCTTTTCTGTATATGCCAAATCCAATTCAACCTCTTTGTTCATCAATTTGTATATTGGTGCTCTGTATCGTTGCATAACTTCTTGTACAAGAAGAACTCTTGGTTTTCTGCTCATCGTAGACATATTTTATATTAAAACTCATTGAGGTTTATTTTTCTACCTAAATATTCATAATATTCATCAGTGAAATAACCATATCCAGTTGTAAATGTCAACTCACCAATTATGGGCTTATCATCTGATTCATAAAAGTCAACACGCACCTCTTTGAAATCTTTTGAAAGTGTTGTAGCTATGCGTATCATCTCATCAAGGTGTTTGGGCTTTTGTAAAGTTGGTGTGGACTTTTGTAAATTACACCAATTTTCATTGAGGCTCTCCGGGATTGCTTTCCAGTTTATATCATACAATGCAAGTTTGTAGTGCTCATTATTCCTGTCATAAACAACAAGAACAGACTCTGGTTTACCATTTATACACCATATTTTAAAATCTACCATAGAGTCAGGAGAGACCTTGTTTAGTTCTTTTGTCTGTGTCAGTAATTCCTCTGCAAGTATTCCTGGTTTTATTGATAGGTAGTGCTTTTGTGCACCCATATAACCGAATTTTCTTTTTAGCCAGCCTTTCATTTGTCTCTTTACTTTGACCTCGTTGAGTTTGCACTTGTCGCGCACAATCATCACTGTGGCACAGCCGTTGTTTGCTTTAAAAACGAACTGATTGGGCAGTTTGCTAAAATCTATGTCATCGGGGGATTCCCAAAAGCCATAACATTCAGGCAAATATTGGCCGAGTCCTTTTGATTCTACATAGCTGCGCATTCTATATTTGTCGGCACAAAGTGTCCACAACGAAGTATCTGTATTCAGGGATAGCCACGTAATCTTTTCAATAAGATTTTCCGGGGTATCAAGGTTCATATGTTGACCGTATATCTTATGGTACATTGCATCGGCGGCTTTCTTGGGATCATTCTCATATAATCTTTTATATTTATAATATAAATATGTTCCCCATAATGACCTTAAAAAAATTATGACTGTGTTCATCTTTTTATTATTTAATTTTATATAATGATAAAAGCACTCTTATATCCTCATTAAAAGTTACTGACATTTTACATATTATCGCACGTAATTTGAATTTAAATATGCTGTATCGTAGTTTCATATCAGAGATCTTTGTTATTCTTTTCACATGAGATAACCTATTGTCATTTATCACATTATTCATCCGTTCTACCCATTTCTCAAAACATAGTTCATCTTTATATGTTTTGTATGCATTATCATATATATGAGCATATCCATTATGATTAGCGATGATATCCTTTATACGTTCAACGAATTCTTTGACATTCTTATGTGGAATAACGTAACCATTTTCTCCATTCTTAATGATTTCTTTGTTTGCTATTGGAAAATCGCTCACAATACATATTGCTCCCACACGCATCGCTTCAATGAGCGACATTGGACAACCCTCGCGTCTTGACGGTGAGAAAAATATGTTTGCATTTGAAATTATTTCATTAGCCTCCTCGCGTGGTATTTTTCCGGTGAAAACAATACTTTCGTCGCTCTTTACAAAATCCCTTATATCATTCACGTCAAGGAAAGGAATGTGTCTGCTCAAATGGACATAATTGCCACCCATCCAATAGAACTTGAAATTCAAATCGGTTTTTTGTAGTTCCTTCAAGACTCTTATAACTAATTCCGGTGTCTTTGAGCCTGCGCATCCACCGGGATATACAATGTTTATGGTCTTGTTTTCTAATTTCCTCTTTCTGTATTCTTCAGCCTGTGGGTGTTCACCAACAAAGTTGTATATGACAGAAATCTTGTCGGTGTCTTTTATTGAAAAGCGTTTGCTTATGTACCTTTTGCCTGAATGTGATAGCGCTATAATATTGTCAACATACTTGCTGTTCATCCCGGCAAGCTCCGCTTCAATATATTTGAGTGAATGGCTTACTGTAATCAACTTGATGTTGTTGTTGAGATAGGGGGCTATCAATGAAACGACTTTTGCAAAGCTGTTGATGAGAATGTCGGGCTTAATCTCATTATTTATAATCTCAACTGTTTTTTTAAGATTACCAATTGAAATGTCCGCCATATTCCGGTACACAACCTTTACATTCTTGTTGTTTATTGGGCTTTTTGCGTCATTCCCCAACATGACATAAAAATCATTACCCACAGAATATTTGTCAATGAGTTCTAAAGCGTAGGATGTGATTCCACCGCCACCAAAAGATGAAGAACACAATAGAATTTTCATATCTTTATATTTGATTTAGAAACGGTCGTGTAACCCATTTGCTACATACATGAAAAAATAGGTCAATTTGTTGGGGTGAGAAAAATACAACTTTATAAACCATGTATATATAGGTGTTGAACAACCAATCTTTATATTATTTATAAAACTTTTACATTCTTCAAATGTCAAATCATTAGTGATGAACCTTTCATATATAGAATTCATGGTACATACATCCATTATAGTACCATATGATTCTTTCATCAAAGAATACTCATGATATAGTAATTGCCAATTTCTTAATGGTATTTTTTTACGGGAAGCGCTATTGTCTCTTACAAAGTACAAATAAAAACCATCTTTAGGATTACAGTATATTTTGATGAGCCTTTGCGATAAACGGATATTCATCAGCATGTCCTCATTGTTGGTAATACCTTGGGGAATATCCATTGTTCTTGAGTCGAAAAGACTTTTTCTTATTATTTTGCCACCAATACCATTAGTTATATTCTTGTTTGCGAGCAATGAGAGATAGCCTTTTTTGTCATATTTGCCATTTGCCTTCATGCGCACTAATGTTCGGATATTACCCGAAACCCTGATATTGGGCGTCTGTACAATATCCACATTCTCTTTAAGAGCTGTGGTAATAAAATACTCAATAGTGTTAGGTAATAATTGGTCGTCGCCATCCAAAAATACAATCCATTCCCCAGTCGCTGTGGCAATACCGTTTTTTCTAGCTTTTGTCACGCCGCTGTTTGGTTGGTGCACAACCTTAATGCGTTTGTCTCCCAAAGCAAGTTCATCGCATAAGGCTCCGCTATTATCGGGGGAACCATCATCTACAAGAACTATCTCAATATTCTCGTATGTCTGTTCCTGTACACTCTTAACGGTATCCAGTAGATATTTTTCAACCTTGTATACAGGTATAACTATTGATACAAGTGGTTTCGTGTTCATACTATTACTTAGATATTTTTAAGGAACTCCATAGATTTTTCTTGCCAATCCTTTTTTATTCTGTTTACCTTGTCCCAATCAATGGTGGCATTCAAGTCCTTATTTGCGATGTTTTCCTCTGTAATCATTCTCTCTTTTAGACCAAATAGTTCAAGGAGTGATTCCATACGTGTGTTGCCACGTCGTGAGTTGGCAACAACCCAGAACGGCTTGTTGAATATTATACTGAACACCGTTCCGTGGAAACTATCAGTAACAACCATCTTGGCATCTGCGAATGATTGTAGCCATTGTTCTACAGCCGGGAACTGGCAGTCTTTTAAACTTTTTTTTGCGTTCTTGTATGTTAACTTCAGTTTGGGCATACAGCAGAATGGTTGGTTATTTGCACTCTCGGCAATTTTTTCAATGATGACATCCTTCTCGTCACAGGAGTCAAGGATATATGTAAACAACTCTCCATTGCTCTTTTGGGTATTATTACCTAGTATTTCCATATAATCCTGTACAGAGAGCAACATTGTAGGATCAAGGACAAGTTTGGCTTTTACTCCAAGATTCTCCTTGCACAGGTCTATGGCGCTTGACTCACGCACAGTAATGCCGTCAAATACTTGTGCCAATTGCGAGCATTTTTCTGTTTCGTTTTGATTGAACTCCCACGTATTCACACCAAATGAGGCAGCATATGAGTAGCGCTTTATGTCTTTACTTTCTGCAAAGTCAAGGAAATAGTTATAAATGTTTGGAGAGTAGCGTGGGCGCCATACCTGGTCGCTACCAACAACAATGGCATTCATATTCTCCTTATCAAGGCATGTCTCCAACTCAGATGTCGTGTAAATAGCCTCGGTCAGTGTATACTTCTCCTTTATGAATCTTGAGATGTTTTTCTCTGCAAATGTTATCTCATTGATATTCTTGCAAGCAACATCACGTCCTATGATGATATTCTTTATGCGAAGAACTTTGGGTAACAAGCTTTTAGTAGGGTCTGTGTAACACCTGTTTATAATCAATACCTCATGCCCCAAACGATTGAGAACAGTTTGTAATGCGTATGCTTGCAATAGACCACCATAGTTGGTGCGTAACGGCTGTGTTAAAATTCCAATTTTCATTTTTTCTATTTTTTAATCCCAAACAAATCCTGCAAGTTTGAATTTTGTTAAGAAAGATATCATAGGGTAGTAAATTCGGAACAAAGCAATACCAATACACATAAGATAAAAATTATATCCTTTAAAACGATTGCTGCGATGTTCTATAAGTACTGTGATGGCGTAACCCAAAGGAATGAAATATAATATAAATAATGGATCTAAGATTCTTCTCATTATTTCTTGGTTGAAGAATATTTGCTGTAGTATAATAGCTATGACTACAATATTGTAAATATATGTTATATTTCTGCTTGGCTTAATAGACAAAGCTCTTCCTGTTACGTATAAAAGGGCTATTTGACCAGCATAATGTATCATTTGGAATATTCCTCCATATGCGAACATATTATCTTCCATTGCTCCCTCTCCAAAAATTCTGCCATCAGCTTTGTCTACATAGTTATGTAAATGGTCATTCATTGTAAGTCCTTCAAAAAATGAGAGGAATATATTGTTGAATGCTGTAGTTATAATACCTGAAAATACAATTGTACATATAAAAATGATTATTGATATCTTGTAAGGTATATATTGGGGGGTTCTATAGAATATAAATATGACAAATGGTAAAGCATAGGCCAAACTTGCACCGTGCGTATGATAAGCAAAAAATATCAATAATGCAGATATAATAATGTTTATTTTTTTCTTTCCCAATATGTTGTCGCTGAAAAGAAATAGACCTAATGCGATGTTGATGTATGCAATTGCATGGAATTGTCGCAAAGCGTATGTGGTTATCAATATAGTTGCAGGAAGAAAGAGCATTAACATATATTTATTCCCTTTCATTGCTTTTACAATGTAGAAGTAGCTAACAACGATGAGTAAACTTGACAACATTAGGCTCTCGGCAAAGGATAATCCCAATGAATGCTCAAATTCATACAATTTCCAGTATGCAACATCATAGTCAAAGAATTGAGTTTTGATATTGTTGAAGCAACGCTCATATTCATAATAATCACCACCCCAACCATATCGCAAACCTACAATAACTGTGTAAGCTATGATGAATAAGGACGTTGCATTCCAAAAACTATGCTCATAATTTCCCTGTTTTTTCTTAGTCAATAAAAATGATAGCAAAAAGAGGAAACCAAATAATAAGAAATGTTCTACATTGAACATATGATATAAAATAATATTATTTAATGTTTAGATAATCTGACAATTGTTTTCATAAGGATAGATGGTATTATCTTACCGCTTCCTTAATATGGATTTTGCATAGATTTTGATTTTCTTTATAATTCTTTCTCTTAATGACGGCGCAAGTATGGCTGAAATGTAATTTGAAAGATTAACAACTTTATCTAAATTGTTGAAGAATTCTTCTCGTTTACGATGCGGGATGCTATTTTTATAATATGAGGGATTGTATTTTATAATTTCATCAAATGTCTTTTCCTTGTATATTGATTGCGATATAATATCAACTCCTGCACCTTTTGTGGTATTTATAAGCACTGCTCCACAGCCTTTGTCGTCATTGAAATTTGGATCAATGACGTCTATGCCCCAAAAATCAGCTATAGTTATGTCGCTATGGCTTCTACCTTGTTTTGCTGGACAATTGTAACATGACGGACGTAAAATAATATTACTGAGAAATGCACGCATATACTCATTTTTGTCACGTGCCTCGGAAATAGCCACTGATTCTTTTTTGTTATCGTTCAAATCCGTAAGCTTTATGAAAAAACGATATTTACCCCATCCGGCAACCTTGCTTCTAAAATTGATTGTTTCGATTTGGGAATAATATGTGCTGTCGAAGCCTGTACTTTTGGAATTACTGCCATCGTTGACATTCATCAATCTATAGCACTTTTCCCTTAAATACATATTCCATACTTTGGGGCTTGGTACACCATGACAGATTATATCCACCGTCAGCAGATTGTCGTATTCTTTGCGAAGAAATTTGTTCAATCCTGATACTTGGCACGGTGTACCGCAAAAAAGAACTTTTCTGCCGTTTTTAAGAAAATCTTCTGCTTGTTTATATGCATTGCCGACTATTGCCTGAATATATTTGCTGCCACGAAAAGGAGCTATTCCTTCCATTGTTTCTGTATATCCGAACTCGGGTATCCACTCTTCGTTAAACTTTACTCCAAAGACAACACCACCGTCCTTTATGGTAGCTACCGCTAATAGTGTATAGATACCTCCAGATGAACTTTGTAATCTTACTTCCTCATCTGTATTGTATGCCGCATAGACTTTTAAGGGTTGTTGTGGTGTGCTGTCATTGATTATGGGACATACTTTCTCGCATAATTTACAATCAATACAAAGAGTTGTATCTACAAGCGGATATTGGAAGCCTTCATTATCTGGTTGCATTTTTATACATTGCTTCGGACAACGCTGTACACAAGCATTGCAACCACAACAATCCTTCTTGTCTAATATTTGTATCATTTACGTATTGCCTTTCTTATTACTTTATTTATGTTGTTTATAACCTTTCTTCTTTCTTCCTTATTACAACCGATATAATATATGGAAATCAAAGAAGATATTATAGAAATGCTACATACGGTTACAAATCTTATAGCCGTGGCCTGTAGGTTATAATAACATAAAAATGGTATTATAGAAGAAATTATTGTTACTGTAATTACTCTAATATATACAGACTTTATAAATTCCAATATAGGTAATTGTACTAAGTTTTTCAAGAAACACAATCGGACAACCAAGCATATTTGTGAAATGACAATTGCCACAACCAAGGTGATTTCTGGCATCATTCGCCAATAGAGCAGTAGATATGATATTGGAAAGTTTAATAATAAAATTCCTCCTACAACTATTTGGTAGTTCCTTATTTTACCTGTAGCCGATTGCGCTGTAATAAGTGTCTGCGATATGATTTCTGACAATGTGAGTACAAGAACTAAGCGGGTAAATAGTACGGTGTGCTCAGGTACTTGTCCCAACCAAATCTTTAGTATGCTTTCAACTTCGAAGAAGATGGGGATTGACAGGAACATGAAAAGGAAATATGAGAAACGTGTGCCTGTAAATATTAGTTTGTGCATCCTTTCAAGGTTGCCTGATGCATAGTCCTTTATTATCTGTGGGTTAAGTGCTATAGTGAAGTTCTGGATGAAACGTGATACTATGCCGTTGATTTGCATGGCTATGCCACGGGCTGCATTGACGGCCGGTCCTGTAAAAAGGTTGATGGCTATGTTTACGCCCTGATCCTTCATTGTGCCGGCTGTACAACCAATAAAGTTCCACATTGCAAATTCGCCTATCTCCTTGAAGATTCGGCCATCCCACGCTATGTGGTATGTACACTCCTCTAACTTACGCTTGCAATATTGCCAATAGATTATTTGTGAAATTATGATTGGGATTATGTTGAGCACTGCAAAAAGTATGAGCTTGTCGCCACCATAGAATTTTACTCCTAAAGCAATTGCCAGCTTCGCAACGGCGTCGAATATTGTCATGTAGGCAAATGCAGACATCTTTTCATGCGCTATTATGGATGCGTTGTATGGTACGGACAGCAAGCCTGTTGCAAATGTTATTGTAGAGCAGTGTAAAACCCAATTTGCAGCTTCCAATCTGTCGGCAGGGATGGTCATTCTGTTATTTAGGAACCACACTCCAATGGTTTCTATTGCAAGAATGACAATTATCGCCAATATTATGTTGATGTTTACCGATGCTGCAAATACTTTGCGCAACTCGACCTTGTCTCCTTTGCCAAGCCCGAATGTGATAAAGCGGCTGGTTGAACTGGATAATGAACTTGAAATTAGTGAGAACATTGCCACAAGACCGCCCACGACATTGTATATGCCATAGTCGTCGACTCCCAATGCTTCCAGAATAACACGGGTCGTGTAAAAGCTTATGGTCATCATCACAATCATTCTAACGTATAAAATGATTGTATTCTTTGCTATCCTTTTGTTATTTTGTACGTTGTCGCTCATTTTCAACTCTAAATAATCTTTATGTTGCCTTTGTCGCAACCGGTGGTATCGAACCACAGACATTCTTGTGTCCCACCTGTGCGGTTGCTTCCCTTATTTTTCTTTACTTCTTATAAATTCCACAGAAGTCCAAAATTACCTTGTTCTCATCATAAGGTAAGGTCTTGAATTGGTCGTGTGCAGTGAGCATTACAATGATGTCTGCCTTTTCAAATGCTTCCTGATATGGAGTGAGTTTGAAGGTCTTGTGTTCTTCTACGTTTGGCTCTACAATAAGGATGTCGGCATTGTTGCACATTTGCATTACCTTACCAACGATGGTTTTTGAGGGAGACTCGCGAAGGTCGTCGATGTTTGGCTTGAATGCTAAGCCCATCATAGCCACAACAGGTTTGCGATTGTTCTTCAATTCAAACTCCAACATTGTGCTCTTTACTTTTTCTGCGCACCAGAAAGACTTATAGTTGTTAATCTGACGTGCAGATGCTATAATCTTGCTCTCAGCAGGATAGTCGGCGGTAATGAAATAGGGGTCTACAGCAATACAGTGGCCACCAACACCGCAACCGGGCTGTAGGATATTGACACGTGGATGCTTGTTAGCAAGGTTGATAAGTTCCCATACATTGATGCCGGCCTTGTCGCAGATTAGTGAAAGTTCGTTGGCGAAAGCAATCTGTACGTCACGGCTGCTGTTCTCGGTCAATTTGCACATTTCTGCTGTACGGCTGTTAGTCTTGTGCAACTCACCCTGAACAAATTGTGAGTAGAACTCGATAGCCTTGTCTGTAGACTCGGGATTAAGACCACCGATAACACGGTCGTTGTGTACCAATTCATAGATGACGTTACCTGGCAATACACGCTCGGGACAATATGCGATGTAAATCTTGTCCTTGAGTTCGGGACGCTCTGTGAAGATGATGTCTGCCATCATTTCTGTTGTGCCAATGGGAGATGTAGATTCAATCACATAGAGGTCACCTTCCTTCAGCAAGGGAAGTACTGCACGAGTAGCAGCTTCAACGTATGAAACATCAGGTTCGTGGTCACCCTTGAAGGGTGTGGGAACTACCATGAAATAGGCATCACACTCTTGTGGAGTGGTATATGCCTTGAACTTACCAGCAGCGATAACTTCCTGCAACATTTCTTCCATGCCAGGTTCAATGATATGGAGGATACCCTGATTTGTTTTCTCTACAACCTTGGCATTGATATCAACACCAATGACATCAACCCCGTGCTTTGCCGCGATAATTGCCGTGGGAAGGCCTATGTAGCCCATACCCATAAAACATGCTTTCATATTTTTATTATTATGTTAAATTATTTCAATGTATTTACTATTCTTCCACATGCCAAGCCGTCACCATAGGGGTTCACAGCCTTGCTCATTGCATCGTAATGCGCCTGGTCATCAAGCAAAAGGGATACCTCATTAACAATCTTGTCATAATCTGTACCTACAAGCTTGACGGTACCTGCCTCTAATGCCTCGGGGCGCTCGGTGGTGTCTCGCATAACCAAGACGGGTTTGCCAAGACCTGGTGCTTCCTCCTGTATGCCACCACTGTCCGTAAGAACGATATTGCTCTTTTCCATGAGGTAAACGAATGATAGGTATTCAAGAGATTCTATGAAGAACATATTGCCCAAATCACTCAGGTCTTCTCCAAATACCTCGTGGATGGGTTTGCGTACATTGGGATTGAGGTGCATGGGGTAAACGAAATCCACATCAGGATTTTTCTGTGTAAGGTCACGTATTGCAGTACACATATTGATGAAACCTTCACCAAAATTCTCACGACGATGTCCTGTGATAAGGACAAGTTTCTTTCCATCAGCAAGACGTGAAACATCGTAGCCAGCTTGTGCAAGCAGGTTCTGCAATTCTTCATTAAGAACCTTGTCTTCCTTAATCTTGTTTACTACCCAATAGAGTGCATCGATTACAGTGTTGCCTGTAACGGTAATGCTATCCTCTGCTACTGCCTCACGCAAAAGATTGGATTTGCTCAATGGAGTTGGTGCAAAGTTATATGTTGCTATACGACCTGTAATCTGGCGATTCATTTCCTCTGGCCAAGGGCTGTAGATATTGTGGGTGCGCAGACCTGCCTCAACATGGCCAACTGGAATCTGCTGATAGAAAGCAGCAAGGGCTGCGGCCGTGCTCGTTGTAGTGTCTCCATGAACGAGTACCACATCGGGGTGTGACTCTTTCAGTACGTCACGCATACCGGTAAGCACACGGGCAGTAACATCGTAGAGGTCCTGACCTTGCTTCATAATATTAAGGTCGTAATCAGGTACTATCTCAAACAATTGCAGTACCTGGTCAAGCATCTGACGATGCTGGCCTGTTACGCACACGATGGTTTTAAAACTCTCGGGGAACTTCTGGAACTCTTTTACTAACGGAGCCATCTTGATGGCCTCGGGACGAGTTCCGAAAACGAGCATTACGGTTTTCATATACTTTTATTATTTGCTGATTGTTATGCCGCATTAGTATTATACTATACGTGAAACAACTATATTAATTGTGACGTTAATTTTACTGTAATTTCTAACTACCTTTAGGTATATCCATTATTTGATGAGATTCTCTTTTATCCAATTGCTGTCAGCCAAACATTTGGTCCATGCTGCAAATCTTCCACTTCGAATAACAATTAGCTTGTCGTCATCATCAATATACTTCATCAATAGATCACGAATATCAGATGCAGAATCCGTTGTTACTACTGCCCAAGTTGACTCTGTTAACCTGCCCCATATAGGATATTGTTTGATAACCTTAATTAGAGATTCATAATTCCTGTCAGGTTTACATAAATCGTATGATATAATATAGCAATGCTCTTCCATAATTTAAAAAGGTAATTCATCAATATTGGTAATGTTATTGGTAGAACTTTCGTAATATTCTATTTCCTCAATCTTTATCCAATTATCATCCCATTCATTATACTTTATATCATTAAGTGCTCCGTTTTCTCCAAATATGTCTTTACTGATGTGAATGCGACGTACCTTGTCGTTCCTTTTCTCCCAATTATAAATAGAGGCATCTGTTGAGTTCTCGTATTCATCCAGACTACTCCACCCTAAATTTACAAGCAAATTACATAGGTCATTGTAATCCTTAATCCAAAATCCGAAGGTGATATTTAGGATGTCGGACAATCTCCTTATTATTGGGTGTGTCATTTGAATTAAAGACGCAGCCCCCTCACTACTGTGTTTGTTAAATTCAACCAATGAGTCAATGGTGTTTTCGAGGTTTTTTGTTACATTTTCAAGCTTCTGTGCTAAATTAAATTCCCGAGTTTTTGATTGTGTATCTAAAAAGGATTGAAACAATCCAGCCAGTTGCTCCTTAAGATAATGGAGTATATCTGCAGATGTCTCAAATGATTTTATGTTATTATTTGACGCTAATCCTTTTATCTCTTCTATAAATTGGTAAATTCTTATATCGTCGGCAAACCTGTACTTTATTGTTGTGTTTTCCTTGTTAACCGCATATACCTCGTATTCAGTCAGAACACTTTTGTCTATGAAAATGTATACTTGCTTGTTATGTTTGATTGCAGTCCTAAGTTCTTCGTTGCTAACAGACCATTGACTTTCATTAGATTTTGAACCAAATCGACCACCTATTACGGATACAAGAATGTCAATATTATTGATTTCCTTATAGCAATAATGATCAAGGTGTTCTTTGTTGCCATAAGGAATATTACCTTCTTCATTTCTAACAGACTCATATCCTAATTGTTCTATAAAATTGGATATATCTTCTCTTGTCTGCTTCAAATCGTAGTATGTTGAACTTATAAAAACTCTTGGTTTTGCCATAATTAAAAAAATTAATTGCTATATCAACAACTTTTCTTATTATCCTACCCCTAAAATAATTGTATAATAGAAAAGATTATTCGGAAAACTTTGGCAGTTGGCTTTGAGAGATTGGGAGTTTGTCCCAACGGCATAATGTAACTACTCATCTTCTTCATTATCACGTACCTCTTCAGTACCTGCCAACGAATCATTCTCTATTGTACTGTATTCATATTGCGGTGTTACATTGATGGTGAGAACTCCCTCTGAGCGGTAATTCCTTGAACTCATTGTCCAATGGAGTGTAAATGTTTCTACATCATGAGGAGCATGTACATATATGTAATTGAACAGGAACAAGTCCTGAGGGTTGATAGTATTAACTCTTTGAACTGCCATCTTCTCTGTAATGGATATGTCCCCTATGCTTTTAAGAGTTGGCAACGAAAATGTTTCGTCTACATTCGTGTCAGCAAAAGAAACCCTATCGTCATTGGAGACAATCTGAATCCTGAGGTTATCAAGTGGTTCTGTCCCTTTATTAATAAAAACTAACTGTAGAGGGACATAACTATGATTGATGGTTCTGTGAACCAATGTTACTCTTGGCACAACAGGCTTGGAGAATTGCGCTATGGCACTATTCAAACTATTTATAGATTCTAACCAATTGGGAGAGGTGGATACAGTAGTATCCTTATACTCTCTTTGGTACTTTGGTATGTAATTAATCTTCTTATAGTGGGGACTAATCGTTATTTGGTCCGTATAGCCCCCTTCTGTATAAAAATACAATGCACAATCATATTGGGGGATATAAGCGCTTCTCTCCATATCGACATGATCAATTATCTTTTTTATCCACTGATACAGACCGCTAAGGCTACCTTGGTCTGTAAATGTGGTTATGGTATCATGGTTGATATCAAACGGCATATACTCAATATGTTCGTCCTTTGCACTATCGATATATGCCAATGCAATCATGCGGTTCTCGCCCTTGGCATGAAATGCATAACCGTATTCATACATTACATTACTATTGGGCATATGCTTGGGCAAGCTGTTCGATTCGGAAAGCTTGTATGTTATTACTGGCGTCAAATCCGCCACAAAAATATCACACTTACAAATCTTTTCTAGAACATCAGTTGCGATATTACGCTTCCCTACACGCCCACGTGTATCCTGGTCTATGATGAGTTCTATTCCTTCCGCAGCAAACTTATCAACCACCTTCCTAAGTGATGCGGATATTATATTCTTTATGTCCTTCCTGTCGTTCTGCCATGAAAAGAATAATCTGTATTGTTTCATCGTTGGAGTATGAACTATGGCCTTTTTAATGAAGTACTACTGACCTTGGCAAGATAGTACTACTTACTTTTCAGAGGGGGGTATCGTTGAAAGTTTAACGTTGAAAGCATATCTTTTCCCCTCAATTATATGCCCTTGAAAAGTCACCGCGGTGACTTGCCCTTCTTAGCGCAGTGAAATTAAATATCAGTGCGGTGACTTTGCCAGCGCACCGCGGTGCGTTTTCGGGGGCAATTGGCAAGGGCATTGTTGATACGCTGACGAAGATTGTTGATTGTTAATCCATGTGTGATGTTTGGGGCACAGGGAACAAGCTGGGAGATGAAGCGTGCCTTTACTATTTCCTTTTCACTCAGGAGTGGTTCCTGTTGGTACATAGCCACTACCACCTGGGCAAATTCTATGGCAGTGGTACAGGTCTTTAATTGTGCAAGGTAGCCTGGTATGTTCACCTTATTTATATATATAGAGAAAGACGCTGTTGTTCGTCAGTAAGATTATCAGAGGGCTCTTGTTCTTGCTCTGCTGATGGTATGTTTACAATGTTGCCGTCCTCGGTGACTATGATGCCATTGGCAGCACTTATCTGACGGGATGATACCTTCTCGCCTCCAATGTAGATATTTTGGATGGCATGGGTGGCATTGGGAAGAATCTGATTGTTTCCTCCATGAATGATGATTTTCAATCCTTGTGATTCCAAGATTTCAGACATAAATAATGAACTGAGTAAATAGAGAGTGAACAGTGAGTAAACGGTTGCGGATATACTTGACTTAGGCTTTCTGGTGCAGTACCTTTGCATCGTCGGACGGAAGAAGCGATGTTGCAGACCGTAAACAACAAGTCCCATACCGACGATGGGCAGATATATGATTAACTATTCTGTTTACATGTTCAAGAATGCTCTGATGGAGGATGCCGAGGAGAAGGCTTATGCCAGAAACCAGGTGACGAAGGTGATGAGCTTTGATGAGTTTGTGAAACACATTGCTTCGCACAACGGTGTGTTCTCGCGCGGTACGGTGAAGGGTGTGGTGTCTGACACTTGCACTTGCCTGGTGGAGCTGCTGCTGAACGGCAACAAGGTGAAGTTCGGTGAACTGGGTACCTTTGGTATCTCTCTGCAGAGCGAGCCTGCGGATTCTCTAGCTGAGTTTTCCGCGAAGAACATCAAGGAGGTGAATATCGTATTTGCTCCGGGTGAGGATTTCGAGAACCTGCGTTCTAAGGCTGAGTTCAAACTGGTTAGCAGCCGTGCGGTTCAGGCTGCTGCGCTGAAGGCTGTAAAGGAGGGCGAGAGTACCATAAACCTGAATGACCTGAAGAAGCCCGGTGATAGCCAGAGCCCTGAAGATGGAGAGGATGGCGGTAGCAGCTTGGAGTGATGAACGGTGACTACGGAAAACGTTTAAGGTTTAACGATTAACGTTGACTTGCTTTAGCTTGATGAGCGTAGGCGAAAAACGTTTAACGATTAATGTTCATATCTCACGCGGAGGGCGCAAAGAGCGCAGATTATTTATTTATCAACGTGATGGCACAGATTATACGGAAGGATTAGAGATTTACCATTGGTTATCTTTGAAATTAAACACACGAGCTTGTTTTCTTACAAATAGAACCAATCAAGGACATTGTCCTGGTACGATGCACCTAAAATCTCTAATAGGGAAAATCTGTTTAAATTCTCGTTTAGGTTCTTGTTGATAGTATAATATATCATGCGATTGCTTTAGCTTGATGGGGCTATGATGCGAATGGTACGCAATGCAGAAAGTGGGTTCATACTTTTGAATAACTCTAACCGGTTAGGTAGTGCTGCGTTCTTACTCTTCGCTCAAAATTTAGAGTCTGTTTATGGTTTAATTATGAAACTGATTTTATTTATCTATCTAAAAACA
>JAEIGA010006083.1_pt1 | contig 18367 bp, 21 predicted proteins | sample 9270691 | NCBI WGS metagenome assembly JAEIGA01 (sample SAMN17057246, study PRJNA624740) | gut metagenome | biome: biome; isolation source: fecal sample | host: Bos grunniens | place: China: Xizang | collected 2019
CCTCGGAATAATCGACCGGGCAAATTTTCAGACGGTGTAGTAATAATCTGACAAATAGGAGCAGATATGGAAAGATTCGAGCAGATTCTGACAGAATCCGACAGAAAAAAGATTATAGAGAAGAATCGGAAGGGCATCCAGCAGGCGCTTAAGGCCGTTGACCGTGAGACGATCAAGCTGTATCAGAATCTGATCGATGACGCTGCTTCTTATGCGTGCGCTATTTATGAGTGCAATCTTCTGTACATGAGGGACGGCATTTCCGAGTATTACCAGAACGGCGAAAATCAGTGGGGCGTTAAGAAGAGCGTAGCGGCAGAGCTCCGGGTGAAGTACACAAGCACTTATCAGAAGCTGATCGCACAGCTGGCAGCTCTCCTGCCTTCGGAAGATGAGAAGGCCGCCGCTCAGGAGCTTTTGGACTTCATTAACAACGAGTGAACTGGCCGAAAGAGTATTTAAAGCATATCCGCTCCGGGGAGATAGCTGCAGGGCAGAAGATCCGGGCGGTATACGAAAGGGAATGTGGTTGGATGGACGCCCCGCCAGCAGACTTCCCTTATGTTTTTGATGAAGCCAGGGGCCAGAGGCACATTGATTTCATGCAGAAGTTCTGCCGTCAGTCAAAGGGCAAGGCAGGAAAGCAGCTGATAAAATTCGACCTCTTCCAACTGGCAAAGATGCAGTTGATATTCGGATGGGTGGAAAAGGACACTGGTCACCGGCGGATCCGTGAGGTTCTGGACCTGCGTGGCCGTAAATGCGGTAAATCTACAGAGACGGCAGCGGTCCTTCATGACATGCTTTTGAATGACGGTGAGAACGGCCCGGAGATCTACTGCGCCGCCAACTCCCGTGACCAGGACGATCAGGTCTTTTCGGAAGCGGCAAACATGATGGCGCAGTCCCCGGCATTACGGAGCCTGGAACGAAAACGACAGACCGATATTTACTGCCAGATGAATTTCGGCAAGATAAAGAAGCTGGCGGCAAAGACCGATAACCTTGATGGCTTGAACGCCTCTTTTGTCTGCCAGGATGAAATCCACGCACAGAAAGACAGTAAATTATATGATGTTCTGATTCAGTCACAGGCAGAACGTGAACAGCCCATTTACTGGATGATATCCACGAACGGATTTCTCCGGGAAGCGTTCTTTGATGCAAGGTATGAGTATGGGGCTCACGTGGCCATGTGGGATGATGGCTTCCATGACTATCATCTGCTCCCACTCATGTATGAGTTGGACAGCAGGGAAGAGTGGACAAATCCGGCCTGCTGGGAGAAAGCGAATCCGGGACTCGGAAAGATAAAAAGCATCAAGACGCTGACAGAACATGTCGAGAGGGCAAAGAGAGACCCGTCTTTCCTGCCCACGGTGCTTACAAAGGACTTTAACATCCCCGAAAACAGCAATGAGGGATGGTTGTCTTATGACGAAGCCGTCAACATGCAGACCGTCCCGATGGAGTTTTTGGAGCACTCTTATGCGGTTGGCGGGTGTGATTTGTCAGCCACTACGGATTTGACCTGTGCAACCTTGCTGATCATGAAGCCGAATGATGAGCGGTTTTATGTCCTGCAGAAGTATTTTATCCCGGAATCAAAGCTGAACCCGGAAGACGTCAAGCACCGGTCCGACCGTGAGGCTCCGTATCGTCTATGGGCGGAGCGGGGCTGGCTCAAGGTCTGCACAGGCGCGACAGTCGATTATAACGACGTGACGCAATGGTTTGTGGATATGGTCAAGGAGCATGACATCCGGCCTTTGTGGGTATGCTACGACGCCGCACTGTCCGGCTATTGGGCCCCGCAGATGACGGAAATCGGCTTTGTGATGGAGAAGATCCGGCAGGGGCCATTTACGTGGACATATCCGATGAAGCTGCTGAAAGGCGCTTTTGAGGAACACAGGATTATCTATCAAAACAATCCCATGCTCCGGTGGTGCCTGCTCAATACAGCAGTAAAGTCCCTCAACAAAGAGGGCATCGAGAGCATTCAGCCGGTCAAATCAGCAAGCAACCGAAGAATAGACGGAATGGTGAGCCTGCTCAATGCATGGACAGGCCTGCAGAACCATTCAGATGAAATAGTCCCGTATTTGAGGTGATGACAATGGGATTCTTATCAAACTTTATAAACAGCCTGACAGGGCGCACGGCGTACCTGGCCGGATACGGGACAAAGTCCGTAAATCTAAATCCCGATTTGGAGAAAGACGCGACCTGCGTGGCAATCCTTGACACTAATGCGACGCACATTTCCCGTGGGCAGATTGTCCATGTAATCAAAGACCAGGACGGCCGGATCAGGCAGATAAAACGGACCAGTGACTATACAAAGCTGTTTGCCCGTCCCAATCGGATGATGACCGCGCAGGAATTTAAATATGCCATGGCATGGCAGGCACAGGTGACAAACACGGCATTTGCATGGATCCGATGGGACTCACGCATGAGGCCGGTGGAAATCTGGCCGCTCGTGTATCTCCAATTTGAGCTCCGGGAGCTGGTGAACAAGAAAGGCTATGCAGTGGCCATACGGACGCCTGAAGGCGCTCAGGTGGTCGTTGACATGGAAGATCTTGTGGTCCTGCGGAGGAAATACGACGGCTCCACATACGCGGGCAGAGGAAATGACGCCCTGGACGGTTCCCTGGAGATGATGCAGAACATGTATTCATCCCTGCAGAAAGCCATGGAAGTCTCAAACAAAGTGCACGGCCTTTTTACCCAGAAAAATGCCATGCTTGCCACAAAGAGCGCAGAGCAGGCACAGAAGGACTTCGCAAAGAGGATCAAAGAGGCAGAGGGCTCTGGTGGCATTGTCGCCTTGGACGCGACAGAGGCATATACACCGCTGACAGTATCGACATGGGCGGCCAATGCCGCGCAGATGAAGGAACTGGAGAAAAGGCTGTACACTTTCTGGAGGACACCAGCGGAGGTCGTTGATAACACTGCGAACGAGCAGACAATGATGAATTACTTCGACGCCATTGTCGAACCATTCTGGGAAGAGATGGGCGAAGCTTTTACCAGGGCACTGTTCACAAGGCGCGAACAGGATTTCGGCAACGCCATCATGGTCACATCATCGGCGGCAACAGGGGCATCGTGGGGCACGAAATTGAACATCATCAACAGCACCAAGGAAATCGGCCTGCTGACAAAAAACCAGTATCTGGAACTGCTCGGATATCCCCCGACAGATGACGGCGATGTCGCTTATATATCGCTCAATTACATCAAATCCACCGACATGAGCAAGTATCAGGTCGGAGATGACAGCAAACCACCCGCAGATACAGGAGACGAAGACGATGGAAAAGAAAAAGATAGACAAGATTCTGGAGAAGATTGACTCCGGCAGGGAATACCGGCAGATGACGATCCGGGTGAAGTCCAAAGAGGAAGAGCCGGACGATAAAGAGGAAGAACCCGATAAAGATGACGATAAGGATGATGATGACGAAAAGAAGTCCTACACCGTCGAAGGGTACGCTTCCACCTTCAACGAGCCGTATGAACTGTACAGTTTTGACGGCTATACGGTCCGGGAGCAGATGGATCCTCATGCTTTCGATGAAACGGACATGTCCGACGTTATCATGCAGTACGACCATCAGGGCAGAGTCTTCGCCCGCAACAGCAACGGCACCCTGGCAGTATCAACCGATGACCATGGCCTGCACATGGAGGCGAATCTCGGCGGGACAGAGGCAGGCCGTCAGCTGTACGAGGAGATTAAGGGCGGCTATACCACAAAAATGTCCTTTGGTTTTACGGTTGACGAATACAAGCGGGAAATTACGGAAAATATCGAGACCAATACCGTTGATGTCCTGCGTACCATTACCAAGGTGCGCAAACTCTACGACGTTTCGGCGGTATCACTGCCCGCCAACGATGGAACAGCAATCAGCGCTCGCAGTTACTGTGACGGAGTGATCGCAGAACTTAAAGCGGAGAGACTCAAGAGCGTTGCGATACAGGAAGCCAGAGCAAAAGCACTGGCGGCCATTAACAAATATCACAAGGAGGTCACCACATGACTGACAATATGGAACGCCTCAAGGAAATTGAGGCAAGACGCGAGGAACTGACCGCAGAGGCCAATTCCGCAGATGCAACCGAGACCCGCCTTGCGGAGATCACAACCGAGGCAGAAAGCCTCAACAGAGAAGAGATGGAGGTACGTGCAAAAATGGCACTGGAAGTTAAAAACACCGCTCCCGTAACCACTCCCGAAGTGGAGAGCAAAGCAGATGAATTCATGAGAACTGGCCGCATGGTCATGGAGACCAGACAGCTCCTGTCTACCGGACATATTGCAAAGCCTACACAGGTCGGCGGGATCAATGGCATGGCTGCTTCTGCAGCTGATATCGTTGACGATGTACACGCTTTTGTCTTGAACGGAGTCGGCACATGGAGAGCCGCTTATCAGGCAACCGGAGCGGCTGCTGCAGCTGTGACCGAAGGACAGGCTGTCGGCGGTACCGGCGCAACATTCAACTATGTCGATATCAATCCCGCGGAGTGGGGTATTCTGGACGAGATCAGCAAGCAGGTCAAAAAGCAGTCCCCCCTGGATTACCAGGGAGCTATCGAAGACTCCGCAGTTTCCGCACTGCGTGATTTCGCGTCTGCAAAGATCCTTGCCGCTGTCCAGGCTTCCAGCCTCAAGCAGGCAATCTTCTCCAGAGCACTGGATCAGAATTTCCTGCGCAATACTGTCCTGGGCTTCCGCCCCATCAAGGGCAAGGGCGCTTGCAAGCTTTATATCTCCCAGGCTGATCTGGCCACTCTCGGCGCTGTACGTGGCACCAATGAGAAGAAGGCTCTGTATGAGATCACATTCTCTGATGAATCCAACACCGCAGGCACCATCAAAGAAGGCGGCATGGCTGTTTCCTTCAGGATCCTCGACGGGCTGACCGCCGGCACGCAGCTTTATGGCCAGCCTGCTACCATCGATATGCCCATGTGGGGTAATTACGCAGTCGAGACCGATGAAGGCGGCGACTACTTCAAGCGCAACATGATCGGCATCAAGGGCACTCAGACAGCAAACGCTGATCTGGTAGTCCTTAACGGCATGCAGGTCATCAAGCAGGCAGCAGCAACCTGATCGAGTAAAGGAGGCCCGGCATGGTAAGCGCCGAATATCTCGAAAAAATCAAATTCGCGGTGCGGACGGTTTCCACGGATGACAACGTACTGCAGGAAATCATCGATATCATCGAAGAGTGCCGGGCCGACATGGTGAACAAGGGAGTTGCCGCAGCCGTGGCATGCGATGAGACAAATTATTCCGTCCTTGGCTGCGTCCGGTCCTTTGCCCGGTCCCGTTTCGGCATCGACGCGAATGATATACAGCTTAACATGCAGGATTATCGCCTGCAGGTGGATGAGCTGAGAAAGGCGGTAGGAAATGAGGATACCTGATACAGCGGTCCTTGTATCTGCCGTCTATGCTTTGGACGAATACGGAGTCCGCAGGTCGACAGAAACAGAAAAAACCGTATACGGATATTATGATTCTGTGACTGCGACAGAACTGTTTGAAGGCGGGAGGAATGGTTTGAATCCATCCTTCCGCTTTACTATGACGGAACTGGATTACAGCGGGCAGGCCATATTAGTCCGGAACGGTGAACGGTATGCGGTTTATCGGACATACAGGCCGAACAACGGGACTGTGGAACTGTACTGCGAGCGGAAAGGCGGAACGAATGGCTAAGAAAATCCCCATCGACCAACTGCAGAGCGAACTGCACAAGATACTGGAAGAGTACGGGGAAGATGTAGCAAACGGCACCCGCGAAGCCGTCGCCAAGGTAGCACAGAAGGGCGCCAAAGCAGTCCGAGGCAATTCCGCAGGTTCGTTCGGCGGATCCGGTAAGTACGCCAAAGGGTGGACTTATCAAAGCGAATACAGGCGTCTCGGGTCGGTTGCGACCATTTACAACAGGACACCCGGACTGCCCCACCTGCTCGAAAACGGGCACGCCAAAAGAGGGGGAGGGAGAGTGCCGGGAAGGACTCACATCGCACCTGTTGAGACGGAAATCATCACAGAATACGAGAGAGCAATACAAGAGGTGGCTACAAGATGACCTATGCAGAAATATCACAGATGATTTCGGCGGTCGGTGTCCCATATGCCTATCATCACTTCGAAGAGGGCAGTGGACAACAGCCGCCTTTTATTACGTTCTACTATCAGGGAGACGGTGATTTTAAGGCAGATGATATCAACTATGCCACTATCCGCCCCCTGACAATAGAACTCTACACAGACAACAAAGATTTTGCGCTGGAGGCGGCAGTCGAATCCGTCCTGACAGCAAACGGCCTTACATTTTCCCGGTCAGAGATTTTTATCGATTCCGAGCAGATGTACATGGTCACATACAACACGGAGGTTTTAATCAATGCCTAATGTTAACAAAATCAAATACGGCCTTAAAAACGTACATGCCGCAATCCAGACAGAGACAGACGGCGCCTACACCTACGCCACACCCACCGCAATCCCCGGTGCTGTGAGCCTGTCCCTGGAAGCGCAGGGCGAAGCGGAGCCTTTTTACGCTGATGACTGCGAATATTATGTGTCCGCAGGCAATAACGGATATTCCGGCGACCTCGAGATCGCACTTATCCCCGAGTGGTTCCGTACCAACATCCTGCAGGAGACCAAGGACAGCAACGGCGTGCTTGTCGAGACCTCTGACGGCAAAGAGGCGGTCAAATTTGCCCTGCTGTTTGAGTTCGCCGGAGACGTCAAGGCGACCCGCCACGTCATGTATAACTGCACTGTTGCCCGCCCCGCAGTCGGCTCTCAGACCAAGGAGGAGAACATCGAGCCTCAGACCGAAAGCCTGACCATCACGAGCAAGCCCAGAACAGACGGACTGGTCAAATCCAAGACCGGCGATACTACCGCAACGGCTACATATGAGGGATGGTACACTGACGTCTATGTACCGACACTTGAGACCGCAGGCGAGGGCGAATGATCATAAGAGGAGGGAGATAAATGACAGAGCGCACCATCACTGTATCTGGCAAAGAGGTAACATTCCGCTCCAGTGCGGCAATTCCGAGGCTGTACCGCGTCCGGTTCGGGCGGGATATCTTCCGGGACCTGTCCGCGCTGGAGAAGTCCTTTAACACCAAGAGCAAAAAAGGCGGCAATTTTGAGATTACCGACCTCGAGGTGTTTGAGAATATTGCCTACATCATGGCAAAGCACGCAGACAAGACCATTCCGGACAATATCGACGAATGGCTCGAGGACTTCGAGATGTTTTCCATTTATGAAGTCCTGCCGGATATCCTCGAGATGTGGAATATCAACATGAAGACCGACGTTGTGCCTAAAAAAAAATAAGCGGTTCCAGCCGCGAATTAACGACGGCACTCTTCCACCTGCGGTGTCTCGAGATTGGCCTGCCGATACGTGATCTGGAATTGCTGACAATCGGCATGGTGATTGATTTGTGGACGGAATCCCTCAATGACAGGGAAAAAGGAGAAGAGCCTGTCCGCGAGGCATCGCAGGAAGATTTTGACAGATTTTAACAGGAGCAGTTTATGGCAGCAGGAAGAATTAAGGGTATCACGATTGAGATAGGCGGCGATACCACAAAACTGGAGCAGTCGCTAAGAAGTGTTGACTCCAGTCTCAGAAAAACACAATCATCCCTCAAGGATGTAAATAAGCTGCTCAAACTCGACCCGTCCAATACAGAGCTGCTCACGCAAAAACAGGGACTGCTCAAAAAAGCAGTTGAAGAGACACGGGGGCGTCTCCAAACACTCAAGGAGACAGCGGAAAACGTTACCCCCGAGGATATCGGACAGGAAAAATATGACGCCTTACAGCGCGAGATTATCGACACCGAGAACCAGTTAAAAAGCCTTGAATCACAGTCGGCATCGGCGGCATCGGTGCTCGGTTCTCAGATGCAGGCGGCAGGAGAGAAGATTAAGGATGTCGGCGGCAAGGTTACTGAAATCGGCACAAATCTCACGCAAAAGCTGACCGTCCCTCTCGTTGCGGTCGGCGGTATTGCCGTGGCGAAGTTTGCAGAGGTCGACAAGACCATGCAACTTGTCAACCAGACCATGGGCAACACTGCGGACCAGGCCGACATGCTCAATCAGGCCATGAAGGACGCGGCGAGTAATTCCACGTTCGGCATGTCTGACGCGGCGAATGCAACGCTGAACTTTGCCCGAGCAGGCCTGACAGCAGAAGAAGCTGCGGCGGCACTCGCTCCGGCCATGAATCTTGCGGCAGGTGAAGGCGGCAATCTGGATACCGTATCGGCCGGACTGGTTGCGACTATCAACGGATTCGGCGGCAGTTTTTCCGAAGCGGGACATTATGCGGACGTATTCGCAAATGCTTGCAATAATTCCGCTTTGGATGTTGACAGCCTGTCTAATGCAATGTCTGTTGCGGCTCCCGTATTCTCCGCGGCGGGCTACTCAATCAATGACGCGGCGCTGTATATGGGCGTCATGGCAAATGCCGGAATCGACGCAGAGCAGGCGGCAAACAGTCTAAAAACGGGTTTTGCCAGACTGGTCGACCCGCCCAAAGAAGCCGCTGACGCAATGGAGCAACTCGGTATTTCCGTCACGAACTCGGACGGAACAATGAAAGACTCGACGCAGATCCAGAAGGAACTGCACGACGCTTTTGGCCAGTTGTCCGAGTCCGAACAGATTGCGGCGGCAAGTGCTATTTTTGGCAAGAACCAGATGGCGCCATGGCTCGCGTTAATCAATACAGCACCTGCCGATGTTGATGAATTGTCCACGGCATTAGACGAAGAAGGCACTTCGAGTGAAATGGCATCCGCTATGATGTCCGGTTTCGGCGGTTCTCTGGAAAAGCTGAAATCATCCGTTGACGTGCTTGCGACCTCTTTCGGTGAGGCACTTGCTCCGACCATTCAGAAGGTGGCGGATTTCATCCAGGGACTTGTTGATAAGTTCAACAGCTTAACACCCGCCCAACAGCAGACTATCGCGCAGATTGGCCTGTTTCTCGCGGCGCTCGGTCCTGTCATTGCCGTTGTCGGCGGCATCATATCAGTCATCGGTACGGTTGTCGGTGCAATCGGAACGATCATTACAGCCGTCACAGCGGCGGCGGGCGTGCTCTCAGCAGGCGGAACTGCCGCGGGTGCACTGGCGGCGGCGATTGCGGCATTAGGCGGTCCCGTAACTGTTGTTGTCGGTATCATTGTCGGCTTGATTGCGGTCGGCGGACTGCTGATAGCTAACTGGGATACTGTCAAAGCCGCGGCGACATCGATTTGGAACGCCATCAAGACTACCATTGCCAACGTGATGACTGGCATAAAAACCACACTCACAAATGTGTGGAACACTATCAAAACCACCATCACAACGGTGCTGAACGCTATTAAGACCGTAATCACAACGGTGTTTAACGCGATCAAAACCACCGTCACGACGATTTGGAATGCCATCAAGACCGCGATTACCACTGTTATAAATGCCATTAAGACGGTAATCACAACGGTTTGGAATGCGATAAAAACGACGGTCACGACGGTAGTTAATGCGATTAAGACAACTATCACCACTGTCTGGAACGCGATCAAATCGACCATCACAAGCGTCTTAAATGCTATCAAATCCACAATCACCAGTGTGTGGAACGCCGCAAAATCAACTGTCACCAATGTAGTTAACGGAATCAAGAGCACGGTAACATCTGGATTCAATGCCGCAAAAAGCACCGTCACGAATGTTATGAACGGCATTAAATCCACAATTACATCTGTATGGAATGCCGCAAAATCGACAGTCACCAATGTGATAAACGGCATCAAGACAACCATATCTTCCGGACTCAATGCGGCAAAATCGACCGTCACAAATATATTCACGGCAATCAAAGATAAGATTAAATCCGTCATGGATGCCGCAAAAAATGCCGTTGCAAATGCTATCAGCGCTATCAGGAGTAAATTTAATTTCCATTGGAGCCTGCCCAAGCTGAAACTGCCTCATATCAGCATAAACGGCAAATTCTCACTCAATCCGCCCTCTGTACCGCATTTCTCCATTTCGTGGCACAAGAACGCCATGGAGAACGGACTCATCTTTACTAATCCGACCATTTTCGGCATGATGGGCGGGAAGCTGCAGGGCGCAGGAGACGCAGGAGCAGAGGCATTGATAGGCGTTAATTCTCTTACTCGCAAGATACAGGCGGCAGTCGCAAGCGTCGGCACAAATGATCCTGACGTTATCTATGCGGCGGTCAAAGCAGGCATGGAAGATGCAAACGTCGGTATTTATATCGGCGAGAGAGAGTTCGGCCGCATGCTCAAAGGGCAGGGGGTAGTTTTCACATGATTATTACATACACATCCTCAGACGGAAGCGTCTATAATCTGACTGCCTCAATGCGCATGAGACTCAAAGAGGCCGGATTCCACAGTTTTCAGTGGGAAGCGGAGACCTCAGAGCGCACATATGGCGAGCGGGTGGATACCTGGAAGAAAAAATCCGCCGTGTACACAGTCTCCGTATGGTTCAGCGGAACGTTGTCAAAGCGGAAAGAGCAGTTAAACGCTTTTCACGCTTCTATCGAGAAAGATTTGGTCTACAACACCCCGGGGCGCCTGTCCTGGGGTGAATCTTATATATCCTGTTTTATCCGCTCCTCAAATGTCTATCCGCATGAGAGATACGGCAATGTTACTGTAAACGATTTAGAGATTTACTGCCCGTCTCCAATGTGGATCCGTGAGCAGTCCATCATCATTGATCCTATACAGGTGACTCCGAGCGCCACCGATATCAACTACAATCCCTCTTACGGATATCCGTACAGCTACCCGCTCGACAGCGGAAATGCGACTATCCAGATTAACCACTATGCACCGTGCGACTTCCGGGCGGTCCTGCATGGACCATCGAACGGCATGAATGTGCAGATAGGCAATATCCATTTGATCGTATTCCGCACCATTCCGACAAACGGCAGCATGGTGGTGGATACGAGGGGATATCTCCCGGCAGATAAGCATTGCTATCTTGCGTTTGGTGGCATGGAAGTGAATTGCTTTAATGATCGTGACCCGGCGAGCCAGTTGCTCACAAAAATCGACCCCGGCACGCATTTGGTGCGGTATGCCAGGGAGACCAGACTGGAATTGACTATTTTCCGGGAAAGGAGTGAGCCGGAATGGCAGATTTGATTTACATCACTCCGGAACTTGCGGAGATAGGACCGTGCAAAGAAAACATCGATTTTGATGTAGGAGAAGACAATGCTACCAACGACTTCCTGCTCAAAGGCATTATCCCGGACGGTGTCGGCGGGATATACGTTCCGGGGACGGAGTTCGGCGGATTTATCGGCTATACGCAGACCAGCAACAAATCCGATATCATCAGCAACAAGGGCTATACATGGCGGGGGCTGTTGACGCTCGGGATCATCTCCCCGCCCGCAGGAAGCAGTTACAAAGTGGTATCGGGAGATGCAAATGCAATCCTCGCAGAACTCCTCGGGGATTATATGGGCGAGATTTTCACGATACCGGAGGAAGCCTCGGGTATCACCATCACAGATTATCAATTCCCGCTGTACTGCACACTGCTCGCAGGAATCTCGGGCATGCTCGAGGAGTACAATGCAAAACTGCGGATTGTTGCGGATAAGCCTGCGACCGGCGGGACGATAACCGTCACTATTGATGCGGTCCCTGCAATCACCATCGAAAACCTGTACACAAAGGAATCACCTGTATCGCTCACGTTTACGGACAACCGCCTCGGAATCAATCATTTGATTTGTCTGGGACAGGGTCAACTGGAAGAGCGCACAAGGGTCGATTTATACGTGCAGGAAGACGGAAGTATTGGCACGGTGCAGTATTACACCGGATTTGACGAGCGCACGGCGATATACGATTATCCCAATGCGGAATCCGAGGCTAACCTCATCCGATACGGAAAACTCCGCCTTAAATCCATCATGACGGGCAAGTCCCTCACGATTGATAACTCAGCGGTTGACGGTGATGTGGGCGATTTTGTGAGCGCATATTATAACGGAGCCTCGGCGTCGGTACGGATTACGCAGAAGATCCTCACCATCACGGGAGACAAGTGGAAATACGAATCCAAAATTAAGGGAGTAACATAATGGCTAGACTAGTAAACGGCAACGGCATAGAGGACATCACTGCACAGATTGATGCCGATTTTTACGCGGGCATTGCGGGAGGGGTCACCGGAAGACTGCCCGTTGGCCGCAATATGACTGCCGAAATCGTGAACAATTCGCCTTGTATTTACAGCGGTGTTTTGCTCACAAAAGAAGGCAGGCGTATCCAGGTAGACTACGGGACCTACGACACATTTACCATCCCGGAAGGCACTGAAGGCGTCACAAGGTATTTCCTGATTGGTTACAAACTGACAACGGCAAGCAACGGGGCGCAGACGTGCTCCTCATTTGTCGAGGAGATGACTTCCGAGTCTGCGACCATCCCGGAGAATATGCTCAAGGACGGGCACAGCGAGGTGTATATCAACCTGTACAGGGTCACACAGACGGGTACAGTCAACACCATCGGCGAGTGTCTGAGAACGCTTTTCCGTCCCCTGGAAACGACCGGGACGGACGAATCAGACGTGCAGATTACCACACTGCACTGGAGCGGGCTGACTGTCACTATCTCGGTATATCGGGAGAGTCTTGTTTGTGTATCCGTTACAGGCACAACGACAACAGACCTCTCCACCCGTATGAGGTGGGCAACGATTACGACAAGGGAAAATATCTGCCCCGCCTCGGATGTAGTCGGTTTTGCCATTGTCAGCGGTATCAGATCGGCACAGTACAGATGGACAAGCAACGGCGTTTTCCAAATCGGCAACAGCCGGTCGCTCGATGACAACTCCGCGCAGACGATTTTTTCCGGATTCGATGTTAACTTTAATTTCTCCTTTATGATTTGAGGGTAGCGATATGGCAAATACAATTTTGATCACGGCTAACTGGCATACCGGAGCGCTTAGTCAGCAGACCATCTCAAGGCAGTATGACAATAACCGCTATGTCGGGCAGTTTGTCGGCTACCCTGAGGCGAGCGAGGGCAATGAGCTGGACTATTACCTGCTCGTTTGGATGTCTTCTGCTCCCGGAGAAAAGCCTGCCGAAATCGCACCGATACAGCTTGCTTCTGACCAGTGGTATGTCAGCAACGTCTTCACGCAGCAGACACAGCAGATTAAATTCCAGATGTGTGCGCTCAATACAGAAGGGACTTTTGAAGCGCACTCTCCGATATTTATCGGATTTGTCCGCAATTCCCTGGAGCATGACGGCACGACTCAGGATATCGATGTATCGACGCTGTTTGATGCGTATCGGGAATATTTAAATGAGCTGATTATCCGGGCCGGCGCGGTTGTTATTGATTCCGCCCCCACACAGGGCAGTAATAATGCTGTGAGCAGTGGGGGAGTGTATAGCGCACTGGCAGGCAAGGTTGCAAAACCTCTCACATCTCCGAACGGCACAAGCGGGCAGCTTCTGCGGACACTCGGAAATGGGCAGACAGAGTGGACGGATTTTGCGACTCCGACAACCGAACAGGTTGGAGAGGCTGTTGAAAATTGGCTTGACGACCACCCGGAAGCGACTACAACGGTCCAGGATTGGAGCCTAACCGCTAACAAACTCGTAAAAGGGGCGCTTGGATTTGTTACGCCTGAGATGTTCGGGGCAGTTGGCGATGGCACAACGGATGATACGCAGGCACTCAAGAATTGCATTGATTATGCAATGGCGAATAATTTTGTTGTGCAGTTATCAGCTAAAACATATATCGTCAGTCCAAGCGTTTTGTCTTTTGAAATTGCGGATGGACAGAGCATCATAATCATCGGACAGGGACAGAATTCGACAGTAAAACTCAAAGATGCGGGATTAGATGGAAGTTGGTCACAACTTTTTACGATTATCATAAGCCCTGTGAGCAGTAAAGCGCACGATGTAGTTTTCTCAAACTTTTGCATTGACGGAAATAGGAGAAATCAGGGGGAAATTGCACCGGATTCTTACGCATATGAAGCATCACAGATGATATCTATTAGAGGCTCTGCGACTGGCACGCTTGCCAACGGATTATACCTTGATAGATTCATCGTTGACAATATGAGGTTTTACGATCCCGTTGCAGATTGTGTGAATATTTCCGGTTCGAATCAAGTTGGAGTCAGGGATGTTTTTCTGCATCGGATTGTTTCCACAGACAGGCAAGGCACAAGAAACGATATCGGTATAACTGGGAATCCTTTACATTTAGTGCACATTTCGGACTGTGACTGTGATTCAATCCATTTTGAATATAACGATACGCCCGCAGACAATTTAGTGATCCCTTATATTATATCGAATTGCAGATTCGGGAAATGCACATTAGCGGCAAAGATTGATTTGCACATGAGCGGTTGTGTAATTACCGATGACTTTCTGCTTGGGGGAATGACAAGTGCAAAAATTGCAAACTGTGACATATATTTTACAGGCGATCATTACAACGTAAGAGAAGCGACAAGGACGGGCGTTTTTGCTTTTGAAAGCTGCAAATTCAATTCGGGAGTATATACGAATAACAACACACAGGTGTTAAGCTCGTTTTACGTGTATCTTTGCGGAAGATGCACTTTTCTGAACTGCGAATTCAACTATGTTGGTGGTGTGTTAGATTTAGATCTTGACGGAGACACGGTAGCAGACCATATAAGCGGATACGCTATTGATGTTAATAGTTCCGAAAAGGAACCAGTGATTATTGATAACTGTGTTTTTGATAAGCGTTACCAGTATCTATTACGCCATTGCGGTACTGTCGTGACTTTAAAAAACATGGAAGTTAATACCGGAACTGTTGCATATCACTACGGAATAGCTGGACAGGCATCAGATACTGAATATGCGGAAATAGAATTTGATAACATAAAACTCGGACGTGATTGTAAATATTCTATAAAAATCGGAAATGTTACTAATGGTACTCCAACACGAGCAAAAGGCGAAATAATCACACTTCAAAGTAATTTTCCAATGCCATATGAAAGTAGCGGCTCTTATGTCGAAAATTGGATGGCAAACGTTTCAGGAGATTTCCACAGAAAAGTTTATGTGGATGAACCACTCACTTTGACTACGATTACTGAGATAGCATCACAAAAAGGATATTCTTCGCGCGACTATTTTTATCTTTTAAATGGAGATACATTTGTTTACAACGGAGCAAATCCTGAAAGATATCCTGAGAAGTGGGTTGTAATCGACAGGGGAATCACAGCAATAAAGAATGGAAATGTTGCGGTAGGTAGTCCGCTTGAAGACCGTATTATTTCCATCGGAAGTGGCACAGGGGCAACAGCAGACAGACCGACATGCTACCTGTCCAAAGGTTTTGTGTTTTTCGATACAACACTCGGCAAACCTGTTTTCTGGAACGGTACAGGATGGGTAGACAGTACAGGGGCAACAGTATAATCCGCACGCTTGCGAGAAAGGACTAATACCCAATGGTATTTATCACAATCGGCACTACGCCGACTATCACATATAAATTCAAGATTGTCTCCCCGTCCGATTTCCGCACATGCATCCTTACCATCAAATGCAATGGGCAGATATTGATTGAGAAAACCCTCTCCGATGCAGAGATAGGTACAGATTCCGTATCGTGGACACTCTCGCAGGCAGAAACGCTTTCGCTCGGAACAAGAGTGGCCAAAATGATGTGCAACTGGGTTACAGCGGACGGCACAAGGGGAGCAAGTGAGATTACCACTATCAGGGGAGACACCAACCACATACCGGAGGTGATTTGATGGGAGACAAGATTGTGCTTGACGGAGAAGTGTCGCTCAATCTTCATCTGGACGGCACTCCCGACAAGGTTATCAAGGTCGCAGAATATGACTTGCCCGTATACGATGGCATCACGGAAATCACTCCGTCACAGGATACACAGATATTGCAGACCTCGAACAAGGCACTCACGAGAAACATTGTAGTAAATCCGATTCCGTCCAATTATGGACTTATCGCGTGGAACGGTAGCATCCTCACAGTATCATAAGGAGATATACATGGCACAGAATGTTGTAATCAATAGCGTAACCTATCAGGAAGTCCCCGAAGTAGATATTCCCAAGAGCGGGGGCGGAACTGCGAAATTCTACGACACAGCAAGCGCAAATATCACAGGTTCGGACATTCCCACAGGGAAGACCGCATTCGGAGCAAACGGAGCGGTATCCGGCTCTATGGCGGTCAACGGTGACGTATCCGGCACAATCAGCACCAAGGCGGGAACGGTTGTTATTCCGGCAGGGCAGACCACAGGCGGAACAGTCGGCATTGCAAGCGCAGAGCAGGATAAAATCATCGCAGGCAATATCAGGAGCGGTGTTACTCTGCTCGGTGTTCAGGGTACGCTTGCTCTTCCGTCCATCTCCCAGGATTCCACAACCAAGGTTCTCAGCATCTCGTAAGGAGGTGCGCTTATGGCTAATATTACACTTTTGGGGGCATCTTATACGGATGTCCCCGCTGTCGACCTTCCGCAGACAGGCGGGGGAACGGTTAGATTTTATGAGTCCGGTGGAGGTTCTTCCACACAGGTGGAAAGCGGAACTGTCAGCGGTAGCGGAAACAACATCCTGCAAATCCCGTGCGACTTTGCTCCCGATTTGATTTATGTCTACGGAGACATGTCAGACGATGTATCAAATCGAGGTGTAGTGTCGATGACTATAATAAAAGATACAGTGGTATACATGACCGTTGATACGTCATCATCTAATGCAGATGAATTTGCAAATGCAATACACCACAACATTGTTAATTACAACGAAACCGATACTAATGCTCCGCATGCCACGCTTTCCAATGGAACGTTGAGCCTTGATACAGCTATACTTAATAGTTCGTCAGGCAGATGGCGCAGTGGGCAGACGTACAGTTATAAATTTGTTAAGTGGACGTAAGGAGCATTTATGCTGACATATTGCTTTGAGAGCGCATACGTGGCGAGGACGCTTGCGAGGTGCAGGAAAAACGACCTTGCCGTGGTAGATACGGAAGGGCATGAAAAAGCCGTCAGAGAGGCTGTGAGCCGTGGCGTGTGGGTGTATGGATATCTGAATATAGGGGCGTTGGAAAAAGAACGTCCCTACTACGACAAACTCAAGCACCTGAGGCTTGCCAAATACGAAGGCTGGGACGGTGAATACTGGATTGACCCGACTGCCAGAGAGTGGCAAGACCATATTCTCAGCCTTGCAAAAGAGATTAAGGCTACAGGTGCAATCGGGCTGTATCTCGACAATACAGACATTTATTATGAGATTCTTGAAAAGCAAATCCGCAAGCAATACAGCCGGAATCTGCCGAGTGCGCAGGCGGTCTATACGGCACTCAGTAACATGATACTCAAGATTAATGCTCTTGGTCTGATCGTGATGCCGAATGGTGGGGATGTATTTGTCCGGAAATTCATCACGGCACATCCGAAAGTGATTCCCACAATCAATCAGGAAGGCGTATTTTTCGAAGAACTCAACAAGAAAAACAAGTCCTCTGACACGCAATACTACAAAGACTATTGTAAGTGGGCACAAAAACATGTTTCCGGCAAGGTGCGAATAATCGAGTATACATCATCCAAATCTGAACAGGCAAAAATTAAAGCCTATTGCCTTGCGCATGGGTGGGATGTTTACTTTTCCAAACACAAAGAACTGAGAGGAGACTAAATGGCAACATACGAAATCTCAGGCACAAGCACACCGAGCAAAGTTCCGTATAAGTGGGGACTGCTCAAATATGGCATGAAAGTAACCGCAAGGCTTCAGCCGGAAGTCAAAGCAAAGCCGTGTTCGTTTTCGCCGATTAACGGACTCACGAAGATTGAGGTCTGCGATCAGATCACAGACAGCACAGATACAGTCTGGTGCTATTGCAAGGTCGGCAACCTTTACGGCTTTATCCTGTATACGTCTATCAGGGATTATCTCAGGACACCAAATCAGAGCACCGACAAGGTAGCACGGTGGGTAATCGCAAATGATTTCAGCACGCTTGAAACCCGTCAGAAAGCCCTCACAGCCCTCGGATATGATTCTTCGGAGATACAGTCAAGAGTAAATGAAATCCTCGGTGCAGAGCCTCAGGAGCCGTCAAGTAATCGTTTCTGTGTATGGGCCGTGAATTTCATGGAGGACGATGAGGGACAGTTTGGTGATTGCACAGCGGTTATTCAGTACA
>JAEIGA010006084.1_pt1 | contig 18367 bp, 16 predicted proteins | sample 9270691 | NCBI WGS metagenome assembly JAEIGA01 (sample SAMN17057246, study PRJNA624740) | gut metagenome | biome: biome; isolation source: fecal sample | host: Bos grunniens | place: China: Xizang | collected 2019
CTTTTATATCTGTTTCTTTGACCACTGTTACTGGATTAGCGGCTGCACCCTGGGCGCGGTGACAGGTTCACTGTTGACCTTTGACAGCAAGGGTATCGATTTCGTCCTTACGGCGCTGTTCATCACCATCTTCGTAGAGCAGTGGCAGAGCAGCCGGCATCACTACCCGGCCATCATGGGCGGCATCGTCACCGCAGCAAGTCTGCTGCTGCTCGGCAAGGAGCATTTCATGATTCCGGCCATGTTTGCCATTCTGGTGCTGCTCTGCCTGCACAAGGAAAAGGAGGCTTCCCATGGTTAACGCCCACACCTTCTACGCCATTGCGGTAATGGCGCTCATCACCGCCCTGCTGCGCTTCCTGCCCTTCCTTATCTTCAAAGGAAAGGCCTCCACCCCGCCGATGGTCGAAAAACTGGGGCGACTACTGCCCAGTGCCGTCATTGCCATGCTGGTGGTCTATTGCATGAAGGATGTGAACTTCTCCGCTTCAGCCGGCTACCTGCCAGCCATTATTGCCAGCTTGCTGGTAGGTGTGCTCCATGTCTGGAAGCGCAACATCCTGCTGAGCGTCATCGGCGGCACGGTAGCCTACATGCTATTGGTTCAGTTTGTGTTCTGAACGAATGCTATTGACAAGAAGCCCGGGCATAAGTACAATAGCGCCCACTCCCCATGATACAGATACCAGCACATGCGCTCACAGTAGTAGAGCGATTGGAACGCTACGGATATGAAGCCTATGTAGTGGGTGGCTGCGTGCGGGACTCGCTGCTCGGGCGCACCCCGAAAGACTGGGATGTCTGCACCAACGCCCTGCCAGAGGAAGTGCTGCGCGTATTCAAACGTTTCCATGTCATCAAGACTGGGTTGCAGCACGGCACCATCACCGTCATGGTGGATAAGCAGCCAGTGGAAGTGACGACTTTCCGCATTGATGGGGCATATACCGACAACCGCCACCCGGACTGCGTGAACTTTGTGAGCCGGGTGGAAGAAGACCTGGCACGCCGCGATTTCACCATCAACGCCATGGCCTACAATCCCACCCGGGGCCTGGTGGATGCCTTCGATGGCCAGGCAGACCTGCGCGCACGCATCATCCGCTGCGTAGGCGAACCCGATGCCCGCTTCAATGAAGACGGGCTGCGTATCCTGCGTGCGCTGCGCTTTGCCGCACGCTACAATTTCGGCATCGAGACTGAAACCGCCTTTGCCGTTCACCGCAACCGCCATCTGCTGGAAAATGTGAGTGTGGAACGCATCTTCACCGAGCTGAAAGGCATTCTGGTGGGAGAGGGTGTACTGGGCATGATGCAGGCGTTCCCGGATGTCTTCGCCGTCATCATCCCGGAACTGGCACCCACCATTGGTTTTGACCAGCACAACCCACACCACTGCTACGACGTGTGGACCCACTCCGCCCACGCCGTGCAAGCAGCCCCGGCAGATGAAACCATCCGCCTGGCCCTGCTGCTGCACGACATCGCTAAACCCACCACATTTACCCGGGGAGAGGACGGCAAGGGGCATTTCTACGGCCACGGCACCAAGGGCGCAGACCTGGCACGCCGCATCATGCTGAAGCTCAAGAGCGATAACGACACCCTGAACACCGTAGTCACCCTGGTGCGCGAGCACGATAACACCCTGCCCACCACCGCCCCCGGCATGCGCCGCATCATCGGACGGCTGGGTATAGATACCCTTCATCAATTACTTGCCGTGAAACAGGCCGATATGGATGCCCAGTCCACCTACAAGAGGCAAGGAAAACAAGCCACTCTGCGCGAGGCTCGCCTGCTGCTGGAGGATGTACTTGCGGAGCCCCCTGCCTTCTCTGTGGGAGATTTGGCGCTCACCGGACGCGACCTCATCGCCATGGGACTCAAACCCGGCCCGGGCATGGGGCAGATTCTCAAAACCCTGCTCACTGAAGTGCAGGATGAAACCCTTTCCAACACACGCGAGGCCCTTGCCGCCCGCGCAGCCGAACTCATCATCACCACCACCACATCATGAACTGCTGCCCTAATTGCCCGCACCAAGCCTCCCCCTGCTCCCGCATGGTCACCTTCCTGCTGAGCTTGCTCATCTTCTTCGGCGTTGGCGGAATCCACCGTTTCTACGCCGGCAAGGTCATCAGCGGCCTCATCCAGCTTGCCACCGGCGGTGGATTCTTCATCTGGCAGATGATTGATATCATCCGCATCATCTTCGGGTGGTTCGATGATAAGGACGGCCGCTATATCTGAGCCCACCCCGCATCTGGAAGGCTCAGCAGCACATAGCTGTACGCAGCTCCTTCACCTGCGGCGCCTTGCCCAGCGCTGAGCCCAGGGCAAACCCGAACTCCAGCGCCGCACCAGGGCCACGGCCTGTGACCAGCAGCCCATCCGTCACGGCAGCTTCTGCCAGCACCGCAGCGGCAGACTTCAAATCGCCCTCTACCCCGGGATAGCAGGTCACGCGGCAGCCTTTCAGCACACCAGCGGCCTCCAGCGCAATGGGAGCCGCGCAAATGGCCGCCACCAACTTGCCAGCCTTGTGCATGGCACGCACCAGGCTCAGCACGGCCGGCGTATCACGCAGCAGCCAGGAAGCAGGCCCGCCCGGCAGAATAATGCCACTGTAATCCTCTTCCTTCACATCCACCAGCAACATCTCCGCCTGCATGGTCATGCCATGAGCTCCTTCCACAGAGCACCCCTTCACCCCGGCTGTCACCACCGGAATTTCAAGGCGGCGCAGAATATCTACCGGGGCAGTCAGCTCAATCTCCTCAAAACCAGGAGCCATCAGGACAAGTACGGGTTTCATACCCCGAATCATACCTGCTTCCCCTGCCTCTTGTCAAGCAGAAGAAACAGCCAATAGACAATAAGCGCTGCAAACACCCGCCTGCCACAATATATTGTACCACAGCAAAAAAAGTTATTGAAAATCTTGCGAATTTAAGAATTTATGCTTGCATGATGCACCGAGAATAGATAAAATAAACTCAACAAAGGAGGTAACCGATGAAATTCTCACTCGCAAAACAAGTTCTTCTTGATGGCATTAACAAGGTAGCCGGCGTGGTCTCCACCCGCCCCAGCATGCCCATTCTCTCCAACGTGCTGCTGGAAGCCGCTGATGGTGAACTGAAGCTCACCACCACCAGCATGGAGCTGACAATCGTCACCAAGGTGCCCTGCATCGTAGACAAGCCCGGTTCCATCACCCTGCCCGCCAAGAAGCTGCAGAGCATCATCCGCGAGCTGCGCGATGGCGAAGTGAGCATCGAGGTGAGCGGCACCGTAGCCACCATCCGCTGCAACCGCGCACAGTTCAAGCTCAATGGTCTGGCCGCCAATGAATTTCCCGGTCTGCCGGTATTCAAGGAAGCCCGCGAATTCAAGGTACAGCAGGGCGTGCTGAACAAGGGTTTTGCCTTCACGGAATTCGCCATTTCCAACGATGGCACCCGCTACGTGCTCAACGGCATCTACACCTGCTTCCAGGACGGCAAGCTCACCCTTGTGGCCACCGATGGCCGCCGCCTGGCTCTGTTTGAAAGCGAGCTTGAATTCCCGGAATCCCAGGAAATCTGCATCGACATACCCAGCCGCGCCGTGGCAGAAGTACACCGCCTGCTGGGCGACAACGGCGATGTGATGATCCGCATCACCAGCAACCAGGCTTCCTTCGATTTCGATGACACCCTGCTCATCACCAAGCTCATCGACGGCAATTACCCGAACTACCGCCAGGTAATCCCCAGCCGTTACAACGAGCGCGTGGTCATTCCCGCCGCCGAGCTTCAGAGCGCCGTGCGCCGCGTCTCCCTGCTTTCTTCCGAGAAGACCAACACGGTCAGTTTCCGCTTCACTCCCGGCGTCATGTCCGTACAGTCCAGCGCCAACATGGGCGAAGCTAACGAAGAAGTACCCATCGATTACAACGGCCGTGAGATTTCCATCTCCTTCAACGCCGACTATGTGCTGGCTCCGCTCAAATCCGTGGGCGACCAGGATGTGTGCATTGACCTTATCGACACCTCCAGCCCGGGTGTGATGCGCGTGGCTGATGAGTTCCTGTATGTGCTCATGCCCATCCGCGTGTAAGTACATCTGATTACAAGTTTTTTTCAAGGTGATACAGCTGAGGAGTGGCCGACGAAAGTCCGCCGCTCCTCTTTGTATACTCGTGCAGCGGGCAGACACTCCCCACCCGCGGAGTGGTATTTCATTCTGCCCGCTCCGGACAGAATTTCTCAAGCAGCTAATTTGCAGCTAATTTCTGCTAAATTAGCTGCTTTTTGATTGACAGAGCCTGTAAAATTCCTACAATAACGACATGAAGCCGCGCCCCAGAGCCCCCAAGGTGGAGGAATATATAGCTAATCCGACCATACCACTGGTACAGGTACTGCTCCATTCTGCAGCAGAAGCCAACCGGGCAGACCGCTATCTGAGCTGGGAGGAAATACGCTACCGCAAAGCACCGGATGGGCTGGATACCAGGGCATGGTGGGTGGGTATCAAGCTGCACCGCATGCAGGCGCGGCAGAATCTGCCCCTTTGCGACAAAAAGGGAGTTGCGTTCAGCTACACGGTGACGCGCATGATGCAGGCACTGCTTCACCGCATTGATATGCAGGGCGGAGGCAGCATTCACACCCGGCATCAGAACAGTATCAACGAGAGCGACAGAAACCGGTACCTGATGACCTCGCTCATGGAGGAAGCTATCATGTCGAGCCTGCTGGAGGGTGCTGTCGTCACCCGGGCAGAGGCAAAGGAGCTGCTGCGCAGCAACCGGCGCCCCATCAACGAGCATGAGCGCATGGTGACCAATAATTACCGCACCATGCAGCTCATTCTTGGATGGAAGGACGAACCGCTTACCCCGGCGCGCATCCTCTCCCTGCACCGCAGCATGACAGAGGGTACCCTGCCACAGGCCGGAGAGCTCCGTACCGATGCAGACAGAGTACGAGTGGAAGCCAGCATATCCGGCGAGGTGGTGCACGTACCACCGCCGGCAGAACAACTGCCGGAAAGGCTGCAGGCACTCTGCCACTTTGCCAACGATGATACCGAGTACATACACCCGGTGCTCAAGGCCATTGTACTGCATTTCTGGCTGGCATATGACCACCCTTTCATCGATGGCAATGGCAGAACCGCCCGCGCCTTGTTCTACTGGGGCATGCTCAAAGCCGGGTACTGGCTCTTTGAGTATATCTCCATCTCCCAGGAGATATATAAACACGCCAAAGCGTACTACCAGGCCTTTACCCACAGCGAGGAAGATGAAAACGACCTCAATTACTTCCTCACCAACCAGTTGAGCACCATCAACCAATCCATCACCAACCTCATGGATTACCTCCAGCGGCGTACCGAGGAACAGACCCGGCTCTCTGCCCAGCTGAAAAATAAACAAGGCTTTAACCACAGGCAGAAAGCCCTCCTCTCCCAGATGCTCAATAACCCTGAGATGACCACCAGCGTCACCGCCCATTGCCGGGAGTTCCAGACTGTGCGCCAGACCGCCAGAACTGACCTCAACAGCCTGGTTGAAGCCGGGCTGCTGCAGGTGCACAAAGCTGGCAACGAATTTATCTACTCCCCGGTAGCGGAGATGAAGCAGCTAATTTGCAGCTAATTTCTGCTAAATTAGCTGCAAATTCAGAAGGCCGCACCCCTGATACTGGGTGCGGCCTTCTGGATAAATGCAAGGAATTACTTACTCTCCCAGTGTGCAGGCGAGTGTCTGGGCCACGCCTTCGAAGGCAGCAGCCACGCGGTTGGAGCCGGTGTCCTCCAGCGCAACGGGGCGTCCCTGGTCGCCGCCTTCGCGGGTGCGGATATCCAGCGGAATCTTGCCGAGCATGGGTACACCGAGCTTCACAGCCTCGCGGTCGCCACCGTGCTGGCCAAAAATATAGTGAATACTCTCATCTGTGGGGCAGATGAAGTAGCTCATGTTCTCCACAATACCGAGAATGGGCACATCCGTGCGCTGGTAGAGCCCGATGGCCTTGCGGGCATCAATGAGTGCCATTTCCTGCGGGGTGGTCACCACCACCACGCCGTCCAGCTGCACCGTCTGTACGATGGTGAGCTGAATATCACCCGTTCCGGGCGGCATATCAAGAATCAGGAAATCGAGTTCACCCCAGTCGGTTTCCTTGAGGAACTGCTGGGTGTAGCGCGTGGCCAGCGGGCCACGCACCGCCACGGGCGAGGCCTCATCCATCATGAGCCCCATGGAGAGCAGCTTCACACCATGCGCCTGCACAGGAATGAAGCGTTCATCCTCGCCGGCATCGGGCAGTTCCTTGGTGCCGAACATCAGCGCCATGGACGGGCCGTAGATATCGAGGTCGAGCAGGCCGGTGCGGTAGCCCAGGCGGGCAAGTGCCACCGCCAGATTGGCAGATACCGTGCTCTTACCCACTCCGCCCTTGCCGGAGGAAATGCCGATAATGTGCTTCACACCGGGCAGCGGGGTCTTCCACTTGGCCGGATCATCCTGCATGGCGGCTTTTTTCTCGACATCGGGGTTATGATACTCAATATCCACATTGAGGCTCTTCACACCTGCCATTTCCTTCACCTCCGTCATCACGCTCTGGTACACAAAGCGCGGAACATCCTCATTGCGGCTTTCAATACGCAGCTCAATCTTCACTGCACCTTCTGCGCTCACCTCAATGTTCTTCACCAGACCGAAAGACACGATATCGCGGCTGAACCCGGGGTATTTCACCGTGGTCAGGGCAGCGCGAATCAGCTCAGGCGTTAATGTTGCATCACTCATATCTCAAAAGCCCGCAGGCCCTGCTACTATGCGCTTTCAGTACCCGTTTGTCAAGGTGAAAGCCCGGCAGCGTTCCTGCACCGCCGGGCTTTCCTGCATTGAATTCACTCATGCCACACCTCAGCACCGCCGGCGACGCGCCGCCAGTCCCACCAGAGCCAGGAGCCCCAGCGTAGCGGTAGCGGGCTCAGGAGCGAGCATCATCCCCCAGGTGTCCGATACTGCGGTATTGAAGAACGTAAAGCCGGTCAGATAGGTATCCTGACCATACCAGCCACTTTCTGTGGTAACCTGGTAGTACTCCTTTGTTACCGATGTCCCGTCTCCGAATGTCGTGGTCATCGTCAGTGTTGATTCCCCCAGCGCGGCATAGAAAATCCCGGAATCCTCATGCTTACCATACTGATTGTCGTCCGAATCGGTTAGCCACATACCAATCAGGTTTCCATCCTCATTGAATTCAGCCCCCCAGAGCGTGACGGCATGCCCACCTATGTCGGTCTTAAGAGAGACAGACACACCCGCCCCGCCTGAAATGGCCTCTTTAAGAGTATAGCTCAGCCCAGTATACCCCTCGCGCTTGTTATCAACATTGACCCCGGCATCTAAATCATTCATGAATCGCTGAAGATGGTCCACCCACTTATTTTCGTAGACCGACTCCAGGTTACCCTCCAGATACCGGTAATATCCTTCAAAGTAGGTATCTTTATTAATCGTCTTATTGATGATGGACTCATCTTCCATCGCCCATCCGGCATAGAACTCGGCATCCGGAGAACCATCGTATGAGTACCATCCTGTAAGCCACCACTGCATGGCGCCTATGGTGTTGCCACCCACATCACCACTGGTGCTTGCCTTGAATGTTGACCAGATAGCCTCGCCGGTGGGCGCTGCAGATGGTGTCACATAACGTTTCTGCCACCAGTTGATCACATTGCTGGCAGAGGCAGCCCAACACAGATTATTATCGCCATCTTCCGCTTTAGGATTACTCTTGTTATAATCCGTCCAGCCGGAATACTGGTCTACCCCGTCGAGCCAGACCGTTTCAGCCTGAGCCACACCCAGACACAGCAGCAATAGAAAAGAGAGAGATTTTTTCATAAGAGCAATATGGCTTCCACCTACCATCTCACATAATGGCACCATCTGCGCTTCATTTCAAGCAAAAAACAACAACAAAACGAAAAGCAGTCCGGCCAGACTGCGGTTACTTTTTCCTTGCAGAGGAGGCAAAGCATGCTAAAATGCAGAGCATGTACAAGAACGTATTGAAAATCTGTGTATTGGCCGGGGCGATGCTGCCCTGCTGGGGCACCGGAGAAGTAAAGGAACTGCCCGCCCCGGTGATGACCGGCGGTATGCCGCTCATGGAAGCCATTGCCAAGCGCCACTCTGCCCGCGATTATGATACCACCCGCACCATCGACGAACAGACCCTGGCGGAAATCCTGTGGGTAGCCTGGGGCAAGAGCCCGCACGGCAAGCGCACCATTCCTACTTCCCGCAACTTGCAGAACATGCAGCTCTTTGTGCTCACCCCCACCGGCACCTGGGAATACGACGGCATGGCGCACAAGCTCGTAAAAATCAACGATAAGAACCTCATCCCCCTCTGCGAACGCCAGGGTTTCGTGAAAAATGCCCCGCTGCACCTGCTCTACACCTGCCTGAACGACCGCGGCGGCGAGAACCACGTAGGCTCTGCCTACCAGAACGTGTACCTCTACTGCACCTCGCGCGGACTTTCCACCGTCATCCGCGCCATGATTGATAAAGAGGGCCTTAAAAAGGAAATCAACCTGCCGGAAAACCACAGCGTTGTTGTGCACCAATGCATCGGCTGGCCGGCAGCGGCGCAGAAATAACACCTCTGAAGGCGCTACACCCCGCAGGAGTAGCGCCTTTGCCGTATTTTCCACCAAGTAAAACTTGCCATTGCCCAAGGAATGGTGTACAGTAACGGCTAGCACAAGCCTGTATCGCTCGCGCGCGAGGTGGTGTGCACCTGCACGCCCGACCTGTGCTGAGAACACAACATAAACCGATATGTCTCAGGTAACAAAAACAATAATCAAGTTGTTGGTTGTACTGCTGCTCAGCGGCAGCATGCTATTCATGCCCTTCGAAGAATGGGGCCTGCCGGTAAACCCGATTCAGACGCGAGTCATCGCCCTCTTTGTGTTTGCGGCTCTCATGTGGATTCTGGAGGTCATTCCGATCTGGACCACCTCCGTGCTGGTGATTACGCTGGCGCTGCTGGGCACCTCGAACACCTCTCTCAATTTCCTCAAGGTTGATAAATTCGACACTCCCGCCATCCAGGCCATCGTGGCAGATGCCTACGGCCCCTCCGCTGGCGCCGAAGTTGTGAAGGCCACACAGGCCAGCGTGGTGGACAAGCTTAAGAAAGCAACCAACATCACCCCGGACGTTGTACGCAGCACCATCAACACCGCCATTCTTGCCCCCGTGGTAGCTGGCAAGGCTACAGGCGATGCCGCCACTGCACTGAAGGAAGCTGCCGGTCGCCTGTATGAAGGCGAAGTAAGCGCCCGCATCTCCAAACTCGACCTGGTGAACCAGACCCAGCAGAAGAGCATCTTCGCTACCTTTGCAGACCCCATTATCATCCTGTTCCTGGGTGGGTTCTTCCTGGCAGATGCTGCCACCAAGTTCCGCCTGGACATCAACCTGGCCCGCGTGCTGCTCAAGCCCTTCGGCACCAACCCGAAGTATGTGCTGCTGGGTCTCATGAGCGTAACGGCTCTGTTCTCCATGTTCATGAGCAACACCGCCACCGCCGCCATGATGCTGGCCCTGCTCACCCCGGTGCTGGCCCTGTTCAAGCCGGAGGACCGCGGCCGTGCCGCCTTTGCGCTCTGCATTCCGATTGGCGCCAACGTGGGTGGCATCGGCACCCCCATCGGCACCCCGCCCAACGCCATTGCCCTCAAGTTCATGCAGGAGAACGGCTGGAACGTAACCTTCGGTGACTGGATGATGTTCGGCATTCCCTTCGTGGTCATCATGCTGATTATCGGCTGGGTCATTCTTCTCAAGATGTTCCCCATTTCCCAGAAGAGCCTTGATCTGGCTAAGGAAATGAAGGGTAAGTTCATGACCACTCCCAAGGCCTGGGTTGTGTATGCAACCTTCATCGTGACCATCCTCCTGTGGGTAATTCCCAAGCAGTACCATGGTCTGGATGCCAACAGCGTGGCCATCATCCCCATTGCCGTGTTCTCTGTGACGGGTGTCATCACCGCTAAGGATCTCCGCTCCATGAGCTGGGATGTGCTCTGGCTGGTAGCCGGCGGTTTTGCCCTGGGTGTGGCTCTGGGTGAAACCAAGCTCGCCAGCGATCTCATCAACGCCATTCCGTTTGCCGAATGGAACAGCATGGCCCTCATCGTGGGTTCCAGCCTCATCTGCCTCTTCATGGCCACCTTCATGAGCCACACGGCCACCGCCGCCCTGCTCATGCCCATCATGGCCTCTGTTGCAGCCGGCATGGTGGCAGGCGGTTCCATGGATGCCCCCGGTGCCATCGGTCTGCTGGTAACCATCGCCTTTGCCTCCTCCCTGGGTATGGCTCTGCCGATTTCCACCCCGCCCAACGCCATGGCTTATGCCACCGGCCACGTGGAGCAGAAGGGCATGGCTATTTCCGGCACCATCCTGTGCCTGATTGGCCTGGCTCTCTCCATCGGCCTCATGGCACTGCTGGGCAGCGTCGGCTTCTTTGGCTGATACCCCACCTGATGATTCCTCATGCACGCCCTGCCTGAACAGATCCTCGAACCTCTGAAGCGCATCAATGCGGTGTACTTCAGCGACCCCGGGCGCACCATCGAGCTTGCCGAAGGCGAGACGCTGGTGAGCCAGGGCGAGGAATGCCACCGCGTCTACTACGTGCAGAAGGGGTGCTTTGCTGCTTTCCGCCGGGCCGATTCCTACGCAGGAGTCGACCTGCCGGTAGAAAGCAGCACCCGCGGGTATGAGGTATTCCGTGCAGAGGAGGGTTCCTACGTCTGCGTGCAGGCCTTTTTCTCCCGTTCCTACCACAGCTCCAACTACATTGTGGCGCTGGAAGACTCCGTGGTCACCTATGTGGATGACACCACGGAGGTGGTGGAACCGGAAACCTACGGCTGTTTTGAACGCCAGTTCATCCCGGTGCTGGTGCATGAACTGGCAGCCCGCAACTCCCGCATCTTCACCAAGACTTCGGAAAAGGAAGAGGCTCTGCGTGTGCTGCAGCGCGCCGAAATGGCCAGCACGCTCGCCCAGCTTTCTGCCGGCATTGCCCATGAACTCAATAATGCCGTGGGAGTCATTTCCCGCCGCACGGAATTTGTGGCAGACAGCCTGCAGGAATACCTGGAAGACGACGATAAGAATAACGCCCTGCTCTTCACCTACGGATTCGAGGACAACTCCTTCGTCTCCGCCAGCGAACTGCGCCAGGCCGCGCGCACATACGAGCGCGAGCTGGATTTGCCGCAAGAAGCCGCCAAGGTGATGGCCCACATCTTCCCGGATACGGCTGAAGGCCGGAAGCAGCCCGGCAAATTCATCCGCAACCTCAGGAAGAACTACCGGTTCTGGGAGCTGGGGCACGACCTGCGCGACATGCGGATGGCCTCCAAGCTGGCCACTGGCATTGTACGTGCAGTGAAGCTGCTGGGTGGTGGCAACAGCACCCGCGAACCCGATGTGAATGTGGAGCAGAGTGTGAGAGATGCACTTAATCTGCTGCACAACAAACTCAAGAGGGTAGATGTAAGCACCCATTTCTCCCCCCTTCCCGGACTTACAGCAGACGTCACCGAACTGGTGCAGGTCTGGAGCAACATCATCAAGAACGCCTGCGATGCCATGGAACAGGGGCATACCGAACACCCCGCCCTCCGCATCACCGCGGAATGCTGCCATGTACAGGGTGTTCAGCTCCTGCCCACAGAGTATATCTCCGTCACCATTGCCAACAACGGCCCCTCTATCGACGAGGAAAACCTCAATAAAATATTCAACCCTAACTTTACCACCAAGAAACTGGGCCTCGATTTCGGGCTCGGGCTTGGCCTGGCCATTGTCCGCCGTGTGGTAGACAGCTACAACGGCACCATCGAAGTGCGGAGCAACGACCAGGAAACCTCATTCACCATTAACATTCCTACCTCTAACATCTATGGAAACGCTTAATATCATTTGTGTAGACGACCAGCAGGAAGTGCTGGATTCCGTGATGCGCGACCTGCGTCCCCTCACCAGCCATGTGCGCCTGGAGGAAGCCTCCAGCGTGGCAGACTGCATGCAGCTCATTGAACAGATTGACGACGATGGCAACCATGTTGCCCTGGTGATTTCTGACCAGGTGATGCCCGGTGAAACCGGCACCGAACTGCTGGGCAAGATTGCCGCCGACCGCCGCTTTGCCAAGACCCGCAAGGTTCTGCTCACCGGCCAGGCCACCCATGCCGACACCATCAACGCCATCAACGACGGCCACATCGACAACTATATCGAAAAGCCCTGGCAGCCCGAAAAACTGCTGGCTGTGGTGAAGCGTCTGCTGACTCTCTATGTGCTGGATGCTGGTCTGGACCACACCGAATACATGCCGGTGCTGGATGCCGCCACCCTGTTCTCCAAGCTGCGCTGATACACCATGAAAGCAGCCACATTCTCCCTGCTCCTCGCCGGCACAGCCTGTGCCGGTGATGCCATAACCCTGAACACAAAGCCCGCCCCCACCGACTGGGTAGAGGCCGTGAAGCAGGCTCTGGTGGTATATGAGAACAAGGACACCTTCATCACCAAGGTTGCCCTGACCACCCGCCAGCAGTGGCAGATGGCCAGCGTGCAGCCCAACGGCAGCAACGGCCTGCACATCAAAAATGGTGGCACTCCCTACAACGATGAATTCCGCCGCAACTGGATTGGCGCCAATGTGTACACCCGCACCGGTACCCAGTTCCACACCTACGTGCGCATCGGCGGGCTTCCCGTGCGCGACACCTACTCCGGTGGCTTCACCAAAAAGAACTACTCCTATACCGGGTTCTATGATATCTGGCTGAAGCAGCAGATTTCTTCCGTGAAGGGCCTCAGCGTCCGCGCAGGTAAATTTGCGCCGGCCTTCACCTCTGATTTCCGCATGTCTAACGCCAGCATGCCCTGCGTAGAGCGCTCATTCATTGCCAACCAGTTCGGGCTGGATACCAACTGGGGTGTGGAGGTAAACTACACCGCGCCGGATAAGAACAACATCCTCTACATGCAGCTCATGGCCAATGACCGAGCCAGCGGCTCTTGTGCACCTGCTCACCGCGACAAATACGGACGCGGTGATGGATTCAAGGGTGAGTTCGGCTGGGAGGACAAGTGCTTCGCCATTCTGGGCGGCACGCACAAGTTCAACGTCAGCGAAAGTGGGTACCATGCCATCTCTGCAGAATACATGCACGATTTCAGCAGCAAGTACCACGGCAACAAACCCGGCAGCAACAACTATGGGTTCGGCTTCAAGGATGCACTCTCCATCGGCTACGAAATCAAGCAGAATAAGCTCACCTTCACCGCTAATGCCGTGGCTGCCTTTGAGCAGCAGAACGGCAACGGCTCCAACAACGTGGGCATTCAGCTGCAGCCGGTGTACGCCATTCATCCCAACGTGGACCTCGTATTCCGCTACACGGGCATGACCGGCGATGGTGCCTGCAAGCTGGCTGCAGACCGCTACATCTGCACCCAGTCTACCGCCAGCAGCTGGGTAGACAGCATCCACGCCTTCTACTTCGGCGTGAACCTGTATGCTTCTGCCAAGTACAAGGATGCCGCGCGTCTCATGTTTGGCGCCGAATACGCCACCGCCCGCAAGGACGGCAAGGACCACTACAACGGCTGGGAATACACCACCGCTGTGCGTTTCAACTTCTGAAGTCCGGTTACACAGCTATTTCTCAAAGCCCCTGCCCGCCACGGCAGGGGCTTTCTGCATGCCTCAGGAAGAGGGCGACACAGAGTGTTACGCAGGCTCTCCGGCACCCCCGCGTTCTGCATCAGCTAAACGCCCCGGCCGGGGTAACCCGACCGGGGCGGTACTTATCCGGCACAAAGCCTTACATCTGTGAACGGAAAAGTTCTGCCTGGTCCTGCAGCAGAGCGAATGAATGGCGCACCATGGCCCGTGTTTCATTCAGCAGGTTCAGGTAAAGGATACCATTACGCATATCCATCACATCCTCCTCGGCGCGGATGAGGTGCTCGCGGATGCACTGGGCAAACTCCTGCTTCAGGTCACCAGACTGCGCCATCATTTCCTCAATGCCGGCACCGCCGTCACTCTGCAATTTGAGCGAAAGACCGGGGAAGCAGGCAGAAATGCGGTCGCTCATAGAGAGAAGGTCGCGCCCCTGCTCCGCTGTCAGCCCCACGTGGTTGTTATCAATATGCTTGTAGGCAGCCTTCACCACCGTGAGCAGGCATTCAGCCACATGGAGACTGTTCTCATGCAGACGCAGAACCAGCTGCCCCTTATCGTACATGCGGGCGGGCAGCGTCTGCAGGCAAGGAAGAATCTGGTCCTCCTGCACGGCCACCAGGGTGCGGTTCAGCTCACGAGCCTTCTTCCGCAGGCGCTTCAACGCACTGTAATCCTCAGCCAGCAGAGCCTTCACCGCTGCGCGGTAAATACCATAAGCACGCCCTAAGCGGTTCACGGAATTCTCACCTAGTTCAAGCATTACGGCAGGGGAATCCAGATTGAGTTCCGGCAGTGCTTCCGCATTCTTACGGCGGTGCAGATAGGCCGATTTCACCAGAATGCCGCCAGCCACCAGAAGCATGGCACCCACACCCCACATACCGCCGGACATCATTACCGATGCCGTCATACCGGCAGCCAGGAATGCAAGCAGACCCGTCGTGAACCAACCGCCGATAACCACCATCACGCCCGTAATGCGGTACACGGCGCTGTCACGCCCCCAGGCGCGGTCAGCCAGAGAGGAACCCATGGCTACCATGAAGGTCACATAGGTTGTGGAAAGCGGCAATTTGAGCGAAGTAGCCAGCGAAATGAGCAGGGCAGAAATCGTCAGGTTCACCGAAGCACGCACCATGTCAAAGGCCGTGCCGTCATCCTCTGTCAGCTCCAGCGGCTGGAAGCGGCGGCTCACAAAGCGAGCCAGGGGTTCCGGCGTCATGCGGGTCAGGAAGCGGGAGACATTCAGTGCCCAGCGCACCGCCGCACGAGCAGGCAGGCAGGAGCCGAAGCGTTCCTTGCTCACACCATTGCTGCGGGCCAGCTTCACCTCTGTCTCCGTCACCGTACGGGCCTTTTTAGAAAAGATGAGTGCCAGCACCATGACACCGCCGGCCGCCAGCAGATAGGCCAGATTCGCCTGAACCGGCTCGGCCAGGGAACCCATGCGGAGGCTCTCCAGCGAGCCACCGGCAGCCACATGAGCACTCGCAATATGGTACGAGGATTCAGCCGCCATGAACACACCGATGAAGTTCACCAGGTCATTGCCTGCAAAAGCCAGCGCCAGCGCACAGGTACCGGCCAGCACTGTGATACGCAGAGTATTCACCCGCAGGGCATACTGCAGGATAAAAGACACCACGAACCACATCAGCAGAGTACCCAGCACCACCAGACCGAGATGGCTGTTCAGCCAGGCCAGCAGCCCGGGGGTCACCACCGTACTGTGCTTCAAGCCCTTGAACACGGCAAAGTAGCTGATAGCCGTGAGCGAAGCCGCACACCACAGCGGACCGACATACTTATACACCTGCTGATAACGGAAGCTGAACAGCAGGCGGGAGAACCACATCACCACACAGCCGCAGGTAAAAGCCACAGCCACCGAGCAGAAAATACCGGAAATGATGGTGAGCGCCTTCGAGCTGTTGATGTACTCTCCCAGGCTCTGCGCTACATCTGCCCCGCCTTCATGCATGGTGAACAGGGCCACAGCCACCGCCGCGCCCAGCAACTCAAACACCAGCGACACCGTGGTCGAGGTAGGCAGACCAAAGGTGTTGAACAAATCCAGCAGGATGACATCCGTCAGCATCACCGCAAGGAAAAGTATCATCACTCCATGGAAAGAAAATTGCGCTGGCACAAACACGCCGCTGCGGGCAATTTCCATCATGCCGCCGGAAAGCGATGCACCCAGCACAATACCCACGGCTGCCACCGCCAGTACCACACCGCGGCGCGCCGCATTGCACCCCACCGCAGAGTTCAGGAAATTGGCCGCGTCGTTCGACACGCCCACCACCAGATCAAACACCGCCAGCAGGAGCAGAATGCCTAGTATTGCTATATACATTTCGTTCATACGACCTGAGTCTACCACACCCGCTACCGCCCTTGCACGCTTTCTATTGTGACTTTTCAGTCACGTACAATATGGCGTTTCTGACACATAGGGATTGAATAAAGAACAGGGAGGCTCATGCAGCATTCCACACGCCTGAACCTTGCAGCTGTCACCTCATGCCGGGAGTGGGCACAAATACTACGCCTACCCGCTGGGCACCCTCACTGCCGCAGCCATCGGGTGGTTTCCCTGCCCACCGGCCTCACCTGCCGGCTTATCGAATCCTGCACCTCCCGGATAGGAGAATCCTCCTGAGCATCACCTTTCCATTCTATGCAAAACAGGAATCCAATTCCTGTTTTGCATATTTTTTTGCCAGAAGATTGGCTGTTTTTTATGCAAAACGGGAATCCAATTCCCGTTTTGCATGATTTTCCCACATTTGAGACTTGACTATCAGCGACATCAACGAGCTTTATAACCGCATCTGGCGAGGCGGATACCCCGCATTGCACCGCAATCTCAACCGCAATCTGAATCACTACTTTGATTCTTACTTACAGACTTATCTGGAGCGAGATGTGCAGGCACTTACCCAGGTAGGCGACAAAGGGGCCTTTATGGCGCTGATGCAATCAGCAGCAGCTCGCACGGGGCAGCAGCTGGTATACGCAGACATAGCCAAAGATGCCGGTATCAGCCCCAAAACAGCGAAGAACTGGCTCTCTATTCTGGAAACAAGCGGCATCATCACCCTGTTGCCGCCCTACGCTACCAATACCATTAAGCGCCTCAGCAGGTCGCCAAAACTCTATTTCATGGATACTGGATTGTGCGCCTGGCTTGGCAACTGGACATCCGCCGCTTCGCTGCAAAGCGGAGCCGTGAGCGGAGCCATTCTGGAAACCTGGGTATTCGGGCAGCTTTACAGAGCCCTGGGCAGCCGAGGTCTGCGAGCCAGCCTCTGCTACTACCGCGACAGCAACGGTAATGAGGTGGATTTTCTGCTCGAATGTGACAACAAAATCTACCCCATGGAAGTGAAACGCAGCAGCAGCCCTACCGCAGGGGACTTGAAAGCCGTGGCAAGCATACCCACTGGTAAAGCAGAAATGCAGCCGGGCATTGTTCTCTGCACCGCCCGTGAAATGTTTTCTCTGGGCCACGGGCACAAAGCTTTCCCTATCTCAGCCATGTAAGGCATCAGAGGAAAATCATACCCCAGAGTCGGCATCCAATGGCAGGAACGCATAGCCCACACCGCGTTCCGTAGCAATGCATTCTGAAAACATGCCCAGTTTTTTTCGCAGGCGTTTGATGTGAGTGTCAAGTGCGCGGGTCTGTGTGGTATCAGAATGCCCCAGGATGACATGCTGCAGATCGTAGCGGTCCTGCACTTTTCCAGGGTGTTCCATCATATAAGCCAGCAGCTTGAACTCTGCAGCCGTAAGCTCCAGGTTCTGCCCGTTCAGAGAAGCCTGGTGGGTAATCTTATCTAAGCACAACTCCTTGTACTGAAGCACCACCCTGGAAGCACTATTGTTCGCCCTGTGCAGGATATTGCGAACACGAAGCACAAGCTCCTTGCTACTGAACGGCTTGGTCACATAATCATCCGCCCCAATCCGCAACCCCTCCAGGCGGTCATCCAGCTCACCACGCGCCGTGAGAAACAGGGCCGGGATATTCCGGGTGGAGTCATGCTCCTTCATTTCCTGCAGAATCTCCATACCATCCATTCCAGGCAGCATCATATCCAGAATCACGCAATCGGGCAAACTGCTGCGTATCTGCTCCCAGCCCTCGGTTCCATGGTGCACCAGCGTGCAATGCCAGCCCTGCCGTTCCAGATTATAGGCAACCAGAGCCGCGATATCTTCATCATCCTCAACTATAGTGATTTGTACAGGCATATTCTTACTCGCCTTATTATACCCTCCCGGTGCAGGTATGCAAGAAAGCGATTGTGACTTAAAAGTCACACATACTGTGACTTTTGATTCACTATGGAAACCTTGAAAATTTTCCGGCGGTGCGATTTACTGAAGATGTCAACCACAACACAGGTTGACACCAAACAAAAGAAAAATACGATATGAAAAAGAATACCATCATGGCACTGGCCCTGGCCATCGGGGCCGCTCCGCTCTCCCAGGCATCTGATTTCAGCCTCGCCTCGCACATGAAGGATGCGTTCAAGGTATTTGACGCA
>JAEIGA010006085.1_pt1 | contig 18367 bp, 14 predicted proteins | sample 9270691 | NCBI WGS metagenome assembly JAEIGA01 (sample SAMN17057246, study PRJNA624740) | gut metagenome | biome: biome; isolation source: fecal sample | host: Bos grunniens | place: China: Xizang | collected 2019
CTTCTGAGATCAGGGCATTTATCGATTGTGAACTATAAGATCGAAACTGAATGAGAAACATTAGCTGATTAATCAATAAAATCAGCTGATGTTTTTATTGTATAATCCTCGTGGGTAACACGACACTTTTCATAAAGATGCCTCGTATCGCAGATATCTTGACGAATCTGACGGAGGGTCCGGAAAAGGGGAGTGTAAGCCCGGTAACTATATCCCGTTCGGGAATAATAACAAAGGAGGGTTTTGTATGACAGATCAAAACCGCAAAAAAACTATCAAGACCATAGCTGTCTTGGGCATTCTCATCGCACTCACCTTAGTAATGGCTTTCACGCCTGTCGGTTATCTCAAAGTAGGTGCAGTGTCAATTTCATTCCTCATGATCCCCGTTGCAGTCGGAGCAATCGCAGTAGGTCCCTGGGCCGGTGCGCTTCTCGGTGCCGTATTCGGCATCACAAGCTTTGTCCAGTGCTTCGGAGCAGATCCTTTCGGAACATTTCTCGCAAACACAAACATCGTATTCACATTTATTATGTGTGTTGTCTGCAGAATACTTGCAGGTTTCCTTACAGGCCTTGTTTACAAGGTTCTTAAGAAGACCAAGCTTCCTGCATTCTTTAAAACAGCAGTTACTGGTCTTTGCGCAGCAATCTTCAATACTGTTCTTTTCGTCGGAGCTCTTATCCTGCTCTTCGGTAAGGGCACGGTAACTGAAGCAACCGGCATCGATCCCACTATCGGAATCGTTATGCTCTTTGCTACTATCGTCGGCATTAACGCAGTGTTCGAAGCTATTGCGGCATTCATCCTTACAGGCGGTATCGGCACTGCGCTTATCAAGGCAAAACTGGTAAAATCTTAAGGTAATACCTGACTGAATTACAGTAGGAGGAAACCCGTATGGTACTTGCTATCGACATAGGAAACACTCATATCCTTCTCGGCGGATTCGAAGAGAGAAAGGTTCTTTTTACAGAGCTTCTTACAACTGATAAGACGGCTACTGATCTTGAATATGCAACTCTCATCAAGTCTGCTCTCGAATTCAACGGACAGAATGTTGATTCGATCGAAGGCGTGATCATATCATCCGTTGTTCCTCAGGTTACGGGAACACTGAAGACTGCAGTAGAGCGCTTCAGTTCAGTAGAACCCGTTGTTGTGGGTCCGGGCGTCAAGACGGGCCTCAAGATAAAGATAGACAATCCGGCACAGCTCGGAAGTGACCTTGTGGTATCAGCGGTTGCAGGCATTAAGGAATACGGCGTTCCTCAGATCAATATCTACATGGGAACGGCAACGGCCTTTTCTCTTATCGACAGCGAAAAGAATTTCGTCGGAACATCGATCGGTGCCGGAATGGGAATCGAAGCAGAGGCATTGAGCAGCAAGACATCGCAGCTTCCCAACATTGCTTTTGAAACTCCCAAAAAGGTTATCGGCACCAACACCGTAGACAGCATGAAGAGCGGTCTTATCTATCAGAACGCAGCACTCATCGACGGCATGATCGAACGTATTGAAGAAGAGTACGGTGAGAAATGCGTTCTTACCGCAACAGGCAGATATGCTTCTCTTGTTGCGCCTCTTTGCAAACACAAGATCACCGTTGATAAAGATCTTCTGCTCAAAGGTTTGATCGAGGTTTACTATAAGAACCTGTAACAGCAGTTTAAAACAGATTGAACGATGGGGTGTCTCGGTTTTTCGAGGCACCCTGTTTTTTCATTCTGAATGATATGTACCGCACAGTATTGCAACAATTATTCTTCTTAAACTGTTTTTATGGTGTATAGAGGGGGAGTATCGTTTATGAAAAAGGAAATAGTCTGTGCTGTTTTGTCTTCGGTTATATTGCTTTGCGGATGTAATTCCAAACCTGTAAATACTGATAATTCTTCAAAGGAAACAGAAACTGAAATTGTTTCTGTTTTGTCACAGGATTCTGAACCCGTAACTGATACAGCACCGTCAAATGATACTGAGCCTGTACAGGAATTCGAAGGACTTCCCGATGAATTGTCCATAGAGATAATAAATGCGACTGATGCTCCCAATGGAGTTTACTTTAAATCTTTGGCGTGCTCACTGGATGGGGAGAATGGTATTAAGGCAACTCAGGAACAGATGGATTACATAGTTTCCTTTATCCAAAATATTGAAGAGCCTTCTTTTGAGAAAGATATTGAGAAATGTGGAAATTGTTATTCTGAGGTTTCTGATGAACACGCTTATCTCGGAAGAATTGAAATAAGATATTACCTGGTTAATGATGACGGAGATAAAAAATACCAGCATCCTTTGGAAAGAGATATCTTTGATGAGTTCCCCGAAGGCTATGAGGATTTCATCAAGCTGATGAATGAACTCGATACTGACGAAGAGATCATTTTGGGCGAACCTTTGACTGTAACCGCCGAACTGGTTCAAAACGTGCTGGGTTATACTGATGATTTAGTCGACGACGGAACCCTTGATGAAGTTATTCAAAAGTATCCTGTTGATGTCTATCATCTTATGAAAGCTTTCAATAATGATGCATATTTGCTTGTTAATTCCGAAGTTTCTTATAAGGAAATAATCTGGTACTGGCCGATGTTCAGAGTTCTTCCTACTGAGATTAAAAATGTGCAGAGTACAGAAACTGAATATCAGGCTTATGTTGAGGCGGTTGCCAAAGCTTTCGGAGCAGATCCTTCTGAGATCACTGACTACAGGTATGGCGGAAAGTATATTCCTTCACAGAATATTGTCGTGTACCGGTCGTGCGATATTTTTGAAGAAATGGAATACTCTGATACGATGCCGCTGCACCTGGTTCACCACTGTTATCTTGACGGCGGTGAGTTGGATAAGGATGAGAGATATGCCATCTTCTACAGTCCCGACGGCAAGTTTGTTATTGCCATCGCAAGAGGATGTCTCGAGAAGTCCTATTACAGCGACTGCCTTGAGCCGAATGAACTGAATGAATACTATCTGAAGATCACAGATCTCGTCGGATAAGTTTTATCAGAACTGGAAGAGTTCCGCTTTTCCGTTTTCGATGATTATGTAAGAAGGCTTGGTGTCTTCCTTGGGAATTGAAGGAGAACCCGGATTCATATAACGTATCTGTTTGCCATCGGGAAGATCCCACATCATGTCACCTGCGACATGTGTGTGACCTGTAAGAAGGATCGCATTTTCAGGCATTACTGAAGGAAGGTTCATCGGGTTATAGATGTGACCGTGCGTTACGAAGAAAACGGTTCCTTCATCAACAAGATAGATGTAGTCGGTGAGGATTGGGAACTTTAAGACCATCTGATCTACTTCGGTATCGCAGTTGCCTCTGACGGCAAGGATCTTATCTGCAATTGCATTTAATATCTCGATTACCTTCTTGGGTTCGTAATGATCAGGAAGATCATTTCGAGGTCCGTGATAAAGGATGTCTCCGAGTAAGACAAGCTTATCTGCCTTGCTTTCCTCAAAAGCTTTTACAACGCGCTCTGCCCAGTATGAATCACCGTGAATATCTGATGCAACAAAGAATTTCATTTGCTTTCCCCGATCTGTTTTGTTTTGAATAGCATAACACTTAGGGTACCTGTAAAGGATAAGAAATTACTAAAACTTAATTTACACGTCGTTAACCATTCGAAAAGATGGTTTGAATATAATACTTTCATAAGTATGCGTGAAACCGCAATGGTAGTAGGGATGGTATGAGAAAGATCGCTGTATTTACATCTCATGTTTATGAACAGATGTCCGGCATGATGCAGAAGGGCCTGATCGATGCTGCAAAAGCACATGGCGTTAAGCTCATTTTCTTCGCGAGCTTCGGTGATTCATACAGCAGCAGGGATTACTGCGAGTTTTCAAAGTACGACAAAGGCGACAGGGTCTGTTTTGACATTCCCGATCTTAATGACTTTGACGGCGTGATCAAGATCAGCACCTATTTCAGTCTGATAATCAAAGAGCATTTGAAAAAGATCCTTTCCGAATATGATGTTCCTGTAATCAACATCGGCGGCTGGGATGATGATCACCTCAATGTCAGGTGCGATGACACGGCTACTTTTGCCAAGGTTGTCGAGCATGTTGTTAAAGATCACGGATGCAAAAACATCTATCATCTTGCGGGTGAACCCAAGCAGTATTATACAGGCCTCAGACTTAATGCTCTTAAGGATGTCCTTGCAAAGAACGATGTTCCTTTTGATGACGGTAAAGTCTATTACGGAACGCTTTGGTTTGACTGCGGCAAAGACGCACTGGATTATATTCTCGAAGACTGTCAGAAGCGCGGGACCAAATATCCTGATGCAGTTGTCTGTGCCAACGATTATTCGGCAATAGGTCTTATGAATGCATGCAAGGAAAGGGGCATCAGGATCCCTGATGATTTCATCGTTACAGGATTTGATGCTGTCGCCGAATCAAAGAGCGGTTTCCCGACGCTGACCACGGCAGAACAGCCTTTCTATAAGATGGGATATACGGCTATCACCACGATGCTCGAGATCCTGGATGGTAAGGAAGTTAAAGAAGATGTTCTGCTTATAGGAGACCTTATCCGTAACCAGTCGTGCGGGTGCGAACCGAAGACTGTTGACGGCATCGAAGATTTCAGAGCTGTCTACATCAAGCGCCTTGATAATGCAACGGGTGTAGCCCAGTCTACAACGAATCTAATGCTTACCTTATCTGATACCGATTCGCTCGATGAATGCTTTAAGGCCATAAGCGACAATGCGAAAACGGATACCGGTTTTAAAGATATGCTTCTTTGTCTGGCTCCGGGCTGGGATAAGAAGAGGGTGGTGGACAGCAGTTTCCGTACGACAGATGAGCTGATGCAGGTCGTGTCAGGTTACAGAGGCGATAAGGATGTTTCTTATCTGACATTCAGGAAGAAAGATATCCTTCCTAAAGATATGCTCGAGGATCCTAATCCTTATTACATTTTTGCATTGCACCATCTCGACTATTACATGGGTTATCTTATCGCCACACCCGAGCTCGGCTATCACGAACAGAAGGCTATTCAGTCCTGGTTCGTTGATCTCGGCGTTATCCTTGAGACAAAGCGCATTCAGAGAGATCTCAACCGTACTGTCGCAAGGCTCGAGTTCCTATATAACAGGGATATGCTTACAGAGCTTTATAACCGCCGCGGTCTTGAGGAATTCTTCGGAGAATATTTAGAAGAAGGTCTTAAGAAGGGGACCTGTCTTGCCGTGATCATTTTCGATATGGATAATCTCAAGTTCATCAATGACAATTACGGTCATAATGAAGGTGACTACTGTATCAAGACGATATCTTATGCCATGCAGCATGTTACAGATGATGAGATCTGTGCAAGGTCCGGCGGAGATGAGTTTGTTGTGCTGATAAGAAATGCCACTGCCGAAAAGGCTTCTGCTTTCATCGAAAAGGTGAGGGCCCTGATCGACAAGAAGGTCTTTTTCGACGGCAAAGATTATAAGGTAGGCGTAAGTACCGGAATCTATATTCTTGATCCTGATGAGGTAAAGGAGACAGATGCACATAAGGTTTTCGAAAAGTGCCTCAAAGAAGCGGATTCTGCGATGTATATCGAGAAAAAGCAGCATAAGGCATCAGGAAACGGCGAAAACTGAGCATCAATTCGAAAATTACACGATATTATGTAATTTTGCACAAAACCGAGAGCAAATTTTAAGACTTTTTTGTATTTTCGGTTGGTAAATTCTCTAATTTAGTTTATAATATCTGTTATTAAGGGCTGGTGCCCTTGGATTTTGACGCGCTCATTTATGGGCGGCCGATATAAAGAAACAGGGAGGCAGAGCAACATCAATGGATGCCGCTTATTTATTTAACAAGGGCGAGAACTATATGAGCTATAAGTTCCTCGGCGCTCATCCTTATGAGGACGAGAACGGGAAGGGCTTTATATTCCGCGTCTGGGCTCCTAATGCAAGAATGGTCAGCGTCATGGGCGATTTCAATGACTGGGATCCCAACGACTGCCAGATGTTCATGCTTGGAAAGACTGGTATCTGGGAACAGAAGGTTCCGGATGCACAGCAGTGGGACAGATATAAGTACAGAGTAATTGGTGCCGACAACAGAATCTACGAGAAGGGCGATCCTTTTGCAAGGCATTTCGAGACAAGACCCAATAATGCATCGATCATCTACGATCCTGATGATTACATCTGGAATGACGATGAATTCGTAAAGAACAGAACGGATGCGCTTGCACCCAAGCCGATCAATATCTATGAGATCCATTTGGGCTCATGGAGAAGACATCCTGACGGCAATTTCTTTACATACAGAGAACTTGCAATAGATCTTGCTGATTACTGCAAAAAGATGCACTACACACATGTAGAGCTCATGCCTATCTTAGAGCACCCTCTTGATGATTCATGGGGTTATCAGGTAACAGGCTACTATGCAGTTACTTCAAGATTCGGAACTCCGGCAGACTTCAAGTTCATGGTAGATGTTCTTCACCAGAACGGCATCTCCGTTATCCTTGACTGGGTTCCGGCTCACTTCCCGAAGAACATGGAAGGTCTCGTCAGATTTGACGGAACACCCTGTTATGAATATTCCGATCCCAGGATCGGCGAGCACAGGGAGTGGGGCACTTACGTTTTCGATTATTCCAAGAATGAAGTTCTCTCATTCCTGATCTCCAATGCCGTATTCTGGATCGACGAGTTCCATCTCGACGGTATCCGTGTAGATGCAGTATCTTCAATGCTTTACAGGGATTACGGAAGACAGCAGTATATTCCGAATAAGTTCGGAGGCAATGAGAATCTCGAAGCCATCGATTTCTTCAAGAAACTCAACTCTACCATCCGCAAGAACTATCCTCACGCAATGCTCATTGCAGAGGAGTCGACTGCATGGCCCAAGGTATCTCATCCCGTCGAGTTCGGCGGACTCGGTTTCACACATAAGTGGAACATGGGCTGGATGCACGATACTCTCGATTATTTCTCAACGGATTCCTATGCAAGAGCTTGGCATCACGATGAGTTCTGCTTCTCAATGATGTATGCATTCTCAGAGAATTACATCCTGAGCCTTTCACACGATGAAGTCGTTCACGGCAAGCATTCACTTATCGACAAGATGCCCGGTGATATCTGGAGAAAGTTCGCTTCACTCAGAACCATGATGCTCTATCAGATCAGCCATCCGGGCGCAAAGCTCAACTTCATGGGCGCCGAGTTTGGTCAGTTCATCGAGTGGCGTTTCTACGAGCAGCTCGAGTGGTTCCTTTTAGACTACGAGTCACACCGTCTGCTCCAGAACTTCAACAGCGAACTCAACAGATTCTATGTTGAGAATCCTCAGCTCTGGGAAGACGACCACACATGGGCAGGCTTCGAATGGATCGCTGCCGATGATACGAAGAACAACGTATTCATCTACAAGAGAGCATGTCCCGATCCCAAGCGCAATGATATCTATGTTGCTCTCAACATGGTTCCGCAGCCGCTTGAAGGATATGAGATGCCGGTCTATGAACTCGGTACATACAAGATTGTATTCAATACTGATGACATGTGCCACGGCGGTTCCGGTTATCCTACGGCAACCGATGCAAACGGCTGCTTCGAGGCTATCGACGAACCCCTTAACGGCAAGCCTTATCACGTTAAGATCAATCTTCCTCCTCTTGCAGGTATCTACTTCATGAAGGTTAAAGATCCCGTCAAGAAGAAGGCTAAGAAGACAACTGCAAAGAAGGCTGTTCCCAAGGCTTCTGCGAAGAAACCAGCCGCTAAGAAACCGGCAGCAAAGAAAGCGGCTAAGCCTGATGCAAAAGCAACGGAAAAGACAGCTGCAAAAAAGCCCGTAAAGAAGCCCGCTTCAAAGAAAGCAGCTCCTTCAAAGAAGGCTGACACAACAACAAAGAAGATTAAATAAGCTCATATACGGAGGTAGTTCATTATGGCAAGAACTGAAGTCGTTGCGATGATACTCGCGGGAGGACAGGGAAGCAGACTAGGCGTTCTTACAAAGACAGTAGCCAAGCCGGCAGTTCCTTTTGGAAGCCGTTACAGGATCATTGATTTTCCGCTCTCTAACTGCGTTAACTCAGGCATAGAGATCGTCGGTGTTCTCACTCAGTATCAGCCTTTGGCTCTTAACACATACGTCGGTAACGGTCACCCTTGGGACCTCGACAGAAACAATGCGGGTGCTTACATCCTTCCGCCTTACCAGAGTAATGCGGGTTCAGACTGGTATAAGGGAACCGCAAATGCCATCTACCAGAACATGAGCTTTATCGATGACAACGATCCTGAATATGTTGTCATTCTTTCAGGCGACCACATCTACAAGATGGATTACGCAGCAATGCTCAAGGCTCACATCGAGAAGGGTGCAGATGCTACGATCGCCGTATATGAGGTACCGTGGGAAGAAGCTCCCAGATTCGGTATCCTCAACACAAAGGAAGAAGACGTTATCGAAGAGTTTGAGGAAAAGCCTGCCAACCCGAAGAGCAATCTTGCTTCAATGGGCGTTTATATCTTCACATGGAGCGTATTGAGACAGGCTCTTATCGAAGACGAAGCAGATCCCAATTCCAATAACGACTTCGGTAAGAATATCGTTCCTAACCTTTTGGCACAGGGCAAAAAGCTCTGCGCTTACAGATTCTCAGGTTACTGGAAGGATGTTGGAACGATCTCATCTCTCTGGGAAACAAACATGGATATCCTTGATAAGCCTGAAGAGATCAACCTCGTTGACAGATCATGGAAGATCTTCTCGAGAAACCCTGTTAAGCCTTCACACTTTATCGGCTCAGGCGCAAAGGTAAAGAATTCCGCTCTTACGGACGGATGCCGTATCTTCGGTGACGTTGAGCATTCAGTTCTTTCCGAATCAGTTATCGTCGAGAAGGGCGCGATCGTTAAGGACTGCGTTCTCATGCCGGGTGTTGTAGTCAAGGAAGGTGCTCATATCGAGCGCTGCCTCATTGACGTAGGAACCATCATCGGCAAGGACGTTCAGGCCGGAAACTTCGTAGAAGGCGAAGGTCCTTATACAAACCATAAGATCTGTTCTGAAGGAATCTGCGTTTTCGAGCGCGGCCTTAAGATCAGAGACGGAGCGGTAATTCCTGCTAACAGCATGGTGGACCAGGACCTTGAAGTTCCGGCAGACTGCGACATCATCGAGTCGACATTCAGAGCATGAGGTAAAGGAGATTAAGACATATGTTTAATAATGCAATGGGGCTTATCTTAGCCGACAACAAAAAGATATCTTTGGGCGAGCTCTCCAATCCCCGCGCGCTTTCCGCAATGCCTTTCGGCGGAAGATACAGGATCATCGACTTCATGCTTTCCAACATGGTAAATTCCGGCGTGAAGAATGTAGGTCTTCTTACTTACAACAAATATAAGTCACTCATGGACCACCTCGGAACGGGCGGTGCATGGTCCTTGGACAGAAAGAATGACGGTCTTCATATCCTGCCGCCTTACGTAAACTCTGAAGCTACAAACATCAATTCAGATGAGGAGCTTACAGGCGTTATCGATTTCTTAAGACAGTCCAGAACTCCTTACGTTATCGTTGCAGGCGCAAACGTTATCTTCAACACGACATTCGATTCTTTCATCAAGTCACACGAGGAATCAGGTGCCGATATCTCCGTTATGTATAACCGTGACGGCACAAAGTACGGCAACCCTTCATACATCCTCGACATCGATGATGACGGATTCGTAAGAGACATGCTCTACAATCCCGCAAAGGCTACTTCACAGAGATGCTCACTCGGCATCCTCTGCCTCAGAAGAGACCTTCTCATCGACATCCTCGCACGCCAGATGGCACACGGCCAGAGCCACTTCGGTATTCACTCGATCGTTAAGATGTTCGATGAATTCAAGGTTCACGGCTTCGAGTATTCAGGCGTTGTTTTGAGGATCAACAACGTACAGAGCTACTTCAATTCTTCTATGTCACTCCTTACTGATTCTGTCAGGAATGACTTGTTCTGGAGCGGTAAGCCGATCTACACAAAGGTCAAGGACGAGGCTCCCACACTTTACTTCGACAATGCCGAGATGAGCGACTCGATCGTATCAGACGGTTGCCGCGTATACGGTAAGGTTGAAGGTTCAGTTATTTTCAGAAGTGTTACGATCGCGAAAAATACAACTGTCAAGAACTGCGTAATCATGCAGGACGTTCACATCTCTGAGAACTGCCACCTTGAGAACGTAATCCTTGATAAGAACGCATTCGTAAGACCGGGCGTAAGACTTGTCGGACATCCCGACTATCCTATTGTTATAGGAAAAGGAGCAGGTATTTGATTATGGAAAAGAACATCAAAGTATTATTCGCTTCGTCAGAGTGCAGTCCGTTCGTCAAAGTCGGCGGTCTTGCAGACGTTGTAGGAAGCCTGCCTGTAGAGCTTAATAAGCAGGGAGTAGATGCACGTGTCATCATCCCGCTCTACAAGAAGATCAAGGTGAAGTACAGCGACAAACTTCATTTCCTCGGATGGAAGATGGTCCACATGGGATGGCGTTCACTCTATGCGGGTCTTTTCTCACTCGAGCTCAACGGAGTCGTATTCTACTTCATCGATAACGAGTACTATTTCAACTTCGATCAGATCTATGTTGATTATGTTTTCGATATCGAGCGTTATTGCTTCTATCAGAGAGCAGTACTCGACTTCATGGGCGATTTCATGGACTTCGAACCTAATGTTCTTCACTGCAATGACTGGCAGACAGGCATGATGCCCATGCTCCTTGACTGCCACTTCAAGAAGAATGGTTATCACACCAACGTTCAGACAGTCTATACGATCCACAACCTGAAGTATCAGGGTGTTCATTCTATCGACGTCGTAAGAGAGATGCTCGATCTTCCCGATGATTATCTCAGAGAGGATTTTTGCATTAAGGATAAGGCCATCAACTTCATGAAGGCCGGTATCGTTTTCTCCAATTCTGTTACGACGGTATCTCCGACTTATGCATATGAGATCATGACCGATTACTACGGCGAAGGTCTTAACTATACTTTGCAGAAGTATGCTTACAAGGTATCCGGAATTATCAACGGCATGAACGAACTCGAGTACGATCCTGCCAGCGACGAGAAGATCCCTATGAAGTATTCGATCAAGAATTACAAGGAAGGAAAGGCTGCATGCAAGAAGTCTCTGCAGGAGCAGCTTAATCTCGAAGTTAATCCCGGCGCTCCTCTTTGCGCAATGATCTCAAGACTTGTAGACCAGAAGGGATTGGATCTCCTGCTCTATGTATTGGAAGAGATGCTCTATGACGGCATGCAGGTAGTTATCCTTGGTACGGGCGATCCGTACTATGAGAGAGCTCTTGTTGACATTGCAAACCGCAATCAGGGCAAAATGTGCGCATGCATCGATTTCGACAGCGGCCTTGCACATACAATCTATGCCGCATCCGATATCTTCCTTATGCCGAGTATCTTTGAACCCTGTGGTCTGTCACAGCTCTGCTCAATGGCATACGGCTCTGTTCCTGTAGTAAGAGAGACAGGCGGACTTAAGGATACCGTTACTCCTTACAACGAATACACAGGCGAAGGAAACGGCTTCTCATTTGCAAACATCAATGCGCATGAGTTCCTGTTCGTTACCAAGTATGCAGCTGATATCTACCGTCATCATCAGGATGTATGGGACAAGATCATCGAAGCAGGCATGAAGGGCGACTATTCATGGAAGAAGAGTGCAGGCGAGTATGCAGGCCTCTATTCACTGATCACGGGCATCCCGAGGATCGAACCCGCTCCTGCCAAGGACGCGAAAAAGGAGCCTGCAGAGCCTAAGGCCGAGAAAAAGCCTGAAGCAAAGAAGGCAGCTCCCAAGAAAGCTCCGGCAAAGAAAGCCGCAGCCAAGAAGCCTGCAGCAAAGAAACCGGCAAAACCCGCTCCTGCAAAAGCAGAAGAGAAGAAGCCGGATGACAAGGAGAAGAAAGACTGATGAATTCTGAGAAGACTCAGAATAGTTCAAACAGTGCAAACAAGGCGCGGTGCATTCATGCATCGCGCCTTCCTGAGTACAGGCTTCCGTTTGGCGCAAGACCTGCCGCTTCCAATGTCGACATCTTTTTCGACTGCTATCAGGAAGCAACAAACGTAACGTTTTGCTACACATACGGCCTGTATCAGTTCTCATATCACGAAGAGCCGATGTATTCCGTATCAGGACTCGGAAGATACCGCGTGAATCTCATGCTTCCTTCCGAACCTTCGATACTGTTCTACTGGTTCAGATTTAATGTTCCCGGCGACTTGAAGGACCTGCCGGATAATTTCAGATCTGTTGGCGAGAACGATGAGAATCCCGCTCCGCAGATAACTCTTTATTACGGTGCGGGCATGGATACTCCCGACGGAGAGGGAACTTTATATACGGACCCTCCGAGAGTCGGAGCAAATGAAGACAAATATCCTTTTGCATTCCAGATAACCGTATATAACAAAGACTTCAAAACGCCTGAGTTCCTTAAGGGTGCGATGATGTATCAGATATTCCCTGACAGATTTGCAAGGGATACATCTTTCGATTATGAGAAGATGATCAACACCGATGCAAGACAGGAGCGAATCTATCACAAGGACTGGAATGAAGACGTAGATACAAAGGGCAAGCCGGAGACGGGTTATCTTGCATGTGATTTCTATGGCGGAAGTCTTAAGGGTATCGAAGAGAAACTCGATTACCTGAAAGAACTCGGAATCAATGTCCTTTATCTTAATCCGATCTTTGAAGCCAGATCTTCGCACAGATACGATACGGCTGACTATCTTAACGTCGACCCTATCCTCGGCGGCACATCGGCTTTCATGAGCCTCGAAAACGCTTGCCGCGAAAGAGGCATAAAGATAATTCTGGACGGCGTATTCAGCCACACGGGCGCAGACTCCAAATACTTTAACAAGTTTGACCGTTATGAAGGCGTTGGTGCATACAAGGCCTTTAATGAAGGCGAGGAGAGCCGATACCGTTCCTGGTATAACTTCTTCAGAAACCAGGACGGCTCTGTCGGATACGAGTCGTGGTGGGGATTTCCGGATCTTCCAAATATCAATGAAGACGACCTGTCTTACAGGAATTTCATTTTCGGTAAAGACGGCGTAGTCGATACATGGACTTCAAGAGGCGCTTCGGGCTTCAGGCTTGATGTTTCTGACGAGCTTCCGGACAGCTTCATAAGACAGATGAGACAGACCGTCAAAGAGAAGACGGGAGGAGAAGGCGCCGTAATAGGAGAAGTATGGGAAGACGCTTCCAATAAGTGCAGTTACGGCTCTTACCGTGATTTCATGCTCGGAAATACGCACGATTCCGTAATGGGTTATACGTTCAGGCACATCCTTTTGGATTTCCTTTGCGGATATATTGATGCGGATATAGCAAACACAAGGTTTGAGGGTTTCCGCGAGAGGTATCCGGAGGAAGCTTATTACGCGATGATGAATCTCGTGTCTTCACACGACGTTCCCAGGATCATGACCATGCTTTCCAGACCTGAAGATACTGATGACAGGGATATTCAGCGCGGATTCAAGGTTGAAGCCAAGTACTATGACATAGTATCGTCCCTTGCCAAGATGGCTTTTGCATTCCAGACATGCTACATAGGCGCGTCCTGCATCTACTACGGCGATGAAGTCCTTATGGAAGGCTATAAAGATCCGTTCAACAGAAGAACATATCCGTGGAACAGGGTGGACCGCAAAGGCCAGGAGGCTCTGGCTTACTTTAAGCGCATCGCAAGGATCAGGACCGAGAATGAGTGCCTCCGTACAGGCTATTACAAGACTCTCATGGCAGAAGGCGGCACGTTCGCCTTTGTAAGATACCTCAAGGAAGGCCGTGATGCATTCGGCAAGGAAGCATCGGGCAGCAGGGCGATCGTATTTGTCATGAACAGGTCTGATAAGCCGGTATACGTTGATGTCAGCGAGCATTACGGCAGTTTTGACTGTAAGGCGTCAGGTGACGACGGTGAGATCCGTCCGCTTTCAGAACAGTATATTCTGGGCGGAATCCTCGGCGGTACCAGGAAGATAGGCATCAAACCGTTCGGAACGGCATTTTTGGTTTTCTAAATTAAGAAATTTTTAGATTGATTTTGCAAAATAATGATAGAATAAATTTGCCGACATCTTGTCGGCATTTCTACTTTTATTGAAAGGCAGATCTATCAGGTGGGAAGCTCTCAAAAACGTGATTCTTTGAAGATCCTTGCGGCAATGACCGCAGTAATTATGCTGATTTTGTCGGTTGCCGCGTGCTCCGGAAAGACAGACACCTCTGATTCTTCAGAGACTACAACGTTAAGCACTGAGATCCTTCAGTCCGCAGCGACCACAATGATGCTCGAGACGGTATCCACCGACCCGACGCCTACCGCAACACCCACCGCAACTCCTACGCCCATGCCCACTCTGGCTCCCGAAGAGCGCGTTGTTACCGTTACATTTACCGGTGACTGCACTCTTACCCAGGATTACAGATCGAGCAACAAGAAGTTCGACAGCACTGTCGACGGTGACATGGAGTACTGCTTCCAGAACTGTGCAGAGTTTTTTAAGAGCGATGACCTTACACTCATTAACCTTGAAAACCCCGTTACAAACAAAACGGGACACAAGGATAACCAGTATATTTTCCGTATGGATCCCGATAACCTTGAGATGCTTACCACTAACGGCATCGAGGCAGTAAATATCGCAAATAACCACACGATGGATTTCTGGGAGGACGGCCTTCAGGATACAAGGGATAATCTCGATGAATACGGCATTATCTGGAGTGATGACAAATACGGTGCGACATTCACCGCATCCAACGGCATTATCATCGGAATGGTCGGACTCGGAAACGATACCAACGCATCAGATGTATCAGGCATAATCAAAGGCTTAAGAGATGACGGTGCATCGATCATTATCGCTTCATGCCATTTCGGTGCAGAAGGTACATATGAACCTACCGACAGACAGAAGAAGATAGCCCATGCTCTTATTGACGATTACGGCGTTGACATAGTGGTCGGAACACACCCCCACAGACTCCAGCCGATCGAGAAGTATAACGGGCATTATATCTTCTATTCTCTCTCGAACTTTTGTTTTGGTGGAAATTACTCATTAACCGACCCCGATTCTGTAATAATTCAATGCGATTTTATTATGGACGCGGACGGCTCCAAGTGCGTAGACTATAGACTGAGGGTTTTTCCTTATTGTCAGACATCCACAAGGCCCGGAAATGACTTTTGTCCAGCGCCTTATGAGTGGGAATCTGAAGATTATTTCAGGGTAATGGAGCGCCTCGACTGGGCGCAGGGCGACGAATAACGCCACTATATTTTGAAGGCAGGTATTTATCATGGCTGACGCTAAAGTTCTTGTTGTAATGGGTTCCGATTCAGATTTTCCGGTAATGGAAGGATGTTTCAAGATGCTGAACAAGTTCGGCGTCGGTTTCAAGGCTACGGTAGCTTCAGCTCACAGAACACCTGATAAGGCTATGTCTCTTGCAAGAAGCGCAGAGGCTGAAGGATTTAAGGTTATCATCGCTGCAGCAGGCCTTGCTGCACATCTCGGCGGCGTGTTGGCCGCAAATACGGCACTTCCCGTTATCGGAGTTCCCTGTAAGGGCGGCGCTCTTGCAGGTGTTGATGCTCTCTATGCGACAGTTCAGATGCCCACAGGCATTCCCGTAGCAACGGTTGCTATCGACGGCGGCTCAAACGCTGCTATTCTCGCATGCCAGATGCTCGCTTTGTCTGATGCTGAACTCATGCAGAAGATCAAGGACTACAAGGCAAGCCTCGCTTCCTCTGTTGAGGAGAGAGACGCAAGACTTCAGCAAAAGATCGCTGAAATGAATTAAGGTTATTGGATTATTTCATTAACATAGAACAATTTGAGTAAAGGATGGCTACAGGCACATGAGCGGAGTATTCGGATGTTATGACATCAAGGGCAGTAAAGAGGATGTAACGAGAGATACATACTACGGTATTTTCTCATTGCAGCACAGAGGTCAGGAATCTGCAGGTATTGCAGTCAATGACGACGGAACATTCCTCGTACACAAGGCTCCGGGTCTTGTAACCGACGTTTTCGATGAAGTTACTTTATCTGCTTTGGCAGGCACATGCGCCATCGGACATGCAAGAGGCGGTTCCCCCAGAGAAAGCGGCACAGATGCCATCCAGCCTATCTCCATCAAGTCCAGAGTAGGAAGCATTGCCCTCACATCTGATTCAGTCATCATGAATGCAAACAAGATCAGAGACGGTCTTAAGGATCAGGGTGCCATCTTCCAGACAAATACAGATTCAGAGATCATCCTTTCACTTTTCTCCAGAAACAGGATCAGAACAGAGGACTGCGAGCACGCTATCCTTGAGACAATGAAGGAGATCCACGGCGTTTACGCAATGATCTTCATGACAGAAGACAAGATGATCGGCGTAAGAGATCCCTATGGTTTGAGACCCTTGATCCTCGGTAAGCTCGGCGACAAGTACTATATCTCTTCAGAGTCATGCGCACTTGATGCAATCGGCTGCGAGATAATAAGAGATTTCGAACCCGGCGAGATCATCACAATCTCCAAGGAAGGCATGAGCTCTATCAAGTACGATGCAAACAGCGAAAAGAAAGACGGCAAGGTTTGCGTTTTCGAGTACGTATACGTTGCAAGACCTGACTCAGTTATCGACAAGATGTCCATCTTCGATTCAAGATACAGAGTAGGTATGGCTCTTGCAAAGGAGAGTCCTGCCGATGTAGACCTCGTTATCGGTGCACCTGACTCAGGCAACGCAGCTGCAGAAGGTTATGCTGCAGGTCTCGGCGTACAGTACGGCGCAGGACTTCTCAAGAACAGATACGTAGGAAGAACATTCATCAAGAGCACACAGCAGCAGAGAGAACTTGCAGTACGCATGAAGTTTGCTGCTCTTAAGACAGCTATTAAAGATAAGAAGATCGCCATCGTTGACGACTCACTCGTAAGAGGTACAACAACAAAGCACATCATCTCATTCCTGAGAGAGAACGGTGCTAAGGAAGTTCACGTAAGACTTGCTTCTCCGCCGGTTAAGTTCGGATGCTGCTACGGCGTTAACGCTTCTTCAGAGACAGAGCTTCCCGCAAGCACAAAGACAGTAGAAGAGATCAGAGACATGATCGGTGCTGATTCACTTGCTTATATCAGCCTTGATTCACTCAGAGCTTCACTCAACACTATCGACTGCGGCGTATGCTCCGCATGCTTTGACGGCAACTTCATTGCAGGCAAGGCTGAGGACGATGAAGAGTCAATCCATAAAGTAAAGTACAACTGATATCAGGAGACGGCATTAATGAAGATTGCGGTATTTGTTTCAGGCGGAGGAACCAACCTTCAGGCGATAATTGACAATACTAAGGACGGCATCCTGAAAGATATCGAGATCGTTCTTGTATTATCTTCTTCCAAAGATGCCTATGCGCTTGAAAGAGCCGCAAACAACGGTATCCCGTCTGCAGTGGTATCACGCAAGGATTTCGCTTCCATCGAGGAGTGGGATGACGCAGTCGTTAAAGCAGTTGAAAATTCCGGTGCCGAACTTGTTGTTCTTGCCGGTTACTTGTCATTGCTCGGTCCCAAGATCGTAAGCAAGTATTCAAACCGCATTATCAATATCCATCCGGCTCTTATCCCGTCTTTCTGCGGTGCAGGAATGTACGGCATAAGACCTCATAAGGCTGCTCTCGCAAAGGGCGTAAAGGTGTCAGGCGCCACAGTCCACTTCGTTAATGAAAATTACGATGAGGGACCGATCCTTTTACAAAAGGCCGTTGATGTCCTGCCTGATGACACTCCCGAATCTTTGCAGAAGAGGATCATGCAGGAGTGCGAATGGAAGATCCTTCCGCAGGCAATAAGACTCATTGCGGACGGCAAAGTTGAGATAGACAACAACATCTGCCGTATAAGATAAACCAGTATTAAATTTTGGAGGTGCATATATGATCACACAGAACCTTAGCCAGATCCTTAAGGAAAATGCTTATCCCGGAAGAGGAATCGTTATCGGCAAGTCCGAAGACGGCAAGTATGCTGTTACTGCTTACTTCATCATGGGCAGAAGCGTTAACTCAAGAAACCGTGTATTCACGGCTACGGAAGACGGAATCAAGACAGAGGCTTTCGATCCCTCACTTCTTACTGATCCGCACCTCATCATTTATTCACCCGTAAGAGTTCTTGGCAACAAGACTATCGTTACAAACGGTGACCAGACAGATACTATCTATGAGCTCA
>JAEIGA010006086.1_pt1 | contig 18367 bp, 16 predicted proteins | sample 9270691 | NCBI WGS metagenome assembly JAEIGA01 (sample SAMN17057246, study PRJNA624740) | gut metagenome | biome: biome; isolation source: fecal sample | host: Bos grunniens | place: China: Xizang | collected 2019
AGCACGACGTCGCGACCATTAAACTCCACACTGCCATCTACAGCACGACCATTTTCAATTTCTATCTTCAGAGCTTTGTTATAGTTTTGGAGCATTAATTCGATAAATTCTTCTTTGCTAACATCTTTCTTGTCGATTTCGTCAGCTGTTATTGTGAAGTTGCAGTGTTTTGTTGTTGTGGGGAAGTTGTAATATATGTTATAGACCAATCTACAATTGTTTTGCTTTAAAATATTTATAATCATATCTTTGACGTCTTTTTGTAGCATTGTATCGAAGGTTACACTCAGATTGCGACTTTGTGTGAGCTTTATGCTTTCAGCAGAAAAATTGCTTAACATCAAATCGATGTTTTCTTGAGTAGTATTGTCTAACGTGAAGGTGTACTCCATGGTTAAGACTAAATCTTGACCATTGTATTCGCAATTTGCACCGGTCATGATGCCTTTCATTGAGGCATTATTCATTTCCTGTTTGAGACCTAACTCAAGCCCTTCAGCTAAACTCTTAAGTATTTCTTTGTCTGATTGTGCATTTGCACTGAAAGCAGTGGTCATGATTATGACCAAGGCAGTAAAGATGTGATTTAGATATTTCATGATGTTATTGTATTAAAATGGTTTACGATATTTGTCGGGGTTGGAGTCTTCCATGATGGAGAGATATGATGTGTATCGACTTTGCGAAATCAGTTGCTCGTCGAGAGCTTGAAGCACAGCGCAACCGGGTTCGTGGGTGTGAGTGCAATTGTTGTATTTGCAATCTTTCGATATACGGAAAATTTCAGGGAAGTAGTGCGATACTTCTGCGCTATCGAAATCGATTGTTCCAAACCCTTTCACTCCGGGTATGTCGATTAATTGACCGCCTTCGGGCAGTTGGTGCATTTCGGAGAATGTGGTTGTGTGAGTGCCTGTCTGGTGCATGTCCGAAATTTCTCCTACTTTGAGGTTTATCCCGGGGATAAGGGCGTTTATCAATGATGATTTACCGACACCGCTGTTTCCGGCGAATAGCGAGACTTTGTCTTTTGCAGCTGCGATGAGGATGTCGATACCGATATTTTCAGTAGCCGAGGTATGAATCACGTTGTAACCGATTGATTCGTAGAGGTATGTCATCGCTTCAGCCAATTCTTTGTCGTCGTCGTCCCAAGTGTCGCATTTGTTGAAAACCAATGTTGCAGGAATATTGTATGCTTCGGCAGTCGCCAAAAAACGGTCGATGAAAGTTGTTGTTGTCGTCGGTTGACGCAAGGTCACGACAAGAAACGCGCAATCGATATTTGCAGCTAAGATATGGCTTTCCTTTGAGAGGTTGGAAGCACGACGAATTATGTAGTTTTTGCGTGTTTGGATTGCATTTATAAAGCCGGTACCGTCAGGGGTGAGTGTCAAATTGACGATGTCGCCGACTGCGACAGGGTTAGTTGTTCGTATTCCTTTAATTCGGAAATTACCTTTGACCTTGCAGTTGATTAATTGGTTGTCGTCAGTGCGAACGACGTACCAGCTACCTGTGTTTTTAATTATTTGTCCTTGCATGAATGCAAAGTTACATAAAAAAAAGATTTTTTACGCCCGGTTAATTAAGAAAAAAAGGTAATTTCATTAAATTCAGTCGCCAAATATTGCAGAAATATTATTTTTGAGCAAATCACAAGTATTTCATCTCACATCTGCCCTATCTTCAATTATTGATAATCAGTCTGTTACACATCGGTCTATCGTAAAGTTTTTTCAAAGTAGTTGAAAATCGAAATTAATTTTGTAATTTTGCGTAGTTTTTAGGAATCGAATTATTATTTAAGAATTAAATTTTAAGGTAAAAATGAACATTGAATTATTTGGATTTTGGGCAGGAGCTGTCTATGAAGCTCTTGATGCCTCAGAGACTCGCGTTTTGGGTTACAAACAAATCAAGAAAGCCACAAAGTTGAAAAAAGAAGAGATTATGATTGCTCTCGGTTGGTTAGGACGTGAGGGCAAGATTGTGGTAACAGTCAATGAAGATGACATTGTTGTCGAATTGGTTTAATAACGTTAACATTTCGACAAGTTCGGTCTAAATACAAAATAAGCGGCAAGAGAAACCTTGTCGCCTATTTTTTTATATCAACGGTTAATTATTTTCTGAAAACAATCGGATGTATTACTCTGACCGGGACATTTTGTCCGTCGATTTTTCCGGGAACCCAATCAGGCATTTTGCTAATAATTCTGACAGCTTCGTTATTGAGCGATTTTTCTACTCCTCTGAGGATTTGGATATTGCTAATCGAACCGTCAGAATTTACTACAAATGAGCAAATTACTCTTCCTTCGATACCTTTTTCGTATGCTTCTTTGGGGTATTCACGAGTCTTGTTAATGTATCTGACAAATTTTGTTTCTCCTCCCGGAAATGAAGGTTTTTCTGTCACATAGTCATATTCATAGACTTCTTTGTATTTAAGACATCCTTCATGGTTTACACCACAATTGACCTTGCACGTTTGTGCTTGAGCCAAAGAGTAGAACCCGAATGAGAGTATCAACAATGAAATAATTCTGATGTATGTATTAGCCATATTTACTATATTACTGGTTAATTTCACTGCAAATATATAACTCTTCCAAATAACATGCAAGAACATTAACATAGATTTATTATAGTGTTAATATACGTTTATGAAAGAGATGTGATTTGTGATTTATATATATTCTATATAATAGATTAAGTAAAATCACGTTATAATAGAAGGAAAAATTTGTAGTTAATGAATTTGAGATATATCATAATTTTAATATTTGCGTTAGTGTCAGTCGGCGTCGGCTATTCGCAAGAGGGATCTTCGGCGTATAGTTTTTTGGAGGTGCCATCGTCGAGCCACGCTTTTGCGTTGGGGGGCACAAATCCTAACGTTATCGATGACGACATCAACCTTGTGGAGCAAAATCCGGCATTATTAGGACCGGAGATTGATATGCAGGTAGGCTTCAACTATATGCACTATTTGGGATCGAGCAATTTTGCGGGAGTGAGATATGGCATGGCAGCAGGCGAGCGAGGAGCATGGTCGGCAGCTATTCAGTATCTTGGTTACGGGTCGATGCAGCAGACGGAGGTTGATGGTAGTGTTGTAGGGAATTTTTCGCCTCAGGATGTTGTGTTCAGCGGGATGTATTCACATGATTTCACCGATCGTCTCAGAGGGGGTATAAATGTTAAAATGATTTACTCTTCATACGAGCAATACACAGCGTTTGCATTGGCTACGGATTTGGGTTTGAATTATTATGATGAGGAACGAGATATGTCGTTGTCGTTGGTTGTAAAAAATCTCGGAGGACAGATTAAGCGCTTCGATCAAGCGTACGACCGATTGCCTTTCGACATTCAGTTGGGGTGGATGCAACGATTAGGCTCATCTCCTTTCCAACTCTCTATCACAGCATGGCATCTCAATAAGTGGAGTTTGCCGTATTATGCGGTGGAGGATAATGGTTCGGAGGTGAGAATTCTCAAGGAAAGTTTTGTGTCGAATTTGTTCCGTCATTTGGTGTTCGGTATTCAATATGCGGCTACCGACAAGTTCTACATTGCTTTGGGATATAATTATAAGACGCGTACAGATATGTCAACCTATAATCGCAATTTTTTGTCGGGATTTTCTGCCGGTGTAGGGCTTAAGGTAAAGTCGTTTGCGTTCAGTGTTTCATACGCACAGCCCCATAAGGCAGGCTCGTCGATTATGCTGAATTTATCGACAAATCTGTATGAGTTGTTACGTCGTTAAATTGTAAAAAGAAATAAATTAAGGAAACATGGCTGATAAAAAAATCATAATAGCGATCGATGGATTTTCATCGTCGGGAAAAAGCAGTATGGCAAAGCAGTTGGCAAAGACGATAGGATATGCCTACATTGATAGTGGAGCAATGTATCGTGCTGTGACTTTGTATGCCATGCGAAAAGGCATCTCCACGCCGGAGTCTTTGGATGAATCACGTTTGGTGGCAGAGTTGCCAAATATAGAGATTGGCTTTGTGGTCGATGAGCAGACAGGACGTTCGCGAACAGTGCTCAACGGAGAAGATGTCGAGGATATTATCCGCACGATAGAAGTGTCAAATCAAGTCAGCCCGGTATCGGCGGTGGCAGAGGTAAGGCGCGATTTGGTGCGTAAGCAACAAGCATTCGGACTCGGTAAGGGCATCGTCATGGATGGACGGGACATCGGCACAACGGTCTTTCCTTCGGCAGAGATGAAGGTTTTTGTCGATGCGTCGCCGGAGGTCAGAGCCAAGCGTCGCCATATCGAGCTTGCAGAGAAAGGTCAGGAAGTCAGCTACGATGAGGTGTATAAGAATGTGTGTGAGCGCGATCGTATCGACAGCACAAGAAAGGAGTCGCCATTGCGCAAAGCCGATGATGCTTATGTGCTCAATAATGATGAAATGAGCATCGAGGAGCAAAACCAATGGCTTATCGAGCTATATAACAAAATTGTTTCAATGCAAAAATAATCTGCTGTGCCACAAATAGAAATAGATAAAGATTCCGGTTTTTGCAACGGTGTCGTTACGGCAATACGCAAGGCTGAAGAGGAGCTTGAGAAGACGGGTCATTTGTATTGTTTGGGCGATATTGTTCACAATTCGAATGAAGTCGATAGGCTGTGTGCCAACGGATTGCAGACGATTACACATAGTGATTTGGCGTTGCTGCATGATGTCAAGGTATTGCTTCGGGCACATGGAGAGCCTCCGGAGACATATCGCATAGCATCTGAAAATCGTATCGAAATCATTGATGCGACGTGTCCTGTGGTGTTGCAGTTGCAGAAGCGCATCAAGAGTGCCTATACACAAAGCGGAAGCGAGGGAGAGAAGCCTTTGATTGTGATTTATGGGAAAAATGGTCACGCAGAAGTCAACGGGCTTGTCGGTCAGACCGACGGTGAGGCAGTTGTGATCCAATCGATAGAGGATATCGACAGTCTTGATTTGAGTCGAGACATTTTGCTTTATTCTCAGACGACAAAATCGCTTGAAGGGTTTCGTCAAGTGGTCGAAGAAATTCGACGCAGGAAGGTGTCGGGGAAGTTTGAGTTCTACGATACGATTTGCCGTCAGGTGGCAAACAGAATTCCGAAAATCAGGGAGTTTGCCGTAGCGCATGAGGTGGTACTGTTTGTGTGTGGCAAGAAGAGTTCAAACGGCAAGGTGCTGTTTCAGCAATGTCTTAACGTCAATCCCCGGTCATATTTCATTTCCAATGAGAAAGAGATCGATTCTGCATGGTTTGAGGGTGTTGAGCGTATCGGCATTTGTGGAGCGACATCGACACCTCGCTGGCTGATGAACAATGTAAAAACTTATTTGGAAAACATATTGTAATCCTTATGCTAAACGAATCGTTGGAGCAACAAGATGAGCGTTTCATGCGTGAGGCGTTGAAAGAGGCAAGTTTGGCATTTAATGAGGACGAAGTGCCTATCGGAGCAGTCATTGTCTGCCGAGGCAATGTTATAGCGCGAGCCCACAATCTGACAGAGCGTTTATGCGACGTGACAGCTCATGCCGAGATGCAAGCCATCACTGCCGCTTCGGAATATTTGGGTGGCAAATACCTCATCGATTGCACATTGTATGTGACAGTAGAGCCATGTCCGATGTGTGCCGGTGCTTTAGGTTGGAGTCAGATTTCGCGCATTGTATATGGCACAGCAGACACAAAACGCGGCTATACGACTTTTTTGTCGGCAAATCGCACGCCATTGCATCCCAAGACACTTGTGGTTTCGGGGGTTCTTGCCGACGAATGTAAGGAGCTTATGCAATCTTTTTTTCGCAATAAGCGTTAGCCCGAATTGCTTTTATAACATATAAAAAATTCTTTGTTCAGATGATAAAAAGGTGGATTGAAGCGATGCGATTGCGCACTTTGCCTGTCAGCTTGTCAGGAGTTGTCGCAGGATGCGGATGCGCGGCATTTTATGGTAAATTTTCAGTCATCCCGGCTATGTTGTGTCTTCTTTTTGCGTTGTTTGCACAGATAGCCTCTAATTTCGCAAACGAGTATTTCGATTTCAAGAATGGTCTTGACAAGAAAGGGCGCGAGGGGTTTCGTCGAGGCGTCACAGAAGGCGACATCAGTCCCGGAGCAATGAAGGCAGCCACGTTTGTTTCGTTGGGGATTGCGTGCCTTTTTGGACTGTTTATGCTTTTCTATGGTGGGTGGTGGCTGATATTGATAGGCATCGCCGTAGTGGTGTTTGCGTTGGCGTATAGCACCGGACCATATCCTCTTTCTCATCATGGATTGGGTGATGTTGCAGTCATTGTGTTTTTTGGGATTGTTCCTGTGACGTTGACATGCTTTTTGCAGATGGGCGATTGGAGCGGTCTAAGTGTGTCGTTGCCGGTATCGACGGCTATCGGTCTGCTTGCAGCCAATGTTTTGGTTGTCAACAATTATCGCGATATGGACGACGATAAGGCAGTCAATAAGCATACGACGGTAGTGATTTTCGGGCGCAAGGTTATGGGTTATGCCTATTTGTCGGCGGGATTAATCGCTATGCTGATTTTATTTCCTGTGTGGAGTATGCTCTCGTGGGAAATGTCGGTCGGTGTAGTCGTGGTTTACCTGCTTCCTCACATTGTGTTATGGCGCAATCTGACCTCTAAGCGAGGAGCGCAACTCAATCCGATATTGGGAAAGACAGCCATGCTCTTATTGGTTTTCACGACAGCATTGACAGCAGCCTTGTGTCTGAGTCATTTGTAGCAATCGTTCGCAGTATATATCATAGGAGAGGGTCATCGCTGTGGATGCGACAACCCTCTTTTCTTTTGCTCGGAATTTTGTTGTTCTCCGACTTTTCTTTTGCTCTCTTTTGCGCAACGACAACGATGCTTGCGTCGGGGCTCAATCAAAGAGGTTGCTCGGAGTTATTTCGCTGTTTTACGCATACGTTTTTTATTAACTTTGCGAAGCACTTGGGCTGTGCGAGCCGGGAGGTACATACGGAGCCAACCTTTGCCTGTCGGTTTGTAGAGCTTGTCTTCGGTGGTGAAGTGGTGAATCGAAGAGTCGATGTTGCCACGTCCACCAAATTCCGGTGCGTCGCTGTCGAGAATGATTTCGTATTCGCCTTCGGGAGCGAGGAAGCCATAATCGGGGAATGACTTGTTAGGGCTGAAATTGAAGACGAAGATTAGGTCACCACGTTTGAATGCGAGTATCTGATCGTCGTCTTTCTCCCATAGTTTTTCGATTACGGAGTCTTGGAAGTTGTAGGCTTCCGAGATTGTCTCTATCATTCGGTTGTCGAAATGGTTGAGGAACTTGTATTTGAGGTCTTGGCGATCGACGAGGTCCCACTGACGTCGTGCGTATTGGTGGCTCCAGCCGTTACCTTCTCGTGGGAAGTCAATCCATTCCGGATGACCGAACTCGTTGCCCATGAAATTGAGGTAGCCACCGTTTATGGAAGCGATAGTCACGAGGCGTATCATTTTGTGCAGCGCCATTCCGCGTTCGACCATGAAGTTGTCGTCACCGACCATCATGTGCCAATACATTTCTTTGTCGATGAGACGGAAGATGATAGTTTTGTCGCCGACGAGAGCTTGGTCGTGGCTTTCGGCGTATGCTATTGTCTTTTCATCGGCACGACGATTGGTCAGCTCCCAGAATATTGATGTCGGGTGCCAATCTTCGTCTTTGCGTTCTTTAATCATTTTAATCCAGTAGTCGGGCACACCCATAGCCATTCGATAGTCGAAACCGATACCCCCGTCTTCAAATTTGAGTGCCAAACCCGGCATACCACTCATTTCTTCGGCGATAGTGATTGCATTACGATTTACTTCGTGGATCAGGATATTAGCCAATGTCAGATATGTGATAGCGTTAGTGTCTTGTCCGCCGTCGTAGTAGTCGTTGTAGGAGCCGAAAGCTTTTCCGAGTCCGTGGTCGTAGTAAAGCATTGAAGTAACGCCGTCAAATCGGAAGCCGTCAAATCGGAATTCTTCGAGCCAATATTTGCAGTTGCTGAGCAAGAAGTGGAGCACTGAGTTTTTGCCGTAGTCGAAGCAAAGGCTGTCCCATGCCGGGTGTTCACGACGGTGGTCGGAGTAGAAGTATAGGTCGTGAGATCCGTCGAGACGTCCGAGGCCTTCTGATTCGTTTTTGACAGCGTGAGAGTGGACAATATCCATAATCACAGCTATGCCCAATCGGTGAGCTTCGTCAATAAGGTGTTTGAGCTGGTCGGGAGTTCCGAAGCGGCTTGAAGCTGCGAAGAAGTTGGAGACATGGTAGCCAAACGAGCCGTAATATGGATGCTCTTGTATCGCCATTATTTGTATAGCGTTGTAGCCGTCTTTGGCAATGCGAGGCAAGATATTTTCTCTGAATTCGTCGTAGGAGCCGACACGTGGTTCGATTTGCGCCATGCCGATGTGGCATTCGTAGATTAGCAATGGCTTAGTGTCGGGTTTGAAGCGTTTAGTCTTAAACTCGTATTTTTCTTTTGGGTCATAGACTTCAGCCGAGAAAATGTGGGTTATAGGGTCTTGCACTACTCTTGTGGCGTATGCCGGAATTCTTTCACCCTGACCGCCGTCCCAAGTGACGATCATTTTGTAGAGGTCGCCATGTTTGAGTGTATTTTTGTCAAGAGTGATTTCCCAGACTCCGTCGCCGATGTTTGAAAGGCGAAATTCATCTTTTTTCTGCCAGTCGGAGAAGGTTCCGACGAGCGTTATATCAGTAGCATTCGGGGCATATTCACGAAACACCCAACCTTTGCGTCCGTTTTTGTGAAGTCCGAAATATTTGTGAGCATTTGCGAAGTTAGAAAGAGAGCCATCTGTGGCAGATGTCAGGTCATTTAATTTTTCGATGACACTGTTGTGACGACCAATAATTGCATCGGCAAACGGTTCGAGCCATGGGTCGCTTTTCAGAATTGCTAATTTCTTTTTCATCTGTCTTGACTTTTATTTTTGTATCAATTAGTTTGTTTGTTTTGGTTTAGTGTATCTTTTAAAGGCTTGTCGTCGAGCGATAGTCCGAAGCAGTGTTTTATCGATGCACGAATTTGCTTTGCGTCTTTACTGTTTCCTTTCAGCACATTGAGCACGCCTTTGATGTATTGTTCTTTGGAGCGATAGTCGAGCAAGGCAGCCACGTTTGATTCGGAAAGCATCGGCTTATGGTTGAATACTCTGAGAATGCCTGCATAGTTGTTGGTCTCCAGCATTTGTCTGAATTCGGCTCTTAGGCGATTGAAGGTCTCGCGAGGGCGCAATTTTTCTTCGAGGCTTCTGAGGTGTTGTTCGAGTTCGGATATAGAGTTAAATCGTGCGTCGATGCGATATTCGACGTCGTGTTTCACTTTGTGGCGTACGTGGAGCAAAGCCTGGCTTTCGAGGTGGGAGCGAAACATTTTTGTAATCGCTGTTTTGACGGCATTGAAAATTTTGTCGGGGTCTTTACCTCTTCTTCGTGCCATGGTCTTTATGACGCCTTCTATCAGAAACATGTTTTCAATTTCGGCGACCTCGGGCACCATGATGTTTTTGTTACGCAGATAATCTACTTCGTTTTCTGTACGACGGTCGCGATCGACGATACCGCGGCTGTCGAGGTGGTGCATGTGTTTGAGGTCGTTGAAAGTACGCGTCGATTCGATCACTTTGTTGCAACTGCCTAACGGTCGGACCGTATAGTCGGGGAATACGAGAGGGTAAAGTTTTGCGTCGATGCTATGCACTGCATCGCCTTCGATGAATAGGACAGGCTTTCGAGTTCCCACCAAGTCGATAAACAGTTCTTCTCCGATGTTGTCGCCATGCAGGATTTCGTAGTCCCACGAGTTTTGTTGCATGTTGTAGCTTTTGACCCAGATGCAGACGTTCTCTGTTCGCGAGTTGACAAAAGCGACGTCGTAGGTATTGTAGATGAAAGTGCAGTCGGGGCGCAGGTTCTCGATAGCATTCCAGACGGTGTTAAGAATCGAGGGGTGGAGAAACATTGTCGGCGAGTCGATAAAAATCACAGCATTAGGCATTGCGTACAACACAGCCGAGATGTAGTAAAGCACAGCTTTTTCGCCCTGACTTAGCTTAATTGCCGAAATTGCATCATCGCCCGAATCGGTTGCAAACATCCATTTTCCTGCTTGTCGGATAATCTGATTGTTTGGAAAAATTTGTTGCCAAATAGCGATTAGCGAGTCGAGTTTTGTGGGTGTCGGCTCATGGTTTTCGCCCAAGATTCGTTGTGTCTTGCTATATAGCAGAGATTGAAATTCGTCGTTGAAGAGCATGTAGCCGAGTTTGTCAAGCTCGCTGACAGCACCACTTTTCAGATATGGCGACGATTTAATGGCATTGGCATAGAGCATATCAATCGAGCCTTCGAGCTTGCTTTCTTCGCGTTCCGGATAGAAAGCGCTGATAGCAGAGAGGATGTAGGCTTTGTTTTGGAAAGTCTTTATCAACTCATTCATAAATCGCGTCTTCCCGGAACCGTTGGCGCCTATCAGAGTGATTTGGCGCGATTTAGGGAATAGTGGCGGACGGGTTCCGTCTGTTTTTTTGGGCAAAGTCATCTCCATCATCTGATTGTGATTTTTATTTGTTTGCTGACGAGAAATCTGCATTACAAAAACAGTAAAGGGATTTTATCATTCCAAAGCAAATTATATTGACTTTAAAAATCGTCTTTACTATCTTTGGATTACAAAATTAACAAAAAAAGATGTAATAATGAAATAGGATTGAGCGAAAATTTGTAACTTTGTCGATAAATTTAATATACGTAATATGTTTTCAGGTATAGTAGAAGAAGCAGCCCAAGTAGTGGCGATAGATAGAGAAGAGGGAAATCTTCATTTGACTCTTAAGTGTACGTTTGCTCATGAGTTGAAAATCGACCAGAGCGTAGCGCACAATGGTGTTTGTCTGACAGTGGTGGATTTTCCGAGCGAGGAGACTTATCGAGTGACAGCAATCCAAGAGACGCTTAATCGCTCAAATCTCGGCGATTTGAAGGTCGGCGATTTGGTCAATTTGGAACGAAGCATGAAATTCGACGGTCGTCTTGACGGTCACATCGTGCAAGGTCATGTCGATACTACAGCATTATGCACCGAGCTAATCGAAGCCGACGGCAGCTGGTACTATAAATTTGAGTATCAGTTTGATGCCGAAATGGCGAAGAAAGGTTATGTGACAGTGGAGAAAGGCTCAATCACAGTCAATGGTGTCAGCTTGACAGTGTGTGATTCAGAGCGTGATTCGTTCCGAGTGGCTATCATCCCTTACACTCACGACAACACTAATTTCCACCGTATCGAGCCGGGAACAAAAGTCAATCTCGAGTTTGACATCATCGGAAAATACATCGCAAGAATAACGACTATCTAACAGTTCTCCAAACACTCATCAAAAAGGATAGCGTCTGAGACGACGCAACGACAAGATGTCGGCAAGCATCAAAAGCAAGACTATCAGCGGATTGGCGTGGAATGGCATTGAATCATTCGCGACGTCCGCTGTTAATTTTATCGTCTCCATAGTGTTGGCAAGAATTTTGGTGCCTGAGGATTTCGGTCTGATAGCCATTATCAACGCCCTGTTGTTGGCAGCATCTATCGTTGTCGATGCTGGGATGACAAACGCTCTTATTCGCAAAAAGGACTGCACGCCGACTGATTTTTCCACAGCATTTATCGGCAATGTGTCAGCTTCTGTGTTGTGCTACGCCGCGATATGGGCTATAGCGCCGATGCTTGCGCATTATTTTCAGTCGGAGGAATTATCGGATGCGCTACGAATTATGGGAGTAGCGACCGCTATCAATGCCTTATCGATTGTCCCACAGGCTATCCTCAGCAAAAAGATAGATTTCAAGTCGCAAGCCGCCATATCGCTTGTGGCATGTCTGGTGGCAAGCATAGTGGCTGTCGGCATAGCCATGGTCGGAGGTGGAGTGTGGGCGTTGGTTGTCAGAGAATTACTGTTTCATGCTCTGCGTGTCCCGCTGCTATGGCTGAAAGCGAGGTGGAAAATGCGTCCGACATTCTCATTTGAGTCATTCCGATCATTGTTCGGCTTTGGCTCCAAACTGATGTTTTCAAGCCTGCTCGACACTCTGTATATCAATCTTTTCACCACCTTTATCGGCAAAGTTCACAGCGCCTCGGCATTGGGATGCTACACACGAGCGTCAGCCTTAGCCGGCTACCCGGGCAAAAGCATGGCGAGCATTATGCAACGCGTGGCATACCCTTGCATGTCACGACTTCAAGACGACAGATTGGCGATGATGTCGGCGATGAGAAAGTTTATAGGATTGTCGGCATTTTCGGTCTTTCCTCTGATGCTCTGGATTATCGTAATGGCAGAACCGTTGGTGGAAATAATACTAACAAGCAAGTGGCTGACTATCATTCCATTACTGCAAATTCTATGCGCAACATTTATGTGGCAACCGATTCATGCTCTCAACCTCAATTTGTTGCAAGTCAAGGGGCGTAGCGATATCGTTTTGAAAATCGAAATCGCAAAAAAAGCAGTCGGAGCGACATTGTTCTTATTGCTTCTGCCTAAAGGCATTCTCTGGGTTTGTATCGGGCAATTAACCGTATCACTGATTTCTTTGGTGGTTAACTGCCATTTCGGGGGCAGATTAATCGGCATGGGGTTTATGAAGCAACTACGCCTTTTGATGCCTACACTGCTCAATGCCTGCCTAATGGCTCTATTGTGTCGGCTGATAGCCTGCCTTATCGATTCGCTATTACTGCAACTTTTAGTGTGCTTGATTTCCGGCATAATCATTTATTTCCTCGGCAGCCGATTAATGCGTCAACACGAAGCCAACGAATTAATCGACATCCTAAAATCATTTGCCTACAAGCAAAAATAGGCTCATCCTTTCTCTATATTACTTCTATCTCATCTATAGTCCCTATAGTATTTATAGTATCTATAATCACTATCCCTACTTTCCCTGCTTTCCCTGCAATCCTTTCTTTCCCTCCTTTCCCTGCTATCAGAGGGCATTAAGCGAGAGCGATTAGCGAGAGCATTGTGCGAGAGCGTTAAGTGAGGGTGAGTCGGAGGGCGATTCGGAGCGGATTGGCGTTTAAAAATTGCAAATACGACTATAAGTCTTGTCTGATTTTCATTTTTTTGCTAACTTTGTAGAGAAAAATTTGTTAATACAATAACACGCTAAATATTGATAAAGAAATGGCAAAAAAAGCATTATTAATGATTCTCGATGGTTGGGGCATCGGCAATCAAGACAAAGGAGATGTGATTTTCAACACCCCGACACCCTACATCGATTCTCTGACAAAGAACTACCCTAATTCGCAACTTATGGCATGCGGCGAGAATGTCGGTTTGCCTGACGGACAAATGGGTAACTCGGAAGTCGGACACCTCAACATCGGTGCCGGACGCGTTGTCTATCAAGATTTGGTCAAAATCAACAAAGCAATCGAAGACAAATCAATCCTAAGCAATAAGGAAATCATAAACGCATTCAGCTACGCAAAGCAAAACGGCAAGTCAATCCATTTTATGGGTCTTGCGTCAAACGGTGGTGTTCACAGCTCGTTGGTTCACCTTTATGCACTTTGCGACATTGCCAAAGAATATGGTTTGCAAGATGTGTTTATCCACTGCTTTATGGACGGACGAGACACCGATCCTAAATCGGGTGCAGGCTTTATCGCCGACATCCAAAAGCATTGCAGCCAAAGCGCAGGGCAAGTGGCAACAATCATCGGTCGCTACTATGCCATGGACCGCGACAAACGTTGGGAACGAGTGAAAGAAGCATACGATATGCTCATCGACGCAAAAGGCAAACAAGCCGACGACATGGTGAAAGCTGTGGAAGAGTCGTATGCCGAGGGTGTAACCGATGAGTTTATCAAGCCAATCGTCAATGCCAATATCGACGGTCGCATCAAAGAGGGCGACGTGGTGATATTCTTCAACTATCGCAACGACCGCGCCAAAGAGCTCACAATCGTTCTTACCCAACACGAAGAAAGCGGCATGAAGCCTATCGAGGGTCTTCAATACTATTGTATGACGCCATACGACGCTTCGTTCACAGGCGTCCACATCCTCTTCGACAAGGAAAATGTCAACAACACTTTGGGCGAATATCTCTCGGCAAACTCCAAGAGCCAGCTCCACATCGCTGAGACAGAGAAGTATGCCCACGTCACATTCTTCTTCAACGGCGGACGCGAGAAAGAGTTTGAAGGCGAAGAGCGCATCCTTGTGCCATCGCCAAAGGTGGCAACCTACGACCTTAAGCCTGAGATGAGTGCTTACGAAGTGAAAGACAAGCTCGTCGAAGCAATCGCCACAGAGAAGTATGACTTCATCGTTGTCAACTATGCCAACGGTGACATGGTGGGACACACAGGCGTAATGGAAGCAATCGAAAAGGCAGTCATCGCAATCGACGAATGTGTCAAAGAGACAGTCGAAGCAGCCAAGGCTCACGGCTATGAGACAATCATCATCGCCGACCATGGAAATGCCGACAATGCCCTCAATCCTGACGGATCGCCACAACCTGCTCACTCGCTTAACCCTGTGCCATTTATCTACGTCACAGAGCGCAAGGACGCAACAGTGGAAAACGGCAGACTTGCCGATGTCGCTCCTTCATTGCTCCAAATCATGGGGCTTGCTCAGCCGAAAGAGATGACCGGCAAATCGCTTATCAAGTAAGCACTTTTTCACAAGCAATCATATTCAAGGCAGCCGACATTCAGTACGACTGCCTTTTTTGTGCATAATTTTGGCACAAATCATCACAGTTACAGAAAAAAATCGCTAACTTTGTAGCTTAAATCGAAATTTATGCAGGATATTAGGAACATAGCAATCATTGCTCACGTTGACCATGGCAAAACGACGCTTGTCGATAAGATGCTACTTGCCGGTCATCTATTCAGAGAAAACCAAAGCACCGGAGAGTTAATCCTCGACAATAATGATTTGGAACGCGAACGTGGCATAACAATCCTATCAAAGAACGTTTCTATCGACTATAAAGGTACAAAGATAAACATCATCGACACTCCGGGTCACGCCGACTTCGGAGGCGAGGTGGAACGCGTGCTTAACATGGCAGACGGTTGCCTGCTGCTTGTCGATGCTTTTGAGGGTCCGATGCCGCAGACTCGTTTTGTGCTTCAAAAAGCCATTCAAATGGGGCTTAAGCCGGTGGTCGTTGTCAATAAGGTGGATAAGCCAAATTGTCGCCCCGATGAAGTCAACGAAATGGTGTTTGACCTTATGTTTAACCTCAACGCTACTGAAGAGCAGCTTGATTTCCCGACCATTTACGGCTCAGCAAAACAAAATTGGATGAGCAAAGATTGGAAAAATCCGACTACCGACATCACCGCATTGCTTGACACTATCATCCAACATATCCCCGCCCCGACACAGCTCGAAGGCGACGCCCAGATGCTTATCACTTCGTTGGACTTCTCAAACTATGTCGGACGTATCGCAATCGGACGCGTGCATCGCGGCGTTATCAAAGAAGGCATGGACATCGCTCTATGCAAAAAAGACGGCTCGGTGCAAAAGCAACGCATCAAGGAGCTTCACACTTTTGAAGGCATGACACGTAAGAAGACCGACCAAGTCGGCAGTGGCGACATTTGCGCTATCGTCGGACTTGAAAGCTTCGAAATCGGCGACACTATCTCGACAATCGAAAACCCTGAGCCTCTGCCTCGTATCGCTATCGACGAGCCGACAATGTCGATGACTTTCACTATCAACGACTCTCCTTTCTTCGGCAAAGACGGAAAATATGTCACCTCTCGCCACATCGCCGAGCGTCTGACCAAAGAGCTTGACCGCAACCTTGCGCTCAGAGTCAGCAAGTCGGAGACTGAAGACGTGTGGACTGTCTATGGTCGTGGCGTGTTGCACCTCTCTGTACTCATCGAGACAATGCGTCGCGAAGGCTACGAGCTACAAGTCGGTCAGCCACAAGTCATTATCAAAGAAATCGACGGAGTGAAATGCGAGCCTATCGAAGCGCTGTCGATAAATGTCCCTGAGGAATATTCAAGCAAGGTGGTCGATATGGTGACACGTCGCAAAGGCGAAATTGTCTCTATGGAAACTCAAAACGACCGCATTCACATCGAATTCAATATCCCGTCGCGAGGAATTATCGGCTTGCGCAATAATGTGCTAACAGCCACTGCCGGCGAAGCAATCATGGCTCACCGATTTGCCGAATACCAACCATGGAAAGGCGACATCGAACGACGCACCAACGGCTCACTAATCGCTATGGAAGCCGGTACTGCCTACGCCTACGCTATCGATAAGCTCCAAGACCGCGGACGTTTCTTCATCTTCCCTCAAGAGGAAGTCTATGCAGGACAAGTGGTCGGCGAAAATGCCAAGGATAACGACATCGTTGTCAACGTCACCAAATCCAAGAAGCTGACCAACATGCGTGCCAGCGGTGCCGACGACAAAGCGCGCATCATCCCTCCGGTGGTGTTCTCTTTGGAAGAAGCGTTGGAATACATCAAGGAAGACGAATACGTCGAAGTCACCCCTAACCATATTCGCCTGCGAAAGATTATCCTCGACGAAATCGAACGCAAACGTGCCAACCGATAATAAGTAAAGTCGGCAACACACAATAGAGGGAATTTCCTAAAGAACTACCCAAATCCGGGAATTTTTAGAAATTCACCGGATATTATTCATTGCAATTCTTGATTAGAAAAATAAATCTATAGCAAAAAAGGCTCTCAGTCATCTCCGACCGAAAGCCTTTTTTCTATTTAAGGATATTGTTTTAGTTTAAACGACAATTATTTTTTGTAATTGTCAATGTGGATGTTTTGATTGTTGTCCCTTTGATGTTTTTAAGCGCAAATTTCATTTTCATAGTAGATGGTAAATATGGCAATCCATTTTTCCAACCATTACAAAGTCCTTCCATAAATTCATCAAATAGTTTTATAGCTCGCCCTTTTTCATAATCTTCGAATACAAAAGAAGCCAAATCAACATTAAACGATGCTTTTAATTCTAAACATTCTGATGAAGTTAAACTACCACCACTGATATCAATACATTCGATATAATAATCATCAAATGAATCTATATCGTCATCCGTTCCTGAACAAGCGAATAAACCAATGCAAAAAACTAATGCTACAAAAGCATTGATACAAAAATTAATCTGCTTCATATAAATTATATTTAGTTGTTAAAAAATCTTTTGGCAAATATAATAATAAAAATCTCCCCTCCCATTTTATTAACACACGTTAACTATTTGCACTATCATTACATACACGAAATTCACTAATTACTCCATTTGGTTCCCATCTGTCCCATTGTCCCATCTATCCCATTTGTACCATTTGTACCATTTGTACCATTTGTACCAAATGTACCAAATGTACCGTTCCTCCCGGGTGGGACAAGTGGGACAGTCGTTGACACAATGCGAACACTATAGCCCGAGAATGCGTTGTATCTATAGAAAAGACACTATGCTTAAACACTGCTATGAAAAAACTTCTTCTACTGTCTATTGCATTTTTTACGCTGACTCTGCCGGCTCAAAAGACTTGGCAGACGACCGAGCCCGTCGAGCAAATCAGCATACGCTCCAATCAGTTGCCGATAGAAGCACAAACGTTTATCAACACTCTTTTTCCGTCGATTGCCATAAAATCGGCTATACGCGACATCGCCGACGATGAGTACGACGTCACGATGACCAACGGCTATGAGATGATTTTCGACAACGAAGGTTATTGGCTTGAAATCGATGCTCCGGACAACGCGATGTTTCCCTGTGGCATCATCGAGCAAATAGTCGAGACCGATGTATTCATCTCTCTTTTGGAAAACGAAATCGCTGCCGAGCCGATAGCCTGCTACGTCAAGTCGGTGGCCTATATCCCCGACTATGGCTATGTCATCCTATACTCTCTTCCAAACCGCGAGGAGGAGAATATCATCATCGACACCGACGGAAACATTTGGGGTTGGCACTGACAACTACGACATCAATTGGTAGGCAAAGACCGATAGTATCAATATCGGAGCAAGGTATCTGACCAAGACTCTGACTATCGGGAAAAAGTGTACGGCGACTTTGCCATTGTTGGTGACCTCATTGCGAAAGAAGTCTTTTGGCACTACCCAACCGACATAAATACACGTCAGCAACGCCGCTATCGGAAGCATGTAATTGGTCGTCGTCGAATCCAAGAAGTCAAAAAGGTTTTTGCCAAACAACGTCATATCCGAAAGCACCCCTTGCGACAACG
>JAEIGA010006087.1_pt1 | contig 18365 bp, 14 predicted proteins | sample 9270691 | NCBI WGS metagenome assembly JAEIGA01 (sample SAMN17057246, study PRJNA624740) | gut metagenome | biome: biome; isolation source: fecal sample | host: Bos grunniens | place: China: Xizang | collected 2019
CTTCTAATGTATCGCTTAACGCACAAGAAACAGGAATTGCTATCATTTCTTTTGGTTTTATCATCATCGGTTGAACATAATAACACTGTATTTCCCCAAGTGAGTTTCTATGTTTTTCATCATAAGTTTCGAGCTGAAATTCACGAAAATTGCTTTTCCCGTCATTTAAGCAAAGATTTAAGTTCTGGAACAATTTTGCTATATTACTCGGATTATAAATAGTTAAAATTGCACGAAAATAATTTTCTTTGATATAATATTTTGAAACATAGAATTTTAATGAGCGTTTTTTGTTATAAACAGTTAAAGCAATAAACGAAATTATAGCTGTTATAAGTGAAGTTGCTATAGATATTAACAGTGTTTGCCACCAATTCATGTCTTTCTCCTTTTATAAGTCTAAAAGTATCTTTTAGATAATTTATATTCTCTCGATTATAAGATTTCGTTTATCTGTTCCCATTCTTTTTTAAAGTTTTCTGCTTTATACGTTGAAGAAACCATCAAATGAAGATTTAACCCTGTCGCACTTCTTAAAAATATTTTTTCATACGCGTATACAGGGATTTGTTTATTATTATTGAATCGTCTATCTGGTGTTCCATTGTTATTTACGTATTGCCAAGTATTATATAGGAACGTAGCATCACTCGGCGCAATTTCAGTTTCAACAAATTGTGTATATTCTAATGAAACGGAAATATCGTGGTATCGCAATGCGCCAACTTGAAAAAATCCAACAACAAGTATTTTATCAGGTAAAAAAATATATTGCGTTCCACCTATCAATAATTGATAAACTTTTATATCGTTTACTATTTTCAAATAGCCTGGCGCCTTGGCAAAAGAAAAATAAACGCGCCCACGCTTTACATTTGTCCCAACCCCCGCGTTCACTCTTGAATACGCGACCTGCTCATATTGTTCAATATTCCAAACCTTGCTACAACTACACAAAAGCGATAAAGCATTGTTTCGCTGTTCTATTATGGGCGCAATATCTTTATCAATACTATATTCTACTAGAATAAATCTGCGTGAATTTATAAAAATTGCGAAACCAACAACCAGGCAAGATAGTGCCAATAATATCGGAGTCCAAATATTTTCAGGAATAATCTCATGAAAACAAGACCAAATAAAAACTATCGTCAATCCAACTAGCCAAGTAAAAAAATTCTTTAACTTTATCGATTTAATCTTCTCGATAAATAGTTTATTTTCAGGCGTGGATAAGGCATCAATTTTTCCATTCACTACCGAATAAGTTTGTGAATTTTCCAAATTGTATCTTTCCATAGAATTCGCTCTTGGCAATTTACCATTTTGCGTCCGTTGAGAACGTGTTTCTTCAACATAGGAAATCCCTGTACCTGGTATAGAATATGTTGTCCTAGTTCCACCGTCAGCCTTCCACGTTTTACGATAGCCTGGTCCACCCCAACTATAACCTATACCGCTTTTACTGATATTTATCCTAAACCCCAGCCCTACATTTATGCTTTTTCTATAACGCCAACCCATAAAACCCTCTTCTGTAAAAAAGTGCGCCCATAGAGAGCGCACGAAAAACGCACCTCTCAATGTTGCTACACATTTCCCCAAAACCAGGCGAGAGCATACGTTTTTACCAACAGTATGCCCTAATTTTGGGTTATTAAAAATGTGTAGCATAGTTATTATAGCATATATTTTCAAAAAACTCAATCCCTTTTGCCGTATGCAAACAAATTTATAGATTCAAATCCCACTAGGGCGTAATTTTACCACACATTGAATTAAAGTGTGTGGGACAAAATCTATCGTGACGTTTTCTAAAAAATTGTAATAAAAAAGACCTATAGAAGCGTGAAAACGCTCTTATAGGTCTTAATTTTTGCTATAAAACGCCAATTTCAGCGTAAAAATATAAAAAATATAGGTCTATAAGCAAAATACTTATAGACCCATACAGATGGCTGCCCCTGTCAGGCTCGAACTGACGACACACGGATTAACAGCCCAAAAAACACTTTTTGAGGTCGCTGAAAGCCTTTATTTTAAAGGGATTCAGCGTGTTTTTATTTAGTCCATACTTTAGTCCAAAAAGCGTTGGATTTAACCCTACATTTGAACTATTTTCTCAAAAAACCCGCCAATTACAAAACTTTACCCACTTGTATATATATACATATAACTTTTTCTTAGCCCTACGAGCAACGGACCAATTGTCCGTGTTTTACTATAGCTGAATTTGCGTAGCTCCCTATATATACTAATATTTTCGCGCGCACGCGCGCGCGTGAAAACATCATATCATTTTACAGAAAAATAAGGCATTTTTTAACAGAGGTGGATTCGAAGCAAATCTACCTTCTACAACCCTTTATTTAAAAGGGATTTAAGACTATGTGGCAACTGTGCGACGCACCTTTTGACGCCAATTTTATACATTTTTTCAGTATTTCTACCCCAAAAATAATTCGCAATAAATATCAAAAGTCCAAGCACTTCTAACTTTGATTAGACTTTTTGTTATTATATATAAATTGTTGCTAACAAGGATGTTAGGAATGTAACATTTTCAATGCCACCCCGATTATTTTATCAAGATTATCTGCCATAAACAACGGCACGTTCAAAACCTTTCCATCAAGCGACAAATTTCTTAAAGACAATCTAACAATCAGCGGCGTTTCTTCCTCATATTGCTTCTCATAATTTTTGATGCTTGTTGCCTTAACATTAGTTCCCGCTTTCGTTTCTACAGGTATTATATCGTTTTCTCTTTGAATAATAAAATCCACTTCATACGGTGCATTCGCCCAATATCTCGGCATGACCTCAAATTGCCTTAACATACTTTGCAACACAAAATTTTCGGTTAATGCTCCTTTAAATTCGGTAAACAATCTGTTATCTTCCATAAAAGCGGAAGTCGCCAAATGCGAATGTTTACGAAGCAATCCTACGTCGCCCATATAAATCTTAAACGCCGTAAGATCGTTATATGCCGAAAGCGGCAACCCAGGTTTTGCAATACGGAACACCTTTTTCGCTAAATCCGCATTATAAAGCCAATTCAGAGCATTTTCATATTCTCTTGCTCTTGCCCCTTCTTTTACTGCGCTGTAAAGAAACTTCTTATTTTCTCGCGCAAGTTGAGAAGGCAACGAATCCCAGATAAGCTGTATTTTGGGTACATCCGTTGTTTCCGCATGTTTTGCAAAATCGCTTTGATAGGACGTCAATATATCCGAAAGCACTTTATCCGCTGCTTTTATATCCCCGTCCTCCGTCCAAACTAATACCGCTTCGGGCATACCGCCCGTAACAAAATACATCTTGAGTTTTTCTACAAGAGGATTGAAAAATGCATCAGGAATTTGCTCAATTAAATCAATTTGAGAAAGATATTCTGCGAAATTTTCATCACCGTTTGCAATTAAAAACTCCGTAAAAGTCATCGGTCCCATTTCAAGGAAATCAACCTTACCTACGGGAAATCCCTTGGAAAGTTTTAACCCGAGCAACGAGCCAGCGCTTACGATATAATATTCGGGCGCATCCTCACAAAAATATTTAAGCGCGTTTAAAGCTTCTTCGCAAGCTTGGATTTCATCAAAAATAATCAGCGTATCCGTCGTTATTTTTTTACCGCTTGCCATTGCAAGATTTTTAAGTATTCTACGAACATCTTTCGTCGTTTCAAAAAACTGCTTATATTCTTCTTGCTTGTCAAAGTTGATATGCAAATACCCGTCTTTAAATTCTTTGCCGAATTCTTCCAATACCCAAGTCTTTCCAACTTGTCTTGCACCTTTTACGATCAGAGGTTTTCTTCTTTTGGATACTTTCCATTTCCGTAAATCGTCAAGTATAAAACGTTTCAAACGACTACCTCCTAAACCTTTTTCATGATTATAGCACATCCAAACAAGGGAGTCAACTGTTTTTATAAAAATGTGATTTTTTTCACCAAACATTTAAGAAATATGTGATTTTTAGTCGATAAAAGGATGTAAGGATTAACAGCCGGTTTCCTTAAATTTTCAAAATCGCTACAAGGCTTTATTTTAAATGGATTTTGTGATCGATAAAAATTTTACGCTTCATCTACGCTTCACTTTTTTAAGCTTAATATTCCTATATTTTTGTTAAAATGATTTCTAAATTTCCTTGTAATCGGTATTCCCTCATGCTTGCAGGAATAAAATAACTGTCCCCTTGCTTTATTTCCATTCCGTTGATAAACCCGTTCCCTTTTACACAAGTAATACATTGAAAGGATTTTTCATCTGCACAAAATACTTGCTCACCGTCCACCATATATTTTTCAACAGTGAAATATTCGCACTTCCCAAGACAATCTTCAAAGCATATCCGTTGAAATTTATATAAATTCGTCACCTTTAACGCTTTGTCAATATGCAATTCTCTTTCCTTGCCGTTTTTATCTTTTCTCCCATAATCGTACACTCGGTAAGTCAAATTACTGTTTTGCTGTATCTCGCATATCAAACAACCCTTTCCGATCGCGTGGATCGTGCCCGACGGAATAAAATAACATTCCCCTGCTTTTACCTCGTAAAAGTTAAGAAGCTCGGTTAAACGATTTTCTTGAATTGCTCTTTCGTATTCTTCTTTCGTTACATCACGGTTAAAACCAAGGTATATCCCTGCACCTTGCTCCGCTTCCACGATATACCACATTTCCGTTTTCCCGAAAGAGTTTTCGTGCTTTAAAGCGTATTCGTCCGACGGGTGTACTTGTACGGATAAATCCTGTTTTGCATCAATAAACTTGATGAGCACGGGAAAGAACGGAAACTTTTTACAATTCGTTCCCAAGTCCGTTTCCGTAGCAGTTTCCGCAAGCGTTTTATCGTTTGAAAGACGAGTTAAACCGTCTTTATGGAAAGAGAGTTCCCAGCTTTCTGCACAAGGGCTTTTATCCGTTTGCTTGCCGTATTTCGTTTTTAATTTTTTCCCACCCCAAAGATAATCTTTAAATTCAGGATATAATTTTGAAATTTTCATATAAGTTTTACGCCTTCGAAAACAAAACCTTCTCGTTTATCTTCACGATACGTTTTCACTGTTACATTATCCAAAGTTAAGCCGTTGATATGCCGAAAATAAATGCCTTTTGCGGGTAAAATCCGTCCGTAAACGAATACCTCAGGGTAATCCTGCGCCTCTTCGGGCACTTCTTTTTAACAGGCTTGCACCCCCTATTTTTAGAAACGCTAACCACCTTTATTTTCAAGGGATTCAGCGTTTGTGAATTTGTTACGCCCAAATCACGCCCAAATTTTCTCGAAATATTTTTAATGGGAAAATGTAAAGATTAACAGCCAGTTTCCTGAAATTTTTAAAATCGCTACAAGCCTTTATTTTAAAGGGATTCAGCGTCTCTCAAAAATTCACGCTCGGTTTACGCTCTATTTTCTCTACATCCTCTTTTCGATCCCTCTAAAAGATTTTAGAAATATAACTTAAACTATTTATTCTTATTGCTAATGTAATACTCGCCGTGAATATCCTTTCCGCTACGCCCTTGTCCAATAATTGCCAAACTTAATCTTTTCATCGTCTATTACTTCTTTTATTGGTTTTATAAAAATTCACTCTTTAGTTAGAACGAATATCCTTCCACGCTGTAATACGCCATATTCGTTTGTCTAACGTCCAAACGCCCAAAACAAGCGCATACAGGCACGTCGCTCTTTACCCAAACGGTGTATTGCACCGATTCGCCAAGCATAAATCCCTTTTCTCCCATAGGTTTATCCAAACGAATACAAGTCGTTCTCATTCCGTCAAGTGCTACGAATATTCCCGTTTCGGGTTCTCTATCCTCGAATACGAACACTAATTCAATATTAGCTTTTTCCGCATTTAAATTCGTAATCATAAGCGCCTCGTGGCCTTCAAATTCGGGATTTTCCCCCTTGGGCGGTAAATACCCATCACAAAATACCCAGTTTTTCTTTCCTATCATCTTTCTTTCTCCTTATTTAAAAATCTTCGGTACGGCTTTATCGTTATAGGTCGTCATACGCTTTGCTCCGTCTTTGCCGATTAAATAGCAATCTTCAATTCGGAAACTGCCCCATTCCATACCCTTGAAATACGCGTCGATACAAATTGCCATATTTTCTTGAATAACACGCTTGTTTCCAACCGTAAACGTCGGCGCTTCACATTCAAGCATACCCGTACTGTGCAAACTGCCGTAAGGACAATAATCGATATATCCGTACTTCGTCAAATATTCCGTATACGCGTTTAAAACGATATCGCAAGGCGTGCCTGCGTTCATCTTCGCCGAAGCATAGTTCAAAGCATCATACGCGCACATAACGGCATCTTTAATCTTTTGAGGAATTTTACCAAGTACCAACGGTGAACAAATAATTCCGTTATACCCCTCGTAAGAAACGCCTGCCGCAAGGTTGATAATCTCGCTTTCTTCGATTTTACGCAAGGTATTTCTACACATACTTATGTACGAGTTTTTCGGGCCTGTCGCTACCATCGGTGCAAACGATTGCACATAGCTCTCTGCACCGAGCTTCATCATCTCCGCCTCGAACATACCCTCGATATGGCGTTCCGTCATACCCACTTCAATTTTGGGTACGACGTTTTCAAACATTTGAGATACCATCGCCCAGTTCGTTTTCAAGCACTCGATTTCCGCAGCGCTTTTAATAATTCTCTGCTCGTAGTGTACGTCGTCAAAATCGACAATTTCTGCACCGTTAAACACCGCTTTGAGTTTATTCATAATAATCGCGGGGAAAATAAGTCTACCGATGAACGCAACCTTTTTTACGTTAGGATGTTCCGCTTTTACTTGTGCAAATAATTCCGCAAAGTCCAACTGTCCTTCCGTGTCGTATTCAAAACCGCTCACCTCTCCGATTTCGGGTAAAATAGCGATACGGCTGTTGGGCAATTTATTTTGCACCAAGCAATAATCGTAGGAAGCTTGACCGCTGCATACAACCACCTGCCCTTCTTTGGGGATAACGATTGCCGAGCTTTCGTTTACGGGCGCAAACCCGCAATAGTAGCGTACGATACCGATTTCTAAAAGGTTGGAAAAACCAACGAGGATATCTATACCTTGTTCATGCATTTTCGCGCGGATCGCTTCTACTCTCTGCGCATATTCTTTTGCTTCAATAGTGGGATAATTCATAATTTTTTTCTCCTTATTTTATAAAATTTTTCACGTTCTTCGTCAACAACGAAAGATACGTGTTTTCGTCTATTCCGTTCTCTAACGCCATTTGTTTTACGCCCCGTAAAATATGCGCGTAACCAAGTCCACCGTATTGTTTCCACATGCTCTTTAAGCATATATCGTTACATACGAGGATTTTATCGCCGTACCCCTCGTCTAACAACCTTTTCAACACCTGTACACGTTCTAAATCGTAGGCAAACCTTCTTTCTTTATTGACGTAAAACTCTTTACCGAAATTATCGAATTCCACGTACGCTCCTTTATCCAACAATCCGCGGATATAATCGGGGCGTATTTTTACGTCGACATGGTCGATACAAATTTTTTCGGGGGACATGCCCTCACGCGTTAAAATTTCTATCACTTCAAAGCCGTTCTCGGTATACAAATCCGTATGCACGTGTATGGCTTTGCCCGTTTCCGCCCCCACGATTCCCGCCGCCGTCAAGACCTTTTTCTCATCTGCACTAATCACCGCGCTCGTACCAATTTCACCGATAATCCCTGCTTTGACTTCCGTACCGTGTATACCTTCTACGATATCCTTTCGCATTTCGTCGGCTAATTGTGCTACACTCGCATCTTTGACGTACGGCGCGTGCGCTTTATGATAGTAATGTCCGCAACCTGCAATAATATGTACGCCCGTGCGTTTGGAAACTTCCTTTAAGGCAAGCGGATCACGCCCGATTTCGTCCAAAGTACAGTCTATTATCGTATTCCCGCCGTGCACTTTAAAATACTCTAACTCGTATACGGCGTTTTCTATCCCCTCTTGCAACGCGTTGTCTAATACCGCATACGGGTCAAGACATACTTCCGCGCGGTGCTCCGTTTGGAACGGTTCGCGGAAAATAGGTGGTTCGTTGCCTGTAACGTCTACACAATGCCGCATATCTATGAAAATATGCTCGTGCGAAGAGGTAACGCCCAGTTCGTTTTCGTTAATTTCACCTAATACCGTCGTTATCATTTTTTAATCCCTCTATCGCCGTATTCCGCTATATAGCGTTTGAGAATTTTATTCGTTTCTATATCCGCGTCACCTACCGTGTTAGAACAGAAAATGACGCCCTCAATCTTACTGTTTTCTAACAAACCAAAATATCTTTTAAGCTGTTTTTCAAACAATACGGGGTCCATAGGTTTCGTACCTTCGTCTAAATAATCCCAAAGATATATGCCCAGCATTACGGGCTTGCCTTGGGCTATTGTAAAGAGTTTTTTAAGATATTCTTCCACACCGTCTAATTTATCCGCTCCCCACACCCAAAAGGTTATGCCGTCGAAACATTCCATATATTGTTCAAGATTGAAATCTAATTGATTGTTATAAAGTACGCACCAAAAATCCAAGCCGTTGGCATTGAGTTTGGCTTTTATCTTTTTCAAAACTTCGGGCGTAAAGCGTTGCATTCTTTTGGGCGAGAAGAAATCGTCCACGATACCGCCTGTGATATTTTCACCTACGGAAAGCACATCCAAAATATCTTGCGTATTGCCAAGTTCTGCCTCGGGCAACGGCGTACTTGCATCGCCAAGCACCGACCACTTTACTTCCTTTAACGCCGAAAAACGCTTTGCAAACGGCGCAAAAGGCGGTTGAATATTCCCACCGTACGATACGATAAATGCGTTCTTTATCCCGTACTCGTTGGCAAATTCTTCGGGCGTCATTTTACAATCCATTCCTACGATTGCGTTATGCGCCCCCTCCAAATGCCCCCAGTTCCATAATTTATCTATTATTTTTGCCATAATTCACCTCGTTTTTAATCTATTTTTGATACCACTAATTTTAATTGAAAAACGATATTCTCTTGCGGTTTAATAACTTTATAAGTAAATCCATCGTCTAATTCCGTTGTACAAGGCTCTAAACCAAGTGCGTAATCACCGCTTGCCATACTTTTCCATTCCAAAAAATAAGGCAACGTATCCTTGGAATAGTGCAATTTAACCATTTTTCCTATCTTTTCATTTACCAAGGAAATTTCAGGTTTTTCCAAGTCTAAATAATAACAGCTTTCGTCTATATTGGGTATGCAATCGCAAATTTCAAAAGGTTTTTCTTGATTTTCTTCCACGCAATCCGTTCTGCCGTCTATCTTCTCTGCGTCCGCTATAATTTTCACGCCGTCGTCAAGCATAGGATAGCCTATATTTACGTGATATAATAAACAATAATTCTCGTCTTTATATCCTTCATTTATAAGCGTATCTGTAAGTTCTACCCAATCCGCGCCTATCGGCGAAAATATTCTGCGCTTCATTACAAGGTTTTTCCCAAACAACGCCGTATCTTTTATTGTTGCTTGTATCGCAATTCCTTTTTCGTTACATTGCACGCAAGCGATTTCAGCTGGGGTATTATGAAACGTTCCGTGCATTTGATAATTTTCTCGCCGACCTAAATTATCTAAGCCACAAGTATAAACCATACCGCCTTCAAATCGGCTCAAAAAATCCGTTTCACGATTCGTAAAGCCGTTTTTGGATATGAACGATATATTTTGACCTTCGTGATAAAGTTGCATTATATCGCACGCTTTACTTACGTTTACAAGAAACCGAATTTTTCCGTTATCACAGTCTATTACGTCCAATCCTTTTGCCTGTCCTTGCGTAATCGTATAACACCGAGTGCTTGCAAGTTGCGCGTAATTGGATATTTTACCGTTCATGCTTTTTCTCCTCTTCCTTTTCTTTTTTATTGAAAACATAATATTTGAAAATAGATACCACGTTTGCGCAAAGTTCAAAGAAACATCTCTCTTATTTGTTTAATGCAAACTTTAACAAATTCTTGTGCGTAAGCCTATTTTACGTTTCGTTATTTTCCTGCAACTTTGGTTGCCATTTTTCAAGGCAGAATAGCACTATTGTAAAAATATTTAATAAAAAATTACAACTATTCAAAATGCATAACAATCTATGAAATTGCTTGTAGTAAGTTTTAGAAATATGAATTAAATCATACAAGTATTGCTTTCCTATCGTAGCACAACTGCTCGCTATTACATATTTTTTCTTTCATAGCATTTATTACAATAGTTCTGGACTTGCAAAATTCTTTTCCATCGCAATTAAAATCTGTTCGCACAAAATTAAACATCTCGGCAAATGATAAGGACCTTTCCAAAGAGAGCCTTTTTGCGTATGGGAAACTGTGCCGTCACGATGAAGATAGCCGTACCAATCACCAAACTCTTTATCGGGAAAATGCTCGAAAGTATATTGGTGAATTTTGTCATACCATGCCTCATATATTTTTTCACCCGTAATAAAATGAGCATATAAAGTTGCTATTAAACATTCATTATGTACCCACCATAATTTCATATCATGCTCTAACTGCTCACAGGGACGATTGTATACATCAATAAAATACTTTACTCCACCAAACTCTTTATCCCAGCCAAGCTCTAACGACCACTTAAGCATATTCAACGCTTTTTCCAACAATGCTTTATCTCCGGTCAATTGTGAATAATTCATTAAAAACCAAGAATTTTCTATCGTATGCCCTGGATTAATTGTTCTACCCGTTGGATTATCTAATATGCTTCCGTCAAAATTTACATTTTCAAGTACGCATTTTAAGTCTTCTTTATAATGCAGCAACAACATATCGTTAATAACATCAATAATTATTTCATCGTAATATTCTTTTCTTGCACTATCAACTCTGCGCATAGTTTGCGCCGAACTTACTATAACCATCGGATTAGCATTTGAATGCAAGTTTCTCACTTGAGCGTTTTCTTTTGGCGTAATTTTAAATGGATCAGTTGTCGGATTTTTATAAATAGAATACATTAAATCAAAATATTTTCTTGCGAGTTCTAAATCTTCTTCTTTCCCTCTTAACAAGTAATATTCAGCAAAGCCGACAACTAGAAAACTTTCCGAAAAGAAATATCTCCTTTTTCTTAGAGGTTTTCCGTCTTTCGTTACGGTAAAAAACATTCTGCCGTCAGTATCTATACAATATTTTTTAATGAATTCCGCTCCGCTATCTGCAGCTTTTACCCACTCTTCTTTTTTTTCGTAAACGTTGCAGAGTTTTGAAAAAGTCCACAAACATCTGCCTTGAAACCACACACTTTTATCGTCGTTATATGATTTCCCTTGTCTATCTACGCTCGTTGTAAAACCGCCATATTCTTTATCGATCAAATCGGAATTTACCCAAAAAGGAATAACATCGTTTAAAAGCGTACTATGATAAAAATGTTTTAGTTCTATAATTTTAGTTGTTTCCATTATAAATAATCCTTCCTAAATAATTAAGTTTAACACCAGTAAGCAATCAACAATTCTTCTTAAATCACTAAACGAATAACCGTTGACTTAATTTTTCATAAAAATTTTAGGTTTGTCCCTGCTATATCTACAGTTAGTCATATCTCTACAAATATATTCGTACTGGAGCGTTAAACCTAAATATTTTTTTCGATTTTACCTGTTACCGTTTGAATTATATTTCAATATTTCCATATTTTGCAATATATTCTTTAAGCATTTGATTCGTTTCAAGCGGAGCATCCCCAACTGTATTTGAACAGAAAATGATCCCGTCAATCTTATTTTCTTTAAGTAATTCAAAATATTTCGACAACTGTTGTTCAAAAAGTTTTATATCCATAGGCTGAGTTTTATCGTCGAGGTAGTCGTAAAGATAAATACCAAGCATTTTCTTTTTGTTTTGCGCAATTATAAAATATCTTTCTAAATATTTATCTAAATTTATTATCTTTTCACAACCCCAAATCCAAAAAGAAATGCCATCAAAACAATCAATATATTCAGTTAAATCATCATCAATTCTGCCATTATATAGCACACACCAAAAATCAAGATTGTTTTCATTTAATCTATTTTGAATTTTTTTTAATATCTTTGGCGGAAAACGCTCCATTCGTTCGGGGGCAAAAAAGTCGTCCATAACGCAACCATTGATATTTTTCGCGTCATTTAAAACATCAATTACGTCATCAGTATTGCCAAGTTCAGCATCAGGTAGCGGTGAACTTGCATCTCCCAAAACCGACCACTTAATTTGCCTTAAACTCGACATTCGTTTGGCTAAATCGTTAAACGGCGGCTGAATATTCCCACCGTAAGAAACAATAAAACTATTTTCTATTCCGTATTCTTTTGCAAACTCTTCAGGTGACATTTTACACTCAAACGGTACGATTTTATTATGACTGCCCTCCAAATGCCCCCAGTTCCATAATTTTTCTTTTAATTTCATAAGAACCTCACATTTTACAATAAAAGGGAATTATTTCCTTCCGTAATAATTCTTATACAACGCGTTAAGATTGCGAGCAGACATAAACATTGATTGTGGGCTTAAAAAGTGCGAAAATTCAAAAGTAATAAAATTGTCAACGTAAGGCTTTGCTATTTCAATTTTTTTTCTCATTACGTCAAACGGTATAGGGAAAAACATATTCCTCACGTCGCGTTCAAAAGTTTCTACATTTGACCAAAGTGAAATTTTATACTGATCACATGCTTTTTTAACCCATCTTAGATAGTCGCCAAGTTCCGTTAGCGACGCCGTACCGTCTTGAAAAGCGCATATATCAATATCTTGACCGCAATTTTCCCAAATTTTAAGCCATTCTTCACAACTGCGTTCAGGTGAATAGCCTACACTTGCACAAGTAGGCGTTTTAAAAAACGGGCTGATGAATACCTTTTTATCGGGTGTTCTATCTTTACAAAGAGCCGCCAAACCACCCATGGTTTCTTTTATGCTGTAAGTATTGTGATTGGTTTCGTGCGGAATATACCATCCTTCAAACGAGGAAATATCGCCATAACGTTCTAACATTTCATTGATAAGAAGTTTGTTTCTTTCAATTTCACCTTTTGCGTCGCCGTCATTCCAACAAAGATTCGATATATATAATCCCATATAAACTTTCATGTTTCGCTTTGCGGCTTCGTTAAAAACCAAACCTGCAAAATCTTCGTTTTCTTCTTTTAAAGTAGGAAAAATTTTCGACGGATAAATGCACTTATCATAAAAGCAAGAGCGCATAACCACAACCGTGTCTATACCTATTTCTTTCATGTTGTCAAAATCAGCCGCCCACTGCTTATCACTCCAGTTTTGCGTAGGAATATCGTATGTTATTTCATCTATAAATGTTGCTTTAATCGGATAATTCATTTTTTCACCTTTAAAATTAAATATAATAGCGGTATTTTTATTAGAAAGCCAATAAATAATTTATGTTATTAGCTAAAACGGAAATAAAACGTCAACGTTGCTTTCATCAAGTGGTTTGCCGTATTCAGATAGTTGAAAAGGCTCTGCAAATAATAAAGACTTTCCTTTTTCACCGTAACGTTTTATAAGCAAATCACGATATTGCGACGCATAGATTGCTTCACAATACTCACTATGATTTTTAGTCTTATATTGCTGTAATTCTTCAACGGTAAGCACCTGATCTCTAGGAATTTTTGGCCCTCTGTACCAAGCCAACCTTTCCTTTTCATCTTTTGGTACTTTATCTAATTTACCGTGAGTATAAGGCAACCACTCGTACACTTGTGACACATGACAATCATACATCATATATTTTTTATCTATTACGTCGTCGATAGAAATAATGATATCAGGAACAAACGGTGGATTTTTAAAAGGATCTCTAAAATACATAATTACAGGCATCTCTTTCATTGCTGCTACTTCAGGACAAAAATTAGGAACTATCAACAAATAGATGCGTCTTGCAACAACATTGCTGCATTTCGGTGGTCAGCGTGATAATCGTTGGTACGGTGCGAAAAAATCACATCAGGGTTAAATTCACGAATATACCTAACTAATTTTTTTCTTGTTTCCAAATCAGCCGTTAATTCACAATCGTTAATATCCCACACGTCATATTTAAGCCCTGCAACTTTTGCAGCATTTTGCGCTTCATTATAACGACGTTTCGCAATCATTTCGGGGGTGTTTTCGTGATGTCCCCCACAACCGTTGCACATAGACAGAAAGTATACTTGATGCCCTGCATTAATATATTTCAGCGCCGTACCGCCGCCCTCAAAATCATTATCGTCCAAATGCGTGCCTATCATAAGTACTTTTAATTGTTTTTCATAAAACCTCCTAGAAATTCTTCGATTGATAAAGCAAAACCACATAAAAATACGTGGTTTTACTTTGCATAAATTTAGTTAACTTGCCGTTGCTTATAGGTGACAGCGTCAACACTTAACCCTTTCACCTTCAATACAAAGACGTAAACTCCGTCTTTCAGCTCGTAAACCCCTTCAAGACGGCTTTGTCCAACGTAAGCCTTATTGAGATTTATGATTACCGTACCCGAATTTGTATCACCGATTAATTCATAAGTACCCGCAGTATTCACAGAACCGCCAAATTGCGTATAATCAAATATAATGGTGCGGTCCTTCATTAATTTTATGTGCAACCACGAAGGCGTACAGGTATAATAACCCGCAAACGCTTCGTAAGCCCCAACATTCATCTCCGTCTGCGTAAGCGTTTGCTTGTTTCCAAAAACGTCCACGTAAACATCGAAATAGTAGAGCCCTTTTTTCAAATAGTAATTTCCTTCAAATTCTGTTTGCCCAAAAAATTCCGATTCGATTTCAATGCGGATTTTACCGTTATACGCATCAAGCGACGTCAATTCATATCGTCCGTTGCATTTTTTAGAAATCTCGTTATTATAATCAAAAACGCAAGTTCCGTCGCCGTTCAACTTAAAATCGACCGACCAAGTAACATCGTTTTTGTAAATCCCCGATATTTCTTCGTAAGGCGCACCGCTTTCAGAATACAAATAAGCGTATCCACCGCTGATTCCGTTTACCTTTAAATCCAAGAACACTTTACCGCTTCCAGACCAATAAACGCCCGAAAATTCAGTTTGTCCCGAAAAAGGCGTATCGAGCTTCAATTGAATTCTACCGCTATTTTCATTCCAAGCCGTCAGTTCGAAAATGCCTTTATATTTACTCTCTGCCGTATTTACGTCGTAAAAATGAAATACCTTTTGTCTATTCTCTATGGAAATTTCAACCCCGTAATTCCAGTTATCGGCAACGTATTTACCAACCAAAGGTAGCGCATAATTCAATTTTTCAACCACAATTTTTACTTCATACGAATATCTCTCGGTTTCAACGCGCCACCTTCTTTCCCCTAAAACGTCGTTAGTACGGAAATAGGACAAATCCACGAAGCCGTTTTCAATTTTCAACTCGACTGGCGTTGAGCCCGTCACGTCAAGTACTTTCGTGATGTGTAATCCCTCGCGGTTTTCCTCGCTCAAATCGCCAAAAACCTCAATCAATTTAATCTCGTAAGCATTTTCGTTTAAACTTGCGTCTGGAATACGTACGGTATCAAATTTGTCTTCATTGTACAAATGGACTTCAACGGGCAAAACGGCAGATACCGTGTCAGAAGAAGTTTTAGATTGAAACGTTACTTCTAATTGAGTACTACCTTTCGACAACGCCTCGATTACCAACGTACTTTCCTCAACTCGGATAATGCTATCATCGTAAGTGAAAGAGATAATTTCGTAATCGGCTTCATTTAACAACTCGTCGTTTTCATATAATTTCGGTGACAGCTGAATTTCCGACAAACCGCCTCTCGAATCAAGACACAGCGTTACGCTCGATTGCTCTAACAATTTCGCGGTGAAATTATTAACGACGTTAACGTCAAAAACTTTTCTTACGGAAAGCCCTTCCCATTCCGCCGTAATGAGGATTTTACTCTGTCCGTTTGCTATTGCGGTCAGCTTATTCTCCGCCAGCTCGATAATTCCAGCAGCGTTAAACGTTTCAATGTTAACGTTTGCATCAACAATTTTGTTATTATAAGTCACAAAATAAACGATATCAAAATCGTCGCCTTGAATAAGATTTAACTCTCCATCGTTAATATTCGTTACGACGTTCAAGGTCAATTTACTATCAATAACCGTTACGATACACTTATCTTCCGCCTCCGCCGTTTTACATTTAATGATAGTGCTACCTTCTTTCAAGGCCTTAATCTCACCGTCCACGACACTTGCGACTTCCGAATTCGTAGACGTCCAAGTAACATCCTCGTCATCGCCTTCTATTTGTGCAACAAGCGTCACCGTTTCCAACTTTTCTAAAATTACGTTGCGCTGGCTTAAAACAATTTTCGAAGCGGAATCATTGTCAGGATTTTCATTGCCACCGCAGCCGGTAGCGCAAGCAAGTAACATAAGGCTGAATATCGAAACAACAAACAATATAAAAACCTTAATTAAATAACCAACCTTTTTCATTATTCCACTCCTATTTTTTTCTTTAAATCGCTGATATAAGCACTTGTCGTACGCCCCTCTGCAATTCTGTTAATATTATTAAGCTCAATATCTGCAATAATTCTATTAACGTATTTGGATAATTCCGAGCCTAATTCCGTACTGTAAAATTGAATATAAACGTGGTCTAAGAAAACTCTTTCACAAGTGATATGTTTATAAAGCATCTCGTATCTTTCAACGTCCGTATCTTTAATGGCTTCAATTTTCCCCAAAGCGTCCTCTACGTAACCTTGCCATACGTCAATGATGTGTTTGGGCCAAAACGCCTGTTCCTCAATTTTATCTTGAACGGGTTTTGTACCCGTATATACCCCTAATTCGTTTTGCTGATATTGGAAAAACGCCCTTACGCTATTGAAAAATTTAAGCATATCTTCCGAAGCCTCGCCAAAATACGCGTTAAAAAATCTTTCAATTAATTCGCCCATATCGGCATCGACGTCGTAAGCAAGTTTAGCGGACAAATACGACTTTAATATATGGAAACCCGTCATACCGCCGTTGTTACCGTTTTGCGTTTGGTAGTTAAAAACTTCCGTACCAAAATCGGCAAACATCTTGTGATACTCTTGCATATAATTATACGACTCAAACGGGTACATATAATGGTTGAAATTCGTACAGTATAACCAAGCCGAAAAAGAACTTGAAAGCGCGTCCCATCCATAAAACATATCGCGATAAGTCTTATTCTGTTCGTGATATATAGACCTAGTATAGTTGGTGAATATAGGAGAAAGGTCAGGGATGACACCGTCTCTCAAAATAACGTCGTTGTCAATCGGTACCCATTTTTGCAACGCTTCGTCGTAACGCACGGGGGGCTTCTCAAATTTATAGTACGCAGATAAACGGAAAGTAAAATCTTCAATCAGATAATTCTTCCCCTCTTCATCCTTCCGCATCCAGTCCATAACGACGTCATATACCTTATTTACAAAAATGATAAAAGCACCTGTATCGCAACCGTATTTCTTATACATATCCACACAAGCACCGCAACCGCATGAAGAAAAATCGTCCATGTTCGAAATCACAAGATATTTTTTACCGTCGGCATAACAGTATTTTATCACCTCTTTCACCTTGTCGGCAAAAGTATTCACCATGATTTCATATTTTTCAGGGTCGCCATGCGAAGTCCAGCACAGCTGTTGGGGATTCGTCGCGTTGTCGTACCAATAGTCGCCATATTCTTCCCCGTACGTATCGTGCGGTAAAAAATGCAACGTATTATGCCCCGTTGTACTAATTTTACCCATACCCATACTCAACGACGTGTACGTATAAGGGGCGCGCATTCTTCTTGCCACGTTAGGATTCGACGCCATGAATCCGTCCGAACCGATTTTCCTCAGTATATCAGGGGAATGCGTAATGTTATATATGTCCAGCGTTAAATCGGTTACACCCTTGTCTAAGGTATAGCAATCGGTATAAAACTGCTCGAAATTCAACATTCTATAAAGCAATTCATATACCCCGTAAACAACGCCGTACTCCGTACCGCCGACGCAAAAAATACTTTCCCCGACGGTTTGTATCGTATAGGCATTAACGCCTTTTGCCTTTTCAGGAACGACCAGAGAGGAAGCTGTAACCAACGAGGTGTTGCCGATGGAAATAAATTTTTTGCTTTCGTCAAAAGTAAGCCCCGTGTCCTTTACGATTTCCAAAGCGTTTAACGTCGCTTCCTCAAAAATAGAAACGAATTCTTCCGCCGCTACGTTTTCCATTGAAGTGGAATTCTC
>JAEIGA010006088.1_pt1 | contig 18364 bp, 13 predicted proteins | sample 9270691 | NCBI WGS metagenome assembly JAEIGA01 (sample SAMN17057246, study PRJNA624740) | gut metagenome | biome: biome; isolation source: fecal sample | host: Bos grunniens | place: China: Xizang | collected 2019
AAGAAAGCTCATCACTCAGAACAAGGGATTTTTAGCGGATTTCACTTCGCATCTTGATAATCTTATGGTTCTTGATTCCCCTCTCAGTCTCGAGAGACGAGGTGTCATCCTGTATGATTACTGCATGAAGCATTATAGCGATATGGTTCCAGAGGTTTCTTTGGCATGGATCGAGGCCGGATTTTCCCTTAAGAAAGAGCCTGCAGGAGATATAACCAAGGTAAAGAATCTTGAATCTTTCCTGGCTGATGGGGAATATGAACTTTCTATTGAATATGGAACTGCAGATCCGTCACACAGGTACTATCTTCTCAGTACTGCTGCCGGAGGTTTTCTGTTTGGATATGACTCTCAGCTGCACGTTCCGTCGCCTTCGTTCAAAGCTTCAATATTAATTGGTTTAAAATAAATTATAGCTTAAATTCGCACAAAATATATAACGCTATGATAAAGACTATTCAACATTGCTGTATTCAGCTCCTTCTGATGGCAATGCCTCTCGTTCTGATGACTTCTTGTGTGGACGAGAATTATGACTTGAACAAGATCGATACGGAGATCGTGATATTGAAGGATGTCACACTTCCTGTCGGAAATCTCAATCAGGTGTCAATTGCAGATTTTCTGGATGTTGAAAACGAAGAGTCACTGATGATCCGTTCGGATGCAAATGGTGATATGGCATTTACCTATGAAGCCGACGAGGAAATATCCGTGTCTTTCGATGTTCCGGCTTTCAGTTTTGACATAAATGAGGTTGAAGGAACTGAGCGTAAGCTCTCTTTGACACTTCCGTCGGTCATTGCTGGCCTGGATGTATCCGTTCTTGAACAGTATTTTCCGGATTACTACAACAAGAATATATCATTCAAGGAGATAACAGGAAACAATGCCAGTCTCAGCAAGTCACTTGAAATTGCAGACAATACTCTTGTTCCCTATCCTATCTCTGACATAAAGGAAGCCGATATCAATGCTGATATCGTGTATGAATTCTCACTTGCAGTCAAGGATAAGGATGGTGTGAGCATCAACTCATATGGTGGAGCCATCTATGTTGCAAAAGGTTTTACAATCGATTTTCCTGACTGGCTTGTACTGAAAAAGAACGATACGATTGATAGTTATTCTATTGTAACTGATGGCAATAACAAGAATGTCATTCGTTTTGACAAGGATTTCAAGATCGCTGCTGATCAGTCTGTAAAGTTTGATATTCTGATCAATAAGATTGAGATACCTGCCGGTTTCATTGTGTACGGAGGTAAGGATTCTCAAGGCAGGAACTGTAAGAAACTTCAGATCGATACTGCAGATCCGAAGAATATGATACATATTGATGGCGACTACTTCATGAAAGCTTCCGACTTCAAGAAGATACCGAATGTGGTGGATATTAATATGCATCTATCGATTTCAACCCTTGACATCAAGTCTGCAACAGTTGCAATCAATCCTGATGAAAAGCTGGCTGATCAGAGTTTTGAGCTGCCTGGTGTTCCCGAACTGCTCAAGCGTCCGGATGTGATCATCGACATTTATGACCCTGTAATGAAGTTCGATGTGAAGAATCATACCCCTCTTGACATAAATGTGAACGGACATATCTTTGCATATCGTGGTAATCAGGAACTTATGAACACCTACCTTGGTGAAAACGGTGTCAATGAACCGCTTGTCATACCTCATGATTTCGAAGGAATCATAGGTTTCTCGCGTCGCGGTGAAGGAGGCATGATTCCTAATCCTCTTATGGGAGGACTTTTAAGAACTTTGCCTGACAAGGTTTCCATCAAGGAACTTCAGGTTACCACAGGTACAGACTATATCAAGATCATTCCGGGAAGTACTCTTGAATGTTCTGTAGGATATTCATTCCATGCTCCTCTTGCATTCGGTCCTGACCTCGCATTGGGATTCGAGTATGAACTTGATGAACTCGCTCTTGATCTTGAAGAAGTTGGAATTACAAGCGCAAGGATGTCTTTTGACATAGTCAATTCAATTCCTCTTGCACTTGATCTTGGAGTTACAGCGCTTGATACTGATGGAAATCCGTCAAATGACATTACAGTTGATATTGACGGAAATCTGGAAGCCGGTACTCTTGACACTCCTTCATCATCAACAGTGGCCATAACTCTGAAATCAAAGGGTAAAGGCATCAATCTTAACGGCTTACGAATGATGATGCAGGCTTCTTGTCCTGCTTCTCATCAGGGTAAGGTAATCAACAGGAATCAGGGTATCGCAATTAAAAACCTCAGGGTTTCTCTTCCGGAGGGCGTTACACTTGATCTGAACGATATGGAATAAGGTTCAAACGACTAATCTAAAACCGATAGAAAATGAAAAAGATATATTTAATAGCCGCATTTGTACTGTCAGTCTTCACATTGTCGGCTCAGAATCTCAGAACAGGATATTTCCTTGACGGTTATTCATATCGTTACCAGTTTAATCCTGCCTTTCAGGGCGAAAGAGGCTTCATTGCATTGCCTGTAATCAATGGAATAAGTTTTGGTGCGGAATCGACTCTCGCTGTCAAAGACTTCCTCTACCCAACTTCATCAGGAAAGCTTGGAACCTTCCTCCATCCTGAAGTTTCAGATGCAGAGGTTATGAAGAATCTTGGACAGAGAACAATGCTCAACACTAATTTAGATATGAATCTTCTTGCCTTTGGATTCAGGGCAAAGAAGACATACCATACACTTGACGTTTCATTGAAGGGAAATGTGAACGCTACCCTTCCTGGAGACATCTTCAGATTCATGAAGGTAGGAGCTTCTGACGGAAATGCAGTTTATGACCTTGCGAATCTGTCACTGTCGAGTGATGTGTATGCTCAGGTCGCATATGGATTTTCACGTCGTTTCCTTGATATGTTCAATGTCGGCATCAGACTCAAGGCGCTTATGGGTGTGGCAAGTGCCAGAACAAATGTCAGGAACCTTTCAGTGAGCATGAACAGTGACCAGTGGATGGTAAGTGCTGACGGAAGTGCTTCATTCTCTTCAATCTATCAGACGTTGATGAGTGGTGAAGAAGACATTCTCAATGAAGCAATTGCGAAGCTGAAGAGTCCGGATCTTGGATTTGCCGTTGATTTGGGAGTATCTGTGGATCTCTTCAAATATCTGACTCTCTCCGCTTCAATCGTTGATCTTGGAGCTATAGGATGGAAGAACAGCAGTATCTACACTCTTGCAAATGATCCTTGGGTCTATAATGGCTTTGATATCTCAGCTTCAGGAGAGGGTACAGATAACATTGAAGACCAGTTGAATGCCAAACTTGACGAACTTGCAGGACTCTTCAATTTTGAAGGTCTGACTCCTCAGCAGGTAAAGAAGAACAGACAGAAACTTGCGATGACAATGCATGTCGGTCTTGAGGCCAGACTGCCTTTCTATGAAAGACTCTCTGCCGGTCTTCTTGCAACACACAGATTCAACGGTTCGCATTCATGGACAGAGGGACGTTTCTCTGTAAACTGGGCTCTGCTCAGATGGTTCTCGCTTGCTGCCAACTACGCAATATCCGATTTCGGACATTCATTCGGTGGTGCATTGAACCTTCATCCTAAGGGATTCTCAGTTTTCTTGGGTACAGACTCCTTCAGACCATTTACATCATTCTCTCCAAACATGATTCCGCTTAATGACCTGAATACTAATCTTGTATTTGGTGTCAACTTCCCGTTCGGAAAGTACAACGGAAGATTTCCAAAGCCGGAAAATACAAAGGAATCAAAGAAATCAAAGAAGAAAGCTGGCAAGGAATAGCCCGCTAAGCTAAGCAGGCTACTCCCCTTTTCCAGTTTCCGAACTTGAGATCTGACTCCTTCATAAGGATATTCAACATAGAGCCCTTGCCGAAATCTATGGCGAGGGCTTCTTCGTTATCTATCTGAAGAAGATTGACATATCCCTCATATTTCTCTTTTGTTCCTTCAGATGCAGGCACTCCAAGCAGCTTTATTCCCGGAGCATCGTCTTCGCATTCTTCAAAGGTTACGGTAAGTTCCGGTTCTGTCAGGGACTGACCGTCATCGTCTACCATCATGCAGCTCTGGAATGTCTCGAAATTTATAGACTTTGCATATTTTACAGCTATATGACCTTTGCTCCATTCTCCCCTGTCGTTAGATGTTGGAGATTCATATCCTATCCATTTGTCAATGGCAGCAAAGAAATACAGCATGCCTTCGCTCGGAAACCTGCCTTCCTTGTCAAACGGAGCGATGTCTTCGCAATTGATCTGACAGATGAATGTAAGAGGATAATCATATGTGTCACCGTCATCTGTTACCTGAACTGTCGGATAAGTCATACCTTCCGGCATGTCAGGGTCACCCCACCATTTGCTGCCGCAAAAAAGCACCCTGTCTGTCTTTTCGAGTTTTAGTCTGATTGCCATGATTAAAAATGTTTAGAATGATAGAGATACTCCGACTGCTAGGGCATAACCATATGAATTGTTGCGGTTAATCCTCTCTGGAGCTATCTGAATGTTTTCAAAAATAATGTCTGAATGTATATAATTCATTCTGACTGAAGCCAGAATGTCTAATTTGCTTCCTTCGCTCAAACTGATCCTATATCCTGTTCCTATCTTTCCGGTCAGGATTTCCTGAGGGCGCTTCTTTATGCTTATTCCACTTCCTAAGTCAATGAAAGACAACCATCTGTCCCCTTTGGGGCTTTCTTTGAAATATCTTGTTGCTCTTACAGATACCGGTATGCAGTGGGATGCTGTCCTTATGGATGTATAACCTGTGTATGCTGACAGATTCCAGTTTGGAGACAGATTCCAGCCTATGTGAAGATACATCTCGGCATTGTTCTCACTGCAAGGACCGCGATCCTGCTCGTTCACCCTCCATCCGTCAGGAGAAAAGAAATTATTATGGTAGCCGCTGTAGAATGTATATACATATCCCAATTCAACACCATAGGTCAATCTCTTGAAAGTACGCTCCCTATCTCCTGCCAGGGACATTACAGGCAGAAGCATGAGAAATATATATGCAATGAGGTGTTTCATACTGTCAGAAGGCGTATTTTATTCCAATTTCAGGCACAATGGATTGAATCAGACCGCTTTTGTACAGACGCATTCTGACTTCCTCATTGCTTGAGGTGATATGACATCCCAATGCAGGTGAAAGACTGGCTGAAACTATTATGGACCTTTTGAAGGTGCATTCCATTCCTATTCTGCCTTTCATTCCGAATACTCCTCCTGATGTATTGTTCAGATCGGTAACGTATCCTGCCATTACTCCGGGACCAGCAAAGAAACTGATCTTATTGCCGTACTGTGATGTCCTTTCTGCAAAGACTAGATTCCATACCAGAGACAGCCTGCCACCTGGATACTCTGAACGTGACCACATAAAATCATCTGTGTCAATGGCAAGATCAACTGATATGAAGTTATCATATTCTACAGAGTGTTCATATGTGAGTCCCGCTCCAGTCAAGGATAAGGCAAGGCCGACAGACTTAGGCTGGGCACTGAGAGTGCCCAGAGAAAGAATCAGGCCGGTAATGACCATAGATATTTTATATCCCGTCCTCAAATTTAAACGTACTTGAACTCCATGTATGTGGCTCCCAGGACATCATTGAAACTTCCTCCGATGAATCCTACAAGATCACCCTTGGAGATTTTGCCATCCTCGAGAAGGATTCTGATTGAATTATTTACGAAGCCTTCCTTGGTTCCTGTTACTTCAAAAGGGTATCCGTACACATCGTAGGTCAGAGCCATTTCTCTCATTGTATGCCCATTATAGCACATTGCATAAATCGGCACCTTAGGTCTGAATTCTGCCAGATACCTACCTGTTCTACCGGTCCATGTATCAAATATAATGGCTTTCACAGGGATTTCCTGAGTGGCGCCGACTATTGAGCGTGCAAGGACTGCTGCAATGGGTTTGGTTACCTTCTCAAGATTCACATCAAGCGAAACATCAATGTATTTCTCGCTTTCCATAGCTATTTCCGACATCGTTCGTACTGCTTCAACAGGATATTTTCCATATGCGGTTTCGCCGCTGAGCATGATAGCATCCGTACTTTGTGCAATAGCATTTGCTATATCTGTCACCTCCGCACGAGTCGGACGAGGATTGTCGATCATAGAATGAAGCATCTGAGTAGCAACGATCACAGGCTTCTTTCTTGCGCGGCATTTCTCAACGATCTTTTTCTGGATATGCGGGATTCTTTCTGCCGGAATCTCGACTCCAAGGTCACCTCTGGCAATCATTACACCATAACAATCATTGAGAATCTCCTCGAGATTGTCGATTCCCTGCTGGTTTTCGATCTTGGAGATGATCTTCAGATGGCTGTTTCGTGATGATACGATCTCATTGATTTCTTCAAGGTCATTCCTGGTTCTGACAAAAGAATGTGCAACGAACTCTATATCAGCATCTATTGCCCAATTTATGAACATCCTGTCTTTCTCGGTCAGGGATGGTAACTTGATTTCCACGCCCGGAACATTGATGCTCTTGCGCCCTTTGATCACAGCCGTATTCTGCGCTTCACATACAAGGTGGTCCGTATGTTTCTCTGTTACAAGCAGATCAGCCGTACCGTCATCGATGAGTACATGAGCTCCGACTGGTACATCCTGTACGAATGTAGCGCAGTTGGTATATAGACAGGAATGATTGCAAAGTCCGTCTGTTCCTTCGCCAAACTTGATTTTCTGGCCTTGATTAAGGACAAAGCCGACAGAACTTTCCATTGCGGTCAGTCTGATTTCAGGTCCTTTAGTGTCTATCAGTATCGCTATCTTGTCTGAAACCTCTCTGACATTATCAACAACTTTCTGAACTCCTTCAATGGTCGCATGGGCGGAATTCAGTCTTACGACGTTCATTCCATTCTCGTATAATGTCCTGAGGAAGTCCACTTCACAGTTTTCATCAGAAACGGTGCATATTATCTTGGTTTTCTTTCTGTTCATCTGCCTTACAGTTTAAGCCTACGAAATTAATAAATTTTTGTTTATCTTTGCCATGATAAAACCAAACCTATACCGAAAACATGTCTGTAACGATCAAGGTGGTAACATCTGCAAAGGATTTCAAGACTTTTGTGAGATTTGCCAACAAAATGTACAAAGGCAACAAATATTATGTGCCTTCGATGCCGATGGATGATCTGGCAACATTCAGCAAGGAAAAGAATGCGGCTTTTGAGTTCTCTGAGGCGGAATTCTATTTAGCATACAAGAATGGCGAGGTTGTGGGACGAGTAGCCGCAATCATCAATCATAAGGCAAATGAAGCATGGAAAGTGAAGCAGGTCCGATTCGGATGGATCGATTTCATAGACGACCTTGAGGTTTCTGCAGCTTTGCTTGATGCTGTCATCAAGTTCGGTAAAAAGGCAGGAATGACTCAGATTGTCGGTCCTCTTGGCTTTACCGACTTCGATCCTGAAGGAATGCTTGTAGAAGGCTTTGACAAGCTCAGCACTATGGCTCTCATCTATAATCACCCATATTATCCGGAGCATATGAAGAAGCACGGATACTATAAGGAGACAGGATGGCTTGAATACAGGATTACCATTCCTGATGATATAAGCGAAAGACACAGAACCATCGCTGAGGCTGTAATGGAGCGTTATAGGCTGACTATCAAGAAGAAGACCCGTCGTCAGATCAGAAAGGAAAATTATGGTCAGAAGATTTTCAAGCTCATCAATGAAACCTATTGCGTACTTTACGGATATTCATTGTTGTCAGAGAAGCAGATTGACCAGTATGTGAATATGTATCTCAGTCTTGTGGACATGGATATGCTCACATTTGTGGAAAATGAGGCGGGTGAACTGGTTGCAACCGGAATTTCAATTCCGTCACTTGCAGTTGCACTTCAGAAATGCAATGGTGAGATCTTCCCGTTCGGATGGTGGCACCTTCTGAAGGCAATGTTCCTCAAGAAGCCTGACACTCTCGATCTTCTTCTGATCGGTGTCAGACCTGATTACCAGAACAAGGGTGTCAACTCACTGATGATATATGATCTTGTAGATCGTTACAGAAAAAAAGGCTTCAAGTATGCTGAAACTAATGCCATGCTTGAAACAAATGAGAAGATTCATGCAATGTGGACTCCATTTGAGAAGGAGCAGCACAAGCGTCGTTGGGTATTTGGAAAGGAAATATAGTGTTTGAAGACAATAACATAGGAAGAAGCAGAATGTTGCCTCCACTCCCGGAGAGAATGCGTCCGCACAGCCTTGAGGGCTATGTCGGACAGCGTCATCTTATCGGCAGCGGCTGTATTCTCAGAAATATGATCGAGAGCGGAAACCTTTCGTCATTCATCCTATGGGGCCCTCCGGGAGTTGGTAAGACTACCCTTTCCCGTATTGTGGCACAATCTTTAGGCAGGGAGTTCTATACATTGTCTGCTGTCAGTTCCGGAGTCAAGGATGTCCGTGACGTAATAGACAAGGCAAGGTCGAATTCCATATTCTCGAGAGGACTTTCACCTGTTCTTTTTATTGACGAGATCCATAGATTCAATAAATCACAGCAGGATGCATTGCTCGGAGCTGTTGAAGATGGTACGATTGTACTGATTGGTGCTACAACTGAAAATCCTTCATTCGAGGTGATTACTCCCCTTCTGTCACGTTGCCAGGTCTTTGTGCTCAAATCTCTTGCTCAAGAAGATCTCATGAGTCTGCTTGAAAGGGCGATGAAGGAGGATGAAATCCTGCGTAACATGGATATCGAAGTTCAGGAAACTGATGCGCTTTTCAGATTCAGTGCAGGAGATGCACGTAAACTTCTGAATATTATAGAGATAGTTACAGGTGCCTTTGCCGGCAAGGGCAAGATTGTCATCAATAACAAGAATGTCACATCCTGCCTTCAGGAGAACATTGCGATATATGACAAGGGTGGCGAAATGCATTATGACATAATCTCAGCCTTCATCAAAAGTGTACGAGGATCTGACCCTAATGCAGCCGTCTATTACCTTGCAAGAATGCTTGAAGGAGGCGAAGACCCTCTGTTCATCGCAAGAAGACTGTGTATACTTGCAGCTGAGGATGTCGGGCTTGCCAATCCGAATGCTCTTCTTCTTGCCAATGCATGTTATCAGACAGTTCATAACATAGGAATGCCGGAGGCGAGGATTCCATTATCGGAATGCACCATCTATCTGGCTTCTTCAGCCAAGAGTAATTCAGCCTATCTTGCTATAAATGAGGCTATGCAGGTTGCGCGTGACACTCAGCTGGAATCTGTACCTCTATATCTTAGAAATGCGCCTACCAAACTCATGGAGCAGCTCGGATATAAGGATGGCTATAAATATGCTCATGATTATCCGGGGCATTTCACTGACCTGGAATTTATGCCTGAGGGCCTTGTCGGAAGGAAATTCTATGAACCGGCGGATAATCGTCAGGAGGAGACCCTGCGCGCACGTCTTGAAAGTCTTTGGCCAAAATATTATCAGAAAGGATAACCGACACCAAAATGGAGGGCGTAATTGCCTTTTACAAGCCACTCTGACGGCTTGACCCATTTCATTGTTCTTGCCGGGTCGTGAACCTTCATACCTGCATCCAGACGCAGGAGGAGGAAGCCGAAGTTCAATCTCAGTCCCACACCCCAGTTTGCAGCTATGCTTTCTGCAAAGGTGTTCCATCTGAACATTCCGAGTCTGCCGTCTTCAGTGCCGTCATCCTTCAATGTCCACACATTGCCGGCATCAGCGAAAACAGCACCTGCAACCTTCCAGAACATATCAAAACGATATTCGATATTTGCTTCGAGGCGCATGTCGCCAGTCTGGTTAGGAATGACGAACGACATATCCATAGGTGACAATCCGGGACCTACAGTACGTGCCTGCCAGCCTCTGAGACTGTTTGCTCCACCTGCATAAAAATGTTTTTCGAAAGGAAGCGCAGTGGAGTTGCCATAGGCGTGACCGATGCCTGCAAGGAATCTTGTAGCAATTGACTGTCCGCTGTTTCGTCCGAATATCCATGTCCTTCCGAGTGTCAGTTCGGCTCTTACGAACTGTGAATAAGGCGTATTCCAGATCATGCCTGCTTCGTTTGCATCCTTGTTCATCAACGGATTGAATGCGCTGAGAAGGTTGCCGGCTATGTCAAACTGCAGGCGTGAGTAGAAATATGTGGTCTTTGGAATGCTCTCTGGGTTGGTTGTATAGTAGAGAGTCGCTCCGGAACCTAAGTCAAAGTGGTTCTGATAGGAATATCTCAGGAACGGGTCATTGACGAGTGAATTGTAGAAATTATTGTCAAGATCTGTCAGTCTCACAACATTGAGCTGCAGAGGATATGCCTGATAGAAGAACTTGTTTTCAATGTTTCCTGTATAGCCGTACTGAGTGGAAATGATGTTTCTGGTATACTCGGGACGACTTTGGTAGTTGTATGAAAACTTCACATCCGTACGAGGGATCGCGCCTGTGAAGAATCTGTATGGCAGAGGGAAGAATCTTGGGAAACTCAATCCTGCAGACACTCCGAATTCATTGGATCTGATGGAGTTGTTGAATTTGAACTGGAAGTTTCCCATAAAGCTGAGGTTCAGCCACTCTCCTCCTCTGAATACGTTTTTGTGGTAGTATGACAGCTGTGGAGATATTCCGAACAGTCCTGTGGAATTGATTGATGATTCCAGATTGATCTTGAAACCCTGGAGTTTGGACTGTGCTAGTGATATGGAGCAATCTACAAGGTTTGTGTCTGTCTGGGTCATTCCTATATTGACGCTGCTGAACACCTTGAGAGCCGAGAGTCTTGAGTATGTCTTGTTTATCTCGTCAGCACTGTAGACCTGTCCTGGATATATGGTGGTAAGGTCACGAAGTACCTTTTTATTGAACTTCAAGCTCTTAGGATAGGAAATGCTTACTTTGTCTATGTAGAATCTCCTGATGGGCTTTGCATCTCGCGGAGATTCGTTTCTTGTATATTCGTTGATTGTAAGTTTGAGAATCGCAGAGTCCGGATAGCTGAGTGTGTCAGCTTCAAAGAAGTAGTAGTTCTTGTTGAAGCTATAGAATCCTTCATTTCTCAGTACGGCACTTGATCTTATGGTTTCAGCATCAAGCGTCGATTCTGACAGGTAATCTCCGACCTTGACAGTCATGTCGGCTGTGTCTTTGAGAAAAGCTTCTGCAAAAGGACCCTTTTTCGGAAGCACATAGTCTATTTCTTTGATGGGGATCCTTTTTCCAAGCTTGACATTATATGTAACCTCTACTCTTTTTTTCTTGACTCTGATGTCGCTTGTAATCTGTGAGCCGTAGTAGCCCATGTGGTTCAAGTGATTCTTCAGATTGTCAATTGAAAGGTCTACTAGTTCAGGGTTATATACAATAGGTGCAACTCCGACTTTCTGAACAAAACGGTCCCATGCTTTACCCTTGCCATTTGACATATTATAGAGATTGAGGAATGGGTTCCATCCGAAAATGAAATAGGTGTTAGGCTGCTGCTTCAGATACGGCGAGAGCTGGCTTACATTGAATTCCTTAGGATTGTCAGTCTTGATCTTGTTCTTTGCAAGACGATATTCCCCGTCCTGAAGAACACGCGTGGTGCTGCAGGATCCGATGGCTATTATAGCCATGACTGATATAAGGATATGTCTAAGGACTTTCATTCTAGCAAATCTCTGCAAATTTACCTTAAACTGCGCGTTTCTCAAAATTTTAATGATAACTTTGTGTTTTGCGGACAAGTGTTATGCATTTTAACGAGATATGCAAAGATATGACCATTTCGAATAATGAAATAAAGAGGATAAAGGCCCTGCAGCAGAAGAAGTTCAGGGATGAGAGCGGACTTTTCATAGTGGAAGGTGAAAAGATGGTTGAAGAAGCACTCAGATCAGGATTTGAAGTAGAGGCTGTTTATCGTAAGGAAGATATTGGTGAGACCGCGATGTCGAGAATCTCATCTCTGGCCTCCCCTTCACCTGTACTTGCAGTATTGAAACAGCCTGTTGATCATAAGGTTGATGATATATCCTCACTTCAGCCTGTTCTTTCCAAAGGTGGTCTTTTCCTTGCTCTTGACACCATCAGAGATCCCGGTAATCTTGGAACCATACTTCGTGTGGCTGACTGGTTCGGAATCGAAGCAGTCTTTGCTTCTTATGATACCGTGGATGTGTTCAATCCGAAGGTCGTACAGGCTACGATGGGAGCGGTTTTCCGCGTGAAGATGCATTACCTTGACCTGCCATCCCTTTCAAGACTTATTCTGGAACAGGGAGGCAAGGTGTACGGAACCTTCCTTGATGGAGAGAATATGTATGAAAAGAATCTTGATAATGGTTCGGATGCCCCTGTTGCCATTGTCATAGGTAATGAGGCAAATGGAATTTCAAAGGAAATGGAGACCTTGGTTTCAGATCGTCTGTATATCCCGCCTTATCCGGCGGATTCACCGGGTTCCGAATCATTGAATGCAGCTATTGCCACAGCCATTACAATTGCAGAATTTCGTAGAAGAAAATAATCCCCGGATATGAATACAGTTGAGCCTATACTTCTCAAGGAGTTGAAAGAGACTGATTACAAGTCACTTATCAAGTTCCGTATCAGGAAGATTCTGATGATATGCAGCCACTACGATGCATTCATTCTTGAAGAGGACGGACAGATTGAGACTCAGATCTACAAGGAGTATGTAGACCTGGATCTGAGTAATCCTCCGAAATTCGTCTGGGTGACAACCTCGACTCAGGCACGTGAGGTCATGAGGAAGAATGATGACATCGACATGGTCATCTGCATGTATAATGTCGGAGATAAGGATGCCTTCATTTTCGCGTCAGAATTGAAGGCGGAGTCAAGGCAGATTCCTTTCATCCTCCTCACCCATTTCTCTAAGGAAATATATAGAAGAATCGCACTTCAGGATACTTCAGGCGTAGATTATATGTTCAGCTGGCATGGAAATGCCGATCTTATCGTAGCTATCATCAAGCTGTATGAGGACCAGAAGAATGCTGACAACGACATCCTTACTGTGGGCGCTCAGGCCATACTCCTCGTGGAGGACTCTGTGAGATTCTATTCTACCTATCTGCCGGAGCTGTACAAGCTTGTGCTCAAGCAAAGTTCGGAATTTCTCAAGGAAACACTTAACGAGCAGCAGAGGAAGTTCCGTAAGAGATCTCGTCCGAAGATTCTGCTTGCCACAAATCTCGATGATGCGATATACAAGTATTCAAGATATAAGGACAACCTCCTTGGAGTCATTTCTGATGTGGGATTTACTGTCCACAAGGAAGATTCGCCAGAGATGGAGAAGCTTGATGCTGGTATTGATCTGGTAAAGCATATCAAGGCTGATAATCCTAAAATGCCGGTTCTGCTTCAGTCGTCTCAAGACAGCATAGCTGCTGTGGCTGAGGAACTTGGAGTGGGTTTCTTAAGGAAGTACTCTAAAACCTTGATGCTACAGCTTTCGGATTATATTACTGAAGAGTTCGGATTCGGAGACTTTGTTTTCAGAAATGCCGATCATGTAGAATTCGGTAGAGCAGCCAATCTGAAGCAGCTGGAAGCCATACTGAAGGAAGTTCCTGATGATGTCATTCTTTACAATGCATCCAAGAACATGCTTTCAAAGTGGTTCCTTGCTCGTGGATTGTTTACTCTCGGTGAACGATTCAAGAATGTGCATGAAACCAATTTCGGAGATGTCAGTGAGGTCAGAGCATATATTTCCCAGCAGATCCACGACTTTCACACCCTTACAAGCCGCGGTGTGATCGCCCATTTCGATCCGTCGAGTTATGAGCGTCATATCTGGTTCGCGCGTATGGGCGAAGGCTCGCTCGGAGGAAAGGCAAGAGGACTTGCATTTCTTAACAATCTTGTGTATAAATACAGGTTATCCGAGCGCTATCCTGAGATCAAAGTGTCAATTCCACGTACTGTGGTTGTTGCAACTGATTATTTCGATCAGTTTATCTTAGAGAATGACCTTCAGTATGTTATCGATTCGGATATATCTGATGAAGAGATCCTTTCCGAGTTCGTTTCTTCACGACTTCCTGAGGATCTTGTGGAGCAGTTGAGAGTGTTTGTAGAAACTGCAAGATCCCCTCTTGCAGTTCGTTCAAGCTCAAAGCTTGAAGACAGCAGCTACCAGCCGTTTGCCGGTGTATATTCAACATATATGATTCCTCTGGTAGAAAATAAGGATCAGATGCTCCGTATGCTTGGAAAGGCAATCAAGAGTGTCTATGCTTCAGTTTTCTATTCCAGCAGCAGAACATATATTCACACAACTGCAAACCTCCTCAGTGAGGAAAAAATGGCAGTTGTAGTGCAGAGTATCTGCGGCTCGCGTCATGATGGATTCTATTATCCGATGCTATCCGGTGTGGGTAGATCAGTCAATTACTACCCTATCGGAAATGAAAAGCCTGAGGATGGCATAGTTAACCTTGCCTTTGGTTTGGGCAAGACGGTTGTTGACGGAGGAAACACTCTCAGACTTGTGCCTAAGTTCCCTAAGAAGATTCTTCAGCTTTCAGATCCGAAACTGGCACTCAGGGACACTCAGAAGATGATGTTCGCCCTTGATCTTCGTCCAGGTGCTTTCAAGATTTCTAAGAATGAAGGAATAAATCTGACTCATGCGCAGGTGGCAAATATGCTTCCTGATTTCCCTTATCCTGAGCTTGTAGCATCCACATTCTGCACTGAAAACAACAGAATGGTGCCTGGAGTCAGCGTAAATGGACCTAGGGTTATTTCCTTTGATGCCATTCTAAGGTATGGAAGATTCCCATTGGCACAGTTAATCAAGGAAATTCTTGAAATATGTAAGAATGAATTGCTGTGTGACGTAGAGCTGGAGTTCGCTGCAGACGTTATCCCGAGTTCAAATGGTCAGGGAATTGTTCTGAAACTGCTTCAGGTGCGCCCAATCAGCGAATATTCGGATGAATGCGGGGCATCTATAGAAGAGATAGAGTCATCGATGTCAAAGACCTTTGTCAAATCTGCCAAGGCCTTAGGTTCGGGCAAGTTCGATGATATGAAATATATTGTAATGGTTCCGTCAGCCAGCTTTGACAGTGCAAGAACAAGGGAAATGGCCCAGGAGATTGCCAGAGTCAATAAACTTATGAAGGAAGAAGGCGCCTCTTACCTGTTGGTCGGTCCCGGAAGATGGGGGTCTTCTGATCCATGGCTCGGAATCCCTGTAATGTGGAGTGATATCTCGGAGGCAAAGATGATCGTTGAAACAGCAATTCCTGGTTTCAGAATCGAACCAAGCCAGGGCACTCACTTCTTCCAGAACATCACTTCACTTGGTGTCGGATATCTGACAATTGACACTGTAATTGGTGATGGAATGATTGATGAAGATGCGATTTCTGAGCTTGAATGCGTGCATTCCAACGAGTTTGTCAAGCTCTTCAAGGCTCCGGAAGGCTTTTCCGGCTATATCGACAGGTCAACTAATGAGTCTTTGATAGGTTTTTAATAAAAGTCTATAAATTAACCCGTTTAACAAATCTGTTTACTATGGTAACATTTTTGTTAAGCGGGTTTTTCTATGAAAATTCATTGAATTTTACACTAATTGAAGTATGACTCCATCCATTGGAGGTACAGTAACTGTAATGATTGATGAGGTGTTCAATGATTCAGTCTGTGGAATCTCCATCCACTCGAATGCGTGATGAGGAATGCTCAATTTCATAGTGGATTCTGTCTTGCTGAAGTTTACTGCTATCAGCAGAGTATGCTCTTTGTAGTCCCTGAGGAAGACAAAATGCTTGTCCTTGTTGAAGCCGTCTGCAGATGCATTGCAATAGCACAAGTCATAGGTCGTTCCTTTCGTTATAGCTTCATCCTGTGCTGCAAATCTGACTGCATGTGCAAATCTGATGAATAGATCTGCCTCATTCTCCTTCATACCGGCTTTTACAAGCTTGCTCTTCTTCAGATCCTTGTACTCCCCGCTCTCGATGACTTTTCTAAGTCTCCTTATGCTGGCAACGCTCCACCAGTCAAAGATAGTTGTTCTTCCATCTTTTCCGCTGAAACCTTCCTCGTCCATTCCGGCTTCGCCGACTTCCTCTCCAAAATAGATCATGAATGGAGCCGTATTCAGATAGAGCGAAACGAATAGTGGTGCATAAGTGTTCCTGCCTTCCTTTCCAAAGAACTCTGAAGCGAAACGCTGCTCATCATGGTTCTCAAGGAAGTTTAGCATATATGGCTGAAGATCAGACAGATACTGCCAGTTTCTTGTAATTCCTGATGTGGATTGCCAAAGCTCTACAGGCATTCCATTATCGTTTACAGATTTGTCAACGATGCTTTTAAGTGTGTCGTAAAGGCCTGATTTATCGTATAGATAATCGAAACCGACCTCTCGGATATACTGTCTGTAAAGATCTTTCTTGTAGACCTCTGCAATGAAGATAAGATCATTGTATGCCTCCTTGACCTTTGCAATTGCCCATGTGAAGAACTGCGGCGGCACAAGCTCCACCATGTCGCATCGGAAGCCGTCAACACCCTTGGATGCCCAGAAAAGAAGGATATCAAGCATCTTGTCCCATGTCGGGTTGTGATAGTCGCAGTAATTGATCTTTACTGTTTCATACCAGTCATTTACGCTCGGACATGGGCTGTAGCAGTTGTTTCCTGTAGCCATCGCAGGGATTTCGCAGAATGGCTCCATTCCCTTAGGGCATTCTGTCGGCAATCTGAGCGCTTCACCAGGATAGTAGAAAAAATCATTGCTATCCTTCCAATGAACGCTCTTGTCATCTTCCGCACCAAGAACAGGATGTCCGGGAGTAAGGGCTATCTTGCCATAATCTCTTGCCACATGATTAGGTACAAAGTCTATGATAACCTTGAGTCCAGCCTCGTGAGTTCTCTTAATCAACTGCTCGAACTCACCCATTCTATCGTCTGCATTATCAGCAAGATATGCGTTGACATCATAGTAGTCGCAGATAGCATATGGCGAGCCAGCCTTACCCTTTACGAACTGAGGATGCGAAGGTGTACAACCCTCCTCACAGGCCTGGGTGGAATGTCTGACCACTCCTGTATACCACACATGCGAGCAGCCGAGCCATTTGAGATATTCAAGGCTGGCATTGTCGATGTCACTGAACTTTCCAGTACCATTGTCCGAGAGTCCCCCGTTCTTCTTCGGTCTTACCTTGTCATTACCCCACAAACGAGGAAGCATCTGGTATATTATAGGTTTCTGCATCTGAATTTTCAATTAATTTGTTCTATACGAAGATACAACAAAAAAAGCGGTTCGCAAAAGCGAACCGCTGAATAAAATATTCAATTTCGTATTGAAATTACTGTGCAGGTGTTACTTCAACGCCTGGGAATGAACCATATGATGACATGCCATAGTCTGCTTTTACATACTTAGCACCATCAACATATACTTCAACTGTAAACTTAACTGTAGCAAGTTCAGCCTCAGTAAGAGATGTAGCGAAAGCAAATGCCTTACCTACTACTGATGCAACCTCAGTAATTTCCATATCAACTGTCAATGTCAAGCTCTTTACTGGAGTAGAAACCACCTTAGCCTCAACATAGTTATAAGTTGCTTCAGTATAACCTATTACTGAATCTGAGCTAACAACGATCTTATTAATCTTCTTACCAACAAGAGCACCAGATCCTTCAGGGAAAGAGATTTCGCTGAACTGAATAACCTGAGTTGCAACTGGAGCCTCAAATGGAAGATTGATAACTGCAGATGAATACTCCTTAACCTCTGCCTTAGCGATCTGGAAAGGAGCAAAATCTGAAGTCTTAACAGCAAACATGTCTTCCATACCTGTACCGATAGCCCAATCAGGAACTACGTTAAGTGTAAGATTCTGATTTGCAAGATCTGGCATAGGAACTGCTGTAAGCTCAGCTGCTGCCTCAGAGTATGGTGTGTATGCATAGATAACGTGGTTACCCTGCTTGAAACCAGCCTTCTCAGCCTTTGCTGTAAGAGCAACAGCGTCTGTGCCCTTAGCTGCTGTATAAAGGAGGTTAGTCTGAGGAAGACCGTCAGATGTAACGAATACACCTACCTGCTGCTCTGCAACATTCTCACCATAAAGAGTAAAGTCGCCCTGGATAGGGAAATCAACCGGACCCTTTTCTGTACATGCTACAGCTGCCGCTATCGCGAGCACTGCGCTAAAGAAATAATTCTTCTTCATAGTTTTGGGGATTTAAATTGTTAAAAACTGATTGAATATTTTATAATTATATGCTTTTAAAATTCACCTTCGTAATTGGTTACCCATTCGA
>JAEIGA010006089.1_pt1 | contig 18364 bp, 10 predicted proteins | sample 9270691 | NCBI WGS metagenome assembly JAEIGA01 (sample SAMN17057246, study PRJNA624740) | gut metagenome | biome: biome; isolation source: fecal sample | host: Bos grunniens | place: China: Xizang | collected 2019
GAATTGGAAGATATGCTTCCAAATCAATTTCATTATGAGTTACTGTCGCTCTCAAGATGTTGTGGTAGATTGGACCTTCCTCTGAAGCAGTAATAGTACATGGATTAGCATTAGCATTACTCAATGCAATATTGCCATCGGTAGACCACCAAGACCACTTAATCTTTTCGATTGGAATTTCTTTATTTTCATAGTCATACAACTTAGCATCAACATTAATAGACTGACCCATCTTAATTGCGCTCTGGTTATCTGCCAAAGTTGGAATTAAAGTAACATCAGTACCATTAGTTCCCATAGGGCCAAAAGCTAAAGTTGTAGACGCTTCATATGTGCGATTGTTCTTAACAATAGAACAATAAATTGTATTATTAGTTGCGTTTTGAGTATAATAACTCTTAATTCTAAACTTCTGTAAAACCTCAATTTGCAACTCAGTCACTTCTGGGTCAACATCATAATCCTCAGTGCCTGTACGAGTGATATACATAAATGTACCATCGTTCATAACTTCATCTGGAATTACATCAGAACCTTCCTCAACCTCAGTAATGAATTCTACGCCCTCTTCAGGCATATAAATCATTGTATTAGCGATTGGAATTTTCCAAGTGATAGAAGCAGCTTTATCCAAGCTCTCTTCTCCAGTAACCAAAGATTTATAAGTTGCTTCTAACTGACGAATCTTACGACCTTCAGTTGGATTCAGAAGCTCATTAGTCATATCATAAATACAGTAATTACCTTGCAAACCACCCTTTTCTTTAGGGTCGCAAACAATTTGTAATGCCTGCACTAAATCGACTGTAGCATCATTAACACAAGCCACTTCATTCTCAAATGTAAATACATCACTGTATAAATACATTACACGAGAGTGCTGTTCAAGAACAAAAGTATCAACTGCGGCTTGCCACTCTTCCTCAGAAGCGTAGTCGCTTTTTGATGCTTCATAAATAGCTAAACCATCATCAATATCTCGTTGAATTACTTCACGACTTGGATATTCTACGATGATTTTATATTTCTCGTTTTGCTTTGCAATGTCTGGAGTAAATTTGAAATAGAGCTGATTTAATAGCTCAGGTTCAGTAATTTCTGCCCAGAAGTTACCAGCAAGTTCATCAGTTACACCCTCTGTTAAATGGAATTTATACCAATGTAACTTAGCATCCACTGGAATTTCAGAAGCTTTATCAATAGCAGTAATAGAACCATCTTCATTAAAATGAATCCATCTTGCCATTAAACGCTTTGTATTCTGTTCAGGTGACGCTTGAGGAGTATATGTTAATGAATCAAAAGAATACAATAAGATTGTATCTTCTGTGAAACTGTGAAGATTATAACCAAAAGAAACATAAGGCTCTTTTACGAATAAGTTATTGGGAAGAATATCTTCTCCCTTTTTAGTAGGAATAAGATTTCCTTCTTTATCATAGAAATTTTTATCTTGATAAAAAACTAATTGTAAACGAGCAATCTCTTCAATCATACTAATGTCAAAGATTTTCTCTTGCGCATACCAAGTTTCAAAATTATAAACACTACCAAACATATCTTCTGTCGTGAGATAGAATGAATAATATTTTTCAGTTGCTTCAGTTTTTGAGGTTGCGGTTTCGCGACCAACAACGTCAAGACGCAAACCATACGATCCACTAACCGGGCTCAGCGCAGCCAACCAACTTCGGAACTTAGCTGTAATACCAAGGGTTTGATATCCCTTGCCGATACCAACATAATCTTCTTCGCCACTATCAATACGTTCCTGCTCAAAGTTACGTGACCATAAAACAACTTCTTTGTTTTCACCATTTGCCAACAAAGAAGAAACAGGAACATCATCTTCAATCAAGTTTTCTGTAATGTCTAAGTAATCTTCAAACGGAGCTCGATAAGTGAAGTGTTCTCCGTTATCTTCCACATAGCGGCCAGCAATTAGCTTTCTCTGATTATAGTCTCCGCCGGGGATTGTTACATAGACAGATGTGCCATCTTGATATGAAGTATTTTCAGAGTAAGCAACAAATCTTGACGCACCATCTGTTACGATATATTCGCCTTTTTCTTTATCAGTGCTGCTTTCAATCTTGCAGAGAACTGTCTTATCATACTGCATATCGTGCATTCTAGATGATAATAAAATATCTACTGCTTGAAATAAATTTTCTGAAAGACTACTCATATATTGGCCTCCTTTCTCTCCATTCTACTTATCTTTAAAAATCATGCTTATCATATTGGTCGCAATTGACCAAATAAGAAAAAGGGGTAGGCCGAAGCCTACCCCTAAAGGTATATTAAATCTTACGATGTGCATATTGTGAAGCGGCATTAATCAAGTTATTAAATGCTTCTTGGATTTCGTTTCTATCAGATACTCCTGGGAACTCTGCGTGAATAGTCACGTTTTGTTCAAGAGAGTCTCTAGAATCGTTAATCTTGCCATAACCTAACAAACTCGTTAAACCTTGACTTGCAGACATTGCATTTAAATCAATCATGCTACTAATCTGGCGAACCATTTCAATAGCAGAGAGCATATTAGCAGTATCCTCTTGGTTAAGAACGAGTTCTTTCTGATGCAATAGTGCCAGACGACCCATTTGGTCACCCCAAGCACCAGTGTAACCACCTGTATCATAACCCATCAACCTTTTTGCTTCTTCTCTACTCTTACCCATGCCTTTTAAGTGAGTAGGATAAGTATAGTTAATAAGCTCCTGGCCACCACGAACTTCAGCCTCAGTAAATCCATCAGCCGCGCCGCGAGAGATACGGTTGCTAATACCATTACCCCATTTACCTTGATTAATTTTATTATAAGCTGCAACGATACGGTCCCAAGTAGGCTTTCCGCCTCCTCCACCGCCACCGCCGCCTTCTCCACCGCCGGCGCCGCCACCATTTCCGCCGCCACCGCCGCCTCCTCCATCTCCACCTTCAGGAGGAGTAGGAGTTGGAGTATTTGCCGCTGTCTGTACTTGACCCCAGAGGGCCAATACTGCGTTGAATTTTTCAATAATTCTATCACTTTCACCAATCATGGCTTCGATAGATTGACTATATTGATTTTCCCATTCAATAATTTTATTGATAACCTCTTGGTAATCGCCCTGCATAAAGCCGGCATCTTCCTTGATTTTATCTGCTACTGCCTGAGAGTCATCTTTAACCTTATCCATCTCTTTATCAACTTGGTCAGCAAAGTTTTCCATGCTTAATCCCGCTGCATTTAAAGCGTTCTCCATGGCAACTTCCCAAGAGTCAAAAGCTGCTTCAGATTCAAGTAATAGATTTTCAGAAGCTACATTGAAGTTTTCTTGATATGCCTCCATATTTTCAAAACCGGTTAATACTGCAAGGTCTGTTTCATGGAAACTATCCACATATTCTTCGTCCTTAGCAATCTTATATCCAGTCTTCTCTGCATAATCAGTCCAATCTTCTTCATAAAGCTTCTTATTATTAACGAGCGCAAGGTCCAATTCAGAACAATAGTAGTCCATCTGCTCTTGATAATAAGCCTGAACTTCTGCCATTTTTGCTTGACGCTCTTCAATACTGAGAGATTCGTCATTGGCGATTTCAGCAAGTTTATCTTTCATCTCAATTTGCATATTGATGATACTATCTTGTAACTCATTAATATAATCTGCGTTGTGCTGCTGGAGTTCATAAAGTTTATCTTCATAACTCTGTTCAGCTTCAGCTACAGAACTTTCATCTGCTGTGTATACATAACCCCAGTTACCTTCATTGTCACGAGTCATGCGCACTTGAGATTTTGCATCTTTTGCTTCTTCTAGTGCCTGTTCAGCGAGTTTAAGTTCATAGCGTTTACGCAAGTTTTCAATTTGATATTCAGATACTTCTGCTCCTGATTCTTCCAAAGCATTAATTTCTTCTTGAAGTGCAAGCAATTCCTTTTTTGCTCGAACATTATCTGTATTATCAATAGACTTCTCAATATCACGATTTAATTTACTAAATTCATAAATTTTTTCATAATCTTCAAGATATCTATCATTTTCAGACTGTCTACGCTCAAATGCATCTTGTAGTTCATTTAAGTTCTTAAATTTACCAGCAACTGCATCGGAGAATCGATCCATTGTTGCTTCAATTTCAGCTACAAACTTATCATTAATAGCCTGCATCCAATCTTCAATGGAACCCATTGCTGCTTCTTCAGCCTCGGCGAGAGATTCTTCCATCTGGGCAATTGTATCTTCCCACATCTTACGCTCTTCTTCACTAATAGTATCATACTGTTGTGCGAAGGCTGTTTTTGTTGCTTCAAGGTCTGCCGCAATCATATCGCGTTTTGCAATATTTGCTTCTGCAATATTTTTAGACTGACTTACCATCGCGTCATTAATGGCGCCAATAGCTTTGTCACTATCTTTAATATTTGCTTTACCAACTAAATCAACAATATTCTTGTAAGATTCAGTCATTGCCTTAAAGTGTTCAAGTTTAGCGATACCTTCATCGAGCTTTTCATTGTGCTCTTCAAAAGTAGAAAGCATCTTGTCATGGACCGCTTGACGAGTTTCAATAAGAGCTTGATTGGTTTCCATTAATCCATCTCTATACTCACGAAGTTTTGCAACTTCATCTTCAGTGAAGGACATTTCACCAATCTTCTTCATTGTGGCTTCGTCACCAGCCATCCATTTCTCATAGTCTTCATCAGTAAGGCCATGATTTCCAAAAATATCTTTAATACCCTGCTCATAAGCAGCGTGTTTATTAAAATATTCTTGAGTTTGCAATCCAAGGTTAGCAATCGCCTCGGCTGCACTAAAGGCTTTATTTTCAATACGCTCCAAGAGATAATCAAGGTATTGCAAATCATCATCTGCAACCTCAATTTCCATTTGAACTTTATAGTCAAGCTCTTCTAATTTAGCATCATAAATTTGGTCAGCTAAATCCTGAAGATTTGCCTTCTGCTCTCGCCAAGAGTCAAGAGTCTCTTCATATTGCTCAAGCAATTCAATTTCTTTATCATATTGCTCTTCAGCCTTCTCTAAAGCTTCTTTATCAGCGTCTTCCTGCGCGCTATTGTTATAAGTTTCTTTTGCAGCATTAAGTCTATCAGTAGCTTGCTGCAACATATCTGTATAGTTGGTAAGTTCGCCACTCTCTTTATCAAAAGAAGCTCCACTAAATACATCTTCAATAGCCTGTTGGTCAGATGCTAAGAAAGCAGTTTGTAAATCAAAGAGGTCTTTCTCTCTCTTGTATTTTTCTTCAAGGAGTCTCTGTTCCTCTTTCATATATTTCAACTTATCTTTTCCGAACGCTCTATCTTTCTTTTTAGAGTTTTCATCAAGTAAGCTATTATAATATTCAATCTCACGATTAATTTCGTGGTAACGTTCTGCGACTTCTTCTAATTCTTCAATTTCTTTCTCTTTGTCACTATCACTTCCGCCACCGCCATCCTCATCGTAAGCATCACTATTACGTTGAGTTCCTGGTGTGTAAGTGTTGAGGCTAGCTGCCATACTACCTCGAATCTCTGCGATACGAGTATTAATTTCACCAATAGCAGCATCATAACCTTCAATCTCCAAAGTTTTATCAGAGATGAAATTATCAAGAGAAATTGTTTCTCCTTCATATTCAAATTCATGTCCGGAGAACTGACCAGAACCTGCGGTATAAGAACCTGCATATCCATTAAAACTAGGGCCAGAAACTGAATTACTACCGCCAGTAACAACACCAGAACCAATATTTTTGAACTGAGTTGCTGCATCGGCACAGGTTTGTCTAAATTCATCAACATTCTTTGCGCCAGATTGCATTGCAGAATAAATAGCCATAGCAGAATTATAAGCGGCATCATTAAAGTTGCCATTCATATCTGTTGCACATTCTGCGGCAACACGAGCAAATTCTTCTTCATTACCAGCCATAGCGGCCGCAGCCAATTGATTAGAAGTGGTTTCGCTAATGTCATTAGCAATTAAAGCCTGTGTTAAAGCATTACCATATTCAAGTTGCATTAAAGCTGCATCACGTTCAACATCTGTTTCAGCAGTTGCCGCCGCAATGGCTAAATCAACTTCTGCCTGAGCTTTAGCTTTCTTTGCCTCAAGAGCCGCCTTATCCATTTCAAGTTTAGCAATTTCTGCTTCACCTGCCGCAATTAATTCAGCTTCTTTGCCTTCAATAAAAGCATTAGCTTCATCTGCGTTTAACTGAACAATACCTTCAGAAGTTACTGTCGCATTCTCCAGCATTTCTGGATATACATTTGCCCATGCTCTTGCTTGCTCTGCGGTTAATTCATAATTAGAACCAACTTGTTTAATATCCTTTACAAGACTATCATTAACGCCCTTCATATCTTCAAGGTCATTAAGTAGTTCTTTAAAGTTTTCTTCGCCCTCAAGCTTTACTTCAATTTCAATTTCAGCATCACAATCTTTAATTTGCTCTTCTAATCTTGTTACTTCAGAATTTTCAACTTCAACTTGAATTTCTAATTCTTCTAAGTCAGCGCGCTCTGCATCAGTAACAACACCATCGGCATAAATGTCATCAATGGCTTTTTGAGTTTCTGCTGCTTTAGCTTGAGCAATCTTTAAAGACTCTTCAGCCGCAGCTTTTTCAGCCTCTAAATTTTTAACAAGATTTTCTTGAGTTGCTTGATGTAAATTTTCAAGGTACTCTTGTTGTTGAGCGTAAGACATTTGTAAGAATTCATTAAATTCAATAATGCCCTGCTCTTCATTACCCCAATCAATACTCTCTTTGATAGTGTTATAATCATCTCGACTCATATCCTCAGAAAGAGCACTTTGAGCTTCTTCAACACCCTCTAATTGAGTTTTAAGAGTAATAACATTTTGTTCTGCATTTAATCTATCAACTTCAGTTTTAATTTCATCTACAGTCTCGTAAACATCGGTGTTAACCTGTAAGAATACTTCTTTCTCACTGTCACTTAAACCTGTAAAATATTCTAAAACTGCATCTGCATTTTCACCATATTTAGCCTTCCAAGCATCTAATGCAGCCTGCTTAGAATCCTCTAAAGCGGCTTCTAATTCAGAAGCATCAGTAAAACCAAGAGCCTCTAAATCTTCTGGGGAAATAGATGCGGCCAGTGCCTTTGTATCAATACCTGCTAAAGTAGATACATCAAGACTAGATGCATCGCCCGTTAAAGCGGCACTGAGCAATTCTGAGCCATTATCGCCCATTTGACCCATGACACGATCGACAACTTCAACCATATCAACAGCATCTTTTTCCATGTTTTCCTGTTCATATGCTTCTTTAAGTTGTTCACGAACTTGCTCAGGAGTTAATTTATAAGTTTCACTACCATCTGCACTAGTAAATTCTTCTTTACCATCTAACCAAGTACCAATACCATCATGAGTATACCCCATAAGCTCTGCATACTCTGCATACATATCAGCTTCAGACATGGTATCATATTTACTTGCAGAATCAGCATCATATTTATCCTGCTGTCCAGCAACCGCGCCAAGGATTTCATCTTTATAGTCTGAATTTTGGAAAACTTCTTCATTAGATAAATTTTGTGCTAACTGAGCTTTAGTTAAAGCTTCATTAGCCGCTTTATTTTCAAGGATTGCAGTATTAGCTTCCATTAAAGCGTCTTTACTATTTAAGACCGCTTCAATAAAACCTTCTTGAGAACTGGTAAGAGCCTCAGGGTCCCATCCCATTGCATCAATAATACTGCCTTCTCCACCTTCTAATAATGCGCCAAGTCCACCTTCAACACCTTGAGCTGACTCAAAAAGTTTTTGAACATTAGCTTGGCTAATATTGGTGTCAGCAACGTCGACTGTCGTATCACCATATGTTTGATAACGAGCGGTATTATTACCACGCATTTCGCTAGCTACATCAGAATAAGTAACTCCATCCTCTTTTTGATTTTGGAGTTTTTGAGCTCCAGTATGAGCACTCGCCGCACCCTCATAAGTTTCTCGAGCTTCCTTTTTCTTACGAGCCAATTCTTCTTCGTCAATTTGAATTACACCATTCTCATCGACGCCAGTGGAAGTTAAACCATAAGTATCAATAAGTTTACGAGCGGCTTCATTAGCCTCCATTACGGCATCAGTAAACTCATCTGTACCCTTAGTCAACCCTTCCAAAGATTCTACAGCACTATCATAACTTTCAATAGTATCTCTTAAATCTTCATAAGCCTCTTTAGCAGTTTCAGCTGCTGCAGCTGCAGCTAAAGTAGCCTCTTTTGCGGACTCCAATTGTCCTTCTGGACTAGCCGCTTTCATTGCGTTAAACGCCGCAACAAGCAACAGAACACCAGCAACTAAAATTGCAATTGCTGCAATTACAGCTAAAATAATCAATAAGAAAGGACCCATAGATGCATTGGCTGCCCACTGTGCAATAGTCTGCGCAATAGTAGCCTTTGTATGTCCCTTCTTAGCTACCTCTGCCGCTTTTTCACCAGCTGCTTCTGCAACTGAAGTTACAGCATTTGTCTTTTTAGCTAAAGCATTAGCAATAGAAGCCGCAGTATTTAAAACTTTTTCACGAGTATCTTTATTAAAGGCAGATGTAACCATTGGAATAACCATAGCCAAAGTGGTAAATGTCTGAAGCATTTTTTCACCGAAGCTCATATCTTCATTATTCCAAGTATCAATCAATCCTTTAACTGACTGTAAAGCCATACCAACAGTACTAATAGTACCAGCTAAAGCAACAATACCTTGAGCGCCAACATTAGCAAATTTTGGAATAGCATCAAATTTTTTGCCCATTCCATCGGCAGAGTTGCCACAATCAATCATTTTTACTACAGCTTTACCTGCTGCATTGCCAAGTCCCTCGAGTTTAGAAACCGCTGCATCATCTACAATTTCTGGACCTATTAAAAATGTACGCAAACCATCAGCTTTTGCGTCCATATTATCCATTGCTCGCATCAACTCGTTGATTGCCTGTTCGACCTTTTCTGGGTCATCACCTGCGTCTTGCATAGCCTTTTCAAATCTATCGAAAGCTTCGGCGCCTTCGGCACCAAACATTTCAACGGCCTTTGCACTGTTTTTAAAGCAAGAACCAATTTCACCTTCAGTGGCATCCATTACCTTGCTTAATTGCTTTAATTGATTTTTAACCTGTCCAATTTGTTTATTTGCTTCTTTAGAACCTTTTTGTAATCCACTAAGCATTGGGCCAGAAGCAAAAGCTTCCATAACAACTGTCTTATAAGTTCCTGCCTGCTTAGTTAATTCTTGATACATTTGAACAGCTTCTTTTTGACTGGTAGCTACTTCAGTGTGAAAAGTTGTAGTTTCATTACCTTGACTATCAACTTCACTTGTTTCATAGCCCCATTCGCCTTCGTCGCCCTGGTATTCTTTACCACTAGCTTTATTCGTCATTTGACGCTTCATTGCATTCGCGGCTTTGTCAGCCTCCTCTGCAATTCGAGCCTGTTCAACTGCGCTCTTAACCAATGTTTGATGCTGGTCCATAAGAATCTGAGCGATACTTCTTTGAGATTCAGTCATCTTATCAGCACGCTTAATTAACTCCTCTTGAGCTTCAGCTTGAGCAGTATAAGCAGCACCAGTAATATCTCCCATTGGAGTTGCAGAATCAGCATACATCTGTTTTAATTGCTTAGATGCTTCATCTCTAGTTTGACGAATTGACTCTCGACCCTTTTCAGTTCTCATCTGGATATTATACATCGCACGGTCAACTGCATTTGTTAAATCTTTTGCAAAGATTTTTGTACAAATTGAGCCAACTGCTAAAATAACTCCACTAAGACCTCCAAGACCATCAATTAATCCTGAAACGCCATCAATAACACCATCAATAACATTTAAGAAACCAATAAAGAAATCATCATCTAAGAGTTTGCCATAAATATCTTCCAAAGAAGCAGTAACTCTGTCGCGAGCTGCCTCCCAGCTTTCTGCATAAGTTGCAGATTGCTCATCCAATGTACCAGAAGCCATTTCGGCATCTTCAACATTCATTTCGAAATCATCGAAATTATTCATTAAAGACATTAACTGAGTGTACTGACGTGTACCTGCAACAGTCTGAGCCAAAGCAGTTTGCTGTGCACGAGACAAATCATCCCAAGTATGTCCCAAATCAGAAATAATATCATCGGCATCTCTTAAATTGCCATTTAAATCAAGGACTTCAACGCCAACAGTGGCTAAAGCCTTTGAATATTTATTTAGGTCTACGCCATCTTCAAGAGTTTCACCTAACTGTAAACCCTGTAAACGAGCAAAAATGGTTTTAAAAGCTGTACCAACAGTATCAGCACTTTGACGAGTTTTATCTACAACTGTTGCAACTGCCGCAGTAGCATATTCATAACTCAAACCAACTGTAGTACCAATAGAAGCGAACTTCTCAAGACCGGCTGCGATTTCAGCGGAGCTCGCCGCAGTTTTCGCACCCAAGCTAGCCATTACGTCGCCGTAATATTCAAGAGATTTTGAGCCGTCATCAAAGTTGTTCCAAATAGCAGTCATATAAGAAGAAACTTCAGTTGCATTTTCTCCTGCGGCTTGAGCCATCTTGATAGTTGCATTTGTTCTTTCTTCCACCTGACTGTCATTAAGACCCTGTTGATAGAAAATTAAAGCCGCATCTGTGTATGCGGTGGTAGTTGTACTTAATGCCTGAGCAGCTTTATTTGCCTTTTGAGCGAATCTATCCATCTCTTCTACTGAGTTACCAGTAACAATACGGATAGCATTTAAGGACTCGTTCAAATCTTGCGCATATCCATATGCCCCTTGAATGGCTCCCATAAAGCCATGCATAATGCTTGAAGAAAATTGCCAACGAACAGTATTCTTTAATGTTGTGCCAAATTCTCTAAGCATTGCATTAGAGCGTTTCAAAGGAATTTCTGCTGTCATTACTGACTGTGCGAGAGAAGAGAATGCTTGAGCACCTTGAGGTCCCAATGAAACTAAAGCTTCTCTATATTTTTCCATGGACATACCGCTTGCTTTCATATCCTGAGTGAATTTACCCAAGTCAAGCTTGCCAGTATCAACGTTCATGGCATTTGTTAATTGCTGTTGCAAAGTAGCGGCCGCTACAGAAGCTTTCTGCAATTCTTGATCAATACCCAAATTTAAGCCTTTATATCCAGACTGACTATTAATTAATTGGGTCAATTGATTTTGTAAATCTTGAATTTGCTTTTTGGCTTGGGAAGTATCCGCAGTAAATCCAAGATTAACATTGAGTTGTTTTGCCATTCCTTATTTGCTCCTTTCTCTCCATATTTTAGTTTTTCTATTTGCAAATAAAAAAACGGGGTGAGAGTAATATAAAGATATCACTCTCACCCCATTACTCTATATAGACTTAAAAATCAAGTTGATAAGATGAATTTAATTAGCCCAATCGAGTCATAATACCCTTTAACAATGCTAAATTATTAGGGTCTGCTAATTGGTCATGAATAGAAGTCGCATCAAATTCTAATTCACTATAGTCCTGAGAAGCAGCTTCAAGAATTCCAAAAATAGAATTCTGATATTTATAAATACTATCAACAGTATCCATTAAAGTTTCTTCAATCCAATCCAACTCTTCTTCAGGAATCCATTCTATAACAGCATCATAAAAACCAGAAGACACAATAGAGTCGTAAAGTTTTGTTACATCTTCCTTTTGCTTTTCAGTAAAATTAATATTAGCATAATTATAAATTACTTCCAAAGTCATAAAAATATGTAACTTACCAACATTATAAAACTTCATATCATCAGCACTATTATTAATAATACGACTAATCATATCTAATTTTTCACTAACAGTTAAATACTGTTTAACTTCAATCTCTTGGTCTGCAAACATAAAAGATTTAACATCTTTATTAGGTTTTAAACCAAGTTTAGTAAAAGCAATTTTTGCCATTGCTAATCCTCCTTTATCTCACTTCTAAGAATATTATAACAAAAATTTTTTTATTTGTCAAGTTATTACACTTTTGGACCCAAAATATTGGTACTACCAAAGTTGCTATTAAGAGTATCGCCAGATTTAACAGGAATCTTCTTATTACCAAAGTACAATCCTTTTTTCAATAATTTTTCAACATATTGATAAGTTGGGATAATTTCATTTTTAGTAATAATATAAGCGTTATTCCTACCTAAAATCTGAATGGCCAATCTTGAAACGGCATATCTTTGATAAGCATCTAAGTTAGGAACATTTTGTAAACCGAGTTGATAAAAATGTAATAATTGCCATACCGCAGTTTGCGGGTCTCCTTGACCCAAAGAATCTTGAATCAATTTCTCAATATTATAACCTTGATGGAAAGTTGTTGCACCAGAAGTTGTCTTAGCTGAAAAACCAAGAGAGTTTTCTAATAAACCTTTTAATTCATAATCAGTTAAAGTAACAGTTCCAGTTGCAGGAACTCCATTTCCATCATAGATTTCACCATTTTTAAATATATATGTAACTTGACCTTGTTCATTTTTTAATTCTAAATAATCCAGAAGAGAAGCAATCAAGTCGGGTTTAATTTTTCCGCCACCAGCAACATTAATACTACCAGTAACAGCAACTTGAGTTGGAATCTTTTTAGCAAGAAATTTCTTTACTTCTTGTTCCAAAACTTCACCTTGAATACGGCTCAATAAACCCTCAAGACGAGATGCAATAGTATAAGCATCTCCTTCTCCTAAAATATTAGTTAAATCAATTAAATCTCCTGAGTTTGAACTTTTAATTGAGGCATTTAATTGTTGGACATAGTTTTCAAGAATGTTTAATTCAGTATTTAAATTTGTCCATTGTTGCGCCCTCATTAATTTAATTACGTTTTCCCATTTAGCACATAGATTTTGAGCTACAGATTGATTAATTTGAGTCGAGCCATTTTGAACTTTAAATTTATACTCTGTAATTTTAGCATTCCTAATTTGATTAATCCAAATATCTACCTGCTGGTCCAACTTAGCAGAAGTTCCTTTTAACTTGCGCCCATTCTTAGTAGTTCTTTGTTCAAAATTTAATTGTTCTGTTAATTTAGAATATTGTGCGCTATGAGCTAAATCATAGAAATATTGTTTAGCTTCAGAATAATTTTTTGAAACGTCAAGATTATTTGCAATTTGAAATTGTTCTTTATAGTCTTGATAAGATTGAATTGTACCCCAGCCTTCTGGGTTCATTCTTCTATCTGCTATAAATCCCATATAAGCATCTCCTTTCTCACCAAATAAGAAAAAGGGGAGAGGCACCAAGTACCTCTCCCCTAAAATTCTATCTTTTATCTATCTTTCGATTAGCCCTGAACAACTACGCCGCTCTGGAACTTAGTTTCCAAACGGTGAGCATCCTCAGCTGCATCTGCGCGGATAACCTGAATAGCTGCAAGAACTTTCTTAGAACGATCAAATCTGGTATAATCAGGGAATGCGTCCATAGTGAAAGTAAATGTAGATGGGTCACCAGAAGATGCCATTGTGAATGTGAAGTTAGACTGAATCTTGCAGTTAGGAATGATGAATTCAGCAGGCATGTCAACACCGTTCTGATCACGGAACAATGTAGAAGCCTCGAGGTAATAGTTACCGCCGAACTTATCTGCAGTGATTTCAATCTGCTGAATACCCTTGCCCTGACGAGCTACATAGTAATCAACGAGAACGCTATCGAACTCAGTTGCGCCTGGAACGCCAGCAAGAGTATACTTGTGTGTACCAGCTTCACCATGCAAATCTTCCTGAGTTGCAATAACAATGTCAGTATTGTCGCCATTATGTGCAGGAATGTAAGGCTCAGAAATGATTTCACCATTCTTCATAAACATTACATATGCATAGTTTTCTGCGTCATTTGCAGGTAAATAAGCCTTCTCAGAAAGCTTAATAGTAATCTGATCTGCGCTAACAGTAACATCTTTAGCGTCAATAGTTTCAGTCATGTGCTGATAAATAGGCTTGTCAGTAGCCTCAACAAGACCAGCACCAGAAAGAATCATAAAGCCTTCTGGAGAGATAAGAGCATCTTCCATAGTGAAGGTTACAGTTCTCTCACCTTCCCATGCTACCAAACGAGAGTTACCACGGCCACCCTGTGCGTAAACGGTTGTTGCAGCACCTTCCATGCTGGAAGTCTTGAGGGTATCGAAATAAATTACAGGTTCGTTAGCATAGAATGTCTTGCTGCCGATTTTTTGAGTTGCCTTAGCCTTAAGAACAACATCGCAAATTTCACGAACACCAAATTTCATAGTGCATATTCCTCCTTAAATTTTTAGTGGATATTTTTCATCCAATCTTCAGGTTGGGAATCTGGCTTACCACCCGCAAGTCGAGTGCGAATGTTCAAATCCCAATTGATATATAGCATATATCTTTCAAGTAAATCATACATTTGATACATTGTACAATTCACCAAATCATGTAATGACATGGAGTCTAGACCAACAGTAAGAATTGAAAGATACCTACTAAAAGAGCTTTGGCCACCGCCATCTCGTTGTGCGGCAACCCTTTGACGACCTCTCATAAGCTTTTGTGCGATTTCTCTTGCGGCATCGTTTGCAGGATTGAAAGCCTGCTGGTCCATTGGACCCGAGTTCGCGCAAAAAACCTGACGTAGCGCATCCTGAAGGGCTTCAAAATTCGCTTCATCCACCACATGAGATTCGCCATCGCTCTGAAAAAGTATGGAACGAGGAGTTATCAATACTTTATACTTTGGAAAAAGTATACCTAATAACTGTTGCACACAAACCTTTTTATCAGCCGTGCTTGCATCCATCATCATCGTCATAAATATTTGAAAATTATTTATATTAGATAGAGCATCTTTGTCCTCTATAAACATACTTTTATGTAAACATAAGCATTGAACACCTGTAAAAAAATCAGTTTCCCCTAAAAATGAAATTTCTTTAATAGAGGGCTGATGCAATGTTAATTGACATTCTGGAATTGGGATATCAGACCCTGCTATTAAAGCAAGTCTACAATCCAACATTATTCCAAATCACCCTCCGCAACCAAAGTTGCTAACATTTCATTGAAGTAATTTTGTTCAGTTTCAGAAGGAGTGTAAGCATTTTTATCTTCTTCTCCATGAACTGCCGCATACATCAAAGACAATCCTGCGAATTCATCAGTTAGTACAATTTGGTTACATCCTAAAAATTCCAATGTACCGATACCAGTTAAATGCTTACCATCAAACAAATGGTCAATTTCAGCGGCGATTTTATAAGGTCTCAACTGATAATTATCTAAAGCCCACTGGTCAAAATGACACACGATATCAAATCCAATGATATTATCACGGAACTCTGGATTACTAGCATTTGGTACAAAATTATCAAAACTAATAATAACATAGTTCAAACATTCGAGGTCTACGGTTAGTTTAGGAACAATTCTAATGTTTCTTCCGAACAATTTCGCAACTTCTTCTCCTGGAACAGTTTCTCTTGCTAAGGCATTGGGAGACTCGTAATGAAGCAGTTTCTGTAAACGAGTGCTCTTAAACATTTCCTTAACAATAATAAACAAGTCCTTTTCAACAGATAAGAAGCTGGATTTATTCGGCTTAAATCTTTCAATCTTCATATCTAAAACTCCTTTAACTCTATTTAAAGTAACGATTGAACAATAATCGTTTTACTATAAAATTCACCATAAGCCAATTCAAAACTTCCACTAACAGGACTGTTCCATTTTACCTTAACAGTCTTTCCATCTCGACTTGCACTTAATGTGACTGGGTATTTTGAATCAACTTTCCATAGGTTACCATTAACAACAGCATTCCACTCAAATTCATATTCAACAAGCGGCTTAATAAATGTAGGACCGGAAATAAGAATATTTACAGTCTCACTATTTGGTTCATCCAAATCGATAGTTAAAGCTCCAACTACGCCATTAGCAATATCGTCTTCATCGTTGTTTGCATAATATTCGACCGCGGTGATTTCAAACACACCAGGCATTGATACCCAGTCTGTGGCTTCAACACGCCAGCAAACTCTATATTCTTCCGGAAAATCTTCGTGGGAAGAGAGAAGATAAAACTTGGAATAGCGTTTGAAATATTTGAGAGTATGCTCATTTTTTGGCATTAAAATATTCAAACTGTGGTTAGGTTGGTCAACGCTAATACCACTTTTCTGAATAAAGTTAATCTTTGTTTCTACTGGACCTCGAGTTGCCGCATAGGTTTCTCGAATAATTCCCTCTTCATCTTTCCATTTCATTTTATACGCACAGCGTCTAATATCTCCACGGAAATAAGCAAGTTCAGTTAAGTCCTGTAAATAAATTAACCAATGTGTATTTGTTCCTTGCCATTCAAACACGTCTCCAGTTTTGAATCCGTGTTCCCATGGAACAGAAACAATTTTATCATCATAGTCCTGCTTCAACTTATTAGGGTTGATTAGGGCTCGGATGCCTTGAATTTGTTTTACGCTGATATCTTGGAATCCATCTGTGCTCCAAGGTACTGCGCTATCATCCACCTTCTTGATAGTTGCACCCTGATAAGAATATTTCAAGGCTCTATCGAGAGAGCGTCTTTTATCCTTAATCATACGGTCTTGCTGTGGAATACCACCATTGTACTTCAACAAAGTTTCCTGATGGTCGAGACCATGTAATGCGGCCTCTTCAGCGATTCCGTCTCCTGCGACTGCCGCAGGCTTAGGTCCACCAAAAAGTCCTAGACGATTGCTCATTAAATTTAAAGAAGTATTGCGGTTTTTAATCTCGTAATCCGGCATGACTTAGCTCCTGTAAAATACTAATGCATTCAAACACTGTTTTACGGTATAGCTCAAAATTTGTTTCAGTTACGCGCAATCCTTCTAATTTACTAAGCATCTGTAAGAAAAGTGGCCCAATGAAAATTTCATTGAGGCCAACGATTTCTAAGATTACGGTATCAAGTTGTTTTTGCCAATCTTCTTCATGTTCACGCATTGGAATTAACTTCCATAACTGGTTGGTTAAGCGTTTCACATTTGCGTCAATATCACTATATGAGAATTCAAGTTCGTACTTATTTAATAGCACTATTCTCAATTAGAACAGACCAGTTAGACTGATACTGTCCATCCTCCAATTTTCTACGCTTATACAAGCGCTGCATGTGGAGCGAATCTCTACGAGATTCATCAAGCAAGCTCAGAAGTTTAGCCAAATGATTGGCTTGGGAGGTGAATTTAAAGTCTGAGCCACTGTATTTCATACGAGTGTTTTCAATTGACGTTACCTGTCTTTGAACCCAACCTTGTTTCATAAGACAAGCGAGAATGTTGATTTCTTCTGATGTAAGCTCGCACCCGAATTCCGAATGCTCAACAATCACATCAGGCACTTGGATACCTGCATCTTCTGGAAGTTCATTCCAAATAACACCGATAATGAAGTCTCCCTCTTTCACCTGGTCTTCCGGAATCACTTCCGTTTTAATTGTATAATCATACAAAGGTTTACGAGGAAACTCGAATCCTGGGATTGCATCAATCAATAGATTCTGCAAATCACGCATAGTGTCTTGTGGAGTTAACTCCATATACATATCGTCTGTGATTTTTCCAAGAAAGCGATTATAGATAGCGGAAAATTGTGTATTTTCTGCCATTATAAATCCTCCTTCTTACTCAGCAGTAGCTTCCTCTGTTTTTGGAGTTACTACGTTATATTTAGGAGCGGTTCTACGTCCAGCTGGAACTTCATCCTTCTTCACACGACGCTCAGGAGCGGCCTGCTTCAAGATTGTTCCATCTTCGTCTTCCTTCTCAGCAGCAATATTCTTCAAAGCGGCATCTACATCAAAACCAGTCTTCTTCTTAAGAGCTGCTCTCTTCTGCATATCATAGAGAGGAACAGAAATAGAGAATTTCTTAATCAAGTCAATTACACCAACTGGCGCAAAATCCAAGCAATCAAGGAATTCATCAATAGACCCCTCTTTGATTAACTTAATAACATCCTGCTCACTCATGTTATACTCAGGTTCAACCTGAAGACCTGCGAGCTGTCTGCCTTCCTCTTCAATGACCTGCAAGAAACCTGCAAGAATTTCTTTACCACCTGGCTGGAAGGTCAAATGCTCTAACTCTTCAGCAGTGATTTTCTTAGCCTCGCCTGGAGCGAAGGAACGACGAATGCCGTCCTCAGGAATCATATAAGTTACCTGACCGGCACTTCTATTTTTAATAGTAATCATTTTATCCATGAATTTAATCTCCTTTTTCTCTCAAAGTGAAAAAAGGGGGAAGTGGGGATTTCCCCATTTCCCCCTCTAATCTATGTCTATATTATATTAGGTTAAACCA
>JAEIGA010006090.1_pt1 | contig 18361 bp, 17 predicted proteins | sample 9270691 | NCBI WGS metagenome assembly JAEIGA01 (sample SAMN17057246, study PRJNA624740) | gut metagenome | biome: biome; isolation source: fecal sample | host: Bos grunniens | place: China: Xizang | collected 2019
ATATCTTGTTGTAGGGTTGGGCAACATCGGCTCTGAGTATGCCGAGACCCGCCACAACATTGGTTTCAAAGTATTGGATGCCTTAGCTGAGGCATCCAATATCTCTTTTACGACAGTGCGTTACGGAGATATGGCAACCCTAAAGCATAAGGGTCGCACCATACTACTTTTGAAACCATCGACATATATGAACCTCTCGGGCAAGGCGGTGAGATACTGGATGGAGCAGGAGCGCATACCACGCGAAAACCTCCTTATCATCTCCGACGACATAGCCCTGCCATTCGGTACATTCCGTATGCGTAAGAATGGCTCGGAGGGTGGTCATAATGGTCTAAAGAATATCACCGAGCTACTTGGCGACAACCAGTACGCACGCATGCGCTTTGGCGTAGGCGGCGACTTCCCTAAGGGCCGCCAGGTGGACTATGTGTTGGGTGAGTTTACGGACGAGGAGCGCAAGGCTATGCCAGATAGATTAAAGCTCTTTGGCGATGCAATCCTCGCCTTCTCGGCCATAGGCCCCGACCGCACGATGAATAGCTATAATGGAAAATAGAGATGGTTGCCGCGAATGGCAACCATCTCTATTTTTCACCTTTCAGTTTTCCCCTTAAAAAACTCTGCCCGACACTTTCGCATCGGGCAGAGATTATTTATGTAGGTATTTACTACTTTGTAGGAGCTGCAGAGCCTGGAGTCTTAACCCAGATCTTCTTGCTTGACAAATCGAAGTAAACATCGTAAGTACCTGATGTAACCTTACAGTTACCACCACCACGAGACATTACCTTACCAGCAGTAGCGTTAACAGTAATTGTACCGCCACAACCATAGTCCTCGCCCCAAGAGTTGTTAGCACGAACCTTGAACTCGCCAGTGAGCTTAGCGTTAAGAGCTACATAGAAACCAATAGTTCCATCCCACTCGAGCTTAGTATCTGGAGAGCTCCAGTTGTTATGCGCACCACACAAGCCCCAAGATGCACCTGAGAGGTCAGGAGCAGCACCATTAGCACTCTGCTCTGTTGCAGTCTCATAGTCAGTGCCCTCGTTCATAACATAGATACGCTTGTTGGCATTATCGAAATAGATATCGTACTTACCAGCGTTGATAATTGATAAGTTAGAGCCACCGCTATATACCTTTGTCCAGATATTAGCATTTAGGTAGTTGATACCACCACCGTAGCTTGTATTCCAGTTACCTACCTGCTTAATCTTAACCTCCTTATAAGCACCGATATTAACGCCCTTAGCAACAAAGAGATTATCAACATCTGTAGTGTACATCACCAAGTCACCCCAAGAGTTGAAGTCACCAGCCAACGCCCAAGTAGATGGCTGTGGCTCACCCTGAACAACCTCTGGCTCTGGATTCTCCTTATCCTCTACGAAGCTGAGGGTAATGCCGTTGAGCAACAAGTAGTAATCCTTATCGAGTGTGCCGAGAGCGAAGTCTGCAGTCTGTGCTGAACCATCGTTTAGGATGATGCTGAGTGAAGAACCAGTAGCAGAGCGAGGCATAGTCCATACATAGTATGTGTACCCATTAATACTCTCTGTTACAGTTGTTGTAGTGCCTGGCCATGCGCCTGTAGGATTTGCACCCGCGGTATCCCAAGAGTAGAGGTTAAACTTAGTCCATGCATTATTATATGGGTGTACATAAACCTTGTACTGAGGGATAGACAAGTCTTCTGGAGTTGTACCTGGAGTCATTGCGTAGAACTCCTTAGTTGCATAGTTGAAGTATAGATCGTAGCTACCTGCAGCAACCTGCATATTCTTACCATCCTGAACAAGTGAGTACATAGTATCCTTCTCGATAGCTACAGCTTCAGCAGTAGAGCTGCTTGCAATACCATAGTTCTCAGTCCATGCGTCGCTAATACGCAACTTGAATGAATCCGTAGCCGCAACAGTCACACCCTTCAATGTGTAGTAGTCACCCTCCAAGGTCATATCCTTATCAACATCCCAGTTGCCACCAAGACCGATTACACCAACAGAGAATACAGGCATTGCAGGAGCCTCTGTGCCTGCTGCTACAATGCAATACAAAGACTGAGCAGGAACGAAATAAACATCATAAGCTGAAGCATCAGCAGTCTTGATATCATTCTCACCACAAGATAGCCACTCGCCACTTGCTACAGCAGCATCAGTCTTGCTACCCTTAGCATTATCCCAGCCCTTGTTCTGAACAAACTTAAAGCCCTCATTAAGCTTTGTTAGGTTGAATGCTACAAGAGCATCACCAACCTCGTACAATGGCTCTGGAGTGCCTGCTGTCCAACCATTGAAAGCACCTGCGATACCCCAAGTAGCATCTGCTACATAAGGCAAACCAAGCTCACCAAGGTTATAGATCTTCTTTGCAGCGATATTGATAGTCTTCTCCTTGCATAGTGTGCCATCGATAGAGTAGCTCAAAGTAACCTCGTCAGCAGTTTTTACAGCAACCCATACATCCTCACCTGCAGGGAGGGTGATAGTATTGCGAGTATTGCCATTGTAGTCGAAGATATAAGCTGATGCATCGAGTGTCACCTCATAATCTGATGAGTAACGCAAGAATGCGCTCTCAACCTGAAGGTCAACGCCCGCAGCAGGATCGAATGACTCTACCGCAGTACGAATCTTACCACCAGCCTTACCAGCCTTACTGTTCAAGGTGTTGTAATCGGCATCGTGTGTCAAGAAGATCTCAACCGGCTGACCAATCAAATCCTTAACACCATCGTTTGTACAAACAAAAAGATTCTTGTTATCTACACTGTTCTTGAAATCGTAAACTGTCCAACCAGACTTAACAGTCAAAGTCTCGTTACCTGTCCAAACAGTGTCCCACTTACCTGTACCCTCGTTGAATACTACATCTGCACGAGTCTCTGCAAGGTCGATAGTTGCCTCGAAAGACAAACCCTGCTGCTGAGGAGCAGAATCAAGGTTCTCACCTATCTCTGTACATGCTACTGCGCCCAATACAACCAACGCAGCTAGCATCAAATTCCAAAACTTTTTCATTTTTGCTCTTCTTTTAGTTGTTTAACATTGGGGATTACCAGTTGACATCCTCCTCATCATAGCTTGTGCCATCACCAAGGCCAAAGCCATCACCTGAGACCTCGAAGCCTCGCTCAACACACACCTCAACTACTGAAGCACTTGGAGCCTCGTAGCGAGTACAAGCTGTGGTACAGCTCATCAAATTTTCCTTTTTCATAGATATAATTTTTAGGTTGTTTATACACTAAATTATGCAAAGGTAGCGATTATCACTTAAATTGTACCATAAATACCTATATTTAATGACGAATAGGCAATAATGGCTGACGAACAAGCCAAAACAACCGAAGGATAGCCCCTATATAGCAGGCTATCATAGTCCTTAAATGAAATATTAAGTATCATATACTTATGACCTCGCCAATAAAAGAGGCTCTGCCCAAGTATAATCCTGAGCAGAGCCTGTGACTAAATAGTGTATAATTATGCACTACTTTGTAGGAGCTGCAAAGCCAGGTGTTCTCACCCAAATCTTCGCACCCTCAAGATCGAAATAGACATCATATATACCTGACGAAACTTGACAGTTATCACCACCTTGTATCATCTGCACTCCCTTATCGGCATTGACCGTAACGGTTACTCGTCCATCGCAGCCATAGTTAACCTCCCAAGAGTTATTTGCACGCACCTTAAACTCTCCCGTAAGTTTGGCACTATAAGCGACATACAAACCTACTTCTACATTCCAAGCAAGTTCTATATCAGGATAGTTCCAATCGTTATGTGTACCACACAAGCCCCAGAAATCGCTCGACGGACCCTGGTTCTCGTCATTGACACCATACTCCGTAGCTGTGGTATAATCTACGCCTTCACCCATCAGATATACGCGCTCCTCAACGCTATCCAAGTAGATATCATAGGTACCATCTCGCACAACAACAATATTCGGACCATCCTGATAGCCTTTTGTCCATTTATTTGGCATAAGCATTGCATCACTACCAAAGTTTTTACTCCACGAGCCAGCTATCTTAATCTTAAACTCATCGCCAGCCTTTAGCTTCAAGCCCTGCTTTACAAAGATATTAGACTCACTTGTGGCTGACATCAGCGTGTCACCCCAATTATTGAATGAACCTGACACTGCCCATGTATCTCTTTCCTCAACAGGGGGATTTGGATCATAACCAGCACGATTCCACTCGCCTCTATCCGCGCCTGTGATGTAGTAGTAGTTATATGGCACAACACCAACAATAAGGTCGGCGGTCTTTGCCCATACACGATCGCTCTCTGCATTGCTGTTCCATGCGAACTCTGCGTATGCAGGATTCATGCGACAGAAGATAATATTCGACATATTCTCAGGGATAACAGCCTTATAAACTCCATCGCCATTATCATCTGTCAACACAACACTTGTATTCTGGTCACCCTCCCACAGATATGCTGCAAACCAAGCATTATCGCTCTTCCAATCATTATTAGGCACAAGATATACAACCTTACCCTCTGGCTCTGGCTCAGGTTCTGGTTCTGGTTCTGGAGTTGTATTGGGAAGAATCTCTCCTATACCATAGATAACACAAGGCTCCAAAACAACATCCTTAAAAGAGACCTCTGTTTTATCTGCAACTATCGCACTTAGAGATATCTTCTCAACACAAGGCATAAAGGCGACCCATATATCGCTACCAGCCTTAAGGGTAACACTCTTCTCGAGTGTATTGCTACCGTTTGTACCTGAGAATATCGCAGCATCTGCCAAAAGGGTCACATCATAGTCACATGCCAGGCGGAAGAATGAACTCCTAACAGCAAGAGAAACCTCACCACTCTTAGGGAAACGCTCATAATCCATACTAAGTGACAGACCGCGCTTACCTGCATCACTATCTACAACGCTACCATTCTCATGAAGCGTTGTAATGACTATATTTGTTGCATCACGCAATACCGAAGCCTCAGCATCGGTAGATACAAAGCGGTGAGGCTCCTTTGTTGAATTTGCAAAGGTGAAGTTCCCCTTATCAGAGGTAACATAAAGCTTATCATCGCCACTCCATATCGTCTGCCAAGTACCATCACTATTAACCATATCGGCACGAGTATGCTCGATGGTAGCAACAAAGGAGAAATTATTTGAGATACTGCCATCAACATCACTATCCGAACAAGATGACACGCCCATTATAACTGCAAGCGCAAGTATTAAGTTCCAAAACTTTTTCATTAGCTGATTCTACTATTTTTGAGTGGACAAAGGTAGTGATTACCGCCCAAACTATGCAACACATCATGCCCTTAGCAGATGAGTGGGCACGATTTATTGATGAGTGGGTATATATAGCCGAAGGAAGATTCTTTACTTATTTATTCCAAGCACGCCCTTCAAATTTTTTGCCCACAAGCCCTTGGCACGAAGCACCTGCTCAAAGATATCGCGCACCGCACCATGACCACCATCATACTCCGAAACATAGCGCGACGCCTCAACGCACTCCATAGCAGCATCTGCGGGACAGACAGGTATGCCTACACGCTGCATACACTCTAAATCGGGAATATCATCGCCCATGTAGATGACATGCTCACGATCAATGTTATTATCCGCGAGAAACTCCTCTATAGCTGCAACTTTATCCATACAGTTAAGGTAGTAGCGCGTAACGCCCAACATCTTCAATCTATTCTCAAGCATCACACCGCGACCTCCGGAGATGACACACACTTTCAAACCCTCACGCAAGGCGTAGGCTATGGCATAACCATCCTTAGCATTATATCGACGAATGAAATCGCCATCAGGCGTTGGAATTATTCCTCCATCTGTCATCACGCCATCGACATCCAACACAAATGCCTCAACTAGGGCTATATCCTCTTTGAAGTTTCCCATATACTCTCTGTTATATCTTTATAAATTTTCTGTTTTATCTCCTCACCTCGTAACGCCTTGAGATGCTTATCCGTAATTGCTTTATCACCCCTGATAGCAGGGCCTGTCTGCACAGTATAAGGATCTTCAGAGCTGATAGCCTTATTTGCCGTCTCAGCAATTATCGGACGCAAGACATCGAACGAAAGCCCTGCCTCATCGACAATATCTGTTGCTAAGCCATAGAGGTGATTGGTAAAGTTATTGACAAAGACACCCGCAAGGTGTATCTTGCTTCGAAGCTCGCTATCGGCATACTCCACACGCGAGCTTACGAGCGAAGCAAAGTCCATCAATCTCTGTGCAACCTCATCATTATCCGCCTCAACAAATATTGGCACATCACCAAGTCGGATGACGCGACCTGCCGAGAAGCTCTGAAAGGGGTATAAAATACCACGCTTGCCAGGGCGCTTAATCGCACTCATAGGGACACTTCCTGCCGTATGCACAACTATAGCCTCATTAGGAAAGATATACTCTCTTGCCACCTCCTCAACTGCGCAATCACTCACCGAGATGATATATATGTCCGCATCCGATAGCTCCGAGGGGTCGATACTCCACCTACAACGCCCGATGTTTGCAACAGTCTCACATCGTTCCCTGTTTCGAGCCATAACCTGACAAAGATGGATATTCGGAGTATCTGCCATGGTGCGAGCATAAGCCTCTGCAACATTGCCAGAGCCTATGATAACAACACGCACACGCCCTTTGGGTATCGAGGTACGGCTAAGGCGACGAGCATCTATAAGTTCGTAGTAGTCACGATGTTGTCTTACATGGCATATCTCGCAACCGAGCAATAGAATAAACCACGACACCTGCAACCAAATGATAAAGAGTGGCACGGCAGCAAAACTACCATAGATAACACTAAGCTGCGACATTGCCATCTGCAAATAGACATAGCCCCACTGCCAGACCGAGAGTAGCACACCTGCAAAGATTCCTGAGCGAAGAGCATTGCTCCATGCTACACGAGTGTAGGGGAGGTATTTATAGACAAGTGTTGTAGCAAGCGAGGTAAAGAGTATAGCCAATGAGCGAGAGAGTAGCATGCTCATATCGTTCGAGAGTCCAATTGCCGAGATTATATCATATGCAAACGACATAGCGAGAATAAGTAGCGCTGGCACGAAGAGTGCAATGATAAGATAGGCTGTATAGCGATGCACGAACCTACGCTTGCGTGTCACAGACCATATACGATTGAACGAACCCTCGGCAGTGCGAAATAGGGTAAAAACGACAAAGAGTAGTATAACAATACCTACGATTGCAAAGATGCCCGAAGGCACAATACCAACCGCCGCACGCGCAGCTGGGATGACACTATCTAGCAGGTCACTCCACTCAGGCACAGAGATATATAGTGTCTTAATGCCATTCTCAATAACACCCAAACGACCCAACACCATAAGTACGACCGCAAGGATTGGCACCACGGCAAACATACTATATAATGTTAGTGCTGCACAATCTACAAGTGTGCGATTTACATTCAAACCGCGCAGTGTGTAATATACAAGGCGGTAGCCCTTACGCAAAAGGCTATGCTGCGCCTCGTCAACACTGAGCAACTTATCGTGTAACAGATGATTTATGCGTCCAAATATATTCATTAGCAACTCTTTAATAGCATTATCCAACTCTCCGAGCCTATCGAGGTAATTGCCATCACTCGCTCCGAACCCGCACGCATGCCTGTGGCACGACGCACACCTTCGACACTAAGCGTCGTATTGCGCTTAAGTATCTCCACGCCAACACCCTTAAATTCTCGCTTTAGCTGCTTAGGGTTATATCTCTCGATGCGCTCAATAGCATAGACCTTAGCAGGCAACACCTCTTCAGGTAGCTCCTCGGCAAAGGCGTAACCATTATTGCTCCATATCTGAGCATAGGGTTTGAATGCCGCGATGGCAACGCGAGCCTTCTGCAAAGCCACATCGGGGATAATTAAGTACTTCGCACGCTCAACATCGATAGATTCTGCCGAGGGGGCAACATGCATATCTTCGGGCGTAAACTCCCAACTACCGAGCCCCGCAACCACAACTCTGAGCACATCGTGCCGAGCACCTGTGTATATATTCAACTCCTTACACTCACCTCCTATCGAGACAACCTCAACCTCGGAACAAGGCAACAACCTAAACGCCTCATCTACATCAAAGAGTGGCGATAGCTTCAACCCTACGCGATTGGCAATCTCCCTAAGGCGTGGCATAAGCGATATAACATCGGGCGAACAATCCTCCATGCGCACCATCTTCTTACCCTCAGCTGAACGGCGGTCAGGGTCGGCAAAGACCCAATCGAAATGCTCAGTAGTTGTTGCGACATACTCCTCTGCCGATGTTGTTATAACATCCACATTCTCAATGCCGAGAAGCGCAAAATTGTATCGCACAACCTTAGCCAACGCCTCATCTCGTTCCAATGTCACAACCCTCTCGAAGCGCTCGGCAAAGTGCATAACATCTATACCCAAGCCACAAGTAAGGTCCAGGAGCGTACCACCGCCTATATTCTTAATATTGGCGCTCTCCTCGCTTGATGACTGCTCAAAGGCACGAGGTGGAATAACGCATCCCGCCTCATAGAGGCGAGGGAGTTTATGGCGCGCACGCTGCAGATACTTAACCTGTGTAGCCACCAACGAGGCGTTGGCAATATGCTTATCCATTGCCACCACCACGGGGTCACGCTCCACATTGCTCAGCACGCTCTGGCGAAACTCCTCCGAGAGCATTATCTCCACATCACTCGATATCATAAGACAAAGTTAACTCTTTTTTTCGATTTATCGACCATACAACAACCGTAATAGCAATAAAAACCACATAATATATGGTTAGCGAGGGCGTGGTAATCGTATATTCGACACTCGCAAAGGGAAGTGCACCAAACCACTCTACAATGCTATTTTGAAGCGATGCCGCATACTCCGCGACATAACCAAAGGGCATAGATAGCGGATGAGGCACAATCAGAACAAAGATACCTGCCGCCACAACTACATATGCAAAGAGCAGCACAATAGGCGTTACCAAAACACCCACAATGGGAATATTACCGAATGTATGCGACACCACAGGCAGAGTCCACAATGTTGCAACAACGCCTATGATAATCGTGCTTATCAACCATTTAGCCACACTACTCCTAAATTTTATGCCGCGTATAATTGGAAGTCCCCATGCCACAATACCCACCACGGCAAGCACCGAGAGCTGGAAGCTGATATCGTAGAGGTAGCCGGGTCTAAACATAAGCATCACAAATACCGTAAAGAAGAGCGAATTCATGGAGTTGTACCTCGGAGATATGATGTTGGAGAGTTGCAGAACACTGAGCATAAGCACAGCACGCACAACCGATGGTGAAGCACCACTCAATAGAGCAAATATCCACACCGCAACAATAGCCAATATGTTGCAGAGCATATGCCCACGATGGATAAGACATATAGGACGAAGAAGAAAATTTACAACCAACAGCACAATACCGAGGTGTAGTCCCGACACCGCCATAAGGTGAGCAAGTCCCGTCCAGGAGTATGTATCGCGTAACTCTGGGGGCATAGCGTGGCGCGTACCTGCAACCATGGCCTCAACAACACTATGGGCTGTACTATCTGAGGCATATCTATCAAGTTTTTATATGGCGTAGCGGCGTATGCCTCCCGCGACATCGCGCTCTATAGCAAGGATATTGGTGTTAGACAGCGCCACACCACCCACATATCCTCGGCGGTGCATAAGAGCGTTATAACTCTCATACTTAGAGATACGCTCCTTGACACTACCCACGATATGCAACCTATCGCCATAGCATAGTGTATCGGTACGCAGCCACAGTTGTACACGCTCCTTCGCATCATGCCAACTATCATCCATCCACGCCTCGACACGCCCCTCGGCAACACTATAACCCTCGCGCTCGGCAATCGGGCTTACAACGCTAACGCGCATCTCCACCACATCGTCATAGAGAATAGCAGATGGGCGAGCATCCACCTCCACAGCCAAGTAACCCATAAGCATAAGTACCAAGCAGATAAAGCCATACGACACCCTATGCGGCAAAGCCAGCACCGCACCCAATAACGCAACTATACTCCCCGCAATAGCACACCACAGTGGCATGACGAAGCTCTGCGCGATTATAATACCCGCGATAAAGGATACAACAACAATGAGCATAGGCATCGCCCGCAGACGACGCCTAAGGCTATCAACTGATAGTTCGCTATGCCAATGGTCTGATACGAACATCTACTTTATCTTCAAGCATACGAGCTAAAGCCTCCACATCTGTAGGCTCATCAACCTGACCATAGTGGTAGGGGTAGAAGATCTTTGGTTGCAGAGCCTTAACTGCCTGAGCAGCCTGCTGAGGAGTCATTGTATATGGCTGATTTACAGCCACGAAGGCAATATCTATATCACTCAACGCCTTCATCTCCTCGGTAAGTTCCGTATCGCCAGATATATAGATACGAACAGCATCGCCCAAGGTTAGCACATAGCCGCAATCCTCCCTATGCTTAGGGTGGAAGTCGGTATGCCCCTCCGAGGTGTTATACGCTGCCACAGCCTCAACCTTAATACCCTCGATAGGCTCAGCCACACCCTTAGGCAGCATCGTGTAGCAGTCTCCACCAAGACCCTCAGCCGAGGTCTTATCCAACAACAGGCGCGTATCCTCCTTTTGCAGTGCCTCTATAGCCGCCATGTCGAAGTGGTCGAAGTGGTGGTGCGTAACAAGGATAACATCCGCCTTGGGGAGTGTACTATAATCGGCATTCTCCATCACAGGGTCAACATATATCCACCTGTTCTCATACTCTATAGCTATCGAGGCATGGGCAAAGAACCTCAACCTGAGATTCTTACCATTTAGATTTATTTCATCTGTTGGGTACTCTTTTGTTGTGGTCTTGCCACCAAACAATCTCCTTAGTAGTGACATAGGCTATCTATTTATAAATTTTACAATCGCCGCAGTTAGGCCTTCGGTAAGGCGCAGATTAGAGTTTGTATATACACCCATAAGCTGCTCTATACGGTCCGAGGTGTCGGCATCCTTCAGGATATGTGTCATATTCTCAAAACATATATACTCGCCACGCTTAGCACGCGAGAGTAGGTGCTCTCCATTCTCCTTTGTCACCTGTATATCTCTGCCACCCGAGATGATAAGCACAGGCTGCTCAACGCGAGATATAAGCTCCGCGGGGTCGAATGCCATGGAGCTACACAAGAACTTCTGCACCGAGGGGTGGAACAACGAAAGTAACTCCTTGGGCAGACTCTCCAAGGCCACCTCCTCGCCGCGCTTGATGCGCTGAATGATGTTTGTTGCCGTCATCATAAGTCCCAGGTATTGAGGCACAAGTTGAGCCGAAAGCTGAGCATTGAGTATCTTATCCATAGGGAAGCCTGCCGCAGAGAGAAGTACTAAACTATCCACTGCAACATTATCTCTAAGAGCAAGATGCAGAGCTATAGCACCACCCTCACTATGACCCGCAACCACGACCCTCGCAAATCCCGCCGCGTGTAGATACTCAACACATCGCGCCGCATCCGCAACGAAGTCCTCAAACACCACATCTACATAGGAGCCTACATCCTTTAGGGTGCTGAGCCCCACGCCACGCTTATCGTAGCGCATAACCGCAACGCCTGCCTTAACCAACTCATCCGAGAGCATCTTGTATGAGTAGGTGTTAAGTCCCACGCCCGAGTTACCATTTCTATCCGTTGGACCAGAGCCCGCAACGATAAGCACTGCCACATCGCTGCCACCCTCAGGCACAACAATACCTCCTGATAATAGACCCCAATCGCACTCAATAGCGACCTCCTGCTCCTGAGCCACAACGATACTTGCAGTGGCTATAAATGCCAAAACAGACAAAATAAAATGCTTCATATTTATAAATCTAAGTCAACAAACGAATCCTCTACCACCCTGCGCAGATGACCTCTATCAAGGTGTGTATATACCTCCGTTGTGGTTATACTCTCGTGCCCCAAAAGCTCCTGCACCTGACGGATATTTGCTCCACCCTCCAGAAGGTGTGTAGCGTAGGAGTGGCGTAGCGTATGAGGGCTGATATTCTTCTCCACACCCGCCAAGCGTGCCGCCTGCTTGATGATATTAAAGACCATGACGCGCGTTAGAGGCTCGCCACGATTATTTAGGAAGAGTGTCGCCTCAGAGCTGCGCTTTGGTCGGCGTAACTCCATATATAGCTGTATCTTATCGCGTGCTGCAGAGCCTATAGGCACAAGGCGCTGCTTGTCGCCCTTACCCACAACACGAATATAACCCTCACCAAAGAATAGGTTGTCTATACGCAACGATACAAGCTCCGAGACGCGCAACCCCGTAGAGTATAACACCTCAACAATGGCGTTGTCCCTGCACCCCTTGACCGTAGTCATATCAAAGGTAGCAATTATAGCATCTATCTCCGCAACCGTAAGCACATCGGGGAGCAATCGCTCAGCCTTAGGAGGCTCGATGCTCTCGGTTGGCATCTGCTCTATCTCATCCTTTATTAGCAAGTAGTTATACAGACTCTTTACGCCACTTAACTTACGCGCTTGTGAGGCAGAACTACACCCCGACCTATAGAGCCAATCCATATATTTGGATATTATCTCCGAGGTGACATCCTTAGGTACAGCCGTATGCAGGCGAAGCACATAGTGCATGAAGTCGTCATAATCACGCATATATGCCGCCACAGTATTCTCAGATAGGCGGCGCTCCACGATCAAATATCGCTTATACTCCGCCTTAACTCTCTCCCACCTCTTCTGAATATCCATACTTCGCTAATCTATCGACAAATGCAGATCTTCTGCAATTAAAATCTAAATAAAACCTCCGTAGTAAAATGCAACTTATTCAAGAGTTTTTATTACTTTTGTGGTAAAGATACGAATTTTATTTTAGAAAACATCAAAATGAAGCAATATATAGAACTATGCATTGCGTGCCAGAGCGAGGAGCAGGCCGATATTGCAACGGCATTTCTTGCCGACTATCCCTTTGAGAGTTTCGATACAGAGCCTACAACCGAGGGCGTAACACTCAAGGCCTATATCCTTGCGGAGCTATGGGACGAACATCGCACGGAGGCTTTAGCCGCCGTGGCAGAGTATGGCACACTGCTTAGCCAGAGCGTCATCGAGGATGAGAATTGGAATGCTCAGTGGGAGATGGATGGTTTCAAGCGCGTTGAGATTGAGGGTGTTATGGTTATACGCGCACCACACCATGAGCCAGCCGAAGAGGGTATCATTGATATTGTCGTAGCACCGCAGATGTCCTTTGGCTCAGGTCACCACCAGACTACCCGCATGATGTGCAGGTTGATACACTCGCTTCACCCCTCAGGTCGCATCCTCGATGTAGGTTGTGGCACAGGCGTGCTATCTATTGCAGCGTTGCTTTGTGGCGCGGAGCAGGCCGATGCCATAGATATAGATATATGGTCGGTGGATAGTGCTAAGGAGTCGGCACGCCTTAACGGCATTGAGGAGCACATAGATGTCATCCACGGCACTGTAGAGCTTATCGAGGGTAAGCACTACGATATGGTTGTAGCCAACATCAACCGCAACATCATCCTCAGTGATATCGCACGCTATGTTGCGGCACTCAACGCGGGTGGCAGTCTGCTTCTCAGCGGCTTCCTTGAGGAGGATGTTGAGGATATAACCACAGCCGCTACAGCCTTGGGGCTTAAGCATAAGCAGACCTTAGCCGAGGATGAGTGGCGCGCTATGCACTTTATAAAGTAACAGGACTATGACAATTCTTCCATTGGTATATTACGGCTCTACGGAGTATTGGTCAGCCCTTATAAATGGGGGCGAGGATGTGATTATTGATATTGGCGAGCACTATGTGAAGCGCTCGGACAGAAACCGCACCGAGATAATGACCTCGGGAGGTGTGATGCAGCTATCGGTACAATTGCGACACGCCAACAAGCCACGCCAGCCGATGCAGAAGATGGAGATAGACTACTCGAAGCGTTGGCAGCATCAACATTTTGTAGCCATCGAGTCGGCATACCGCTCTTCGCCCTACTATGACTACTATGGCGAGCGTTTCCATGACCTCTACGACAAGGAGTGGAAGTACCTCATCGACCTTAATATGGCAACTCTGGAGCGCATGTGTAAAATTCTGAAACTCCCTGTGCCTCAAATATCTACAGAGTATATCACAGCCAAGGAGGGAGATATTGATATGCGTGCTAAAAACCCGGCGAAGTTATTCACGCCGAAGCCCTACATTCAGGTATTTAGCGACCGCATACCCTTTGAACCAAACCTCTCGATATTCGACCTTGTGATGTGTGAGGGGCCTGAGGCGGTGAACTACCTCAAGAGGTAGTCATTAATCGAGCATCGAGCCACATCTGATATCTACCTTATGGCGGTAGGCTCCTGTTGAGTCTATAGCCTCGATTGTAGCGTGTCCCTTTATAACGACCGAATCGGCATGATAGATACCCTTTGCACCACGGCGTAGCATAACACTATCGCCATTAACAAGCAACGCAGGCGCACCTACAGAGCTAAAGACCATGAAATTCTGGAGCGTATCGGCGCGCTGAATCCACTCTCCATCAGCGATATGGAGCGTAGGCACGGTGTCGTTCCACACTGCGCGGTAGAGGTAGTAGGCATCCTTCTTTGTGCGGTGGTCATACTCCACAAGACCCGAACGATTGAGCGAATAAGGACGGCGCGCAGAGGCGTAGTCGAACATATTATTTAGCCACACACCGCAGAAGTTACCCATAGAGTCAATAATGGTGTGGTAGCGCTCGTGCATATATGTCTGACGGCGGGCAGGGAGGTAGCGAGTACCTCGCTGCGCGCGGGTGATGCGCTCGGCAGTATGCTCCGTAGCACCCTCCTCGCCATAACATACACCAAAGTGTGCAGTGCGCCACTCGCGCTTTGAGGCGAGCTGTCTGCACCACACCGCAACATCATCTGCCTGACCCTTCTGCCAGCCTACATTCTGGCGAAGCACGGCAATATCCGTAATAAAGTTAATATCACCATCCGTATTACTACAACCCGCAGTGAGGCGCGTAGGGTCAATCTTATGTGCCAACTCATTGAGCTCCTTAACATACTCTATGACACTATCACCATGCTGCCAAACAAGCGAAAAGAGACCCCACATAACAACCGAAGGGTGGTTAAAGTTCTGGGCGATAATCTCTGCAAGTTGCTCACGACCATTAGCATGAAACTCCTCAACAGGGTAGTAGCATATATCCGAGAAGGCTGCCTCGGAACGGGTAAATGGCATATCTATCCACACCAAGCGACCATCCCTATCACACCAATCATACAACTCCGAGCTATGAGGACCCGAGAGCGAGCGCAGCGCTGTAGCGCCCATATCGGACAAAATCGCGTAGTCCTCGCCAAGAGATCTATCGCTAATAGCCATGCCATATCCCATACGGTCGTGAGACAGGTTAACACCCCTAACCGCTACAGCTTCACCATTGATACAAAGGTCATTAGCACCATTTAGCGACACCTCGCGGAAGCCTGTCTCCACAACCACAGCATCGCTATACTTGTCATCACCAAGGCTCACCTCAACCCTATATAAGGCTGGAGATGTAGGGCTCCACAGCTGTGGGGCGTGGATCTCAAATGGGGTATCCACATAACTCTCCTCATGTTTGCCTATGCGCGTGGTATTGGTCATAATCTCATAGCCATCAGGACCTACGATACGCACCGAAAGGTCAAGGTGTGAGTGAGGCTGAGCCGAGATATAGCTTCTAACAAAGCCCTTAACAAACTCCTTATCAACACTCTGCTGCACAACAAATATACCCTCCGAGCCATAATGCTCCATAGATATCATATTGCGTGGCGCAACAACAAGCTCCACATCGCGGAAGATACCCGCCGTAAGATCCATATCTGTAGATACAGGCAGCACATCGCTGCGCATAGCATTACCCACAATCACACGGATGTGGTTCTCAGCGCCAAAGCGCACATTATCGGTAATCTCGAGCGCAAAAGCAGTAAAGCCTCCCTTATGGCCACCCACATAGGCGCCATTTACAAAGACACGGGCAACGCTCTGCACACCCTCAAAGCGCAAGAATAGACGACTGCCCATCCACTCCTGAGGTATTGACAAGGTGCGGGTGTAGTTCGCCATCGAGCTACCCTTGCCGTAGCTACCAAGCTCTGCCTGCCATGTATGAGGCAGAGAAATATAATCAACATTGCTATTATCAAGCTGTTCAGAGTGGTAGAAACGCCAATTATCATTGATGTTATATACCTTGCGCATTGGAGCATCTGCCGAGGCCGAGACAACCGAGAGAACAAAAAGTATGATAGAAAGTAAAAAACGATAACGCATAATAGAGTGTTTTTGTTGGTGCAAATATACGAATAAAGAAAAAAAGTTCGTATCTTCGTGCGAAATATTATTATGCAATAATAAAAACACACCAATAATGGTTATTGATATAATACTACTAATCGTTATATGCGTAGCACTCATCTATGGCTGGCGTAAGGGGGCAATAGTTCAGCTCTTGCAGCTTGTTGGTATCTACTTAGCCATTCTCCTCGCACCCGACTTTGCAGATGAGGTGGGCACGGTATTTACCGAGGATGCTGGACTTGCATATCTTGTAGGCTATGGCGTTATAATCATCGGTGCATGGATTGTGCTCTGGATTATAGCACCCCTCTTTCGCAAGATGCTCTTCTTCGATGCACTGCGAAGAATAGACTCTATGCTCGGCATGTTTTTCGCCTTTGTTGCCACGATAGTCACCGTCTCGGTACTATTCTCACTCTTCGTAACCGCCAACATTGGAGAGATACGCTCCGACAAGATTTTGGAGCTTGGCACCTCGGGACTTACAGCCGCGGAGATAGAGGAGTATGCCGAGATGCTCGATAGCAGAGATGAGAGCCTCAGAGATTATTTCGAACCTAAGTATATTGATTATAAGACTCTTGACGAGTCAAAGTTCTTCAATCCGCTCGCCGAGTTTGGCGAAGATATATTCCCAGGATTGGAGAAGGCACAGTGTGAGATTATGGAGTGGACACTAAATATGGCAGCAGAGTATGATAGAGAGTAACACCGCAGCGGAGCGCATCGAGGGTCTTGTGATAAATTCTACGGGTAGTTGGTATGAGGTTGCCACCGAGCATGGCACGCTCACCTGCCGTATTCGTGGACGACTACGCCTCAAAGGCATACGCTCCACAAACCCCGTTGTTGTGGGTGACAGAGTGATGGTAGAGCCCGATGGCGAGAGTAGTGCCATTGTGGAGATTTTGCCACGCAGCAACTATGTTATACGCCGAGCATCCAACCTCTCGAAGGAGTCGCATATCATCGCTGCAAATATCGACCGCGCACTCCTTATCGTGACACTACACTCCCCCACCACGGCGCGTGAATTTGTCGATCGCTTCCTTGTCACCTGCGAGGCATACCGCGTACCTGTGACCATTGTCATTGGCAAGTCTGACATGCTTACGGGCGAGTATGAGGCGGAAGTTGAGGAGTTTGAGGCGATATATGGCGATGCGGGCTACGACATTATACGCCTATCATCGACCACAGGCGAGGGTGTCGAGGAGATTAGGGCATTGCTTAGAGATAAGAAGACCCTTGTAGCGGGAAATTCGGGTGTGGGCAAGTCAACACTTGTGAGCCATATCGACCCTACACTTGATATACGCACAGGCGAGATATCGGAGAGTCACCACAAGGGTAAGCACACCACAACATTCTCTACTATGTACCCTATAGAGGGGGGATATATCATTGATACACCAGGCATTAAGGGCTTCGGTCTTATCGATATTGATGGTCGCGAATTGTGTCGCTACTTCCCCGAAATGATGCGTCTTGCTCCAGATTGCCGTTTCTACAACTGTACCCATACCCACGAGCCAGGCTGCGCTGTGCGTGAGGCTGTGGAGCAGGGCATGGTGGCATCGTCAAGATATGAGAGTTACCTAAAAATTTTAGACGAAGATGACAAATATCGCAAGTAGGTTGCGCACCGAGGAGCATAGCGAAGAGTGGCTTCGCGAGAGGCTCGAATATATGACACAATTTATTACAGAGGAGCGCCGTGAGGTGCTAAGACGCACCGTGGCTCAACGCACACACTACATGCGTATCCTCACCGAGAATATGTTTCACCCACAGAATGCCAGCGCCATCATGCGCCACTGCGAGGCCTTTGGCATACAGCAGATACACACCGTGGAGGATCGTTGTAAGTTCGACCCCTCGGTAAATATTGTGCGTGGCACCCAGAAGTGGGTAGATGTGGAGCATC
>JAEIGA010006091.1_pt1 | contig 18361 bp, 18 predicted proteins | sample 9270691 | NCBI WGS metagenome assembly JAEIGA01 (sample SAMN17057246, study PRJNA624740) | gut metagenome | biome: biome; isolation source: fecal sample | host: Bos grunniens | place: China: Xizang | collected 2019
TCTTGGGCAGAGCCTTGTGGCTGCGGAAGAGGGCAAGGAAGCCAGCTTCCACATCGGCTTGGTTCTCTGAATATACGAGTCGTTTTGCCTCAGCGAGGAGTTGTGTGGCCAGGCGCTTCTGTGCCTCGACGAGACGTTCTACAAGGGGACGGAGCTCTTCGAAGAGTTGATCATCCTTCTTGGGCACGGGTCCTGCGATGATAAGTGGCGTACGGGCATCGTCAATCAATACTGAGTCTACCTCGTCGACGATGGCGTAGTTGTGACGGCGCTGCACGAGGTCGGCAGGTGATGAGGCCATGTTGTCGCGCAAGTAGTCGAAGCCAAACTCATTGTTGGTACCGAAGGTGATGTCGGCGAGGTAAGCCTGACGGCGAGCCTCCGAGTTGGGCTGGTGCTTGTCGATGCAGTCTACGGTCAATCCGTGGAACATGTAGAGCGGTCCCATCCACTCTGAGTCACGCTTGGCAAGGTAGTCGTTCACTGTTACTACGTGTACACCATTGCCAGTGAGGGCATTGAGGAATACGGGCAATGTGGCCACGAGAGTCTTACCCTCACCCGTTGCCATCTCGGCAATCTTTCCTTTGTGGAGTACCACACCGCCGAAGAGCTGTACGTCGTAGTGGATCATGTTCCAGATGGTGTCATTGCCTCCTGCTTCCCAGTGGTTCTTGTAGATGGCCTTGTCTCCCTCGATGCGTACGAAATCCTTTGTGGCTGCCAAGGTGCGGTCCATATCGGTGGCGGTCACAATGACCTCTTCATTCTCGGCAAAGCGCTTGGCTGTGGCTTTTACGATAGCAAATGCTTCGGGAAGTATCTCGTCGAGCACAACCTCATATTTGTCTAAAACTGCTGTCTCGAGCTTGTCTATTTCAGTGAAGAGGCGTTCGCGCTCTTCGATCTCTGTCTCTTCAACCTTGGCCTTCAGCTCTAGTATTTTCGCATTCTCCTCTGTGGCCGATTGCTTGATGCGCTCCTTCAACTCTTGCGTCTTGGCGCGGAGCTCGTCGTTGGTGAGCATCTCGATGGTGATGTAGGCTTTCTTGGCCTTCTCTACCCAAGGCTGTATCTCGCGCATGTCGCGCGTGTTCTTGTTTCCGAATAATTTACCTATAAGTTCATTGAATCCCATATCTTTGTTTTTTTTAGTTTTCGAGTTTCTTACAATGCTTAGTCGTTTTTTTGTTTTTTTTCTAATACCTTTTGCCAGCAACAACTATGCCATTGGCCGAGATGCAATGTCGGATGCAAATTTGTCATGCCAACGCCAAAGTGGTGCTTTAAAGCACAAAGGTACAGCAAACCAAGAGAAAAAGCAAATCAACTTGTGAATTTCCATCGTAGGAGGGTGTTTCTGGGCTTATAAGAGCTGTCTTTCGTAAATATTTGGTACAAAAAAAGAACCTTTCGGTGAAAAGGTTCTTAGTAGGTCTTTGTTCGGGTGGAATGTGTTTTTTTCGGTTTATCCTCGAATCAGATTCATAAACTCCTCCCTTGTCTTGGCTTGATTGAAAGCGCCAGTAAAGTCAGATGTGGTAGTGACGGAGTTTTGCTTTTCTACTCCTCGCATTTGCATGCACATGTGTTGAGCTTCTACGACTACCATCACTCCTAACGGATTGAGTGTCTCTTGTATGCACTCTTTGATTTGCATGGTCATACGTTCTTGTACCTGCAAGCGATGTGAAAAAATATCTACGACACGAGCTATCTTACTCAGTCCAGTGATGTATCCGTTGGGGATGTAGGCTACGTGTACCTTGCCGAAGAAGGGGAGCATGTGATGTTCGCAGAGTGAATAGAAATCGATGTTTTTCACAATGACCATCTGGCTGTAGTCTTCCTTGAACTTGGCAGAGTTGAGTACGGCTTTGGGGTCCATGCGGTAGCCGCGGGTAAGTGTCCGCATGGCTCGAGCTACACGTTGCGGTGTCTTGATAAGACCTTCGCGCTCAATGTCTTCGCCTAGTAGACCGAGTATCTCACGGTAGTGCCCCTCGAGTTCTAGGTTGCGTTCGTCTACGGGGTAGTTGCTTGGGTTCTCCATCATAAGGTGATGTTGATGAGTTGATTAGGGAGTATGGCTATCTCCTTGAAGTGACGTGACTGCCTGAGGATGCGCATCGCTTGGTCGGCCTCCTCAATGGTCTTGTAATCACCTACACGGCACACCCATCGGGGTGCAACAAACTCTGTGTACACGGGTATTTCAGGGTATTTCTCCCTAATATATTGTGCTGCCTTTTGAGCTTCTTCCTTAGCATAGCGTGTGTTGCCTCCAGCATAGATTTGTATGCGGTATCCTACGGTCTGAATCTTCTTTCCTTTGCTTTTGGATGGGTCGTAGGTCACCCCCAGCAAGGCTTCGAGTCTGGAGTCTTGATGGATGGTAATGACACCTTGGTCAGGAACAACTTGCAGTAAACGGTCTACAATGTTTTCTTGTGCCATGATGGGCAAGCTGGCGAGCATCAACAATAATACACTGAGTCGTTTCATAAGAGTTTGTTTTTTAATAAAGAGAACTCCGAGAGCTCAGAGAGCCTGGAGTTCTCTACTTATCAATCTGTGTTCAAATTATGCCTTGAAAGCATCGATGATACCCTTAAAGTCAGCTACGCTGAGGGCAGCACCACCGATAAGACCACCGTCAACGTCGGGGTTAGCGAAGAGCTCCTTTGCATTAGAAGGCTTGCAGCTGCCACCATAGAGGATAGAGGTGTTGTCGGCTACTTCCTTGCCAAACTGCTTAGCAATCACTGAGCGGATGTATGCATGGATCTCCTGAGCTTGCTCGGCTGTAGCTGTCTTGCCAGTACCGATAGCCCATACGGGCTCGTAAGCGAGCACAATCTTAGAAAAATCTTCAGCAGAGAGGCCGAAGAGAGAGCCTTCGAGTTGGTTGTACACAACCTCGTTCTGCTTGCCAGCCTCACGCTCCTCGAGAACTTCGCCGATGCAGAAGATGGGTGTCAAGCCGTTGGCCAGAGCCAAGAGAACCTTCTCCTTGAGGATTTCGGGTGTCTCGCCATAGTAAGCGCGACGCTCAGAGTGACCGAGGATTACGTACTGAGCACCTGTAGAGGCAACCATTGAGGCTGATACCTCACCAGTGTATGCACCAGAAGCCTTGTCTGCACAGTTCTCTGCGCCTACAGCGATGATGCCTTTGTCAACGATAGGGGTGACAGATGCCAAATGGATGAAGGGGGTGCAGATGATAACCTCGCAGTTGGGTTTGTCACTTGTCAGAGCCTCGTTGAGCTCAGTTGCCAAAGCGATACCTTCCTGAAGGGTCTTGTTCATTTTCCAGTTTCCAGCTACAATGTTCTTTCTCATTTTCTTTTAGTTTTAATGATTATTTAATTGTATAAATGTCTTTTGTTCTCGTTTCAGCCTGCAAAATTAGTGCAAACCAAGCGGAATGCCAAATTTATTTATGCATTTCCTATATGCTATCTGTTTTAAAAGCGAAGAATGCGAGTTGTGAAAAGGTGTAATACAGCCGTAAGGCAGAGATGTGTACTCTACTAGTTACCAGTCTATTCCTTCAATTCCATGCATCGCTAAATACTCGTTTGCTCTGCTAAAGTGCCTGTTGCCAAAAAAACCATTATGCGCTGATAGAGGAGATGGGTGCGCAGAAGTGAGGACGAGATGCTTGTTGCGGTCGATGAATGCTCCTTTCTTCTGTGCATAGGCACCCCATAGGATGAATACGAGATGTTCGCGTTCCTCAGCTAAGAGTTTGATGGCGGCATCCGTGAACTCTTCCCATCCTTTGCGCTGGTGAGATCCTGCTTGATGGGCTTGCACGGTGAGTGTGGCATTGAGCAACAGGACTCCCTGTCGTGCCCAGCGTGTGAGGTCTCCATGAGGAGGAATGGGCTTGCCTAAATCGTTTTGAATCTCTTTGAAGATATTCTTCAGAGAGGGTGGGGCTGGTGTGCCTTCAGTTACGGAGAAGCATAACCCATGTGCTTGGCCAAAGCCGTGGTAGGGATCTTGTCCGATGATAACCACCTTGGTGGAGTCAAAGGGGCATTGGTCAAATGCGTTGAAGATCAGTCTGGCGGGAGGGAAGACTGTTGTGCGAGTGTATTCGGCGCGAATGAATTCTGTGAGTCTGAAGAAATAGTCTTTCTCAAACTCGGAAGCCAGGCGCTGCTTCCAACTCTCTTCTATACGTATGTTCATGGTTCTAGATGAGTGGTATATTAGCTTCGCGACATTCGAGTCTCATTTCGTTGGGCCAAATGCTCGACTGGATCTCGCCAATATGTGCTTTCTTGAGGAAAAGCATGCAAAGGCGTGATTGGCCGATACCGCCACCAATGCACAAGGGTAGTGTGTCGTTCAAGATGCGTTGGTGAAAATAGAGGTTCGTTCGGTCCTCCTTGCCTGTGAGCTCCAATTGTTGTAGCATGACCTCTTTGTTGACGCGTATGCCCATGGATGATAACTCGAACGAACGACCTAGGAGGTCATTCCATACGATGATGTCGCCATTTAGGCCGTTGTAGCCGTCGCTATTGGGGGTGGACCAATCGTCGTAGTCTGGAGCGCGGTGGTCGTGAGGCTCACCGTTGCTAAGCTTGCTTCCTATACCTATTATAAATACGGCGCCATATTTTTTTGCAATGGCATGTTCTCGTTCCTTGGGGGTGAGATGCGGATACATCTGCAATAATTCCTCTGCGTGGATGAAGTGTATCTCTTCTGCTAACGATGGCTTGAGGTCTGGATACATCTCATAGACCATGTATTCGGTTCGCAGCATGGCGGCATAGATGCGCTCTACGATTTTTTTGAGAAATTTAACGTTGCGGTCCTCTTCTCCTATGACACGCTCCCAGTCCCATTGGTCTACGTAGAGGGAGTGCAGGTTGCCTAGTTCCTCATCGGCGCGGATGGCATTCATGTCTGTGTAGATGCCATAGCCTTGTGGTATGTTGTATTCGCTCAGGGTGAGACGTTTCCATTTTGCAAGCGAATGTACCACCTCGGCTCGTGCGTCGCAAAGGTCCTTGATGGGGAATGTGACAGCTCGCTCAATGCCACTGAGGTCATCGTTGATGCCCAGTCCTTGCAGCACAAATAGGGGCGCAGTGACGCGGCGCAATCGTAGCTCGGTGGAGAGGTTCTGTTGGAAGAACTCCTTGATTTGCTTGATTGCTAGCTCGGTTTGTTTTAAGTCCAATATGGGGCTGTATTCTGCGGGCTTTATCAAATAGCTCATTGTGAATGGTCGTTTTTTATAATAAATGTTTGCGAATCGCCGCAAAGGTAGAGATTAATTGTCAATAATCAATTACGAGTGGCTAATAATTTGCAAGTATAGTCTTTTATTGAGACTCGAATTGCTATGGTGATTCGGAAATCTGTAAATAAATTTGCGTTTTCGGTTGCCTTGCAGTAATTTTGCACCCGAAATGGTTCCGTAGCTTAGCTGAATAGAGCGTCAGATTCCGGTTCTGAAGGTCGTGGGTTTGAATCCCACCGGAATCACCCTTAAAGGGTGGATTTATCACAGTGATACGTAGTTATTATGCAGACAATACTTAAACATTTTCCCAACCTTTCCGAACGTCAAATAGAGCAGTATAAGGCGCTCTATGATCTGTACACGGATTGGAACTCGAAGATTAATGTCATTTCTCGAAAGGATATAGAGAACCTCTATGAGCATCACGTGTTGCACTCGCTAGGTATCGCTAAGGTGATTCGCTTTACTCCTGGTAGCCGTATCCTCGATATTGGTACAGGGGGTGGCTTTCCGGGTATTCCTTTGGCGATTATGTTCCCTGAGGTACAGTTTCATCTCGTCGATAGCATAGGTAAGAAGATACGTGTGGCTACGGAGGTGGCACAGAGTATTGGCTTGGAGAATGTGACCTTTCGCCACTGTCGTTGTGAGGAGGAGAAGGGCTTGTTTGACTTTGCAGTAAGTCGTGCAGTGATGCCTTTGGAGGACTTGCTTAAGATTTGCCGTAAGAATATTTCGAAGGAGCAACGCAATAGTTATCCTAATGGTCTCTTCTGCCTTAAAGGTGGTGAGTTGCAGCATGAAACACGTGCCTACAAGCATATCGTGGAGATGACCAATTTGAAGGATTATTTCCGTGAACCCTATTTTGCGGAGAAGAAAGTCGTATACGTTACCATCAAGTAACTGAAAAAACTATAAGCTTTTCTATACTTTCGCTTGTTGAGATTTGGCATTTCGCTCGCTTTGCACTAATTTTGCACAAAATTTCATAAAGAGTTATGATTAATAGAGTTCTTATTAGACTGAAGGTGATTCAGGTAATCTATGCCTACTATCAGAACGGAGGCAAGAATTTGGAGGCGGCAGAGAAGGAGTTGTTCTATAGCTTGTCTAAAGCGTATGATTTGTACAAATACTTATTATTGTTGATGATAGAGGTGACTCAGTTCGCAGACCGCAGAATTGATAATCGTCGTCATAAGCTACGCCCTACAGCGGAAGATCTCAATCCGAATACTCGTTTTATTGACAATGCCTTCATGGCGCAGTTGATGCAGAATGTGCAGCTTGAGGAGTTTCGCGCAAACCAGAAACGTACTTGGGATGATGAGGGCGACTTCGTAAAACATCTTTTTGAACGTATTGAGGAGACAAAGGCATACCAAGAATATATGGCCAAGGATACTCTCTCGTACGAAGACGATCGTGAGTTGTGGAGGAAGCTTTATCGCTCGACCATCGCGCAGAATCAGGAGATTGATGAGATACTTGAGGAGCAAAGCCTCTACTGGAACGATGATAAGGCTATTGTGGATACTTTTGTACTGAAAACCATCAAGCGCTTCGAACCAGAGAATGGCGCGGAACAGGAGTTGATGCCTGAGTATAAGGACGATGAGGATAAGGAGTATGCACGTAAGTTGCTCCGTACGGCTATAGTGAATGCAGATGCTTATCGTAAGCTGATGGTCGATAATGCCAAGAATTGGGATATGGAACGTTTCGCTTTTATGGATATCCTTATCATGCAGGTAGCGTTGGCTGAGATAATGTCGTTCCCGTCTATCCCCGTGTCGGTGTCGCTTAATGAATATGTTGAGATAGCTAAGATGTATAGCACTCCAAAGAGCGGTGGCTTCATCAATGGTATGCTCGACAATATCGTTAGCCAACTCCGCGGCGAAAACAAGCTGAACAAAAAGTAAATTTAAGGAGTTTATATACAGAAATTAATCTATTTAAAAAGAAAAAAATATGTTATTACAAGCACAAGCAGCAGGAGGTTCATTCTTCGCTTCACCTATCTTTATGTTGGTATTGATGTTCGTCATCATGTGGTTCTTCATGATTCGTCCGCAGCGCAAGCAGCAGAAGGCTATCGAGGCTTTCCGCAACAGCCTTGAGGCTGGCGCACACGTGGTGACCAGTGGCGGTATCTATGGTACTGTAAAAGAGGTTATCAACGAGAATGGTCGTAGCATCGTAGTCTTGGAGGTTGCCTCTGGCGTGAAGATCAAGGTTGACAAGTCGTCTGTGTTTGCTGATATGTCGGCAAATCCTGCTCAGCAGTAAACTCTGACTCAATGGCACAAAAACAGCCACGTCATTTAGAGCAGACCAAACAGTTTGTAAGAAACTTCTTGCGCATCAACGATGCCAAGGAGTTTCTTGTGTTTTTGTTCTTTCTCTTTGCGGCCTTCATCTTTTGGTATCTTACGACGATGAACCATGAGTATGAGATGACCTATAATGTTCGGCTGGAACTAAAGAATCTTCCAGATAATGTGTTGGTTACCGAGCCTCTCCCCAAGGAGATGAAGGTGAAGCTCAAGGATAAGGGGGATAAGCTAGTCGAGTATAAAACTCGTGGAAAGATGAAAACTCTCGACATAGACTATCGTCACTATTCGCATGCGATGGGGCGTACTGCAATCTATGGACCTGAACTAGAGAAGCTGATAGCGGCTGGTTTGGCCTCGTCGACAGAGATCGTATCGACCTCGCTGGACACGCTGCAGTATTACGTGGCAGATGCACGAGGGGTGAAGCTGCCTGTTCGCCTGCATGGTGTAATTAGTGCAGATAATCAGCACGTGGTGGAGCGGGTGACGCTTGTCCCTGACAGTGTGGTCGTGTATGCAGCTCATCAGTTTACCGATACAATGACTGCAGTGTATACCCCCTTAGTGCGATGTGTAGGGCTTACCGATTCGGTGCGGCAAACCTTAGATTTGAAGAGTAGTCAGTGGGGAGTGAGATATTCTCCTTCCGAGGTGCAGCTTAGCATAGCTGTCAGTCCCTATGTCACGAAGGAAGTAATGGTGCCTGTGGAGGGATATATGTTCCCTTATGGACAGATATTAAAGACTTTCCCATCGAAGGTGAATGTCAGATTTCGCGTGAGTCTCAACGATTTCAGAGGGGTGACAGAAGATGACTTTAAGATTCGTGTTCGTCATACTCAACTCAACGATAACACCTCGGGTAAAGTGGCACTCAGCTTGGATGAGATGCCGGAAAATGTCTCAGATGTTGTTATAGAGCCCTCTGAGGTGGATTATCTCATCGAAATGTATGCGCCATAACTCTCCCTACATAATAGGTCTGACTGGGGGCATCGGGAGTGGCAAGTCTGTCGTGTCTCGATTGTTGCGATTGTTGGGAGTTCCTGTCTACGATTGTGATAGAGAGGCTAAGCGTCTGATGAATGAGGATGTCGAGATACGCACGGCTCTTGTGGCAATGGCTGGTGAGGATGTCTATCATGTAGGAGGTGCACTCAATAGAGCTTATCTTGCAGTTTATATGTTTGGCGATGAAGGTAGGGTGCAGCAGGTCAATCGCATCGTGCATCCTGTCGTGAGAGCAGACTTTAAGCGTTGGGCTCACAGCTCGGGCAAGAGCGTTGTCGCCGTTGAAAGTGCCATACTCTTCGAAGCTGGTCTAGATGAGGATGTTGATAGTGTATGGTTGGTGCATGCTCCTGCTGAGATGCGATTGCAGCGTGCTGCGAAGCGTGATGATGTGCATGAAGAATCTGTTCGTAAGCGCATGCAGCATCAATTAAGTGAAAATGAATATCTGCAGCGAGCCGACAATGTGATTCGTAACGATGGCACCGCTTCTCTGATCGAGCAAGTGGTCCAGCTATTAGCGTTGTGTCAAGAATCATAGGCGAGAAACGCGGAAGATGCTAAATTTTCTGTCGATACATTTCGCTATTCCGCGCATTAGTTGTATTTTTGCATCAGATATAAATAACGTTTAATCTATAATAAATCAAAATCATTATGCTCAGAACTATTCTGTCAGTCGCCGGTAAAGCCGGTTTATATAAACTCGTGTCTAACGGACGTAACATGCTCATTGTCGAGGCTCTTGATGCGTCGAAGAAGCGCATGCCAGTTCATGGTGTGGACAAAGTGGTGTCGCTTGGTGATATCGCTATGTATACCGATGATGAAGAGGTACCCTTGTGGCAAGTATTGGATAGTGTGAAAGCTAAGTGCGAAGGAGCAGTTTGTGCTGTTGACTACAAGAAGGCTTCAAATGAGGAGCTTGCAGACTTCTTCGCAGAGGTGTTGCCCAACTATGATCGTGATCGTGTCTACATGACTCATGTTCGCAAGCTTATTCAATGGTATAATATTCTTGTGGAGGCTGGTCTTACAGACTTCGTTCCTGAAGAGGAAAAAGAGGCAACTGCAGAGTAAATAACGAAAAACATAGTAGGGATTATGAAAAAGATATTTGTTGCATGTGCATTGACAGGAATGCTCGCTTCGTGTGGAAGTGTGTTGACTTTGAATGAAGCCTATATGAATCCTGCAGCAGGAGCAGGAGAGGCTACTCCAGTAGAGACTCCCACTCAGCCCGAAGCTCCAGCCGCCTCGGAAAGCAATACTGGTGGGGCGTTGTTGGGAAGCCTATTGGGCTCATTGGCAGGTAATGCAGCTTCACAAGCCAACGATGATGGTACTGCTCTGTCTGCAGGTGGCGTAGTGTCTGGCTTGCTCGGCTCTGTGCTTAATGCTTTTGCCACGGTGGACAAGAACTCTATTGTGGGAACATGGAACTTCAAGGGCTCTGCGTTTGTCTTTGAAAGTGAAAATGTACTCGCAAATCTTGGTAGTGATGCTCTCGCTACACAGTTTGAGACAAAGGTAGACCAATATTTGGCAAAATATAATATCAAGGAGGGCGCATGCTCAATTACCTTTGAGAAGGATGGAACATATGTCTTTGTTGCAGGCGACCGCTACGTTAATGGTACATATGAGCTGAATACCGATACGAAGGAACTTAAGATGACTTTCGGTATGTTTGCCACAGCAGCCTACCTCGTGTATGATGCTGGCACAATCAATCTTGTGTACGAAAGCGATGCGCTCTTGAATACGCTTAAGGCCATTGGCTCAAAGAGCAACAATGCTACGTTTGCATTGCTCAATACCATGCTGAACCAATATGATGGTTTGCGCATTGGTATAGCTTTTGCCAAGTGATTCATTGTAGATAGAATACAGAATAGAGGAGAAGGGGGCGCTATGTTCTCTTCTCCTCTGTTTTTGTGGGTGTTTTGTTACAATTTTCCGCTATTATTTGGCGTTTCGATAGTCTTATGTTAATTTTGTCGTCCAAAATGTAAGTTTAACTAGTTGTTGTATGAAACTATTGTTAGGAGACGAAGCCATAGCACTAGGTGCTGTGCATGCAGGTATTAGTGGAGTGTATGCCTATCCTGGTACGCCCTCAACAGAAATAACCGAATATATACAGAATCACGCACCCGAAGTGCGTAGTCGCTGGTGTGTGAATGAGAAGACAGCCATGGAGGCTGCCTTGGGTATGTCATATGCGGGTAAGCGTTCGCTGGTGTGCATGAAGCATGTGGGAATGAATGTGGCTGCTGATGCTTTTGTCAATTCGGCCATTACAGGAGTCAATGGCGGATTGGTCGTGCTGGCGGCAGATGATCCCTCGATGCATTCATCACAGAATGAGCAGGACTCGCGTTTCTATGGCAAATTTGCGATGATTCCCATCTTTGAACCTTCATCACAACAAGAAGCATACGATATGATGGCTCATGCTTTTGAACTATCAGAGTCACTCAAGTTGCCTGTGCTGATGCGAGTTGTGACGCGCTTGGCTCATTCGCGTGCGGAGATTGTTGTGCGCGAATCGCAGAGTCAAAAAGCTCTCTGTCCTGATAACGATCGCAACCATTGGGTGTTGCTTCCCGCTATTGCGCGTCGTCAGTATGCAGCATTGGTAGAGAAGCAGACACTCTTGTTGGAGCATGCTGAGAAGTCGCTCTATAATAGCTCTGAGCTTTCGGAAAAAAAGTCTCGACTTGGTGTTCTGGCCTGCGGTATTGCCTATAATTATGTGATGGAGAATGACCCGCAAGCACTAGGGGTGTCTGTTTTAAAGGTTTCTCAATATCCTTTGCCTGAGCAGACCATCAAGAACTTTGCGGCACAGTGTGAGACGCTGCTCATTGCTGAGGACGGCCAGCCCATGGTAGAAGAGCAGGTGAAGGCTCTGCTGGGTGCTGATTATCCTGTCATTGGACGTCTTACAGGAGACTTGCCTCGAACAGGTGAGCTCACTCCTGATAGCGTAGGAGCTGCCTTGGGAGTTGTCGGTGAACCCTCTTATGACAATGCGCAGTATGTGGTGCCTCGCCCTCCTGCTTTATGTCAGGGATGTGGTCACCGTGATGTGTATGATGCACTTAATGCTGTTGCTGCAGAATATGCTGATGCACGTATCTTCGGTGATATAGGTTGTTATACTTTGGGTGCTCTTCCTCCTTTCCGAGCTATTGATAGTTGTGTGGATATGGGAGCATCTATCACTATGGCCAAGGGAGCAGCTGATGCTGGTGTGCATCCTGCAATTGCTGTTATTGGAGACTCTACCTTTACCCATTCGGGAATGACAGGCTTGCTTGATGCTGTGAATGACAAGAGTCGTATCACTGTTATCTTGTCAGATAATCTTACCACTGCAATGACGGGCGGACAAGACTCTGCAGGTACGAATAAGTTTGAGGCAATATGCCTTGGTTTGGGTGTTGAGCCCGAGCATGTCCGTGTAGTGGTGCCCTTGCCTAAGAATATGGAAGAGATTACTCGCATCATACGTGAGGAGATTGAGTATGACGGGGTTTCGGTTATCATCCCTCGTCGCGAATGTATGCAGACCTTGAAACGCAAACTAAAACAAAACAAGAATAAGTGATGAAAAAAGATATCATATTGGCAGGTGTAGGTGGACAGGGAATCCTCACGATTGCTACTATTATAGGCGATGCTGCCACTGAGGCAGGTCTGCATCTTAAACAGGCTGAGGTACATGGTATGAGTCAGCGTGGAGGAGATGTGCAGTCCAATCTTCGTCTCTCGACTAGTCCTGTATATTCAGACTTGATTCGTCAAGGCGCAGCAGATCTCATTATCTCGATGGAGCCGATGGAAGCACTGCGCTACCTTCCCTATCTCAATGGTGAAGGGTGGATTGTAAGTTCGTCACATCCCTTCAAGAATATTCCTAACTATCCTGATGAGGCTGCTTTGTCTAGTGAAATGTCATCATTGCCTCACGTGGCCACGCTTCCAATCGAAGATGTAGCCAAGGAGCATAGCCTACCCAAGAGTGCCAATATGGTGTTGCTTGGCTTGGCTGCTCGATATCTGGATATTCTCACACCGAGTCAATTGCGTGAAAGCATCATCCGTGTGTTTGCCTCTAAGGGAGAAAAGGTGGTGGCGGATAATCTAAAGGCTTTTGATTTGGGATTGAACGCAGTATAATAAAGATAAAGGAGCCGTTCTAGGAGAATTGCTTTTATTCTCTAGAACTCCAAGAATGCAGAAAAACTCTCATGAAAATATTTAGTGAAGAATTAGTGGCACGTGCCACGCGGGATTTGCACATTGCGGATCTCTCTTCTGCCACCATCGGTGAGGTGCTACTCATTGCTCAGTACCTGGAGCGGGAGACGGGTATCCCCTTCATCCGTATGGACCAAGGCTCTCCTGGGCTTCCCATCAATCATTATGGAGTAGAAGCCGAGAAGGCTGCTCTCGATCGTGGGGTAGGCTCGCAATATCCTGCCGCTGATGGCGTTCCAGAGCTTAAGGAGGCAGCCTCGCGCTTCGTTAAGGCTTTCCTTGATGTGGATATAACTCCTCGCTCTTGCGTGCCTACAGTGGGTAGTGTAGCAGGTTCGTATGGCTCTTTTATTGCGTGCACTCAGCGCATCCCAGGGAAGAATAAGGTGCTTTTCATCGACCCTGGTTTCCCTATCCAGAAGTCACAGCTGCGCATCATCGGAGTAGAGTGGAAAGAGTTTGATATCTACAACTATCGTGGCGCAGCGTTGAAAGAAAAGCTCGAGAGCATCCTCGTCGAGGGTGACATTGCTGCAATCATTTATTCTAATCCCAACAATCCTGCATGGATATGTCTGGAGGAAGAGGAACTGGCTATCATTGGCGCACTGGCCACTCAGTATGATGTTGTCGTCATGGAGGACCTTGCTTATTTCTGCATGGATTTCCGTCACGATCTCGGGCATCCCTTTGTGGCGCCTTATGCACCCACTGTGGCTCGCTACACTGACAACTACATCCTTATGCTTTCGTCTTCGAAGATATTTAGTTATGCAGGTCAGCGCATGGCACTCCTTTGCATAAGCGATAAGCTTTTTGAAAGTTATTATCCAGCGCTTGCAGAGCGTTATCATGATGCAGGTGTCTTCGGGCAGACGCTCGTGGCATCTATCCTCTATATGATAACGTCGGGATGCACGGCTTCTACTCAGTATGCCTATGCCGAGATGTTGCGTCTTTCAACCGAAGGGGTTATCAATTTTGTGGAGGATACGAGAGAGTATGCCTATCGTGCCGAACAGATGAAACGTATTTTTACAGATAATGGTTTTCATATCGTCTATGACTATGATGCTACCCAGCCTGTAGGTGATGGATTCTTTTTCACAATAGGATATGGCGCTATGACAGGAGGCGAACTACTCACCGAGCTGCTCTACTATGGAGTGAGCAGCATTTCGCTTTCTACTACGGGTAGTGACCAGCAAGGAGTGCGTGCGTGCACCTCTCGTATGCGTCCAGAACTTTATGAAGTTATGGAAGAACGCATGAAGGCTTTCCATGCAGACCATCCATTATGACTGGTTAGTAGCTAGAAGAGAATAGAAGAATAAAACAATAGAGCCTGTCCCTCGTGGATAGGCTCTATTGCATATGATACATTGGTTAAAGACCGAGATGATATTCATCCCGGGGTGATGTCACTCTTGTTCTATGATTCGTGTCTCTAAATCATTGTCTAGATTATCTGCATGCTTGATGACAACACAACCGACACCTCCATCGATGGCGCGGAAGGCTCCCTCAATCTTTGGAAGCATCCCTTTGTTGACAATGCCATCTGCTCGGAGTTGTGCAAAGCTGTCTCTTGTGATGGTAGGAATAACGCTGTTGTCATCGTTCACGTCCGTGAGCACTCCATTCTTCTCTAGGCAGAAGATGAGGCTAGTCGTTTGTATCTTCGATGCTGCTACAGCCACGGCAGAGGCCACGCTATCGGCATTGCTATTGAGTAGTGAGCCCTGCTCGTCGTGTGTGATGGCGCAGAAGACTGGTACGATGCCCTGCTCTACGAGCGATGCGAGAAAGGATACGTTCATCCTCTCGGTCACGATGTCGCCCACATAGCCATAGTCGATAGGTTGGGGTGCCCGACGTACGGCAGGGATGACGTTGGCATCGGCACCAGAAAGTCCGATTGCTTTGCAGCCAAGGGCTCCGAGTCGTGCTACTATCTGCTTGTTGACAAGTCCTGCATATACCATCGTCACCACATCGAGCGTGTCGCGATCTGTTACGCGGCGCCCGTCAATCATCTGTGTCTCAATTCCTAGCTGTGCACTCAGTCGGGTAGCAAGCTTGCCGCCCCCATGGATGAGCATCTTGGGACCTTGCAGAGCTGCAAACTTTGCGAGGAAGCGCTCTAGTGCTTCGCTGTCATCGATGACGTTGCCTCCGATTTTGACTACCTGAATCATAGGCTCTCTAATAGTCGTTTGAGAACTACTGTTGCAGAAATCTCACGATTGGCAGCCTCGGGAATGACAAGGCTCGTGGGCGCTTCGATGACTTCGTCGGTGACAATCATGCCGCGGCGTACGGGAAGGCAATGCATGAAGAACGCATTGTTCGTGAGCGCCATTTTCTCTGTGGTGATGGTCCATGAGCGGTCACGAGAGAGCACTTGGCCATAGTTGGGGTCCTCGTAGGCACTCCAGTTTTTCGCATACACGAAGTCGGCACCGCGCAGAGCCTCGTCTTGGTCGTGGGTGACCTTGGCATTGCCCACAAACTCAGGTGCGAGGTCATATCCCTCGGGGTTGGCGATGACGAAATCATAGTCCGTAGCATTCATCCATTCAGCAAATGAGTTGGGCACAGCTTGCGGCAGTGCTTTGGGATGTGGAGCCCAGGTGAGCACCACCTTGGGGCGCTCTGTCTTCTTATGCTCTTCGATGGTGATGAGGTCGGCAAAGCTCTGTAGGGGGTGACGTGTTGCTGCCTCCATGCTGAACACGGGGCGTCCTGAGTAGCGGATGAATTGTTCGATGACGCGCTCCTCATAGTCGTCTGCTTTGTCGGTGAGCCCAGCAAAGGAGCGCACACCGATGATGTCGCAGTAGGAGCCCATCACGGGGATGGCCTCCAGGAGATGCTCTGCCTTGTCGCCGTCCATGATGACTCCACGCTCAGTCTCGAGCTTCCAGGCGCCCTGATTTACGTCGAGCACGATGACGTTCATGCCGAGGTTCATCGCGGCCTTCTGGGTGCTGAGTCGGGTGCGAAGTGATGAATTGAAGAATATCATCATCAGCGTCTTGTTTCGTCCCAGCTCGACGTGGGCGAACCTATCTTTCTTGATGGAGAGTGCTTCAGCTACAGCTTCTTGCAGGTTTCCGATGTCTTGTACGCAAGTAAATTTTTTCATTATGGGATTTTCTTTAGTTATTTGCAACGCTTCAGGATCTTAGCCAATTGGTGTTGCATTTTTTTGTTTGTTGCCCATTTCCAATCCGATAAGGTGTGTCGGGCAAAAGCGTTATAGTCGTAGAAGAATGCTACCGCAGGGACGAGTAGGAGCGTGCCTAGGATAGCTGGTATGAGCGGCAGCGTGCAGAATGCTACGATGCCCCATATGAGGATGAGCAGTGGCACCAGGGCGAGGTTGACTCCGAGGCGGGCTGTGTTGTTGAAAGCCTTGTCCTTGAGCTTGCTCACAATGATGTGTGACACGAGCCACGAGGGGAGCATGGTGATAGCGCAAAACAGGTAGTAGGGCAATGCACAGAGGAGTGCAATCGTGTTGCCTATTGAGGCTATGAGGGGATACTTGTGTCCTGTTGATGAGGGTTCTATTCCGTGTAGGCGACGCTCTTTCTTGAATTTCATTGCTTCTGCATAGAGCTCTGCGGTGTCCTCAGCGGGTGCAGAGGCTTTCTTCTCTACAAGATGCTTTATGGCTGTTTGGTTCAGTGTGAGTCGCTCGGCAGGTGAGAGGGGCTTGCACTGTGCCGTACAGAGTTCTGTCAGCTCCCACTGCGCATCATAGTCTTCGGTGTCGGGCACGTAAGCGATGAGCTTGCTCATGCGTGTCGCCAGTTCCTCGCGCAGCATAGCGAGCAGTTTCGCTGGGGTGACCTCACCCTCATGTTGCTTTACGAACTCGGTGACATTGATGGCTTCTCCATACGTGGCCACTACGGTCGAGCGGTATCTGAAGTAACGCTCATATTCCAAGCCCATGGGTACGATGTAGACGGGGCGCTCATGCCCGATGCGTTTGTTGGCTTCGAGTGCTATGTGGAAGATACCCTTGCTCAATGGCAGCAGCGAGTGCTTGGGGCGATGTGTGGCCTCGGGGAAGAGGGCTAGCGGATAGCCATGCTGGAGGACGTCTCCACACTTAGAGATGATCTCCTCATTTTGCTTTACAGCAGCGTATCCGTCACGGATGCGGAAGATGGGGAGCATCTTGAGGAAGGTAAATATCTTTTGCAGGAAGGGCTTGCGGAAGATGTCTGCTCGGGCCATGAAGACCGTAGCGCGGTTCATCGTACGGAGGATGACCAGTGGGTCGAGCAGTGCGCTTGTGTGGTTACATCCGATGACGATAGCGCCGTCTTTGGGGAGATTCTCTTGGCCTCTCACTACCAGTCGGCGCAGAGACAGTTTGATGATGGGATTTACCCAGAAGGTACGCAGCAGTGTGTACCCAAAGTTTTTGTCGTATACTTGCACGATAAGAATTGTGAATTATGAATTATGAATTTTGAATTCTGAATTTAGCTCCGTGATGCTGTCCTTCACATCGATGGCCATAATTCAGAATTCAAAATTCAGAATTAAGAATTAAGCCTTTTTTGTCGCTTCGCCCACACGAATCTGTCGCGCAAACGGAAGATGCCTGCGGCACTGAGGCCCGCGATGATGTGCCATATGCCCCACCAAGCGGTGACGATGAGCATACCACCATTCTGCAGTTCGGGCGGGAAGATAGCGGGGTTGAATAGGAGGATGAGTCCGAGACCCGAGTTCTGGATGCCCATCTCGATGGTGATGGCGCGACGGTCGGGTCGGGGGAGTCCTGACAGCTCACCGAGCCAGTAACCGGTGAAGAGGATGAGCCCGTTGTGGATGGCTACGATAACGACAATCCACTTGAGGTACTTGACGAAGATGTCGAAGTTGTTCCAGAACGAAATCACCACCATACCTAAGAATACCACGATAGAAAGGTACTGCAAGGGCTTGTTGAGTGCTTTGGCTACCTTGGGAGCATAGTGTGTGGTGAGCACACCGAGAGCCAAGGGGATACCGAGCAGGACGAATATCGTGATGAAGATGTCCCAGATGGGGATAGAGAGCACCTGCAGGGCATCGGCAGCGTGGCGATTGAGGTAGCGCACGTAGAGGCTTCCCCAGATGGCAAAGTTGGCCGGTGTGGTGAAGATGGCTGCGGTGGTGGTCACTGCAGACATCGATACTGATAGCTCGCGGTTGCCACGAGAGATGGAGGTGATGAAGTTTGATACGTTACCTCCAGGGCAAGAGCCCACGAGAATCATACCCATAGCGACCATCGGAGTGATGTGCTTGTGGAAGATGATGATGAGGAGGAAGGTGACGGCGGGGATGATAATCCACTGGCCGATGACACCCACAAGGATTGACTTCGGCTTGCGGAACACATCGGCAAAGGTGCCGGGCTTGATGCCAAGGGCTACACCATACATCACAATCGCCA
>JAEIGA010006092.1_pt1 | contig 18360 bp, 10 predicted proteins | sample 9270691 | NCBI WGS metagenome assembly JAEIGA01 (sample SAMN17057246, study PRJNA624740) | gut metagenome | biome: biome; isolation source: fecal sample | host: Bos grunniens | place: China: Xizang | collected 2019
AGTTAGCACCATTGATTTCAAGATAATATTTATCTGCTGTCGGAATTTCTTCCATATCAATTTCCTTATAGTAACAGCAAGTGCCACGGTAATAGTCGTTACCACCATCCTGACCGTCAATTGCATTCCAGCAATGAGGAATGTTCACGAAATCCCAATCGGCAGGAACTGTTGCAGGTACTGTATCCACGCCTTTACGGAAAGACCATTTACGATTTAAGCTTATAATTTTTCTCATATATATACACTCCTTTACTTCGTTTCAATAATTTATTTTTCATCAGCCTTAGCCAATTCTTGTTCTTCTTTTTTACCGATATTATAGATAAATGCCATTGAAAGGAAAGCAATAAGTGAACCTACTGCAAGAACTATGAAGTAAAGATTCTTTACTTTTTCACCAAAGTCTGCAGACTGAACAGCATTTTCGCCTTCAACGAAACCGATAGCAATAAGTCCCCAAGAAACAACAGCCTGACCGATACCTTGTGAAAGCTTACGGAAGAATGAATAGAGAGCATAAAGTGAGCCTTCTTCACTCTTACCTGTTTTTCTGTAGCTTACTTCAATACAGTCAGCAACAATAGCCCAAACTGAAATCTGGAATACTGCGTTACCGATATTAAGACCCATAAGGCAGATTATATAAAGAAGCATGCCTTTTCCGTCAGGAGACATAGGTACAAAGAGAGAAATCAAGCCTGATATAGCACCGATAAGCATACATGTCACAATAACACTCTTTTTACCAAACTTAGCAGTAAGTTTTCCTAAAAGTGCCATAAACACAATCATTGGAGCATAAGAGCCAATCATTGCAATACCAACTTTTCCTGTATCCTGGAAGAAATACTGGAAAACCATATTGTTAAGCGCCATTGTTGAATTGAAAAGTGCAACTGATGCAACTGATGCAATTGTAGCACCAACCATAGCTCTGTTAGTGAAGAATGACTTGAATGCTGAGAAGAAAGCAGCAAGCATATTTTTGCTTTCTGTACTGTCCTCACGCTGTACTCTTTCCTTAACAAGCTTTGTTGTTCCCCAAAGAGTTGCAAACGCAACAATTGACATAACTAACGCAACAGGAAGAAGTGTTTCACCCTTGAGAACCTCTTCTTCAATACCTGTTACAGGATTTGCAACCTTATTATAAACGATACCCGGAAGAATAATCATAATAACAATTGCCGGTAAAGCAGCACCTACGCTACGGAATGTAGAAAGAGAAACCTTTTCCTGTGGGTCGCTTGTAATAACACTATGAAGTGAACCATAAGGCACATTAACCATTGTGTAAGCAATTGACCATAAGCAATAAGCAATAAGGCACCAAGCATATTTACCTGCATAAGGCAATGATGTTATAGGGGCAAAAATCATTACGTTGAATACAACAAGGATTAATCCACCAGCTATAATCCATGGCATATATTTGCTTTTTTTGCCAATTCTTTTTGTATCAACAAGGTTACCGATAACAACATCATTGATAGCATCAAAGATTTTTGAAATAAGAATAATTACAGCATAGTCTGCTGCTTTGATACCTATGTATTGCAGATAAAAAAGCTGCATAAAGGTTGAAACGAGCTGAAATGAAAAACCACAACCCATATCACCCATTGCATAACCTATTTTGTCCTGCCAACCAAATGGTCGAATATTCTGTTCTTTCACTTTATCACAGTCTTTCTTTTTATATTAGCAAATTGCTTGATATTATTTTAAACTAATTTTTTTCTCTTTTCAAGTATTGTTCAAAAAACGGTGATGTTACCACCACCGCTTTCATATGTCAGATTAAATTATTCAGCTATTTCTGCTTTTGCTGCCTCACGTCTTTCAGCAAGCTCAGCCTGCATTGTAGCGAGAGTTTTCTTATCAAGGTTGTAAACAAGACCAAGACCAACAAACTGGAAGATACCTGCAATAAGATAAAGAACAGCAACAAGCATACGAATGTCACAAGCTACTTCCCAGCTGAGTAAGTTAACGTCAATCTGTGTGAAGTTACCGTTTGCATCAGGAGCACTATTGTTCACATAACCCATTGTACCCATAATTGCAACTGCAACTGCAGGACCTACACCCTGAGCAAGCTTACGGAAGAATGAGTGAAGTGAATAAACTGTACCTTCTTCACGAGTACCTGTTTTCCACTCGTTGTAGTCGATAGCATCGCCCATCATAGCCCAAGAAACTGTTGAGTAAATACCAAGACCGAGTGCACAGATAAGCTGACCAACGATATAAACGATTAAGTCAAGCTTTGTATTTTCTTCTGTAACAGGAATAATTCCGAGTGGTGCAAGTAAAAGAATAGCAGCACCTATAATGTAGCAAACTGAACCAATTGCTGAAAGCTCTTTTTTACCAAACTTTTTAACCATCTTACGAGCAAGTGGTGTGAAAAGTACGATAGGAATCATTGCAAACATTGAAACAAGACCTGAAATCTTTGTGTTGTCAAAGTAAATCTGGAATGTAACTGTAACTGCTGTTGTAGCACCCTGCATACCGATGAACATACCCATAGCAGCAAGTGTCGCACCAACTGCAGGTCTGTTTTTAACAAAGTTGCCCATAGCCTTGAAAACATTGAATTTAGGCTGGTCTTCATTACACTGAACATCAGTGTCAACACGGATTTCAGTGTTTCTGATCATAACCTGGAAACAGATAAATCCGACAAATCCCATAATAAGAGCCATAATGAATACACGAGTACCGTTAAGTGATTCATCTTCGTTGTAAATGATAAATGGGAAAACTACCATCGGAACCATGTTACCGATCATACCACCGATTGAACGCCAAGCAGAAAGTGAAGCTCTGTCAGCATCATCAGATGAAATGAGTGATAAGAGTGAACCGTAAGGAACGTTAGCTATTGTATAGAAAGCGTCCCAAAGCACATAACCGCCGATGAAAATGAAAATCTTTGCAACAAGAGGAGCCTTTGTTGCAGGAATAAAGCAACAAGCACCGCCAATAATAAGTCCGATTGAACCTATAAGTATATACTGCAAGAATTTGTTTCTCTTATACTTTCTCTTGTCAGCGTCAATAATTGAACCGATAAGCGGGTCGTTAATTGCGTCCCAAACCTGAACTACCACCAAAAGAATAGAGTACCATGCGCTAAGACCCATAACCTGTGTCCAGAAAAGTGCCATTGTACCTTTAAGCGCAAAAGACATATTACAACCCAGGTCACCCATCATATAAGCCACTGAGTCGCGCATACCGAACTTGCGGTATCCGTTAGCATCGAGTTTTTTCTCTTTTGCCATTTTAATTTCCCCCTAAGAAATATGTAATAATAACATCAAGTACATACATACCCAATCTTGTTATATATATATTTTACAATAAGCTTGTTGTTTTCTGTTAGTAAAGATTTTGTTTTTTTGTGGACTATTTTTATTTTTTACTTGATTTTTACCAAAATTTGTACGATAATATAATAAAAATTGTAAATATTTACAAAGGTGACGAATATGACATACGAAAAAGAGCTTAAATTTTTTCGCAACATTCTGAATAATTATAAAATACATTCCTGTATTATTCAGTCTGACGACAAAACCTATCGCAAGGCTGACGGTGGACTCCGTGACTTTTTAGGTATGGAGGAGGAATATGACCAGCTTTTCTGCACTCCTCACGGAAGCATTACCGAAAATATGATTTGCAAGATTACAGACATATTCTTCTGCAATTACTACTTTATTCTGTTGCCTGAAGCAAAAACTCCCACAACCTTTATTGCAGGACCATTTATTGACGTCGATTTAAATCAGAATTCACTTATGGAAATTGCAGAAAAAAACAATCTCCCTATGCATATTTTCTCACACCTTCAGAAATATTACTCAGGTGTACCTGTATATACTGACCACGATGTTATTCTGTCACTTTTTAATTCATTTGGTGAAACACTCTGGGGAAGCACGAATAATTTTATTTACAAAACTATAAATATGACTTACAACAATCCATCATTCCCAACAGTTGTTAAAAATCTTGATAACAAAACAGATGATGCACTTCTTGCAATGCAGATGCTTGAACGAAGATATGATGGTGAGAGGAAAATGATTCAGGCTGTAAGTCAGGGTATGACACATCAGGCAGAGCAGATTCTTTCAAAATCCTCTGCAATTATGCTTGAAATGAGAGTACCTGACCCTGTAAGAAACATAAAAAATTACAGTATTATCGTCAACACTCTTCTTCGTAAGGCAGCTGAGCAGGGTGGTGTTCATCCTCTATACATTGACGGTGTTTCAACCGATTTTGCAAAACGAATTGAGAGAATACGTTCTGTTGAAGAAGGCGTTAATATGCACCACGAGATGATTGATAAGTACTGTCAGCTTGTTAAAAAGCATTCAATGAAAAACTATTCTTCTCTTATACAAAAGGTTATTGCACTTGTTGACTTTGATATTACTGCCGATTTAAGCCTTAGTCGTCAGGCTGAAATGCTTAATGTGAATGCAAGCTATCTTTCAACTCTCTTCAAAAAGGAAACAGGCATCACACTTACTGAATATGTTTCGAAAAAGCGTATTGAACAGGCTGCATTTTTACTTTCCTCAACAAATCTGCAGGTTCAGATAATCGCACAGAATTGTGGCATTTACGACGTGAACTATTTCACAAAGCTTTTCAAAAAGCACACCGGCAAAACACCAAAAGAATACAGAGAAAGCTCCGTAAGCTTCTGATAATCATGATTTATCATACAAAAAGCACCTCAATCGAGGTGCTTGATTTATTGTGTACAATTTTATTCAGCTGTTGCTTCTGCTTCGTGCTTTTTACGAAGTGCTTCGTAAATTGGTTCCATCTTTTCCTTTGTAAGAGGATAACCGAAACGGAAGATAAGCCATACGCTTGTGTAAACGATTGCAGGGATTACAGTACAGATAAACATAATCTTTTTACTTGTATCGTTTTCTGCGATAAAGCCGTTACCTGCTGTAAGGCTATCATATTTTGCCCACTGAAGAAGGAAAAGTCCGCCTGCATCAGCGATTGCCTGACCAAACTGACGACCGAATGTGTATGCAGAGTAAACTGCACTTTCATTTCTGATGCCTGTTGTGTATTCCTGATAGTCAATAACGTCCATAACAACTGCCCAACAAGTAAGGCTTACGAATGTGTAGCCGAAACCGATAAGGAGCATACAGAGCATATAAAGCCAAGCTGGATAAATGCCCTGCTCAGGGTTAATCCACATAATGAACTTTTCATTGTTTGCAGTAACGAAAAGGAAAATTGAAGCTATTGCAGAGATAATTGATGTTTTTCCGCAAAGCTCCTTCTTACCAAATTTTGCAGAAAGCTTTGGTGTGAACAAAATGAGAATTACCATTGGAAGGTAATTACAGATTGTACCGATAATGCTGAGTCCTGTGTTTGTGAAGTAGTTCTTATAAAGGTATGTATTGAATGAGCCAAACTGAAGCTGACCGCTGATAAGCACACCTGAAAGAGTAAGTAAAACGAATGGCTTTGACTTGAAAAGACCCTTATAAACGCCCTTTAAGTCAACATTTTCATCTTCAACAGCAGGAACACGTTCCTTAACCATCTTGTGACCTACAAGGTAAGTAACAATTGAGAAAATACCCATAAGAAGTGCATAGATAAACATTCTGTTACCGTCTGCAACCTCGATTTCAAGACCTGTCTGCTCGTCAATTCTGCCACTGCCAACGTAAATAACCATTGGAGCAATAAGAAGAACAACTGCACCACCGATACCACTACCAACTGAACGAGCAGTTGAAAGAACTGTTCTGCCCTGAGGGTCATCAGTAATAACAGAAGCGAGTGAACCGAATGGAATGTTCATTGCAGTGTACATTGTGCAATACACAAGGTACAGGATAATTGCAAGAACGAATAAAAGCATAGGCTTTTCTGCCAATGTCTGATTATAGAAAACTGAATTAGGGTCATTGAATGGAATAAAGCAGAGAACTGTTGAAATTCCCAAAGGAACAGCTACAAGTCTTAAATACTGACGATATTTACCGTCCTTACCTGCCTTACGCTTTGAAACAACAGCACCCCAGAGTGGGTCGTTAATAACGTCCCAAAGACGAGTGATGATGAACATATAACCAACAAGCTTTGGTGCTATTCCAAAAACGTCAGTCATAAAAATTTTAAGGTAGCTTGTAATGTAAGTAAGGTTGAACATATTACCTGACTCAGCAATAGTGTAGCCGGCAACATCCTTAAAGCCAATTTTGTTAGGATGATTGTTAACTTCTTTTACCTTTTTTTCGTTTTTTGCCATAAAGGTTATTCCCCTTTCACATTAGATAAAAAGATAATAACACTTTTCCGACTGTTTTTCAATAGTTTTATTTTAATGTGCTCAGGCAACTCTCTTGTTGACATAAAATTTTTATAGTATTATAATTGTATAAATAAGTCGAAATTTATCAAATAAAATATAATGGTGATTGGAGATTCTTTTATGGCAGTTTTTAAGTGTAAAATGTGCGGTGGTGAACTTAACCTCCAGCAAGGAATGAATATTGCCGAATGTCCATATTGCGGTACAAAACAGACTGTACCCACATTGGATGACAAGCTTATTCGCCTCTACAACAGAGCAAACCAATATAGATTGGACAACGAATTCGATAAAGCTTACAGTGCTTATGAAGCTATCGTTGCAGAAAAGAATGACGAAGCTGAAGCATATTGGGGAATGGTGCTTTCCGAGTTCGGTATTGAATATGTTGAAGACCCAAAAACAGGAAAAAGAGTGCCAACATGTCACCGTACACTTGTGAAATCCATTTCTGTTAACGAAAACTACAAATCGGCCCTAATGTTTGCTGATTTAGAAAGAAAATTCTTTTATGAAGATGAAGCAGAGGTTATCGACTCACTTCAAAAGAAAATTCTTAACGCATCAGCTAAAGAAGAGCCTTATGATATATTTATTTGCTATAAGGAAACTGATGCAGATGGCAATCGTACAGAAGATAGTGTATTAGCGCAAGATATATATAACGACCTTACTAACAAAGGGTTTAAGGTTTTCTTCTCAAGAATTACACTTGAAGACAAGCTTGGCAAGGACTATGAGCCTTGTATTTTTGCTGCACTCACCAGTGCAAAGGTAATGCTTGTTGTCACAACTGACTCTGACAATTGCAACGCTGTTTGGGTAAAGAATGAGTGGAAGCGTTACATAGAATTTATGAAAACAGACAAGGATAAAACCTTAATTCCTGTTTACAAAAATATGTCACCTTATGCTCTTCCTGACGAGTTTGCAAGACTTCAGGCACAGGATATGTCTAAAATTGGCGCTATCCAAGACCTTGTAAGAGGTGTTGAAAAAATCCTTGGACAGGGCAACAATGCAAGAGCCGGTTTAAGTGAAAACGAACAAAAGCTTTTAAATGCCTTTGAAAAGAGCCAGACAAGGAAGAAGAATTCGAGAAAATTAACTTTATGTTCAATACTCGGAGCACTCCTTTTCTTCATTATGTATTCATTCACTCTATCTTCGTCATCTGTTCCAGGAATTTTTTATAATGATTTTTTTGTAGGCATTGGCAGAAAAAATCTTTTTGCTGGAGATGTCTTTATACCATTTGTGGGAGGCGCTTCTGTTTTCCTTGCGACTTTATTTTCAATGTTATTTTTTAAGAAAAAATCTTTCAAATATGCAAAATATAGTTTTGGCCTTTTATTTGTTTGTTATAGTGTATGGCTTATGTGGGAAGCAACACTTTTCTTCACCCCTACAAGTCTTTTATGGCATGGATATGCAGTTGTAGGTATAGCTACTGCTTTGTGCACAATCATTGATGCACTCATTAATAAAAAACTTCCGTTTTTCATATTAATTTTGTTAGTTTCCATAGGTGTTTTTGTTTTTGAAAACAATGTTCCTGAAAGGTCTAATGAAAGGGATTCATCTGTTGAACAAATCGTTATCACAAGTTATCATGTAAGTATAAAAGAATATCCAAACGACATCAGTGACGACGTAGGTACTGTGAACAAGGATGAGATTTATACTATTTTAGATTCCCAAATATCCAACCAAACAAAATGGATAAAAATAAAAACTAGCTATGACGAGGAAGGCTATATTCCATTCGGACGAGGTGAATATCTTAATTGTGAATATCTTCCAATGGATGAAAATTTACAGGCATCAATAGATACAAAAAGAGAAAAAGAATCTGCCAAGCTCAAAGAATCTATTGAGGCTATCGGCGCATTAAACGGCGTGTGGAAATATCAGGAATATGGCAAGGATAGATATATGAGAATAGATGATGGTACGCTTTACTATGGCATTGACCTTGACAATGTTGACTATTGGGAAGATTCATATTATATCACCTATGACATAGAGACCACAACCTACTCATTAAGCAGATACGACATAGTTGTTGGCACACTCGAATATGATGGCTCTAAAATCAAAATAGATGACACAGATGGTGGCTACCCTATTCTGTTTGAGGGAAGCATCACAAGATATAACTAATGGGAGAAAATAATTATGGCAGTTTTTAAGTGTAAAATGTGCGGTGGAACACTTGAGATTAACAACAATGAAACAGTTGCAACCTGCGAATATTGTGGTACAAAGCAAACATTGCCAAAGCTTGATGATGACCGACGCGCAAATCTTTATGACCGAGCAAATCATTTCAGAAGATGTAACGAGTTTGATAAAGCTGCAGCTATATATGAACAAATTCTTAGTGATGACAATACCGATGCCGAAAGTTATTGGTCTCTTGTCCTCTGTCGTTATGGTATTGAATATGTTGAAGACCCTAAAACACGCAAGAGAATCCCTACTATTAACAGGGCTCAATACAGTTCTATTTTTGCTGATGAAGACTATAAATCCGCCTTACAATATGCAGATGGATATCAATCAGAAATATACCAACAAGAAGCAACTGCTATTGATGAAATTCAAAAAGGAATTCTTGCTATTTCGCAGAAGGAAGAACCTTTTGATGTGTTCATTTGTTACAAAGAAACTGATAATTATGGTAGAAGAACGCCTGATAGTGTTTATGCACAGGACATATATAAAGCGCTAACTGAAGAGGGCTACAAGGTGTTTTTCTCTCGTATTACTCTTGAAGATAAACTTGGTACAGCATATGAGCCATATATTTTTGCCGCACTTAATTCGGCAAAAGTAATGCTTATTGTGGGAACAAAGCCTGAACATTTCAATGCGGTGTGGGTGAAAAATGAGTGGAGCAGATATCTCGCACTTGTAAAAAGTGGAAAAAAGAAAACCATCATCCCGATTTATGCTGAAATTAGTCCTTACGATTTACCAGAAGAGTTGTCTTATATTCAGGCACAAGACATGACAAAAATCGGATTTATGCAGGATTTAGTGCGTGGTATAAATAAAATTATACCATTAAAAAAATCTAATCCAATTAATGGAAGTGTAGAGAATCAAATGGTTGATTCCATGCTCCAAAAGGCATTACACTTCATAAACTCTGGTGATTTTAAATCTGCAAATCTCTGCCTAGATACCGTACATGCCTATGACGTAGACAATGCAATGTATTATGTTTATCAATTAATGATACAAAATGATTGCAAAAATATTGAAAAAATAAATGAAATCAAATCATCAATAGTTGATACAGAAGCCTATATCAATGCTGTCAATTATGCCGATGACGAATTAAAAGAATTCCTAATTTCATGTGGTTATCATACTCTATACAATGAAGCATTTCATATTTATAACAACAAATCGTCAATCTCAGATTTTAAAAAAGCGATAAATCTTATTGAACGAATTAATGTCGATACATTACTTTTGAGCGAACCCAATTTTGCAAGTACCATTAATAACCTAAAGGATAAAATTGAAAAGAAAATATCAGAAATTGAAGAGCAGGAAAGAAAAAGAAAGAAAGAATTAAAAGAAAAAGAGGCAAAGAAGCAACGACAAGCTAAAACGATAAAAAAGATATCCATCATCTCTGTTATAGTTTTAATTTTTATTTCGTTGACACTTTCAACTGTGATTTTTTGGATTACACCTTCAAGCAACTATAAAAAGGGCAATGTAGCATTAGAAAAAGGTGATTATGAAACAGCTATATCATATTATGCTAAAAGCCCACACTTCAAAGATGTTGCGGATAAAATGTATAATATTGAGCAGGGGAAATTAAAATATGCTCAGGCTGGTGATGAAGTAAAATTTGGTATATATAGCACCGACAACGGGATCTTCAAAAATAATTATTCATCAATTGAATGGATTGTTCTTAAAAGAAATGTCGACAGCGTGTTACTTATTTCAAAAGAGTGCTTAACTGCAAAACCATATAATTCTGAATTAAAAGAGATACAGTGGGGAAATAGCAGTTTGTTTGACTGGCTGAACACTGAATTTAAAAACATTGCCTTTTCTGAAAAAGAGTCAAATTGCTTAATTTCAAATATTACAATATTGAGTATGGATGAAATAGATGAATATTTCCCTACAGCAGAGTCAAAACGTGTTTTAGCAACAGAATATGCGAAAAAAGCCGGCATACAGGTTGCAGAAAATGGATATAGTTGTTGGTGGGTTAGAGGTGATTCTATTTCAGCTACTGAATACCCAGTTTTAAGCACAGGTGAATATGGTGAACCACTGTATGTGACTAATGCTTTTGTTGGTGTCAGACCTGTAATCAATATTAAAATTGATCTTTCAGAGAATGAATTCAACAAGTTAAGCGAAGAAAATAAAAGTCAAATTTATAACGAGGCCCTTGAACAGTATAATAAAAAAGATTTAGAAGGTGCATTAAATAAATTTGTAGTCATTTCTGAATATAAAGATTCTCAAAATTATATCTATGAAATCAAATTAACACTAGCTCAACCAAAATTTGATTCCGGTAATTATTTGGAATATCAAAACACAATTCAGGAACTAGTAGATGCTGGTTACGAACCTGCAATTAAGGCGTATAATAAAGCTCAAAAAGAAATTGATGCCACAAACGCTAAAGCTGAAGCTGAAAAAAATGAGGTTGAAAACGCGATGAAGGCTTTAAATGGCATGTGGAAATGGCAAAATTTCTTTGGCTATTATATGGAAATCAAAGATGGTGTTATTTCATATGGTACAAATGCTGATAAATCCGTCAATCACGCAGATGAGTTTTGGTATGATAATTATGGAACAATTGAATACGACCCTGCAACAAAATCATATAAAATAAAGGACTTTATGTGGGCAGAAAAGCTTACATTTGATGGCGCTAAAATTAAGATGTATGACGAATATGGGGACCCACCTTCATTCTTCGATGGATACGCTACAAAATATAAATAATGGGAGAAAATAATTATGGCAGTTTTTAAGTGTAAAATGTGCGGTGGAACACTTGAGATTAACAACAATGAAACAGTTGCAACCTGCGAATATTGTGGTACAAAGCAAACATTGCCAAAAAATTGTGATGATGTTGTATCTAATCTTTTCAATAGAGCAAACAATCTTCGTCTTAAATGTGAGTTTGATAAAGCTGAACAGGTATATGAAAAAATTCTTGAGCTTGACAATTCCGAGTCTGAAGCTCATTGGGGCATAGTGCTTTGCAAGTATGGTATTGAATATGTTGAAGACCCTAAGACATATACTCGCATACCTACTTGCCACAGAACTTCTTACGATGCTATCCTTGCTGATTCTGCATATCTTTCAGCTATTGCCAATGCAGATAGCTATCAGAAGGTAATCTATGAAGAAGAAGCCAAGAAAATCAACAATATTCAGCATAGCATTCTTGAGGTTGTAAAGAAAGAAAAACCATTTGATGTATTTATTTGCTATAAAGAAACTGATGAACACGGTCAACGTACTATTGATAGCTCATTGGCAAATGACATTTATCATCAATTAACTAATGAAGGTTTTAAGGTATTCTATTCCGCAATTACACTTGAAGATAAGCTTGGTGAAGAGTATGAACCATACATATTCGCAGCACTTAATTCTGCGAAGGTAATGCTCGTTATTGGTACAAAACCTGAATATTTTGAATCAGTATGGGTAAAAAACGAATGGTCGAGATTCTTGAAACTTATAAAGACAGACCGTTCAAAGCTCCTTATACCATGTTATCGCAACATGGATGCTTATGATTTGCCAGAAGAATTTTCTCACCTTCAATCACAAGATATGAGTAAAATCGGATTTGTTAATGATGTAGTACGTGGAATAAACAAAGTTCTTCACTCAAAAGAAAATACCGGAAATTTTTTTGCTAAAGAAGATGAAACGGTAGATGTTTCCGCTTTGATTAAAAGGGCATATCTATATTTAGAAGATGAAGAATGGGATAGTGCTTTCGATAACGTTGAAAAAGTTTTAAACACCCATCCAGACAACGCTAATGCATATTTTATTAAGTTGTTAATTGAACTTAAAATAAAAACAAAAGATGACTTAGTAAATTGCGATGTAGTTTTTGATACATATTCAAACTATTTGAAAGCATTTCGTTTTGCTGATGCAGAGTTAAAATATTTTTTAGCAAAATGCGCAAAAATTGTGAGGGAAAAGAATCAAGATTCTATATACGATGATGCAATTGAACTGTACAATTCCAAAGATATTGAAAACGTTGAGTTTGCCTCCAATATGTTTAAATCAATATTTGGTTATAAAGACGCTGAAGAAATGTATTCAAAATGCATAGAAACGATCGAGGAATTACATACCAAAAAAAAGAAAAATAAAAAGAAGAAAAAAATTGCTATAATATGTAGTATAACAGTTGTGATTATTGCAAGCATCTGTGTCATATGTTCAATTTTGATATCACCTTATGTCGAATATAATAATGCGGTTGAAAATCTACATAACGGAGATTATTATTCTGCATATCTCTATTTTGCAAGCAGTGATTTCCCGGATAGTAAGGAATTGATGCACGAAGCACAATACGGATATATTAATGACAACTATTACCGTGAAGACGAAACTACATATCAATTTTTAAAGGAATTAAAAGATTTAGATTATAAAGATTCAAAAGAATTATTTGATGATTTATATGCATGGGAAGTTACGTTGGATTATTGCAATACAAACCCCAATGATGAAGAAACTAATATAGGGTCTGTTCCTAAGAAATGTTCATATTACCATATGAATTTTATTCTTTCCGGTGGTGAACCAAACAAAAAAATAACTTTGTATAATAAAACTAAGTGGCCAAGCGGAGATGTGTACACATCCAGTTGGTATTGGGAAGACTGTACTGATCATTCAAATTTAGGAATTCTTTGGAATGAAGGTTTTTCTAGCACAGCAGGAACTTTCACAATAGAGTTCTATGATGCTGAGACTGATAAATGCATTGATAGAATCTCACTTCAAGTTGAGTAAGATTGGACTAAGGAGGATTTAACATGTCAAAAATAGCAGATGTAATTAAATATGAAGGCAATAATGATGTCTTTATCTGGAAGCACCCTTGTGAGGATTTTAATTCTCTCACACAATTAATTGTTCACGAAAGTCAGGAAGCAATTTTCTTTATGAATGGTCAGGCACTTGATTTGTTTGGACCTGGACGATACACACTTGAAACACAGAATATTCCTAAAATCGGCAAGGCTCTCAACCGTACAACCGGTGATACACCTTTCCATTGTGAGGTTTATTTTATTAACAAGGCTGAACAAATGAATATCAAATGGGGCACTGACTCAAAGGTTCAGTATATGGAGCCTACATATAATTTCCCACTTTCAATCGGTGCAAGTGGTGAAATGAGTCTTCGTGCAGAGGATTCAAGAAAGCTTCTTTTAAAGCTTGTTGGTACTGAAAACTTCCTTACACAGGCACAGCTCACTGTTTTCTTCCGTTCATTCCTTATGACAAGAGTGAAAACATATATTGCACAGACAATGAAGGCAAACAGCATCAGTATTTTTGAAATTGATGAAAATCTTTCAATGTTCTCTGATGCAATCAAAGCTCTTCTTGTAAATGACTTTGCAGACTATGGTGTTTCACTTGAAAAATTCTTTGTAACAAACATTGCTAAGCCTGACGGTGACTCAATGTACGAGAAATTCAAGTCACTCCATTTCCGTCAGTATGCTGATATTGCTGAGGCAAAGCTTCGTCAGCAGACAGACTTGATTTACGCTGAAACAGAAGCACAGAAGGTAATTATCGACTCAAAGGCTCAGGCTACAAAGCGCGCACAGGAAGGCTATACATACAGTCAGGAACGTGGATTTGATGTTGCTGAACAGGTTGCACAGAATGAGGCTGTTGGTGAATTTACAAACCTTGGTGTAGGCTTTGGCACAATGGCAGGTGTCGGCGGTGCCGTTGGCGGTATGGTTGGTGGTATGATGAATGATGCTATCAACACAGCACCAGCTCAGGCAAATGACGATATGGCTACTTTTAAAGCAAAAATCGAAAAGCTTACAGTAATGAAAGAAGCAGGAATGTTAAGTGAAGAAGAATTCAATAATCTTAAAGCTCAGCTTCTTACAAGCATTTTATAAGGAGAATCATTATGAAGAACGGTAAAAATTTAGTTGTAATTCTTACAAGTATTGTTTTAGTTGTTTTCATCGGTTTATCATTTTTGATTTACGATAAATCCGATGCAGTAACAATAAAAGGCACAGACGGTTCTTATGCAGAGGTCTTTGCAAATGCAAATGGCTTGAACTTTGTGGAAATTGCAGATTCCGAAAACCCAAACGTTGATATTCCTGTAGCAGAAGACTCAACAGATGACTTAAAAGACGAGACAGCAGAAGATGCTCCTGAAGTTAAGGAAAATTCAACCTTTGCATATAATTATGTAGATAAAAAGACAGTAACAATCGTTGGCTACAAGGGTTCGTCAAAATATGTTGTTATTCCTGACACTATTGACACTCTCCCTGTAACAAAGGTTGCCCTTAACCCAATTGCAGAGGGCATTGATATGATTCAGTTTTCAGACAATGTTGCATCTATTGAAGGCAACTATACATCTCCTCGTTACACAGCAGAATTTTTCATTGCCCTTATAATTATGCTTTTAGGCTATGTTTACGCAGTAATTGCAACATTTATGGCTTTCGGCAAGGCAGATACAAATGAAAAGACATTCTACGGACTTCCTCTCGTTTACAACGGTTTTGCTACATTTGTTGTGTTAACAATTGCATCTGCATTGTTCATGATATTAAATCTTCCGATTGTAACAATGGTTGTTGTAGCTATTGTTGTTATTGCACTTTCTGCAATCGGACTTGTTAAAAAGTCAGTTGCTCGTGATGCAGTAGAAGCTACCGGTGAAAAGGTTAAACAGCAGACTGCATTTATCAGATTGCTTACAGCAGACGCTGAACATCTTGTGTCAACTGCAAAAACACCTGAAATCAAATCAGATACTAAAAAGGTTTATGAAGCAATCCGTTATTCAGACCCAATGAGCAACGATGCTCTCAGCGATGTTGAAACAAAAATTCAATATCAGTTCAACGCTCTTACAAATGCTGTGAAAAACGAAGATGCAGAGCTCGTAGCATCAATGTCCGCTGAATTATTAGACCTTATTGATGCGAGAAATAAAAAGTGTAAAGCACTTAAATAATTGAGGTAACACAATGTCAATGCTTAAATGTGAAATGTGTGGTGGCACACTGGAAATTGAAGATAACGGTGCCTTTGCTGTATGCGCTTACTGTGGCACTCGTCAGGCACTTCCCGAAAGTGGCGATTCGACTCCTGAGGGTGTGACAGCTGATGCTCTTCGCATTGAAAATGAAAAAAGAAAAACTGCCGAAGCAAGGGCTCAGGCTGAAAAAAATCGTCTTAAGGCTGAAGAGCAACGACTCGAAGCTGAAAGAATGGCGGAAAAGAACCGAATTGAAAAAGAAAGAAAGGCACAGGAGAAAAAAGGAAAGCTTCTTAAAACTCTCCTTATCCTTCTTGTTGTTATCGGTCTTGGTGCTCTTACAATTACTGTGATTATTCCGTCAATCAGATACAACAACGCTGTTAAGGATGTTGAAGCAAGTAATTACGAAGAGGCTTATGTGACATTCAAATCTCTTTACACATTTAAGGACAGCCAGGAACAGGCAAAGGAGCTTATCAAGGCTCATCCTGAGGTGGCACAGATTGGTGACATTATCTATTTCGGTAATTATGAGCAGGATAACAGAACTGCAAATGGCAAAGAGGAAATTGAATGGCGAGTTCTTGAAAAGGATGCCGATGGAAATATGCTCGTTGTAAGCCGTTACGCTCTTGATTGTCGTCGTTATCACGATTCTGTAGGACAGGTGACATGGGAAAAATGTGACCTTCGTAAATGGCTTAACAACGAATTTTATTCAACTGCCTTTAACAAGACACAGAAAAAGAAAATTAAAGCAACAACTATTGAAAACAGAGACAACGCTGATTACAACACATTTGGTGGAAACGACACAAAGGATAAGATTTTCCTTTTGTCAATTGATGAGGCTAAAACTTATCTTCCATCAACTGTTGACAGAGTCTGTCTTGCAACAAATTATGCTGAATCTCAAGGCACACAGCTTGAAGGTGTTACAAAAACATGTCGTTGGTGGCTTCGCTCCCCGGGTTCAACACTCTATTCAGCATCCTACGTAAAAATTGACGGATTTATTCTTCAGTTAGGTACTCCTGTATCAATTGAAAAGCTTTCTGTCCGCCCTGCAATGTGGGTTAAATTTTAATCATTATTCAACTTAATCCTTATAACTGCCACAGTGATATCGTCACTGTGGCTTTTGTTTTTTGTCCTTGCAATAGCACACAGTTTTTCAGGTAAATCATAAGAAAAACCGTTGTCAGTAACGTATTTCTTGATTTCATCAAGGCTGTTGTCAACTGCACCATCAGACATCATAATCACAACGTCATTATTTTTAAGACCACCCTTGATTGTGGCAAATTCTGCTTGTCTTAAAATTCCAATTGGCATAGCAGATTTTTTTATTTCACTCACCTTACCTTTCCTGTAAAGAAGTGATGCTGTTGCACCTGCTTTATAAATAACAGCTTGTCCGTTATAAAGATTTACCTTTAAAATATCCAGGGTTGCAAGTGACTCCTCATAGCTTTTCACAAGCATAGCCGAATTTACAAGTCGCAATGCACAAGGGAATGAAAAGCCGGAGATAATAAGCCTCGAAAAAAGTGAGGATGCCATAGCTCCGTCAACTGCAGCACGCTCCCCTGTACCCATTCCGTCACTTAATACTGCAATAAAATTTCCTTTTCCGTCAAAAAACGAGTCAAAGCAATCACCACAGACCTCTTCACTTCCTGAAACCTGATGATAAACACACTCTGCCATAAGAGTGGTTTCCTCCCAGAAAAGCATCATTTTTTCATTTTCACCATTGATAACTGCAGGAAAAGGAAATTGCTTTTCCGTAGATTTTACGATACATTCACGAATTTCATCTGCAGATGCCTTGCACTCATTTTCAACACTTAAATTTATAACCATATTCATATTTTCATCTTCGTAGCAATTGACAAAAGCGTGTACACCAATATCGTCAAGGCTGTTTTTAAGTGCCAATGATTTGCCTGCAAGTGGCTTTGCACCACCTTCAAAATTAATGAGCAAATCGTCAATCATCTCACCTACTGTTTCAAATTGGTCAGCGGTAATTTTTCGCATTTCATTAATTCTCCCTTCTGCTCCGAGATGTGCTGAATAAAGCACATAATTTTTATTAAAGCTGTCGCAAAGTGACATTATTCTTATGCATCTGCTCTGTAATGACATCGGTGATACCGACGGTGTTACACTCCCTGTTTTCCTTATGGTTTCGAGGATTTCATCAAATTCACCCAATGTGGCAGGAAGCATATTTCTCCAACATTTGTTATAGCTTGCACATTTTTCACAAACATTATCTCTTACACGAAGATAAACTGCAGTTGTGTCAGGTGCACTTTTTTGTTTTAATGCATTTGTGACTCTTGTAACCGTTTCTGACATATCACCTATTGCATCACGGACAGATTTTAACTGTGACACAATCATATTGCGAAATTCACGTCCATCACCTGAATACGAGAGAAATGACAGCTTCATTTTTATCTGAAAAACCAATTTCTGTGGTGTCATCACAAAAAATACGGAAGCAAGTGCTGTTTCAATCAATGGCTCAAAGCTTTCATTACCGTCACCAAGAAAAACGAATAATGCACCGTAGGAAAATATGTATGCACAGGCACAAAGCACTCTGCCTGAATATGAAAACAGTCCTGAAAAAAGCCCTGCTCCTGCATAG
>JAEIGA010006093.1_pt1 | contig 18360 bp, 14 predicted proteins | sample 9270691 | NCBI WGS metagenome assembly JAEIGA01 (sample SAMN17057246, study PRJNA624740) | gut metagenome | biome: biome; isolation source: fecal sample | host: Bos grunniens | place: China: Xizang | collected 2019
AAAAAGGTGGGATTTCGAAATAAAATTTGTATCTTTGCAATGCAAAAAACTACCGAAGAAACTAACGCGAGTTAGAAAAATAGACGATAGGCGTGAGTTCTTTGCTTGTCGTTGATATGTGGGGGGGGGTAACTTCTTGTCTACCAGCGTGTTACGCGTGATTTATCGGATTGTTAGTTGAAAAATCTTTACAGCTTATTTGTGGCTGTGGAGGTTTCTGTATGCACAAAAGTGGGTGTTTTGTTATGTGAATAGCGTAACAGAACGGGATTTGTAGCGAGGTGATCTGTTGTTGGTTCTTCGATATTGTTGTTTGAGCAAAACAGAAACTATACCATTATAAAATGCGAAATTTCGTGTGTAAAAACCAAGTTATGATGAATAAAAAATACGAAGCACCAAGACTCTGTTTAGAGCAATTTGACGTAGAACGTGGGTTTGAAGTAAGCCTTCCCGATTTCTCGGGTTCGACTCAACTTTCGGAGTGGGAAGAGGGTGTGAATATTGAGTCAAACTACTAATCAAACAGAGGTATGAGCAAATTTTTTCGATATGAGAGGCCAAGCGTCGAGAGCGTCGATTTCAAGATTGAGGCAGGCTTTACGCAGACCTATGAGGAGGATGGAAGTTTGGAGATGTAATCTTCGTGTCGAGAATCTTACGTGACGAAACTAATCATTAATTAACAGATAAACATTTAATCAAACACTAAATTATGAAAAAACTATCGATCCTTGTAGCCCTGTTTGCAGTGGGCTTGACAAGTTGCTCGGAGGCAATCGACGAGCAGGGTATGGCTCCTGCCCAAATGGAGGAGTTTACGGCAACAATTGCAGAAGAGAGCCGTACGGTTATCAATGATGCAAATCAGGTATTGTGGGAGGCTGATGATTTGATTGCAATTCATCGTGCCAACACAGCTGTTAATTACCAATATAAGGTTAAGAGTGGCGAGGGTACCACCGATGCTGTTTTCGGCTACAACTCGACCTACGCAACCGTTGCAGCAAAGGCAACACAGAACTATGCAGTATATCCATACTCGTTTGTTACGGGTTCGGAGAGCGACGGTGTTGTGAACATTGAGTTGCCAGCTGCTATCGATTATGCAGAGTCTTCGTTGGCTAATGCAGTGATGGTTGCTTCATCGGCTACCACCGATTTGAAGTTTAAGAATACACAGGCGTTGATTCGTTTCGAGGTTGCCTCGAATGACCCTGCTGTTACAAAACTTTTGTCGATTACCGTTAAGTCCGCCACAAAGGCTTTGGCAGGTGCAGCAACTATCGACCTCAAAGCTGTTGAACCGGTTGTTGTGGTTGGCGATGCCGGTAGCAAGAGCCTTGTTGTAGAGTGTGGTGCTGGTTTGGCTTTGGGTGCCGAGGCTATCGAGGTGTATTTGCCTATCGCTCCAACCGAGTTCGCTGCAAACGACTTGACAATCAGCATCGAAACCGATATGGGTGTTTACGAGAAGCAGTTTGCACAGGTTGTTTCGTTGAATCGCAACAAGGTTAAGCCTATCAAAAAGACCTTCGAGATTGAGGACTTTACAGGTTCGACCGAGGGCTATGGCGAGGTTGTCGAGTTGGTTGAGACCGAACCTGTTGCTTTGGCTGCCAAGTTGGACGAGGTTTTGGCTAACGCAGAGGTTGGTCAGATTATCCTTCCGGAGTTGCCTGCGGGTACAGAGGTTGAGTTGTCGAACACTCTTACATTCAACGGCACTGCACTTGCAAGCACAGGTAATAGCTCGTTGCCTGCTCGTGACTTGGTAATCGATGGTAATGGTGCTACTTTCGTATTCACGGGTTCGGGTTCGCGTATCATCGATGTAACCAAGACTTGCGGCAATATCAGCATTACATTGAAGAATATGACCATTGTTAATGGTCTTGGCTATATCGAGCGAGGTATCAACTTCAACACTCCGGGTCACCTTACACTCGAAAATGTTGAGGTAAAGAGCGTAGAGAACGGCTCGATTACCTATGCTTTGAACTGCCCAAGCTCGGCTGACAATGCTCTCGTTGAGATTAAGAATTCGAAATTGTCGGGTTGCATCGCAGTAAACCTTTGGGGTGAGAATATGGTTGTTAATGTAACCAATTCGGAGCTTTACACCATCGATAACACCGATGTTGAGGGCTATTCGGTAATCTCATTGAACGATAACGGTATAGACGCGGCAGCAGAGTACAGCGTTGTCAATGTAGAGGGTGGTAAGGTGATTGCAAAACACGTAAATGAAAGCGATCCTAATCCTTCTGCTGCCGTAGGCAACAGCACATACAATGGCGAGGTTAATATCAGCGACTCGACCGAGGTTCAGGGTGAGATTCGCAACGGATATGTTGCCGTTGTTTACTATAAGGGATATAATGAATTCTACTCATTCACTGATCTTCAAGCCGCTATCAATAAGGCAGCAGAGAATCAGAATGCGGGCGTACGTCTGATTCGTGACGTAGAGACATCGGATATATTGTTTGTTGATAACAGCGTGACTATCGATGGTAATAATTGTACCCTTACAACATCGGCTAATCGTGCTATCCGTCTGACAGCAGGTGATATCAATGTTGTAATCAATAACTTGAATATTGTTTCGAATGCTACTATGATATATCCACAGGATGTTCGTGGTATCTCTGTTGATGGAGGTTTGAAAAATATCAAATTGACTTTGAATAGTTGTGCAATTGACTTTACCGACTCATCTACCTGCGACTGGACATACGGCATAAATATTTGCGATGCTGGTAACGGCTATACATTGACAATCAATGGTGGTGTGTACGAGGGTGCTAATGTAGTTAACATCTGGGGCAAGGGCCATACAATCAATATCGATGGTGCAACATTGAATAGCACATATAAGCCAAACCAATATTATGCAGGTGCTTGTGTAGCATTTAATCCAAATGCTAGCAATAATACTGCAACTATCAAGAATACCACATACAACAGCCAGGGTGGCAATTCGAGATCGGTTTGGATTGCAGGTGGTGCAACGAATAATACTGTTACCGAGGAGGGTAATACCGATAATACCGTTACTGCTAAAGAATAAGACGTGTGCGAATGTTATCACTCGTGTGATAGACTTTTGCATAAACATTAGTAATCAGATGGTCGTCTATAAGGATTCTCTTATGGACGACCGTTTTTTTGTTTCAATATGTAATGCCTTTTATTATTGTTAAAAGGGGCATTGATGCTGAAAATTTCAAAATAAATTGTTATATTTGTCAAAATTTAACCTAAAACTGTTAAAATTTCTAAAACTTAAAACTTTATGACACCTATTGATTGGTTAATTGTCGCACTCTTCTTGGGAACGCTGATGGCAATTGGTTATGCCTTCTCCCACAAGAATAAGGACGTTGAGGACTACTTCGCGGCAGGTCGTTCGATGCCGGGTTGGATTGTTGCCATCGCAGCAACGGGTACAACCATTTCGGCAGGTACGTTTGTAGGCTCGCCCGAGCTCGGTTTCAATACCGATTTGACCTATGTTATGAACCTCATAGGCTCGATTTTTGGCGGTATGCTGGTGGCGGCACTGATTATGCCGAAGCTCTACAAAGCCAACACCATCACGATTTACGGCTACATTGGCGACCGCTTCGGCGAGACATCGAAGCGTGTGAATAGTGCAATGTTCCTCCTCGGTCAGCTCTTTACGTCGGGCTCGCGACTCTTTATCGCTGCAATCGCAATTTCGGTGATTGTCTTCGGTACGATTAAGTTCGACTTTATGGTCTATTCGATTATTCTGCTCGGTTTGATTTCGACCATCTATACGATGATGGGCGGTATCAAGGGTCTGCTCTATATCGACACCTTCCAGACACTGTTGCTTATTGGTACAGGCGTGATTGCTCTTGTTTGGATTTTCGGTAAGTTGGATATGCCGTTTGGAGATATTTGGGCGACAGTTACCGATGGTGGTTTGAAGAAGGTTCCGGGCTTCGATGCCGACAATATTGCGGCACTTGCCGATGGTTCAATTGCCGGCTGGCAGTCGGGTAGTAAGTTGCAGATGTTTGATTTCTCGCTCACGAATTGGAATTCGCCTTATACGGTTATTGCAGGTATGGTTGGCGTAGCATTTTTCAAGGTGTGTCAATATACGACCGACCACGAATTTGTACAGCGTCAGTTGGCTTGCCGCGACGTGAAGCAGGCATCGTTGTCGCTCATATGGTCGCAGTTGCTTGCGTTGCCTGTTGTGTTGGTATTTTTGATGATTGGTGTCTTGTTGTTCGCTAAATATAAGACCGAATTTTTGGCAAGTGGAGAGCTCTCGGTCTTCTTTACGGATGCTCGTGACATCTTCCCACAATATATCAAAAACCATATTCCTATGGGACTTCGAGGTCTGATGATTACGGGTCTGTTGGCAGCGGCGTTGTCGTCGTTCAACTCGGCAATTAATGCTATGGCTTCGAGCTTTGTAACCGACCTCTATTTGCCTATTAAGGCGGAGCGTGGTAAGGCCGTGCGAAGCGATGCCGATCAGCTCTCTTCATCACGTAAGATGGTATTCTTGATGGGTATGTTGCTCACAGGCTTTGCTATCGTTACGGCGGTTATGCAGGAGGCGAGCGGTCTGAATTTAGTCGATTTCGCAACGGGTGTTATGTGCTTTGCTTATGCGGGTATGATTGGTGTGTTCCTTACAGCAATCTTTACAAAGCGTGGTAATACGGTAAGTGTTATTGCGGCAATTGTTGTAGGTATGATTATTATTATCCCATTGATGTTCCAAAAACAGCTATTTGATACGCAGTATATCGCGTGGACGTGGTGGGCTCCTATTGGTGGTATTATCAGCTTCTTGGTTTGCTACGCAGGCTCGCCTAAAAAGCGTTAGCGAAAGTCCGAAATTGGGGATACGACATATCTCCGAATTTATACCCGTCAACGATTTTTGGCGGGTATTTTTTGTGAGAATGGCCATTATCCATAAAAATCGTATGCGATAATTGGTAAAAACAATAAAAAATTGGCGGAGTGTAATATACTATTTCCAAAAATTTATAGTAACTTTACACTCAAATATTGATTTTCCCCAAAATGCCATAATATGACAAAAGAGTATGATGTAATCATCATTGGCGGAGGAGCTACCGGAGCAGGCATCGCACGCGACTGCTCGTTGCGTGGAATAAAGGCTCTGCTCGTCGAGCGTTTCGATATCGCTACGGGTGCAACAGGCCGTAATCACGGACTCTTGCATAGCGGTGCTCGTTATGCTGTCAATGATCACGAGTCGGCGGTCGAGTGTATTCGCGAGAATATGACACTTCGTCGCATAGCCTCGCACTGCGTCGATGAGACGGGAGGTCTGTTTATTTCGTTGCCCGAGGATGGTTTGGAGTTTCAGGCGAAGTTTATCAAGGCGTGTCGTGCTGCTGGTATCTCTGCGGAGGCAATCTCTCCAAAGGAGGCGTTGGCTTTGGAGCCATCGACCAACCCTGCAATTATCGGTGCGGTTAAGGTGCCCGATGGCTCGATAGACCCATTCCGTTTGACGGCTGCCAATATTCTCGATGCGAAGATGCACGGTGCCGAGGTCAAGACCTATCACGAGGTTGAGGAGCTCCTGATGGAGGGCAACCGTGTTGTGGGTGTCAAGGTCGTAAATCGTCGTGATGGCGAGAAGGCAGAGTATCGTGCAAAGATTGTGGTTAATGCGGGTGGTATTTGGGGACACTCGATAGCCAAGCGTGCGGGTATTACCATCAATATGTTGCCGGCAAAGGGTGCGTTGTTGATTTTCGGCCACCGTGTCAATAGCGTTGTGCTGAATCGTTGTCGCAAGCCTGCCGATGCCGATATTTTAGTGCCGGGCGATACTATTTCGTTGATTGGTACGACATCGAGCAAGGTGCCATTCGACGAGGTCGATAATATGTATGTAACTGCCGACGAGGTCGATTTGCTGCTGCGTGAAGGCACGAAGTTGGCCCCATCGTTGGCATATACACGAATCTTGCGTGCCTATGCGGGCGTGCGTCCGTTGGTTGCTTCGGATGACGACCCAAGCGGACGTAGCGTAAGCCGTGGTATTGTGGTTTTGGACCACGCCGTGAGGGATGGTGTCGAGGGCTTTATCACCACGACGGGTGGTAAGTTGATGACCTATCGTCTGATGGGCGAGTGGACTACCGACCTTATCTGTCGCAAGTTGGGCATTGCAGCCAAGTGTACTACGGCATCGGCGCCACTGCCAGGCTCTCGTCGTGATGAGCGTAAAAAGACTACGCGTAAGATATACGAAATGCCGACTATGCAACGCGAATCATCACTCTATCGTCACGGCGATATGGCTTCGCGTATCGAGGCTTCGACAGCGATAGACCGCTCGATGGTTTGCGAGTGTGAGTCGGTATCGGTTGGCGAGATTAAGTATGCCATCAAGGCGTTGGATGTGAATAATCTGGTCGATTTGCGTCGTCGCACCCGTACGGGTATGGGTACCTGCCAAGGCGAGTTGTGTGCTTGTCGTGCAGCGGGTTTGATGGCGTCGTTAGGCAAATATTGTACGGCTCACGCCAAGGCAGACCTCGTTCGTTTTCTCAATGAGCGATGGAAGGGTATGGCACCTGTTGCGTGGGGCGATACATTGCGTGAAACACAATTTACCACGTGGCTCTATGCGGGCGTTTGTGGTTTAACCGATAAAGAGGAGGCGAAACGATGAAATATGATGTTGTAATTGTCGGAGGAGGTCTGTCGGGATTGATATGCGGATTACATCTGGTCGATAACGGCAAGCGATGTGCTATAATATCCTCGGGACAGAGTGCGATGCACTTTTCATCGGGCTCGTTCGATTTGTTGGGTAGTATGGCTGATGGACGTAGCGTAACCTCGCCAGAGGAGGCTATCGAGGAGTTTATCGAGCAGTCGCCATTGCATCCATACGCAAAGATTGGCAAGGAGAACTTCGCACGTTTGGCACAGTTGGCAGCTTCGACTTTGTGCCGTGCGGGTGTCCCTGTTAATGGCACGGCGGAGCGTAACCACTATCGCGTTACCCCTATGGGAACGCTCAAAGCAACGTGGCTTACGATTGATGGCTATGTGACTGCGGAGGAGGCTTCGAAGTTGCCATATTCGAAGGTCGATATCTTCAATGTTGCGGGCTTTTTGGACTTCTATATGCAGTTCGTTGCCGACGAATTTGGACGTATGGGAACAGAGTGCCGTACGCACCTCTTCACGTTGCCGGAATTGGATTTGCGTCGTGGTAACCCTACCGAGATGCGTTCGACAAATATTGCCCGTGTGTTTGATAAAGAGTCTAACATCGAGGCTTTGGCTGCGATTATCAATGGCGAGATTGCCGACGATTGCGAGGCTGTGATGATTCCGGCTGCAATTGGTGTCGAGGATGTCGATGCGTTGGCAAAGTTGCGAAAGTTGTGTCGCCGACCTCTCTATTGCGTTGCTGCAATGCCACCTTCGGTTGCGGGTATATGTGCCCAAATCGCTCTGCGACGTGCATTCGAACAACGTGGCGGTTACTATCTGTTGGGCGACAATGTTGTCAGTGCCGAGTTCGACGATGAGGCGAAGGTTAAGCGTGTATTCACGGCAAAGCACGGCGATATCGGCTTTGAGGCGGAGGAGTTCGTCTTGGCGAGTGGCAGCTTTTTCAGTCAGGGAATGGTTGCCGACAAGGAGTCTGTTGCCGAGCCTATTTTTGCTGCCGATGTCTATTATGCCGAGCAGCGTAATGATTGGTATCGTCGCAATATGTTCGAGCCACAGCCTTACGAGTCGTTTGGCGTGATGACCGATAGGGAGTTTCACGTGTTACGCAGAGGCGAGCGTGTAGAGAATCTCTATGCGTGTGGTGCAGGCATTTCGCACTTCAACGCCATTGCCGAGGGTAGTGGTGCGGGCGTGTCGATGCTTACGGCATTGAGTGTTGCCGAAAATATTCTTAAAAAGTAGGAGACGAAACGATGATAAAGCAAGAGAGTGCGAACAATTTTGAGCAGTGCATCAAGTGTACGGTCTGTACTGCATATTGTCCTGTGGCTGCGGTAAATCCGCTCTATCTCGGCCCAAAACAGGCAGGGCCCGATGGCGAACGTCTGCGATTGAAACGCCCCGAGTTTTATGATGAGGTGTTGAAGTATTGCCTCAACTGCAAGCGTTGCGAGGTGGCGTGCCCTTCGAATGTCCGCATTGGCGATATTATTCAGTTGGCACGTATCAAACATAGCAAAAAGTCGCCCGGTCTGCGTGAGTTTATGCTGGCAAATACCGACTTGGTCGGCTCGGTCGCTACGTTGGCTGCCCCTATCGTAAATGCTACGGTCAGCAGCCGTCCTGTCAAGACGTTTATGGATGCGGCTCTGCACATCGACCATCGTCGTACATTCCCACGCTATGCGAAAGGGACATTCGAGGGTTGGTATCGTCGTCATCGTAAAGAGCAGGAGCAGTTCGAACGATTTGTGACATTCTTCCACGGCTGCTACGTCAATTACAACAACCCACCACTTGGTGAGGCGTTCGTTCGTGTGATGAATGCAATAGGCTATGGCGTGCATCTGCTCAAAAAGGAGAGGTGTTGCGGCGTGGCACTCATATCGAACGGCTTTATCAAGCAGGCAAAGCGTCAGGCACTGTCGAACGTAAAGTATATCCGCGAGGCTACGACTGCGGGTGAGCCGGTGTTGGCAACCTCATCGACTTGCACATTTACGTTGCGTGACGAGTATCGTCATCTGTTGGATATCGATAATGCGGATGTTCGCGACAACGTGGAGTTGGCGGTGCGTTTTATCTATCGCCTTATCGAGCAGGGCAAGGTGCAATTGAAGTTCCGCCACGATGCTCCGAAGTTGAAGGTCGCATACCATACGGCGTGCCATATGGAGCGTTTGGGCTGGGCTTGTTATTCGATTGAGTTGTTGAAAATGATACCATCAGTCGAGCTTGTTACCCTCAATTCGCAGTGCTGTGGCATAGGTGGAACGTACGGTTTCAAGAGCGAGAACTACGACGCTTCGCAGGCTATTGGCGAGTCGCTCTTCCGCCAAATCGAAGAGTCGGGATGCGATGCGGTCGTAACCGATTGCGAGACTTGTAAGTGGCAGATTGAGATGTCCACCTCGAAGCGGGTGCTCCATCCGATAGAGCTTCTTGCTATGTGCTTGGAGTAGCACTTTGTAATACCAATAAGCGGGGCGACCTCATTGGAGGCTGCCCCGCTTTACGTTTGCGATGTGGCTACAAATTGTCTATCGTATAGTCAATCATCTTTTGACGAATTTGTACCCGTGCATCGGGCATCATCGAGTGATTTTGGTCGGGATAGACCATCATATCGTACTGCTTGCCTGCGGCGTTGAGGCGACGGCACATCTCCATCGTGTTCTGGAAGTGGACATTGTCGTCAGCCGTGCCGTGCATAATGAGCAACTTGGTGCGAGGCGATAGCTTTGCAGCGTGCGATAGTGGCGAGTTGTCGTCGTATCCGGCAGCATTGTTTGCAGGTAGTCCGTTGTAAATCTCGGTGTAGATTGTATCGTAGTATCGCCACGAGGTTACGGGTGCTACGGCAATAGCCATCTTATACAATCCGTCGCCGTGCAGGGCGGTGTTAAGAGCCATAAAACCGCCGTACGACCATCCGTAAATGCCGAGTCGCTCGCCATCGACGTATGGCAGCGATGCGAGGTGGCGTGCAAACGAAATCTGGTCTTCGCACTCCAACTTGCCGAGGTTGCCGTATGTCGCCTTTTTGAACTTCTCGCCACGATAGCCCGTTCCACGACCGTCGCAACACGCCACAATATAGCCGTAGCGAGTGAGAGCAGCCTCCCAATCGACCGCCCAACGATCGGCTACCGATTGAGAGCCGGGTCCCGAATATTGGGTAATCAGCACAGGGTAGCGTTGCGATGGGTCGAACGCATCGGGCAGTTGAATGTAGTAGTTGAGTTTGTCGCCACGCTCGGTGGTGAATTGGTGGAATTGACGACGTGCGTATGCTCCCGTGCGATTAACCTTCGGACGAGAGTCGGCAAGGGTGTCGATAATCAGACCGTTGCCCTTGTGGATGGTTACAACATTTGGACAAACGGCACTGCTGAACGTCTGGATGTAGTACTTCATTCCAGCCGATGGCATAATCGTATGGTATCCGTTGAGCAGTGTCAGACGGCGTTTCGAACGGCCGTTGAGTGCTATGTGGTACAAGTCGCGACGGAGTTCGCTCTCCTCGGTCGAGATGTACGCTACACCCGAAGTCGAAGCATCGACTATCGATGTAACCTCGAACTCGCCTTGTGTTATGGCATTCAAACGCCCCTTGTCGATGCTGTGCAGATAGAGGTGTGACCAGCCGGTAGTGGTCTCCTCGCGAACAATGAAGCGGTTGCCGTCGATAAACTTGATGGTCGATGCCGAAGGTCGCTCGACGTAGGTTGCTGCCTCCTCTTGGTATATGGTGCGGCACTTTTCGCAATCGAACAGCACCACCTCAAAGCGGTTTTGCAAGCGATTTACACGATAGAAGTAGAGCTGATTGGCGGGTGTCCACGCTACATTCAGAATATACTGGTCAAGTTCCGCTCCGACATCAATTTTCCGACGTGTCTGCTTCTCGATATCATAGAGCCACAACTCGACAATGGAGTTTGCATCGCCCGCCTTCGGATACTTGAACGAGTATGCCGCATTGTAGAGTTTGTTGTCGAAACGCATCATCTCGAATGTTGGCACACGGCTCTCGTCGAAACGCAGATATGCCAACTGCTTGTTGTCGGGCGAGAAGGCAAATGCCCGTGTGAAACCATACTCCTCCTCATAGACCCAATCGCTTGTGCCGTTGATAATGGCGTTCCATTTGCCGTCGGTTGTAATGCTGTGCTGACGATAGGTGTGGAGGTCTATCAGGTGCAGATTGTTGTTCTGTGAATAGGCAATCATCTCGCCATTGGGCGATAGCGTAGCATCGCGAGCCTGCTCCAATATGCAACGGGCGTCGCCACTGCGGGCAACAATGTAGTAGTCGGCAGTGTAGGAGTGACGGTATATCGGTTTTACGCTATTGCGGGCTGCTATTATGACCGACTCTCCGTTGGGTGCTATCTGGTAGTCCGCCGCTTCGGTAGGCAGTCGAAACAGCACCTCCTCCTTGCGATGGTCCATATATGGTGCGCAGATAATCTCCTTGCCTCGAAGCTTGGTAAAGTGTTCGCCATCCGCCATCGAACGCAACCCTCGGATGGTGATGTTGGCACGACGCACCTCATCGACATCGGCATAGGTCGGACGAGGCATATATGCCGAGAGTTGAGCCGATAGTTGCTCGGTCGCAGTCAGCAGCAGGGCGACTGATAGTAGGTATCGTAACGCTCGTTTCATCGCTAAATGTCGTCAATGTTAAAGTCGTAGTCGAGACGTTTGCCGACGATGAATTTTGAGTTGTCGAACTTGGTGTTGAACATCTCCAACGTCACACGCTTGTTCTGCTCGTAAGGAGGTGTGAGCAGGTCGAAATCGACAGCGTAGTTAATGGCAGTTTCGAGAATGGCGATAAGCATTTCGCGTGAAATCTCCTCGCTGCCAAACTCGGTTACACGCATCGATGTTTGGCGTTTGCCCTCGACGAAGAACATACGCTCGCGGTTGATAAATATGCGACCAATCAGATAGCCCTCATCTGCCGAACGGTTGAACTTGAACGAGTCGGAGAGGAAGTCGTAGATGTCGATAATGCCGCAGTATGAGTTGCTTTTCGACTCGCTGACATACGGATTGTTCCATATTTGGTGCGACGAATCGAACTCGAAAACGTCGGTGTGCATACGGAATATCAGCAGGTCTGATGCAATTTGGAGTTGTGCCTCGAACTTGCCACGGTCACGGTACTCGATGCGGACACGCTTGTCGAGTTTGCCATCGAGTGCATCGTCCATTTCGGAAGCCATCTCGAAGAGTGTATCTTTGAGCAGACCAAACACGTTGAATGTATTGTCATAGACACGCTGTTTGAGGGTCGATTTTTCGATAATTGTCGAGAGGATTTTCTCTCGCAGAGGTTGTGTACTCATATATTCTGAAATTTTCTGTTAATATCACTTCTGTTTGCGGAGGAGGATTACGCTGCCGACCGTCACCTCTTCGCCTGCCTTTAATTTGTTGAGGCGGGCAAGTTTGCTTTGACGAATACCATACGACTGCGACAACGAGTGCAGAGTCTCGTCACGTCGCACGGTGTGTTGGCGGACATTGCCAAGCCAACCGCTCTTCTTGCGTTCGATATATACGATGCTGCCCTTCGCAAGAGGTGTAGCCTTCGACACGTCGTTGAATTTGCGGAGTGTGCTCTCGCCGATTTCGAATGTCTTGCCGAGCGATGCGTAGCTGTCGCCCTCCTTTGCTATGACGTAGCAGGTTTGGTTGGTGCGATAGACCTTGTAGCCCTTGTGTGAGTTGATGGTTACACGGTAGGCGTCGGGGTTGACAAGGCTCTCGCTCTCGGCGGTACTATATTGCTGAAACCACTTTTCGCTGTTGGCTTTGGCGTTTTTGGCACTCGAATAGATTGCTGCACCATCCTCTTGGTCGAGTTGGTATAGCCCCATCGACTCGATAATGGCAATCAGTCGCTCGGCATAGTCGGGTGCCGTGGCATAGCCTGCCGCCTTCAAACCACGAGCCCAGCGGCGATAGTCGTTCGATGGGTACGAAAAGAGCGAGTCGTAGCGTGGCGATGAGTCGAGAAACTCGGCGTGGTCGGCATACGAACTCTCGACCGATGGATAGGCTCGGAAACACTCGCCTTTGGCATCGTCATCGTGATATACACGCTCGCCCTTCCACGACTTTTTGCACTTAATGCCGAAGTGGTTGTTCGACTGCTGCGAGAGGTAGCTGTTGCCGCTGTCGGACTCCAAAATACCTTGTGCCATCGTGATACTTGCCAGGATGCCGTAACGCTCCATATGTGCTACGGCGATGTGTTTGTATCGCTCGACATACTCCTCGCGAGTCTGTCGCTGTGCAGCAAACAGCGTTGAGCCTGCCGATAAAAGCACTATAATTAGGGTGAAAAGTGTGCAATTTGTTGGTTTTTGTGAAAAAATCATTATCTTTGTGTTTGGTTGTGTGTAAAAAATCTTGACCAACCGTTGTCGGGGCAACAGATAGCCATTGACAAAGATATGAAAATTTGTAAAAAGATACAAGCAAAAAGGGCGGTTGTATTTATAAGATAGGTATATATGGATAAAATCCACATTATAACACCCGTAAAGGACTCTATCGAATCCACCGTTGTCGCCATTCGTGCGATTCTCTCATCGGCAATCGATGCGGAGGTTACATATACGGTCTATAACGATTTCAGTAGCGAAGCCTCGACTCAACAGTTGGAGGCGTTGCGTGATGAACTTGGGTTTGAGTTGGTAAATCTTGCCGATATAACTGACCATCCGTCGCCCAACTATCTGCTGATATTGCAGATTGCACAACGCCGAGCACTCGAAGCGGGGGCTCATCTGGCTATTGTCGAATCGGATGTTACGGTGCGTCCCGAGACATTGAACGGCTTGTTGCAGGGTGTAAGAACGCAAAGCGAGTGTGGTATTGCCGCTTCGGTTACGGTCGATGATGAGGGACATATAAACTACCCATATCTCTATGCTCGCAACTTCCCGACGGAGTGCTGCGAAGTGCGTCGCCATTGCAGCTTCTGCTGTTCGTTACTGACGCTCGATTTGCTCAAAAAGTGCGATTTCGGAGAGCTTAATCCGGGCAAAGATTGGTTTGATGTGCATATCTCGAAACGCTCGCGTGAGTTGGGCTTTCACAACTATCTGTTTGTGAATTTGCCGGTGCGTCATCGTCCGCATAGTTCGCGTCCGTGGAAGCAACTCAAATATACCAATCCGCTGAAATACTACCTCTTGAAGTTCATAAAACGTCACGACAAGATATAATGAAGGCCGAGTCGCAATGTGATAAACTTCCGCAACATCTTCTGATTTTGCGTTTGGCAGCATCGTGCGATGTCGCAATGTTGTCGCACGCTATCAGGGCGTTGCGAAGTGCATATCCGTCGTTGCAAATCACGTTGGCTACACGTATCCGTTTTGCCCCGTTTTTTCAGGGTTTGGGTATCGATATTATGCCTGTCGAGATGGGTGATGAGCCATACACGTTGCGACAGAAGTGGCAATTTGTCCGCCGTACGAAGCGTATCGGGGTCGATGCCATAGCCGATTTGCATTTTATCGCCAACTCGGTGCTGCTCGGTTGCTTGTGGCGATTGCGAGGTGTTAAGGTCGCACGTATTCGCAAGGGTAGCGTCGAGAAGTGGTTTCGTGTAGGTTATAGCCGCGAGGGGGCACTCCATCTCAAACATACCGTCATCCGCTATTGCGATGTCTTTCGCCGTTTGGGTTTTCAATTTGATGACCCGGCATTTCCGCAACGCAACGAGGCAGATGGGGTTGAGAACTGCGTGGGCTTTGCTCCATTTGCGGCACATAGCTGTTGTACTTGTCCCGAAGAGTTGCGAGAGTCGATTATGGAGCGATTGACCGCCCGCTTCGATAAGGTCTATATATTTGGCGGAGGTGAGCGTGTTCAGCACTTTGTCGAGCAGATGCAGAGCCGCTATTCGAATGTGGAACGTGCCAGTCAAACGGCATCGATTGCCGAGGATATCGAGGTAGCAAAACGGCTGAAAGTTATGGTTTCGGTCGATACATTGGCGATGCACATCGCAGCATTGGTAGCAACTCCTGTGGTCTCGATTTGGGGAGCCACACACCCCGAATTTGGCTCGATGGGCTATGGTTGCGATATGGATGGAATTGTGCAGGTCGATATGGATTGCCGTCCCTGCTCGGCAACGGGCGATGTGGCGTGTGCAAAAGGCACTCCGATATGTATGCAGGATATTACCGCCGAAGCGGTCGAGGCGAAGATAGATGCTCTACTCGCCTCGGACCATTCTAAACTTTTCGACGAGTAACTCTACGACGGCTGCCGTAGCTTGTGGGAAGACTTTGCGAAGGTCAATCTCGGCGGTAGTTGTCAAAACCTCTTTCAGATTTCGCATAAAGGTATCTTTAATCTCGGTTGCGAGATTTACCTTCACTATACCCTCCTCGATAGCACGTCGCACAATAGGGTGAGGAATGCCCGAACTGCCGTGCAGCACCAACGCTACATCGGTCGCTTTGTGTATCTCCATAAGTCGGTCGATATCCAACTTTGGTGTCTGCTTGTAGAAACCGTGTGCCGAGCCAATGGCAATAGTCAACGCATCAACACCTGTCAGCTCGACAAAACGCTTTGCATCTTCGGCAGTCGTGAAACCACCACCTTGCTCCTGACCGAGTTTGGCAACATAGCCCAACTCTGCTTCGACGTTTATATCGCCATAGCGACGAGCCAACTCAACGGCTTTGAGTGTCGTGGCAACATTTTCGTCAAATGGACGTTCGCTGGCATCAATCATTACCGAGTCGAAACCCGCATCGAGACAGCGTTCCACCAACTCGATAGAGCCTCCGTGGTCGAGATGAATCCAACCCTCTACGCCATAGTCGGCAATCGCCTGACGTGCCATTGCGACCGCACGCTTCAAACCCATATAGTCGATTGACGAGCGGGTGAGTTGCAGCAGTACAGGCGATGCGGTTGCTTGGGCAGCCTGCATCACGGCATCGAGGGTCTCGAAATTGTAAAAATTAGTTGCGAGGAGTGCCTCTCGACGCTCCCCGCAACGTTTTAATGCACTTTTGACATTCATTAGAGCAGACTGTTCAAATCTACAATGTTGAATGCGTAGAAGTACTTATCCATATCGTGCTCGATGCGGTCGAGAACGATGTTTTCAGGATCCATACCTACACGTTTGAGGTTCTCGTAGAGGGTGTTGCGAGCAACCAAAGCCTCTGGCTTCTGCCAGATGTAGCGGCAACCTGTTGCAACCAACCACTCCTTACGCTCTGCCTCGATCTCTGCCAATGGAAGACCCTTCTCCGACTCTGTGAGCCACTTCTTCCAACGACCCGACTCGTCAACCAATGCGGTGAGAACGTCGGTGATGTGCGAAAGCATAGCTACGCGACCCTCTGCATAGTACTCCTTCTCCTTCTGCTCGAGCTCCTTCAAAGCCTCGTACTCGCCAATGGTGAACTCAGGACCAACGTTTGCACCACCCATACCGCACAAAGGATAGTCCTGTGGGTTGCTTACGCCGTCGGTGTAGTGACCCTTGATAACGCTGCCGAGAGGCTTAACCTTTGCGGTGAGCTTCTTTGCAACCTCGCCATCGAAGAGGGTAGTGTGGAGGTCGGTACCAACCTTACCTACGATGAAGCAAGGCCATACGTCAGCCAAACCAACAGCTGCCAAACCCTCCTTCAACTCTACGAGGAATGTGTCGAATACGCTGTCATCAGCCAAACCACCGTGAACCTCCTCGGTACCTACCTCGTAAGAGATCTCTGGGTAGTTGTTCTTGCGACGATAGTCCTCACAGTGCTTGATGAGCTCTACGGTACGACGAACTACCAAGTGAATATCGATAACCTCGCCCTTTGGTACGTTGATATCAACGGTTGGGTCAACGTGGATAAGGTCGTAACCGGCAGCGATAGCAGCCTCGAACGAAGCCTTTACTGCGTTCATAGCACGCTCGGTCTCCCACTTCTCGACATTCTGCTTATCCTTCAACCAAGGACCACCGTGGTCAACAGCAACGATGCAGTCGCCTGTGAAGTTGATAGCCTCGCACTCCATCTTAACAACCTTTACGAAGTCGGCTGCGGTCATACCTGTATAACCACCGTCGGTGTCGATCTGGTTGAGGGTTGCTGCGAAGTAGATAGGTGCATTGTTACGCTTTGCCGAGCGAATCGAAGCACGGATAACTGCTGTCGAGTTTGGACAAGCAGCGAAGATTGTACGCTTTACGCCTGTTTCGGCCTCCAATTCGGCCATACGTTTCAAAAGACGTTCTGTTTTAGCCATAGTTTTTTTTGTTTTTAAAAGTATGTTAAATAGATGATTTTGAGCTATTTGTTTTCTCGTTGCAACTATGTTGCACACTATTCAAGGCAAAGGTAATAAATTTTTTCTAAAAAAGTTACGATTTCCCGTACAATCGACTGTTTTTTTTAACAAAAAAACAACTAAAAGAGAGTTGTGGCAGTGGTGGGAGCGTGATGGGGTGCAGCGATGCAACGTAAAGGGGGTTGGTGATTTGGGATGGTTCTTGCAAAAACTCGGCAATAATGTTGGAAAACAGAAAATATTTGCTAACTTTGCAAAGTCTATTGCTTGTTCGTCGGTGAGGTTTTGGCGGCGATGTGAGGGCAAAAGATAGATGCTAAATTAAATTTACTATTATGGTAATTGAGGGTAATTTCGATGATATTCGTGCATATCGCGACGATGAAATTCCGGCGGCTATCGAACGAATAGTTGCAGATCCGCTGTTGGAACCTGCCGCACGTTATGCATTTCCAGGAGTGGATATCGAGGTTGTAAAGGGAATATTGCGACAGTGCAAAACCACCGACGATATTCAGGCAAAGGTGATGTATCACGTCGTGAATAATATAGTAAAGAGCACCGCATCGAGCTTCGAGTCGATGGGTGCCGAGCGTGTCAAGAGCGACTCGAATGGTTGGCTGTTTATCTCCAACCACCGCGATATTACGCTCGATGCGATGTTGATGCAGTTTGTGCTGTTCCGCCACCAGCTGCCAACGACCGATATATCGTTGGGCGACAATCTGTTGCGTCCCGAAATTGTATTCGAGATTTGCAAGGCAAACAATATGGTACGCATCATCCGCAAAGATGATGTTTCGCAGCGTGAGTTTTTGGAAAATTCACGCCACCTTGCCGAGTATATCCGCTTGCGAATTGTTCAGGAGGGTCGCTCGTTGTGGATTGCACAGCGTAATGGCCGTACCAAAGATGGCTACGATATGACCGAGCCGGGACTTATCAAGATGTTCACGTTGAGCGGAACGTGCAATTTCGAGGAGGATTTTGCAGAGTTGCATATCGCCCCTGTGGCAATCTCCTACGAGTTTGAGCCGTGCGATGTGTTGAAGGCAATCGAGTTGTGCCGTCGTCAGAGCGAGGTGCCATACCACAAGGCTGAAAACGAGGATTTGATAAGTATCCTTACGGGCTTGAAGTCGTACAAGGGTGCGATAAATATGACCTTCTGCGAGCCTATTCGCCGTGAAGAGTTGCACGCAATTGCCGAGTTGCCACGTGTAGAGCAGTGTAAGGCTCTTGCCGAGTTGATTGATACCCGCATACACTCCGAGTATAAACTCTATGCCA
>JAEIGA010006094.1_pt1 | contig 18360 bp, 19 predicted proteins | sample 9270691 | NCBI WGS metagenome assembly JAEIGA01 (sample SAMN17057246, study PRJNA624740) | gut metagenome | biome: biome; isolation source: fecal sample | host: Bos grunniens | place: China: Xizang | collected 2019
ATGCGATCTATCTGTTCGACGATTACTTGGTCATTACATTCAACTACAAGGAAGGCACAAAAACAATCACCTTTGCCGAAATTGAAGAGGCATTTGGTTCGGATTTATCATCACTCACTGCACCAAAATAAAAGGGGGCTTTATGCCTCCTTTTGTTTTGGTTTGGTTAATTGGTTAACTTAGGTTCTGCCGCCTCGCCGCAGGGCGTATGAGTTCAACTCTTTTCGGCTATATTGTGAGTTATTTTATCCATACTCCCGATAGACTTACGCTTGTATGCTAGTCAATATAATTAATTTGGGGTATTTTGTTGACTTATGGATGGATCTGTGGTAAAATAGCCTTGAATTCAACAAATTTTAAGCACAATCTTTGGGAGAACTTATGGATTACACGCCGACATCTGCTCATTATAAAGCAGATAAAAACCTTACTTTCAACGAACGATTGATACGCGCATACGCTTTGTCAATCAGCCTGTTCTTTTTGATATCCACTCCTATTGCAGTTATTTACACACAAGAATGGGATTTCTTTAAGAATCTTTGGCACATCCTTTCTTCTCCAAGCAAGTTGGTAACCGATTACTTTGCCCTTGGCGGACTGGGAAGCACCTTGTTTAATACGGCGATATGCGGTCTTTTTGCAAATCTTGTCATATATATTAGCAAAGTACGGTGCAATGCTACGACCTTGGCGGGATATATGCTCATTGTTGCACACGGTTTCTACGGTCTCAACTTCTTGAATATGTGGCCGCCGTTTATCGGGGTCCTGCTATACTGCGTTATTATGAAGAAGAAGGTATCGGAAAATATACATATAGCCTTTTTCGCTACGGCGCTGGCGCCCTTTGTCAGTGAAGTGCTGTTTAGATATTCTGTGGGTAATTTCGACCCCACCGTCACACAGGTCAACTGGTTGGGGATTACCATTGCCATTGTCTGCGGTATAGCTGTCGGTTTTATCGTTTTACCTCTTTTACCGGGTACGACGGCTATGCACCGAGGCTATAATCTTTATAAGGCAGGACTTGCCATCGGTATACTGGGCATATTCATTTATTCGTTTATGTACAACACTCTTGGTATAGCTGCACCCTCAGGCATCCCGATCAGTAATCCCACATACTATGCTTTGCCTTACGCCTATCGCGGATTTATGAATATCTTTTTCCTTGTTCTATTTGGCCTTACGTTTATCGTCGGATTTTTTTTGAACCATCGTAGAATACGGGATTATGGTAAGCTTTTGAAATGCACAGGATACGGCACTGACTTCGCAGATAAATTCGGCATGCCGCTCTGTATGATCAATATTGCCGTATACGGTATGCTCATCATTGCTTATCTCAATCTTGTGTTTATTCTCCCTGATCTTTTTCCACAGCTTCCCGCAGGTGTAGGGTTTACCGGTCCGACAGTTGGTGTGGTATTTGCCGCCTTGACATTTGCATCTGACGGTCAACACCCCAGAAACGTGTTCCCTATAGTGATGGGATATGTGCTTCTTTTTGCGGTGGTTGTGTTCATATGTCTGGTTGCAGGGCTCGATATACCGTGGACACTTTCTACACAAGCCTATATCAACGGTTTGGCTTTTGCTACGGGATTATGCCCCATTGCGGGAAAATACGGTCTTCGTTATGGGATTATCGCCGGATTATTGAGTGCCACTATATGTACGGTAACTGCCGAGATGCACGGTGGATTTGTTCTTTACAACGGTGGATTTACCGCCGGACTCTCTGCTCTTATTTTGATTTCTCTGCTGGATTTTTATAATGTAAAGCCCAGATATGAGGACGACCTTTGACATTTTTGATAGATTTCGTCAAAGCGAGTTACGGCAAGGTAATACCTTGCAAACAAGGTGATGTGCAAAAGGGGCGAGAAATTTCTCGTCCCCTTTGATATTAATAAGAAACTGCTTTACGGTAGGTGTCCGTATGACTCCTTTTGTGTTGGTATTGCTAATTGGCTAACTTGAGCTCTGCCTACTTGATATCGCTATCCTTTAGAGTGCTTGCAAATATACACGCCGCGAAAACGTATATCCCGAGCCCCGACGACATACGGAGCATAAGATAGAGCGAGACGGTCCAGAGGACAAAGGCTGACGCGGCAGAAAGCGCCGCGGTGGCTCTGCTCGCCGCCCTCTCGCTAAAAAACGAGGCTATGACACAATAGGTTATCCTGCCTCCGTCAAAACTGCTCACGGGCAAAAGGTTGACCCCTCCCTGCAAAGCCGCGGACAATCCAAAAAATCCTATCGCTCCGTATATATGCGCTTCCCTTTGCGCCAAAAAGGATTCTATATACTCCGCCGCCTCTGCCAAGGATACACCTTGCGCTTTAAAAAATGACAAAACCGCTCCCATAACAATAAAATTTACAAGCGGTCCTGCCGCCGCGAGTGCAATCTCGCTTTTATACTGTGTGAGTCTTTCATCTGTACATATGCGCACACCCGAAAAATCAAATTTTATCTCTTTGATTTTTATCTTGAGCAATTTTGCGGCACTCAAGTGCCCTATCTCGTGCAAAAACGCTGAAAACGCGTATATAAGTATCACGTCTGCCCTATCCGATATTATCATAGCGGACAGCATAAGCAGCGCTCCCATACCAAGTCTTATTTTCTTCATTTTTCCCACTCGTTCTCTTTTTTTCAATCTTATGCTCGGGACATAAATAATATTTATAAATTTTATGAATTCCCTTGACAATCAGATGACCGTAAGATATAATAAATATATAATATTTGTTATTCAAAAGAAAAACGGAGGCGTGAATATGAATCTTCAGATAAAGGACGATTTTATACCAGGCACCAGACTTTTACGCTCGGATTATGCAGGAAACGTGACGGGAATTGAATTCCTCGAAAAAATATTTTTTATCTCGGACGGCGTTATGCTCAATCAGATTCGCGAGATATCGGGCATTGACGGCTCTACCCTTCAAAACTGGACCAAGAGAGGTTGGGTGGAAAACTCAAAATGCAAAAAATACAATATCAACCAGTTGGCGCACATTCTTATCATAAATATGCTCCGCTCCTGTATGCAGCTTGATAAAATTGCAGGGCTTATCCAGTATATCAACGGTCGTGTAGACGATAGGAGTGATGATATAATCGCGGACTCAATACTCTACGACTACATCTGCAAGATCCTCGATCACCTTATGACGTACGAGGTGTGCTCTCTCGGCTCTCTCAAGCAAGCGATAGTCACGGTCACGGAGGGCTACGAGGAAAAGATTCCCGGAGCAAAGCTCCGTCTTACAAATGCGCTTGAGATAATTGTCATAGCATATTATGCGTCGCTTATTAAAAAGCACGCGGACTCAATGATAGACAATCTCTTTGGAAGAAGTATTTGAGTGGAGGTCAAATTATGAAAAAAGCCGATGTTTTTATAAATTCGCTTATATACGCGGCCTATATGCTCCTGTCCTGCGTGGTGGTGATGTTCGCCGAAATGCTGGCGGTAAAGGTTATAAATCTTTTCGTGGAAATAGACTATCTCTCGCTCTGCGTTATCCGTGCCGTCATATACACGCTTGGCGTAAACACTATACTGGCTATCGCCGCGTTTCGCGAGGGATATAAGTCCGCGACAGCGTCGCCCATACCTACTCTTATCTCAGGACTCCTCGGCGCTCTTTTGCACCTGATATTCAGTCTGCTCTTTAACTTCGCAGCATTCGTGTCGGGAGGAGTGAGATCTATCACCGCGATCGTCAAGTTCGGATCGGCGCTCAACAGCCCTGCTTTCTCGGGTGAGATAGTTAGGCTTGATTTTGTTCCCTTCTTTCTTATCAACGCTCTTATCTACGTTGGCGTTATGATACTTTTCAACAAGATTGGCGCATCACGCAGATTCTCAGACAGAGACGAGCTTCTAAACAAGTAATTTCTAAAATTTGACTGCACCTCCAAGAAAGGTAATTTATAAATGATACTCGAAAACAACGGAAGAAAAATAATTATCGGAGGCAATATTTCCGAGGAGATAGAAGCTCCCGAAAAGGAGACCGAGGATCCCAAGGAGATACTTTATAATATTTGTCAGACTATAAGCGAGGGAGGATATAATCCTATCTCACAGCTCGTAGGATACATCATCTCCGAAGATCCAACTCATATCTCAAACTACAAAAACGCGCGTACTCTTATCGGCAGGATAGACAGAGACGATCTGCTTGAGGATATGGTGCAGACCTATATCGAATCGCTTGAAAATCAATTTGGAAAGAAAGAAACTCAAGAAAATGACGACTGATAGCCTCGATATAGAAATCATTACACCCAACGGTGCTCCGCTCTCCCTTGACGGCAAGACAACGGTCATGGCCCTTGGAACGTTTGACGGGGTTCACTCGGCTCACACGAGATTGCTTACCGAGACCGTGGCTCTGGCGTCTCGAATCGGTGCTGATCTCTGCGGTGCCTGGTGCTTTTCCGAAAGCCCCGCCGCGTATTTTAAAAATCAAAGGATTCCCCTGCTCTGCACGCTTGAGGACAGAACAGCTCTTATGCTCTCGTGCGGCCTTGACTTTGTGGCGGTTGGCAGAATCGAGGAGCTACATATGGTAAGTGCCGAGGATTTCGTTGACGAGATACTTAAATCACGTTTTGGCTGTATAGGTACGGTGTGTGGCTTCAATCACAGATTCGGACACAAGGGAAAGGGCTCGCCACAGCTGCTCAAGGAAAAATTCGGCAACGGAGCCGTCAGCTACCCCGAGGTAAAGCTTGCGGGAGAGACGGTGAGCTCAACTGCCATTCGTGAGCATCTTGCGGGAGGGGATATAAAAACGGCAAATCTTATGCTCGGGCGCAATTTTTATATAAATACAAATGTGCTTTCAGGCAAACGCCTTGGACGCACAATAGGCTTTCCCACAGTCAATCAGACGTTCCCAGATAACACAGTGATTCCTCATCACGGAATATATGCGACGCTCTGTACTACTGAGGACGGTAGACAGTATATCGGCGTTTCTAACGTTGGCGTGCGTCCCACTATAACCGACGGCTCGGATTCCCACGCCGTGAACTGCGAAACTTATCTTATTGATTTTGAGGGAGACCTTTACGGGCAGACGCTCAAGGTGGAGTTTTGCTCATACCTCCGCGAGGAGAAAAAATTCAGCTCCATAGAGGAGCTTTCCTCGGCCATAGAAAATGACAGGGCTTGTGCCACAAGATATTTCGGCAGAAAGAATCTTTAATCTTAAAATACACATAAAAGGAGGACGCAATTTGAACAGTTTACGCAAAATAAAAAGAGTCTGCGTGAGTATCTTATCCTGCGCTCTCTTCTTTTTATTGGCTCTGCCACCATTGACCATCCGTGTGGCGGCAAGCAGTGAGCCGGAGCCACCGTCAGAGCTTGACGGCGCGGCGGTCTGTCTTTACGACGTTACACACTCAAGGTTTTTGGTGTGCGAGAACAAGGACGAGGTACTCAACACCTCGACAAGCGCAAAGGTAATGATGGGACTTATTGCCTGTGAGATGCTTTCGGAGAGACTCAACGAGACCGTTCTGATAACCGAGGAAATGCTCTCGGGCGTGAGCGGATACTCAATGAATCTCACCGCTGGTGATAAAATAAAGGTCGAGGACCTGCTCTACGGAGCAATATGCGCATCCTATAACGACGCAGCGTATGCTCTCGCGCATCTGTGTGCAGAGAGCACCGAGGGCTTTGTTTCCCTTATGAATAAAAGAGCCTTGGAGCTGGGTGCTACGTCTACCAATTACACCAATCCCATAGGATTCCCCGACAACTCTGCTATGGTGACTACGCTTTCCGATACTCTCAAAATCGCACTTGTTGCCGCGGAAAATGAGCTTTATATGACTATCTCCTCGGCTCTCAAGCACGACATCAGCGCTAACAGCACAAGTGAGCGTCGCACGGTATATAACAGAAATTATCTCATCTCATCCAGAAGCAACGCAAGCTATTTTAACTCAGGCTGTCAGGGCATGAACGCCGGAAATTCAGGCGAGGACGGGGGCTGGAGCATAATCACCAAGGCCTCGGACGACGGTGCGGACTACATCTGCATAGTGCTTGGCGGTACGGAGAGCGAGAACGGAAGCTCAATATATGCTTATGAGACGGTAAACACTTTGCTGGATTGGGCGTTTGCAAGCTACAACAATTACTTAATATTCAACAAGGGCGAGGAGATAGGACAAGCTAAGATAAAGCTGACCACCTTCGGCTCCTCAAGTGTTCCCTATTCGGTGGGTGAGGACTTTGCGGTCTATATTCCAAACAACTCCTCCCCCAACATCTCATATACGATACATCTTGACGAAAAATTACTAAAAGCACCGATAGATGCAGGAGATGAGATAGGCATTGTAAAGGTCTATTGCAACGGAAAGCTTGTGGGACAGAGCCCACTCGTTATAAGCGAGAGCTGTGAGGCAAGTCCTATTATGCTGGCTATAAACGGGGTGGGAGAATACACCCGCAGCCGAGCCTTTATAGCAACTGTGATATGCTTTGTCATACTGCTTACCGTGTCCTTCATTACTATCCGACGTAAGCAATATTTGAATTCGGGATATACAAGAAAATATTAAAACCATTCACACAAAAATCCCCCGACGGACTTTTTAGGTCTGTGGGGGGATATTGTTTTGCAATAATTTTTGTCAGCTTTCTCTTCTGTCCGCTTTTTTGAGCAGCTTTTCGGGGTCCTTGACGTAGCTTCTGACCACGCTGCCGCAACGGCGACAGATTATAAACTCAAGGTCTGCGCTATGCCAAAAGCTCTCTCTGCTCTGCAAGGTTGCGTGTCCGGATTGATATGCCCTTACAAATTCTGTACCATTGCAAAAGGGGCAAAAATCTATTTTGATATCGGTACCTTTCATTTCTTATCCCCTCTGCTCGTCCTCTGCAACGCCCTTGATAGACGCTACGAGTCCCGCAATATTCTGTATTTCTGAAGGAATAATGATCTTTGTAGCCTTTCCGTCAGCAACCTTTTCAAAGGTCTCAAGACTCTTGATGGCAATCATTCCTTCACCGGGATTTGCCTCGTTGATCATTCTGATACCCTCTGCCGTCGCCTTTTGAACCGCAAGTATTGCCTCAGCTTCACCCTCTGCCTTAAGGACCTGAGATTGCTTTTCTGCCTCAGCTCTGAGTATCTGTGACTGCTTTTCTGCCTCAGCATCAAGTATCTGCGACTGCTTACGTCCCTCTGCTACAAGTATTGCCGAATTCTTTTCACCCTCTGCGCGAAGGATAGACTCACGGCGCTCACGCTCTGCCTTCATCTGCTTTTCCATCGCGTCCTGTATTTCCTTAGGAGGAATTATATTCTTGAGCTCGACACGGCTTACCTTGATTCCCCAAGGGTCAGTAGCCTCGTCAAGAATAGTACGCATCTTCGCGTTGATGATGTCACGCGACGTGAGAGTTTCATCAAGCTCCATATCACCTATAATGTTACGGAGAGTGGTGGAGGTGAGGTTCTCTATTGCCGTCATAGGAGTTGCGTGTCCGTAGGAATAGAGCTTAGGGTCTGTTATCTGATAGAAAACGACTGTGTCTATCTGCATTCTTACGTTATCCTTTGTGATAACGGGCTGGGGCGGGAAATCCGCTACCTGCTCCATCTTGTTGATCTTTTTCGCGATCCTGTCAATGAAGGGAATCTTAAAGTGAAGTCCAGTGCCCCAAGTAGCGTGATAACCGCCCAGACGCTCGATAACGTACGCCCTCGCCTGAGGAACTACGTGAATGTTGGAAATGATGGTGATAAGCACGATTACTGCAAGTGTTACCAGTATGATGATAGGTCCCATAAAATTAATTCCTTTCTGTGTTGTTGTTTTTTGTTATGAACTCAGGATCTTCTGCAAATAAGCTTTACTCCCGATATCCTCTCGATTATGACGGTCTCTCCTGCCACGGCTGTCTCCGTCTCGTCCGACATTTTGGCGCTCCATATCTGTCCGCCTACCTTCACGGCTCCCTTTTCCTCCGAATTGACGATATCCTCCTCAACCCTTGCCGCCTTGCCAATAAGCAGATCCGTATCCGTCTTTTCCTGCCCCACGTTTTTGAGGAGCTTCTTGCGGAATATCGTTTTCGCAAGCACCAGAAGAATGGCAGATACCGCCACGAATACCACGAGCTGTATCCACAGCTCTACATTGAATATGGACAGCACAAGAGAGATAAGCGCGCCCGGCATAAACCACACCGCGATCATCTCGGCGGTCTCGGCCTCTAAAAATATCGCGCCTACGAATATTGCCGCCCAGATTATTGTCATTATATACTCTTCCATGTCCTACTCCTTCCCGTCGCCGTGCGCGACATTTGAACATATTGGATTTTGGGATCTTATCCCTTGATATAATTATATCACGCGTTCAAGTGATTGTCAAGAACAATCTTGTGAAATATTGCACAAATTTTAAGTGTAAAAATAGTACACCTTGCACAAAAAGCCTTTTATTTGCTTGCTATAGCCGAAAAGAATTGAACTGACACGGTTTTGTGTGGCAAATATCCGCATCTGCTACAGATAAAATTCTCGCAACATCTTATGTTACTTTGTATTTTCTCTTTGCATCTGCATAATATTTGCTAACTCAAAACTGCGTAGCACCCTTCGGCGTTGCAATTTTTGATAGATTTCGTCGAAGCGAGTTGCAGCAAGGTATGACCTTGCAAAACGAGGTGCGGCGGAAGATGCTAAAATTGCTCGCCGCAGGGCGTATGAGCTCAACTCTTTTCGGCTATACCCTGCTCTATGATGTCCCACACGAGATATTCTCCCGTGCTGTTGTTTATAACGAAATATTGCGGTCTTGACGCGTCACTGAGGATATTATTACGATACGTTCCGTTATTTTCGTGTATCTTATATTCCACCTTGAAAACGTATTCAGTGTATCCCTTATCCGTGCTCTGACTGTGCTGAGACACCTTTATATCGTAGATCTGCTGCTGGGTGAAGCTCTCCTTCTCAAGCTCGGAGTCTCCCATAAAGCTATTGTACGCATTGGCATATCCCTGATTGATATAGGTCAGGACAAGGTACATAACCTCAAATCCGTCACCGTAATTTTGATACGTGCTCTCGTCTATGCTCAGAATAACTCCGTTATTTGTGTTTATCAGATATATATTTCGGTCGTATTTGAGATATTCGTCATACTCCATTATATCGAAATCCTCCTCCTTGGTGTCCTCAAGAAGATCGGGATTTACAGGACCCGCCGTGTAATACTCGCCGTCTGACGCGCCTGTGATCCCTTCCAGGATAGATACAAGTCCCGCGATGAGTGCCAAGGCTCCAAGCAAGGATATCAATATTATAATTACCGTTCTTTTCTGTTTCTTGCGGTCGAGACCGCTATTGTTCTGTTCTTGCATAGATTTTTCCTTTTTTGTTTTTTATTCTTCTTCAATTATAGCACACAAACCCCGAATTTGCAAGAAAAACATAGTCAAATTGTTTAATAAAGTGATAACTTCCCATAAATATTTCGTCATTTGATGAAAATGTTGCAAAAAATATCAAAATAATTGAAAAACTGTTGTCGTGGGGATAAAATTGTGATATAATTATTATATATGCTTTTTAGTCTTATTAACATACGAAGACATAAAAGCAACATCCTACATTTTTACGGAGACAAAAGCAAAGATATGAAATACCTCGTACTTATCCCTGACGGCATGGCCGATGAAAAGCTTCCACAGCTTCAAAACAAAACACCTATGCAATATGCCGACAAAAAGACTATGGACGCGCTCGCGGCGCGCTCGCTCGTCGGCACTGTGTCAAACGTTCCCGAGGGAATGGTCCCCGAGAGCGACACCGCTAATATGGCTATCCTCTCCTTTGATCCCAAGGTCTACTCAAAGGGGCGCTCGCCTCTTGAAGCGGTCAGCATGGGGCTTACTATGCAGGACGATGACGTGGCCTACCGTTGCAATATAGTTACGCTTTCCGACGAGGGCGAGTACGATGAGAAAATAATGATCGACCACAGTGCCGACGAGATAACAACCGCGGAGGCAGACCAGCTTATACGCGCACTTGACAAGGAGCTCGGCAACGAGATAAGGCGCCTTTACACGGGTGTAAGCTACAGACACTGCATACTCTGGAAGGGTGGCTGCGACACGTATAATTTTATGCGTCCCCACGACATTCTCGGCAAATGCATAAAGGACTATCTCCCCTCCGGCAAGGACGGACAGGTATTCTACGAGCTTATGCGCGCAAGCTGGGATATCCTCAACTCCCACCCTGTAAATCAGGCAAGGAGAGAGAGGGGTCTGCGCCCAGCCAACTCTATATGGCTCTGGAGCCCCGGTAAAAAGCCCGCTCTTCCCTCCTTCAAGGAAAAATGGGGGCTCGACGCGGCGGTCATCTCCGCAGTAGACCTTATCAAAGGAATAGGTCTGTGCGCCGATATGAAATCAATCGACGTCGAGGGCGCTACGGGCAACGTGCACACAAATTACGACGGAAAAGCAGCGGCGGCTATAGATGCCTTCAAGAATGGCGCGGATTACGTATATATTCACGTTGAAGCACCCGACGAGTGCGGTCACAGAGCCGAGATTCAGAACAAGGTGCTTTCCATTGAGCTTATCGATAAAAAAATACTCGCGCCCGTCTACGAATATCTCAAAGGCTCGGGCGAGGATTTCAAAATAATGATACTCCCCGATCACCCCACTCCCGTACGCCTGCGCACTCACACGTACGACCCCGTTCCATTTATGATATATTCTTCGGTTGAGGACAAGAGTGGTGTCGATATGTTCTGCGAGGAGTCGGCACAAGGCACGGGACTTTACCTTACAAGCGGTCCCGAGCTTATGAAATATCTTATCTAAAAGTATAATTACGCGACCCATCGCGTAACGGAGGATATATGGATAACAACCAAGACAATATCGTCGAGGTCGAGAGCGTAGAGTCTTTCGACGGCGGTGCTCCCGCGCCTGAAAAAAGCTTGGGATTTAGAATACTGGCATTTTTATTTGATTACTTGGAGCTGTTTGCCGTATCCGTAATAACTGTGCTTATTATATTTACCTTCTGCTTCAGGCTCTGTAGAGTTGACGGAAATTCTATGAACAACACTCTTTTGAACGGTGAGCTTCTTGTCACCTCCGATCTCTTTTACGAGCCCGAGCAGAACGACATAATAGTTTTTCACCTATCCAACAATTTTTATAAGGAGCCTATAGTAAAACGCGTTATCGCGCTTGAGGGGCAGACGGTAGAAATAAATTTCACCAAAGGTGAAGTCAAGGTCAACGGAGCACTTATGGACGATAGCTTCGTGTATCTTGACGACGGAGGATACGACGTGCGGTATGACTTCAATCAGAATTTCATTAGCACCGTGGGAGATGAAGTCATCTTCCGCGCCACCGTGCCCGAGGGCAAAATATTCGTTATGGGAGATAACAGAAATGGATCCTCTGATTCGCGTTCGTCGCGCATAGGATTCGTGGACAAGGACTGCGTGATTGGAAAGGCTCTTTTCAGAATATCTCCCTTCACCACCTTTGATTGACTTGATTCATCTGACAAATTTTCGTTACAAGGAGGGATAGATAATGCCGTCGGAAAATATACAGTGGTTTCCCGGTCATATGGCGAAAACACGCCGTATGATATCCGAAAACCTGAAAAACGTTGACGTAGTCATCGAGATACTTGACGCGCGCATACCCGCCTCGTCGAGAAATCCCGAAATAACCAAGCTTATTGAAAATAAGCCTTCTCTTATAATACTCAACAAGGCATCTCTCGCCGACCCCACACAGAATAAGCTCTGGCAGGAGTATTACAGCTCTGAGTCCTCTGAGTGTATCCTCGTTGACTGCTTGAGCGGCGAGGGGCTTTCAAAAATACTGCCCGCTATCAAGACCTTGCTCAAGGATAAGCTTGAGAAATACGAGAGCAAGGGTATGTCGGGACGTCGCTTGTTCGCTATGGTGTTGGGCATCCCAAACGTTGGAAAATCCACTCTCATAAACAAGCTCTCGGGTACGAAAAAGGCAAAGGCGGAAAACCGCCCGGGTGTCACCCGAGACAAACAGTGGGTGTCCACGGGCATAGGCGTTGACCTGCTTGATATGCCGGGTATGCTGTGGCCAAAGTTTGAGGACAGGACTGTAGGAGAAAATCTTGCGCTCACAGGTGCGGTCAAGGACGACATTCTTGACATAGAATATCTTGCTATGGTCTACTGCAACAGAATGAAAAATCTTTATCCCCGTATGTTTGCTGAAAGATACAAGCTCGGCGACGCTGAGGCTCTTGCCGACATCGAGGACTACGAGCTTCTCTGTCTTATAGGTAAGAAGAGAGGATTTCTTATCTCCGGTGGCGAGATAAACACAGAGCGCACCGCGGATATGCTCCTTGACGAGTTCCGCGCGGCAAAGCTCGGTCGAGTCACGCTTGACAGAGCCAATTAACACAAAAAAACAAACACAGAAACAAAATTCATAACAGTATTTGTGCCGCCGCGAGCGGCGGAACGGAGTCTGATATGCCCGATTATTCAATAGAGAAAGAGCTTCACGAGCAGGGCTACGCATACGTATGCGGTGTCGACGAGGCGGGCAGAGGTCCGCTTTGCGGTCCTGTATTCGCGGCGGCATGCATACTCCCCGACGGACTTGTAATCGAGGGACTCAATGACTCTAAAAAGCTCACAGAGAAAAAGCGCGAAAAGCTTTTCGATATAATAAAACGCGAGGCAGTGGCATACTGTATCGCAAGTGCCAGCGTACAGGAAATAGATGAGCTCAATATCCTTGAGGCTGACCTTCTTGCTATGCGACGCGCTATCGACGGCCTTGCCGTCAAGGCGGACTTTGCTCTCATCGACGGCAACATAGCACGGGATTTTCAAATACCCGCAAAAGCTATCGTCAAGGGAGATTCCCTGAGTATGAATATCGCCGCGGCATCCGTGCTCGCAAAGGTAGCACGTGACCGTATATGCGCCGACCTTGACCGAGAATACCCCGAATACAACATAGCAAAGCACAAGGGCTACGGTACAAAAGAGCATATGGACGCCCTGCGCAAGTACGGCCCTTCCCCGATACACAGAAAAAAATTCATAAGATTTCTTGACGAGGAGTAAGCCTTATGTCACTCACAGACAAGCAGATAACGGGTAGACTCGGAGAGGACGCCGCTGTTAAATATCTCAAGAAAAACGGCTATCGCATAAAAGACAGAAATATCCACGTCTCAAGAAATGAGATAGATATAATCGCTGAGGACCAGGAATACATAGTATTCGTCGAGGTCAAAACGCGCTCTTTGGCAGGATACGGTTCTTTTGGTAAGTTTGGCTCGGCGGGGCGTGCCGTGGACTCTCAAAAGCGGAAAAATACAGTTGAAGCCGCAACCTCGTATCTCAGGGAGCATTTTTCCGAGAAAACACCGCGTATAGACGTTATAGAGGTATACGTTGGGCGCGAGGGCTCGGCAGACCACGTCATAGATATCAATCACATAAGAAACGCTTTCGACGCAAGAGGCAGAAAGCATTAAGACTTGAATAAAACACAAAAGAGAGGTATGTATGAGACGGCTTTCAATAATCGACTCACACTGCGATACTGCTTTTGAGATATATCACAAAAAAGAAGGTCTTGACAGAAATTCCTGTCATATAAGCCTCCAAAAAGCACAAAAATATGAGAATTATGCTCAGTTTTTCGCAATTTGGGCAAATAAGCGCCACACCGATGACGAATGCTTTGAGGATTTTCTCAAAATAAGCGACAATCTGCTTTCACAGACAAAAAGTCTGTCTGACAAGATGACTATCTGCCGTACATACGGAGATATGGCGTCGGCGTGGTCTCAGGGAAAGCGCGCCGCTTTTCTGGCGGTCGAGGACGCAAGGATTCTTGGCGGTAATATCCACCGTTTTTACGAGCTCAAGGATCGCGGTGTCAAGTATATCACTCTGCTCTGGGGCGGCAAGACCTGCATAGGCTCGTCGCACGACGAGGACGGTGGGCTTACCGATTTTGGACGTCAGGTAGTACATCTGTGCTTTGAAAACGACATAATTCCCGACGTTTCCCACGCAAACGCGAGGGTGACCGATGAGGTCGCGGAGCTCGCCTTCAAATACCAAAAGCCGTTTATGGCCTCGCACTCAAATTGCTATAATAGATTTGGGCACACGAGAAATCTGCGAAGCCCTCACCTGCGTGCAATTATAACACTCGGCGGTGCCGTGGGGCTCAATCTCTGCCCTTATCACATAAAGGATATGAGGGAGTCGGCTGTATGCACTCTTGACGACGTCATCTCACACGTGGATAAATATATGGAGCTTGGCGCGGAGAACGTTCTCGGGCTTGGCTGCGATCTTGACGGAACTGATCTCCCCGATGGCTTCTCCGGAGTAAACGACCTTGAAAAACTTGTCGACGGGCTTGCAAGGATAGGCTACTCCGACGAGCTTATAGACAAAATATTTTATAAAAACCACCTTGAATTTATAAAAAGAAATTTTACATAAAGACCATTAAAACAAAGGAAAACAGCTATGAACTACCAAAGCACACGCGGCAGATCGGGAGAGGTGCTCTCATCTGCTCAGATCATCAAGCAGGGTCTCGCTCTTGACGGCGGACTCTTTATTCCCGACAGTATCCCTTCTCTCTCCTCGGACGAGATACAGAAGCTCTGCTCTCTCTCCTATCCCGAAAGAGCTGCACACATACTGTCCAAATTTCTCACGGATTACACCTACGACGAGCTTTTGTCCGACTGCCGTCAGGCTTATTGCGAGGAGTCTTTCCCGGGCGGAGCCGCTCCCGTAGTCAAGGCTAGGGACGGAATATATTCACTTGAGCTCTGGCACGGTCCTACCGCCGCATTCAAGGATATGGCTCTCCAGATAATGCCGAGGCTTCTCTCCCGCGCGCTTGTAAAAACGGGCGAGACTCGCACCGCGCTCATTCTCGTTGCCACGTCGGGTGACACGGGAAAGGCCGCTCTTGAGGGATACAAGGACGTTGACGGCATTAAAATAATGGTGTTCTACCCCGTTGACGGAGTAAGCCGCGTTCAGAAAATGCAGATGGCTACTCAAACAGGCTCCAACGTGAACGTCACTGCAATATACGGCAATTTTGACGACGCGCAGACGGGTGTCAAAAAAATATTCTCGGACAGCGACGCGGTTGCATTCCTTGACGATAAGGGATATTTCTTCTCAAGCGCGAACTCTATAAACTGGGGACGTCTTGCTCCGCAGATAGTTTACTACGTATCGGCATACTGCGACCTGCTCACCTCGGGCGACATCAAGATGGGCGACAAGATAAACGTATGCGTGCCTACGGGCAACTTTGGAAACATATTCGCGGCTTATCTTGCAAAGCTTATGGGATTGCCGCTCGGCAAGCTCATCTGCGCCTCCAATCAGAACAATATCCTCACTGACTTTCTCAACACGGGCAGATACGACCGAAACCGTGATTTCCACTGCACTATGTCGCCCTCTATGGATATTCTTATATCCTCGAATCTTGAGCGTCTGCTGGCAGTGACCGCAGGACGTGAGCTGACCGCCAAATATATGGATTCCCTCGCATCTGAGGGCTGCTATGAGGTCGACGCTTCCGTCAAGGCAAAGATAGACGAGAGCTTCTGCGGATATTTCGCGGACGAGGCATCTACCGCCAAGACCATAAACGAATACTTCACCAAGCACGGATATCTCCCCGACACGCATACCGCCGTTGCGCTCTCTGCCGCCGAGCAGTATATCCAAAGCTCAGGCGACAAAACACCTATGGTGGTCGCGAGCACGGCGAGCCCCTATAAATTTGCGGCGGACGTGTGCGTCTCTCTAGGACTTAAGAAACCTGAGGACGACCTTGACGCGCTTGATATCCTCGCAAATCACACGGGCACTGAGATTCCCTATCCGCTCAAGAATATAGCGGCACGGGAGATAAGATTTACCGAGACCGTAAATGCTGCCGATATGCTTTGCGCGGTCAAGAAATATATTCAAAAATAAATTATGAAAAGACCCCCTGCTCTTGCAGGGGGAAGAACTCAGTGCGAGCTTGCTCGCGCTTGTGAAAATACAGTTCTTTGCGGTAATCGAATCAGCAGCAGCCCTCGGGCTTGAACGTTGCGCAGACCGTCTCAGACGAGCTGTTCGCGCTTGAAGGACCTACGTTGATGTGCTCTGCAGTGCAGTAACACTCACCGTCGTGATATACGCAGTTCTTTACCGAGCAGTTGATGCCCTTGATGTGCTTACCGTCACATCCCATTTTTCTGGAATCGTTCATTTCGATAACCTTCCTTTCGATTTTTCGGAAAGATATTCAAGCTCTCCCCGACTCTGTCTTCGGCACATCGCCGATACCCTTATTATTCCCTGCGACAAGTCAGTTTATTTAATTTTTTTGAGGTGAAAAATGGCAATTTTCGTAATATCCGATCTTCACCTGTCGACTCGCGCGGAGACGAACAAATCTATGGAGGTCTTCGGCGCGCACTGGCAGGACTATATCTCCAAGATACAAAGAAACTGGAACGCGGTGGTGGGTGTGTCCGATACCGTGGTCGTGCCCGGCGACATATCGTGGGCGACAAGGCTTGAGGAATCTCTCGACGACCTGACCTTTCTCAATTCCCTGAACGGAAAAAAGCTCATCGGTAAGGGTAATCACGATTTTTGGTGGTCTACCGCCAAGAAAATGAAGGTTTTTTTTGAGCAGAACGGGCTTGATTCCCTCGATATACTCTACAATAACGCGTACGTAGTCGAGGACAGGATAATATGCGGCACGAGAGGCTGGTTTCCGGACGAGAGCCGTCAGAACACTACCGACGAGGTCGACTGTCAGAAGATAATAAATCGAGAGATAGTAAGACTCAAATTGAGCCTTGACAGCGCAAAAGCGCTCTATGGGCTCGAGCGCGAGCAAAACGGACGCGAGCTTGCCATCGAGGTGTTCCTGCATTTCCCTCCCGTGTGGAAGGATTTTGTTATGAAGGAGCTCGTCGATATCCTTTTAGAATATGGAATAAAGCAGGTATATTTCGGCCACATACACAACGCGTACTCCTCTGCCCCCTTTTTTTTGTATGAAGATATCAGATTCACGCTGACATCGTCGGATTTTTTGAGTTTTTATCCTTTAAAAATATAAAAAAGTATTGACAAATGAGTCAAAAAAGGCTAAAATATATAGTGTGTGTAAAATTTTGGCAACACCGTGGCGATTTTATCGCCCATTGCCACTAAATCATATAAAAAATATTATTTAAGATAAAATTTCCGGAGGAATTTTAAAATGACACTTTTGAAATGTGAAAAAGCCGAGAAGAGCACGTTTAAGCTCGAATTCTCGGTAGACAAGGCTACCTTTGACGCGGCTGTTGAAAAGGTTTATCGCAAGCAGGTAAAGAAGATCAACGTGCCCGGCTTCAGAGCAGGTAAGGCACCCCGCGCCATCATCGAAAAGATGTACGGCAAGGGAGTTTTCTATGAGGACGCTATAAATGACCTCATTCCCGAAAACTATTCCGCAGCTCTCACAGAGGCAGGCATCGACGCTGTAGGTCAGCCCGAGATAGATATCGTTTCCATCGATGAGAACGGTCTTGTTCTCTCTGCTGTCGTCCCCGTTAAGCCCGAGTGCAAGATCGACGGCTACAAGGGTCTTGAGGTCATCAAGAGCACAACGAGAGTAAAGGCTGAGGAGATCGAGAACGAGCTCCATACCATCAGAGAGAGAAATTCCCGTGAGATCGAAGTTACCGACAAGCCCTGCGAGATGGGTGACGTTGCAAAGATAGACTTTGAAGGCTTTGTTGACGGTGTTGCTTTTGAGGGCGGTAAGGGCGAGAACTACTCCTTGAAGCTCGGTTCGGGCTCTTTCATTCCCGGATTTGAGGAGCAGGTAGCAGGCCACTCTGTTGGCGAGGAGTTCGACGTTAACGTAACCTTCCCCACTGAGTATCACGCAGAGGACCTCGCAGGCAAGCCCGCTTGCTTCAAGTGTAAGGTAAACGCTATCACAAAGACAGAGCTTCCCGAGCTCGACGACGATTTTGCAAAGGACGTATCCGAATTTGATACCCTTGATGAATACAAGGCAGATCTTAAGGCAAAAATTCAGAAGAGACACGAAAGCGCGGCTGAGGCAGAGTTCGAGGAAAAGCTTATAGATGCTCTCATTGAAAAGCTCGAGGCTGATATCCCCGAGGCTATGTTCATAAACGAGACCGAGAACTTCGTGCGCGACTACGACAACAGACTCCGTCA